>JAABUS010001746.1_pt1 | contig 45310 bp, 45 predicted proteins | sample 5560161 | NCBI WGS metagenome assembly JAABUS01 (sample SAMN10711885, study PRJNA513376) | rock metagenome | isolation source: Antarctica rocks | place: Antarctica: Victoria Land, Trio Nunatak nord | collected 2016-01-04 | reverse complement strand
GCAGCACACCGAGTGAGTTGCAAACGTGACACGCTCGTCACCTACCAAGCATGATCACGTTGTCATGCTGGACCCCCGCAGGGCCGACGCCCTCAGGTACGGCGGAACGCCCGACCACTTCGCCGACGCGGTCCGCGTCAGGCGCAGCCAACGATGACTGGGGAGGTGGACGTGCGCAGCCGCCCCACCATGCGTGACGTGGCCGCCCTCGCCGGGGTCAGCTTCAAGACCGTCTCCCGCGTGGTCAACGACGAACCCGGGGTGTCGCTGGAACTCACGGCGCGGGTGCACCGCGCTGCCGAGCAACTCGACTACCGGCACAATCTCGCCGCCAGCAACCTGCGCCGCGGCCAGCGCACGATGGCAGTCGGCGTGCTAATCCAGGACGTCGGCAACGACTTCTCAGCAACTTTGCTCCGTGCGATCGAGGACCGAGCCCGCACGCGCGGGATCGCGGTCTTCGCGGCGAGCCTCAACGAGGAGGAGCAGCGGGAAAGAGACGTGATCGCCGACCTGGTCAACCGGCGGGTCGACGGCCTCGTATTGATGCCGGCCACCCATGACCAGGGATACCTGCAGAACGACCTCAGAGCCGGCCTCGCCGTGGTGGTCGTGGACCGGCCGGCGCGGCAACTGGACGTCGACACCGTCCTGGTGGACAACGTCGAAGGCGGTCGTACGGCGACCAGGCACCTGTTGCGGCAGGGGCACCAGCGGATCGCTTTCGTCGGTGACCGTGAGGGAATCGCCACCGCGGACGACCGGTACGTCGGCTATGTCCGCGCACTGGAGGAAGCCGGCCTGCAGGTCTCGCCCGAGGTAGTCCGCCGGGACGCTCGCTCCGGCGAGGACGCGGCTGTCGCGGTCACCGATCTGTTCCAGCAGAGCGATGCGCCCACGGCACTCTTCGCTGCCCGAAACGCCGCGGCGATCGGCGCGGTCAGGGCACTTCGAGACCTGCGCCAAGAGCACCGGGTGGCCCTCGTGGCCTTCGACGACTTCCCGCTGTCGGACCTGATCAACCCGGCGACCACCGTGATCCGGCAGGACGCGCAGGCCATCGGGCACACCGCGGCGGACCTGTTGCTGAGGCGGCTGGACGGAGACACCTCGCCCACCCGGCGGGTGATCCTGCCGACGATGCTGGTGACACGCGGGTCCGGTGAGATTCCGCCCGGCCGGCGCCCAGCGGCTCGGCGCCGGCCGAGCGGTCGCCTAAGCGACCTGCCAGCCTGACAGACCGTGTGGCGTCAATTCCGCTTCATGTCCCAAAGACACACCTTTCGACGCTCGCGAAAGGTGTGTCTCTGGGACATGAAGGCGCTGAAGGAGGCGGCGGCTCTGGCGCCCAGCTTGTTCGCTGTGGCCCGGTGGCCGATCGGCCGCGGTCAGCGCAGGGTCAGCTCGTTCGTCTCGACATTGAGGTCGACCTTGACCGTGCCACCGTCCAGCACGGCGCCGGCCAAGATCGCTTTGGCGAGCCGATCGCCGATCTCCTTGTTCACCAGCCGGCGAAGCGGCCGGGCACCGTAGGCAGGGTCGTATCCGGTCAGCGCCAGCCACTCACGCGCAGCGTCGGTCACCTCAAGCGTGATGCGGCGGTCGGCCAGCCGCTGCGTCAGTGCGCCGACTGCCAGGGTCACGATGCGGCTGAGCTCGTCCGGGGAGAGCGGGTCGAAGATCACGACCTCGTCCAACCGGTTGAGGAACTCGGGCTTGAACGCCTGACGCACCTCGCTCATCACCGCGTTGTGCTTCGACTCCTGCGACAGCAGCGGGTCAACCAGGTACCCGGAGCCGAGGTTGGACGTCATCACCAGCAAGACGTTGCGGAAGTCAACAGTGCGGCCCTGCCCGTCGGTCAGCCGGCCGTCGTCGAGCACCTGGAGCAGGATGTCGAACGTCTCGGGATGAGCCTTCTCGACCTCGTCCAGCAGGACGACCGAGTACGGCCGTCGGCGGACCGCCTCGGTGAGCTGACCACCCTCGTCGTAGCCGACGTAACCAGGAGGTGCCCCGACCAGCCGAGCGACGGCGTGGCGCTCGGAATACTCGCTCATGTCGATCCGGACCATGGCTCGCTCGTCGTCGAAGAGGAAGTCGGCGAGGGACTTGGCCAGCTCGGTCTTGCCGACGCCGGTCGGTCCGAGGAACAGGAACGACCCGGTGGGTCGGTCGGGGTCGGATATGCCCGCGCGAGAACGGCGTACGGCGTCACTCACCGCTCGGACGGCTGCCACCTGGCCGACCAGGCGGGCGCCGATGTACTCCTCCATCCGCAGCAGCTTCTCGCTCTCGCCCTCGAGCAGGCGACCGGCCGGGATGCCGGTCCAGGCACTGATCACGTCGGCGATGTCGTCGGGCTCCACTTCCTCCTTGACCATGGGCGCGTCCCCCCCGGCCGTCGATGACGTCGCCTCGGCGTCCTGCGCCGTGGTCAATTCGCGCTCCAGAGTGGGGATCTGGCCGTAGAGGATCGCGGACGCGCCGCCGAGATCACCCTCGCGCTGGAGTCTTTCGGCCTGGCTGCGCAGGTCGTCCAGCTGGGCCTTGAGGTCGCCTACCCGGTTCAGGCCGGCCTTCTCCTGCTCCCACCTGGCGGTGAGAGCGGCCAGCTGGTCAGAGCGGTCGGCCAGGTCCTGGCGCAACCGAGCGAGGCGCTCCTTGGACGCGGGGTCGCTCTCGTGCTCGAGCGCCAGCTCCTCCATCGTGAGCCGGTCGACAGCGCGGCGGAGCTCGTCGATCTCGACCGGCGAGGAGTCGATCTCCATCCGCAACCGCGAGGCCGCCTCGTCGATCAGGTCGATCGCCTTGTCCGGCAGCTGGCGACCGCTGATGTAGCGGTCGGAGAGGGTGGCTGCCGCCACCAGAGCACTGTCGGCGATCGCAACCTTGTGGTGCGCCTCGTACCGCTGCTTCAGCCCGCGCAGGATCCCGATGGTGTCGGGGACGCTGGGCTCGCCGACGAAGACCTGCTGGAACCGGCGCTCCAGCGCAGCGTCTTTCTCGATGTGCTTGCGGTACTCATCGAGCGTCGTCGCTCCGACGAGGCGAAGCTCACCGCGGGCCAGCAGGGGTTTGAGCATGTTGCCCGCGTCCATGGCGCTTTCACCGGTGGCTCCAGCTCCGACCACCGTGTGCAACTCGTCGATGAAGGTGACCACCTGACCGGCGGAGGACCGGATCTCCTCGAGCACGGCCTTGAGCCGCTCCTCGAACTCACCTCGGTATTTCGCTCCGGCCACCATGGCACCGAGGTCCAGGCTGATCAGCCGCTTCCCGCGCAGGGACTCGGGAACGTCCCCGGCAACGATCCGTTGCGCAAGCCCCTCGACGACCGCGGTCTTGCCCACCCCAGGCTCGCCGATCAGGACAGGGTTGTTCTTGGTCCGCCGGCTGAGCACCTGCACGACGCGGCGGATCTCGCTGTCACGGCCGATCACCGGGTCCAGCTTGCCCTCCCGCGCCTGTTCGGTGAGGTCCGTGCCGTACTTGCCCAGGGCGTCGTACGTTGCCTCCGGGTCGAGCGTGGTCACCGCGGCGCCGCCCCGGATCCGCGGGATCTCCGCCGCGATTGCGTCGGCGTCGAGTCCGAAACTCCCGGAGCGCGCGAGCGCCAGCAACAGGTGGTCGGTGGAGACAAACGTGTCACTCATCGAGCGCATCGACTGCTGCGCCTGCTCCAGGACGGCGAGGCTCGCGCGCGAAAGCGAAGGCTGGGCGACGGTGGATCCGCTCGCGGCCGGCATCGCTGCCAGGGCCTGCTGGGCAGGTGCGGCCGCCGCCGCGAGAGACGACCCCGTCGCATCGAGTAAGGGACCTGTCGTGGTGTCCGTCTGGCCGCTGAGCGCCAGAAGCAGGTGCGCGGGCTCGACATGCGCGTGGCCGGCGGCTGCGGCGCCGCGGACCGCCGTCGAGAGCGCTTCCTGCGCCTTGGTGGTGAGCTGCAGTTCCATGGATGAGGTTCCTCGTGCGATAGACGGGTCAGCTGCGGTGCATCCTGGTCAACGCCAGCAAAACTTGAGTGTATTCCGCTCAACTTTACCGGAGACCACCTGCGCCTCCCCGCCACACTCGAGCCCGAGGCGGGTGTCTGATGCCGATGGTGTGATGAGCTGCTCAGCCATGGGAGGCCGCCGTGCTCCGCAGAGTCCAGCCCGGGGACATCGCCGTCTTCTTCGACCAGCAGGTCGATCCTGTAGCCAATCAGATGGCGGCAGTCCCGGCCCGGGATCGAGCCGCTCACGACGAACACTGGGCGCGGATCCTCGCCGACGGCTCAGTCATCGCCCGGGCCATCGTCGACGGCGACCTGGTGGTCGGCAACATCGGCAGCTGGGTAGTGCACGGGCAGCGGAACGTCGGCTACCGGATCGGCCGACAGTACTGGGGCCGGGGGCTGGCGACCCGGGCGTTGGCCGAGTTCCTGGGCGAGGTCCGTGACCGCCCGCTGCATGCCGGCGTCGCAGACCACAACGTCGCGAGCCTGCGCGTGCTCGTCAAGTGTGGATTCGTGGTCGTCGGTGAGGAGCTCGGCGACGACCAGGTCAACGAGTTACTCCTGCGGCTGGACGCCTGAACGCCGGAAAGAGCAGAACACGTGCAGGGGCAGGGCCGCACCAGTCACCGGAGCGGGGAGCGGCTTCGGCCGGGCCACCGGCGCGGCGGCTGGCACGGAAGGCGAAGGGTCGTCGCCCGCGAACGACGGGGGAAGTGCCACGACAGGTGAACTCCCGAAGACACAGGAACGAACCGTAGTTTGTCCTGTGTCTTCGGGACCTCGACGGCGCCGGCCGACCCGTCAGCTCCCCGCGGTGAAGGAGGAGCCCGTCTCCAACAGGGTCTTGAGGTCGCTGAGGACCCAGGCCCACCCGCCGCTGCCCATCTTCGCCTCGGCCGAGCCGCGCACCATGTCTGCCGTCTGGGGGGCACCGGTGAGCTCGTGCGTCAGCGTGAGGCAGCTGAGGCCGCCCTCGGCATCGACGATCTCGTAGGTCAGCCGGGTGAAGGGCTCCTTCGCCGCGTCTTCGTTCATGACCATCCGCCAGGTCTGCACCAGCCGGCGGGGCGGGTCGCTCTCGACAACTTCGCCGTCGACGACGACGTCCGGCAACGCGTAGCCCATCTGCTCCGCACCGGCTCGCATGGCGTCGCCGGGCGTGGAACGGAAGGGACCGCCGGGCCGGAGGTCGAAGGTGGATGGCGCGCCATACCCGTATCGGCCGTTCCACGCCGGGTCGACGATGGCGTCCCAGACGCGCTGGGCGGGCGCCTTGATGTAGACGCGGAAGACCTGCACGGTCGGCGCGTCGGTGCTGGCGACGTCAGCGGGGGTGGATGCGGACGTCGCGGTGTCGGTGGTGCTCACGATGGTTCCTCCAGCTCGTTCTTGAGGTCGACGAGCGCGGTGACCCGGCGCTCGGTGTACTTGTCGATCCACCGGTCGTGGACCAACCGGATAGGCACCGGATTGAGGAAGTGCAGCTTCTTCCGGCCTGACCTGCGCGCGACGACGAGATCGGCATCCTCCAGCACCTTGAGGTGCTTCATGACGCCGAACCTCGTCATCTCCAGCTCGGACTCCAGTTCGGTGAGCGTGCGGCCGTCACGCGCGAAGAGCAGGTCGAGCAGGAACCTGCGTGTCGGGTCGGCGAGCGCTTTGAACACGCGGTCGTCGTCCGGCACGTCTCGACCATAGGTGACCTTTTAGTCACGTGTCAACGCCTCTAGGGTGGCCGCCATGGTTGCTACCAGGAGCTTGCAGGGCAGGGTCGCACTCGTCACCGGAGCGGGGAGCGGCCTCGGCCGGGCCACGGCGCGGCGGCTGGCGCGGGGAGGCGCGGAGGTCGTCGTCGCGGACGTGGCGGACACGAATGCGAAGGAGACCGTCGAGCTGGTGCACGCCGACGGCGGTTCGGCGCAGGCGCTCGCACTGGACGTCACCCAGCCTGCCGAGGTGCGCTCGGCGTTCGAGACTCTCGCCTCCCGGTTCGGCGACCGCTTCGACTGCCTGGTCAACAACGCCGGAACCGACCAGGGAGCAGGGCTGCTCGACATTTCCGACGAGCAGTGGCATCGCGTCGTCGCCGTCAACCAGACCGGGCCGATGTTCACCATGCGCGAGTTCATGCGCACCGTCATGGCCCGCGAGGGCGGCGATCACCCTGCCGACATCGTCAACGTCATCTCCATCTCCGCCATCACCGTCGGCACGGAGGCGGCGGCATACAACGCCTCCAAGGCCGCTCTGGCCAAGATCACCGAGGTGGCACAGCGGGAGGCGCATGAATACCGCTGGCCGGCCCGAATCCACGGGCTGATGCCGAGCGCGATGAACACCCCGATGATGGAGCAGTGGCACCTCAGCGACGAGGTGATGATGGACCCCGACACCGTGGCATCGGCGATCGAGTTCATGGTGACGCTGCCTCCGGACACGTTCGTCCAGAAACTCGTCATCAACTCCCGTCGCGAGCCCGGCTGGCCCCGCTAGACGCGACCCCCTGTCGGGACGGCTGGCTAGGGTGCCTGTCGTGACGTGGTGGACGGCGGTGCCGAGCCCGATCCAGGAGCTGTTGCTGGTCTCCGACGGCGAGCACCTGACCCGCCTGCGATTTGCGCCGTTCGGCGAGCCCGACGGCGTGCGCGACGACGCCCACCACGTCCTGCACGAGGCCCGTCGCCAGCTCGAGGCCTACTTCGCCGCCGAGCTGACCCACTTCAACCTGCCGTTGCGGCTGCGCGGCACACCGTTCCAGCTCGACGTCTGGCAGGCGCTGCAGGCCATTCCGCACGGGGTGACGCGCACCTACGGCCAGCTTGCTGCTGCCCTCGGGCTGCCGGTCGGCGCGTCCCGTGCGGTCGGGCTGGGCAACAACCGCAACCCCGTGCCCGTGATCGTGCCCTGCCACCGGGTAATCGGCACCAACGGGATGCTGACCGGATACGGAGGGGGACTGGAGCGCAAGCGCTACCTGCTCGACCTGGAGCGGACGGGCGTGCTGTTCTGACCCCTGAGTTTCCGGTGCGCATGACCGAGGTGGCGGTGGAGCTCGACTACCGCCGGCCGTTGGCCTCCGTGCCGCTGCGGCGCTTCCTGGAGGCGCACGCCATACCGGGGTTGGAGACCTACGACAGCGGGGCTCGGGAGCACGTCCGGCTGGTGCCTGGTCCGTCCGGGCCCGCGCTGGTGCGAGTCATCCTGCCGGACGGCACGGAGCCGGTCAGCGCGCGGGTCCGCCTGGCCGACCCGGGTGACCTCGGTGGCGTCCTCACGCGGGTACGGCGATGGCTGGACCTCGACGCAGATCCGGCCACGATCGATGCCGCGCTGTCGCGGGACCCCTTGCTGGCGCCGTGCGTCGAGGCGAACCCGGGACTGCGGGTCCCTGGCACGGTCGACGGCGGCGAACTGGCGTTGCTGAGCGTGCTCGGTCAGCAGGTCTCGCTTCGAGCGGCGCGCACCTTCGCCAGCCGGCTGGTCGCCGCCGTCGGCAGTATCCACGACGACGGCCTGCATAGTTTTCCTTCTGCGGCAACGGTTTCGGAGATGGGAGCAGAGCAGCTCAGGTCAACCATCGGCGTCACGGGCGCGCGGGCGCGCAGCCTGCATGCAGTAGCCGGCGCTCTGGCGGACGGGCTAGTGCTGGATCGGGACGCCGACCGGCACGCCGCTCGCGCCGCCCTGCTGCGGCTGCCGGGCATCGGACCTTGGACCTTGGACGGCGGAATACATCGCGTTGCGGGCGCTGGCCGATCCTGACGCCTACCCGTCCGGGGATCTGGTGCTGCGCAGGGCGCTCGGGCTCCGCACGGCGGGCGAGGCCGAGGCTCGGGCAGCGGGCTGGCGACCATGGCGCGGTTACGCGCTGGTGCACCTCTGGACGCGTGAGGTGTTCAGCTGACGTCGACGACGCTGATGCCGAGGTGGGCGGCCATCGCGGCCGACAGGTCGGTGAGCTGCTCGCGGCTGAGCACGGCCCCCTTCAGATGGGACAGACCGGTGAGCTCCCGCAGGGAGGCCCGGCTCAGATCGGCCTTGTCCAAGCTCGCGGCCGAGACGTCGATGAGGTCGATCTGGCAGTCGTGAAACGAGACCCGCTTCAGTGTCGCCGCGCTGAAGTCGGCCTCACGCAGGCGGCACCCCTCGAAGCGGACGTCCACCAGCGTCGCCCCCCGGAAGTTGGCGAAGTCGATCTTGCCTCCGGCGAAACGGACGCGGGTCAGTTCCGCGCCGTGCATGTCGGCCGCGCCGAACCGGCAGCCGGACGCCTCGACGTCGATCCAGGTCGAGTCGACGAAGTCCACGGCCCCCGCCTGGACCGCCTCGAGGGAGCAGTCGACGAGCCGCGCACGGCTCAGCCGGGCGTCGTCCATGGTGCAGTCGACGAGTTCGCAGTCGAGGAAGCGAGAATTGTCTGCGCGCTGCCCGGACAGGTCGAGCGAGCTGAACGACATACCGTCGTAGTCGCTCTCCATGGACAAGGACGCCTCGTCGAACGGCGTGCGGTCGGTGGGAAACATCAGGCCCGAGTATCCCCCTACAGTTCTGCACATGGACGATGCGGCACCGGATCCGGTAGGCGCATCGGGATCGGGGGCGCCGGCAGCGCCCGCGGTCGTAGAGGCGGTCCTGGGCGACATCACCACCCAGCGTTTGGACGCGATCGTCAATGCCGCGAACGGCTCGCTGCTCGGCGGCGGAGGCGTCGACGGCGCCATCCACGCAGCCGCGGGCCCTGCTCTGCTGCAGGAATGCCGACAGGTTCGGCGTGAGCGCTGGCCGGACGGTCTGCCCGTCGGCCTGGCCCAGGTGACCGGCGCTGGGGCGCTGCCGAGTCGCTGGGTCGTGCATACCGTCGGGCCGAATCGACATCGAGGCGAGACCGATCCGCAGTCGCTCGCGTCGTGCTTCACCGAGTCGTTGGCCGCCGCGGCGGAAGTGGGAGCCCGGTCGGTCGCCTTCCCGGCGGTGAGCGCCGGGATCTACGGATGGGATGCGGACGATGTCGCCCGGATCGCGATCGACAGCGTCCGGCGGGTCTTGGCTGCCGGATGGAGCCGCCATCGCAGCGAGCCCGACCTACCGGATTTCACGCCGGGGCGATGGGTGTCGTTGCAGGACATCGAGCTCGTCCGGTTCGTCCTGTTCAGCGGACGGCTCCTGGACGCTTTCGACCAAGCCCTCCGCCGCGAGTAGAGCTCGTCCCGCCTTGACGTGTCAGAACCACACACCGTCCCGCCGTCCCGCGCCGCCCCCGCTCAGCGAGGGCGCCAGACCACCAGCGACTGCCCGGAGCTGAGGCTCCTGGCCGGTCGCTGCCCGATCCGGACGGCGACGACCTCACCGGCCGGTCCGGCCGCGAATACCCGGGGGTACGCGCCGGCAGCCGCCTGGTAGGCCCCGACCTCTCCCAGCAGTTCGTCCACCCGCTGCTGCAAGGCGCCTATCTGGTGCTCGAGCTCCATGATCCGGTGGATGCCGGCCAGGCTCACTCCCTCGTCCTGGCTCAGCCGCTGCACCTCGCGGAGCAGTTCGATGTCACGCGCGGAGTATCGACGGCCGCCGCCACGCGTGCGCGACGGCGAAACCAGCCCGAGCCGGTCGTACTGGCGGAGCGTCTGCGCGTGCATGCCGGCCAGCTGCGCCGCCACGGAGATGACGTAGACCGGCGTCTGCTCGTCGGGGGCGAATCCGGCGAACGGGGACGCCACGTCAGCCTCGCCCAGCCTGGGCGAACAGATCCGCCCGCGGATCGCCGTCGCCGTCTTCGGAGCGCATGACCTCGACCGCCTCGCGCGCCCGGTCCGTCAGACGCTGCGGTATGACGACGCTCACCTTCGCGAGCAGGTCGCCCGACGTCTCACCTGACGCGATGCCACGACCCTTGACCCGCAGCACGCGACCGTTCGGCGTACCGGGCGCGATCCGGACTTTGACCGGCTCGCCGGACAGTGTCGGCACCGGCACGGTGGCTCCGAGCGTGACTTCGGCGAAGGTCACCGGGAGCTCCACGGTGAGGTGGTCGCCGTCGCGACCGAAGACAGGGTGGGGCTCCACCTGAACAGTCAGGATGAGGTCGCCGTCGGGTGAGCCGGGATCTCCCGGGCCACCCTTGCCGCGAAGCCGAATCTTCTGGCCGTCCTTGACGCCGGCGGGCACCCGCACGGTGACGCGCTTGCCGTCGGCCCCGGTCAGCGCCACCGTGTCACCCTCAACGGCCTGCCGGAAGCTCAGGGTGGTGCGCGCGGCGATGTCAGAGCCCTTCCGGGGTCCCTGAGGCGCGCCGTAGTCCGGAAAGCCAGGAGGGAAGCCAGGCTGGGTACGGCCGCCGGGCGCGCCGGCACCCCCCTGCTGGGCGAACAAGCCGGCCAACAGGTCGTCCAACCCGGGCTGACCACCGGCGCCACCACGTCCGCCACCGCCGGTCGAGGTCGTGAACCGGACGTTACCGCCGCCCGCCCCGCTGAACAGGTTGCCGAACACGTCTTCGAAGCCGCCCCCTGCGCCGGGTCCGCCGGGTCCGCCGGAGGTGAAGCGCGCGCCGCCCCGGCTCATCGACCGGATGGCGTCGTACTGCCGCCGTTGCTCGGGGTCGGAGAGGACGGCATACGCCTCGCCGATCTCCTTGAACCGCAGCTCGGCAGCGGTGTCACCGGGATTGGAATCGGGGTGCATCTTGCGTGCCAGCTTGCGGTAGGCCTTCTTGACCGCGGCTGCGTCGGCGTCTGCGGGGACGCCGAGGATCGCGTAGAAGTCCTTCTCGAACCAGTCCTGGCTCGCCATCGAGCTCCCTCCTTCCGGTCGCTGCCGAGCGTATGCGAGACGGTGACGACAGGTGGTAGGCCGCCGCCACGTGACTACTTCGGGTCGGCCACGGCCACGCGAGCGGGGCGCAATACGCGCTCGCCCATGCGGTATCCGGGTTGCAGGATCTGCACCACGGTGGTGCCCGACGTGCCCTCGGCCAGCTCGGCCTCGGTGTGCATCAGCGCCTCGTGCTGTGCGGGGTCGAAGGCCTCGCCGGGCTGGCCGTAACGCTCGACGCCCTGCTTGGCCAGGGTGGCATCGAGCTTGTCGGCGATAGACGCAAAGGGCGACCCCTCGAGGTCGCCGTGCTGCTGCGCGAGGTAGATGTCGTCCAGCACGGGAAGCAGGGACTCGATCACCCGGCCCGCCGCGAGGTCGCCCGCGAGAGAACGGTCGCGCTCGACCCTGCGCTTGTAGTTGACGTATTCCGCCTGCAGGCGCTGCAGGTCGACCAGCCGCTCGGCCGCCAGCGCGGCGTCGACGGTCTCTGCGAGCTCGACAGTCTCGGTCGTCTCGGTCTCCGCAGTCTCCAGCTGCGCCGGCTGCCCACTGTCAGAACCAAGCCGGCCTATATCGCCGCCCGGCTCTGACACCTCAGGCGGGTCATGGGCTGGGCCATTGCCGGACGCGTCCGGCGATCCGGCTCGGTCCGGCATGGCCGATGTCCGCGAGCCCTGGTCAGCCTGGTCGGCCGCCGCCGCCTGATCGGCCGCCGCCGGGTCAGTCTGCCCCGCCGGCTCAGCCGGCCCCGCCTGTTCGGTCTTCTCGATCGGCTCAGCCATCACTTCTTCGCTTCGGAATCGTCGTCGACGACCTCAGCGTCGACCACGTCGTCGTCCTGCGGTGAGGTGGAGCCGGAGGGCTGCCCGTCGGAACCAGCCGGCCCGTCGGAACCCGCCTGGTCGGCCTGATCACTCGCCGAGGCAGCGGCATACATCGCCGTGCCGAGCTTCTGGCTCTCCTCGGACAGCTTGGCTGCCTTCGTCGAGATGTCCTCGGCCGAGACCCCGGACCCGTCCTTGAGGGCGTCCTTCAGATCCGCCAGCGCAGCATCGACGTCACCGCGGCCGTCGGCCGGGATCTTGTCGGCGCTGTCCGCGAGGAACTTCTCGGTGGAGTACACCAGCTGCTCGGCCGTGTTTCGCGATTCGGTCTCCTCGCGCCGCTGGCGGTCCTCCTCGGCGTGCTCCTCCGCCTCCTTGACCATGCGCTCGATCTCCTCCTTGGGCAGCGCGCTGCCGCCGGAGATGGTCATCGACTGCTCCTTGCCGGTACCTCGGTCCTTGGCGGACACGTGCACGATGCCGTTCGCGTCGATGTCGAAGGTGACCTCGACCTGCGGCACCCCGCGGGGGGCGGGCGCAATACCGGTGAGTTCGAAGGTGCCCAAGGGCTTATTGTGCTGGGCCAGGTCGCGCTCACCCTGGAAGACCTGGATCAGGACGCTGGGCTGGTTGTCGTCGGCGGTGGTGAAGACCTCGCTGCGCTTGGTGGGGATGGCCGTATTGCGCTCGATGAGCCTGGTCATCAGCCCACCCTTGGTCTCGATGCCGAGCGAGAGCGGAGTGACGTCGATCAGTAGGACGTCCTTGCGCTCGCCCTTGAGGACACCAGCTTGCAGGGACGCGCCGACGGCGACGACCTCGTCGGGGTTGACGCCCTTGTTGGGCTCCTTACCGCCGGTCAGCTCCCTGACCACCGAGGTGACGGCCGGCATGCGGGTCGATCCGCCGACCATGACGACATGCGCGATCTCGCTGACGTTGATGCCGGCGTCCTTGATGACCTGGTGGAACGGCGCCTTGGTCCGGTCGAGCAGATCCTTGGTGAGCTGCTCGAACTGGGCGCGCGACAGCGTCTCGTCCAGGTGGATCGGGCCGTTCTCGGACATCGACAGGTACTGCAGCGAGAGGTTGGTGCTCGTCGCGGTCGACAGCTCCTTCTTGGCCTGCTCCGCCGCGTCGCGCAGCCGCTGCATTGCAATCTTGTCCTTGGACAGGTCGATGCCGCTGGTGTTCTTCACGGTGGTGAGCAGGTGCTGGACGATGCGCTCGTCCCAGTCGTCGCCACCGAGCCGGTTGTCACCGTTGGTCGCTCGCACCTGGATGGTGGAGAACCCGTCCTCGGGATCCTTGCCGACCTCCAGGAGGGACACGTCGAACGTGCCGCCACCGAGGTCGAAGACCAGGATGAGCTCGTCCTCGCGGCCCTTGTCCAGGCCGTAGGCGAGCGCGGCGGCCGTCGGCTCGTTGATGATGCGCAGGACGTTGAGACCCGCGATCTCGCCGGCCTCCTTGGTCGCCTGCCGCTCTGCGTCGTCGAAGTATGCCGGGACGGTCACCACCGCATCGGTGACGGCCTCTCCCAGGTAGGACTCGGCGTCGCGCTTGAGCTTCTGCAAGATGCGCGCGCTGATCTCCTGCGCGGTGTACTTCTTGCCGTCGATCTCCGCCGTCCAGTCGGTGCCCATGTGGCGCTTGACCGATCGCACGGTGCGGTCGACGTTGGTCACCGACTGGCGCTTGGCGATCTCGCCGACGAGGACCTCACCGCTCTTGGAGAACGCAACGACGCTGGGGGTGGTGCGCCCACCCTCCGCGTTGGCGATGATCGTCGGCTCACCGCCCTCCAGGACGGCGACGGCGGAGTTGGTGGTGCCGAGGTCGATACCGACCGCACGAGCCATGGTGGTCTCTCCTGATGTGTCGAGTGCTGACTGGTGGAACAGGTCTGAAGTGCTGCTCGCGTCTCAATCTGCGACAACCCGGCTTGAACTGTCAATCCAGGGCTCTGCAAACTTGCGCTCACCTGGCTCAACCTTGCGATACCCCGCGGCATTCCCGACTGGCGACTCCGAGACCACCCGGCTCCTCCGGATCCCGGCTCTTTTCTGGCAGCGGTGGTCAGGCGGTCACCGTGGTGATGGTGCCGACCAGGTGCGCGAGGTCGCCCAACGCGGCCGGGACGAGGCGGTAGTACGCCCACTTGCCGCGCTGTTCCCGCTGCAGCAAGCCTGCGTCGACCAGCACCTTCAGATGGTGCGAGACCGTGCCCTGGGTGAGCCCCACCGGGTCGGTCATCTCGCACACGCACGCCTCGCCGTCCGCGCGGCCAGCGACCAGGGACAACAGCCGGAGCCGGGTCGGATCCGCGATCGCCTTCAACGACGACGCAAGCCGCTCAGCGCCCGCACTCGACAGGATGACCCCGGCCCCTGGCGAGCAGCATCCCTGCAGATCGAGGTCAGTAGTGCTCGGGGCCGTCGCGGTCGTGGTCATGCAGCCAGTCTTCCACGCATTGACAGGCATCGATACTCGTGGCAGCGTCTGACGCATCGACCTTCATTGATGCGAGGAGTGGTGATGGCAGGTACCGATGATGGCCGGGTCCGCGAGCAGGTGCGGTATGCGGCCGCGGCGCAGGCGGTAACCGGCACGGGCGGTCGTACGGCGCTGCAGGTGGTCGACGCCGGCCAGTGCTGCGCGCCGGTCTCGGGGGGATGCGCGTCAGGTGTCACCTCGGATACCGCGGCAGCGAATGCGTCGTGCTGCGGCGAGGATGAGGCGGACGCGTCGTTCGGTTCGGCCCTCTACAGCGCCGGCGAGCAGGACCAGCTGCCCGCCGACGCGGTGCTCGCGAGCTTGGGCTGCGGGAACCCGACCGCGGTCGCGGACCTGCGCGAAGGCGAGACGGTCCTGGACCTGGGCTCCGGCGGCGGCATCGACGTACTGCTCTCGGCGCGGCGGGTCGGCTCGACCGGCTTCGCGTACGGGGTCGACATGACGCCGGAAATGCTCGACCTCGCCCGGGCCAACGCCACCAAAGCGGGGGCGACCAACGTGGCGTTCCTGCACGGCACGATCGAGGACGTCCCGCTGCCCGACGGGTCGGTCGACATGGTGATTTCCAACTGCGTGATCAACCTGTCCGCCGACAAGCCCGCGGTACTGGCTGAGATGTTCCGGGTCCTGGCACCCGGAGGGCGGATCGGGGTCTCTGACGTCGTCGCCGAGGACCACCTCACCCCGGCGGACCGAGCGGAGCGCGGCACGTACGTCGGCTGCATCGCGGGCGCGCTGTCCAGGGCCGAGTATGTCGATGGCCTGACCGCCGCCGGATTCACCGACGCCACCGTCCAGTTCACCCACCAAGCGGTGCCCGGTATGCACGGCGCCATCGTCCGGGCCACCAAGCCAGCCCTTGCGCACAGCCCCAGCCAGCTGCACACCGAGACCGGCGTCGGCGAGTGACGCACCTGGGCCGGCGGGTCACCGCCGAGGCGGTCGGCACCGCATTCCTGGTTGCGGCGGTGATCGGGTCCGGCATCGCCGCGAGCCGGCTCTCACCTGGTCAGGCCGGGCTGCAGTTGCTGGAGAACGCGTTGGTCACGGGAGCCGCGCTGGTGGCGCTGATCTTGGCGCTGCAGCCCGTGTCGGCGGCATTCAACCCAATCGTCACGCTGGTCGAACGCGCCCTCGGCGCCGTGACGACGGCTGAGGCTGCCGCAATGATCGGCGCGCAGGTACTCGGGGGGCTCACCGGCGCAGTGCTGGCGAACCTGATGTTCGCCCTCCCTGCGGTCACCATCGCTACAACCCCTCGGACCGGTGCGGGCCGTTGGCTCGGCGAGCTCGTCGCCGCGGCGGGTTTGCTGCTGGTGATCTTCGGGACCTCCCGCTCGGGCCGGTCAGACCAGAGCCCCTACGCGGTCGGCGGCTACATCACCGCGGCGTACTGGTTCACCAGCTCCACCAGCTTCGCCAACCCCGCGGTCACGATTGCTCGGATGTTCTCCGACACCTTTGCCGGCATCGCGCCCGCTTCGGCGCCGATGTTCATCGCCATGCAGCTGGTCGGCGGGGCTGCCGGCTACCTGATGATCCGCGCCCTCTACCCCGACCCGCCAGGCGTCGCGGCCGACCTCGCCACCGGCGGCGACATCAGCGACGACACCAGCACCGACCGGAGCCCCAGCCACGAGCGAGCCCGGGAGAACCAGTGACGACTATGCCGAGCCTGGCCCCTAGCGGATCGCCGGCGACACTGGGCTCACCCCCGGGAACGCCGGCCAGATGGCCACACAGACGTGGGTCCGCGACCACCAACTCCCCGCTCAGCGAGTGGGCTTGGCCCGCAGCCGCTGACCGAGTCACCTCCGGCGCGCCTCATCCCGCAATCGCTGTCATCGCCTCGACAACCTTCCTCGCAACGCCTGAGTGGTCTACGAAGGCCGAGGTATTCACGGTGACGACTTGGTCCAATCCGAGGGGCCAGTCAAACTGGGCGAAGAATTCAGCGGGCAACTCGGTCATCGGGTGCGCCCCGCGGTGACGCTCCGGCGTCTTCGAGCGATCGGCGTAACGCTGAGCGGCGATGTCGGCCGGACAGGCGCAATGAACCTCTATCAGTGGTCTGTGTAAACCGGCGAGGCGTGCACGCTCGTACTCGCTGTGTGGGCGGAACGGCGCTTCCAAGACGACACGCGGGCTGTAAGCGGCCAACGTCCACAGCAAGTCCATCCCAGCACCACCGATCTTGCGCGACCACAGCAGAGGATTCTCGCCTGGAGGCGGAGTCGGAAGGGAGTCGTACAGCTGCTCTTTGATGACATCCTTCGACAGCAAGGGCAAGCCCAGGGCGGCAGCCAGCGGAACGGCAACGGTGGTCTTGCCTGCCCCTGGCGCGCCGGACACGACGACGGCAAGGTTCATGCGCTCGACCGTAGACGGCAGTATGGCGCGAAAGAATCACCTGCGCAGTGAAGAATTGCCGTCGTGGCAACACCTGTGGTGATTCGAGTGGCGCGTGCAGCCGACAGCACTGCCATCGCGGGCGTCCATGTTGCGTCATGGCGCAGCGGCTACGAGGGGCTGCTGCCAGCGGCCTTTCTCGCGTCGCTCTCCGTCGAGTCGTACGCCGGCAGGTGGAGGGACACCTTGGGCACCGGCACGCCGCAGAGCCCGACCACGCTCGTGGCTGTCGTCGCTGACCGGTTGGTCGGCTTCTGCAGCGTCGGCCCGAGCCGCGATGACGACGCCGACCCGATAACCGGGGAGCTGTGGGCCTTGTACGTGCACCCCACCATGTGGCGGCATGGAGTTGCGACAGCGCTGCACGAGCGGGCCATGGCGGAGCTCCACCGACGCAGGCTCGTCTCGGCGACCCTGTGGGTCCTTGCGCGCAATACCGGAGCTCAAGGGATCTACCGCAGCCTTGGATGGGTCAGCGACGAGCGGCACAAGACTGACTGGAGAGGCGATATCCGGCTCGATGAGGTGCGCTATCGCCGCGCGAATGTGTTTCGCGGGGTGGACGGGGAATGACAGGCCCTCGGTGCTTCACGTTCCTTGCCTGAGTTGAGGGAGCTCGATCCCGCGACAGATCCTGCTCATTGGGTCGCGGCCACCAGAGCCTGGCGTAGCGCAGTGACCTGATCTGCGTCGCCTTCCAGGGTCACCGCGTCGTCGGCGCCAGGACCGTCACCGCCGCCGCTGCGACCCCAGAGCCAGAGCAGCACGGCGCCCGGCTCGCCGCACACGTATGCAGCGGCACCTGCATCGAATCCGGGCGTGACCTGCGCCTGGAGGCCAGCGACCTCGACGCTCCACGACACCGCGCCCGCCGAGACCACCACGGATGCGCGCAAGCGCGGCTCGATGCCGAAGGCCGGCCCGTCGATAGGGAGGGATAGCGGGAGAAAGAGTCTGAGCACCTCGTCCACTCCGTCGACCGCCAAGTCCTCATCGACGCGCGATGCGAGCCCAGCCGCCTGCTCTACGTCCACCCGGTGGACGAGGGTCTCCTGGGCCATCCGCCGCTGCCAGAAGCCGATTCGCCCCGCGGGTTTGGACCACGTCCAGCAGCTGGTGTCGGCCGGCCGGTCGATCGCGGTCAGGATCCGAGTCCGTGCTCGCTCGAAGTAGGCGAACACGTCCTCGTCAAGACCGAGAGCGCCGACGGGATCTCCGGGGGGCACGCGGCCGCCGCGAGAGATGGCAGTCGACTGGCGCAGGTAGACCTCGCCGAGATGCCGGACGACCATCTCCACCGTCCACCCCGGACATCCCCAGACTGCGGAGGTAGCGCAATCTGGTGCCAGGGAGAGGATTCGGTCGGCGTCCGCTTGAACCGAAGCCATGTACCGGGCAGCGTCGATGGCGGGCGTGCGCACCTGCTCTGTCATGCACGCAGGATGACACCCGGCTAGCTTTTCTCCGCCTTGCGCAGTTCGTGGTTGCGGTGGGGCCGCCTGAGACGCCGTCCAGCCACCACATCGTGCGCCAGGCGGCCGAAACGCGGGCGACGTGAGACCGGGCGCCATGCCGACTGCTGCTGCGGCCGCGGCGGGTAGCTGTGGTGACGCTTGGACGTCGACCCCACGGATGACGCCGCTTCTGACGAGGCGGCGCCCTACTGGCGAGGTTGCGCATCTTATGGTGGCGGAGAGCCGTCCCACGACGCCTTCCGACGACCATTTCGTGCGCCAGGCGGTCCGGACCGCGGCGAGGTGGGACCGGGCGCCATGCCGAACGGCTGCTGCGGCCGCGGCGGGCAGCGGTGAGCGGTCCCCGCCGTCATCAACCCGATCCCCGCCGTCATCAACCCGCTTTGGCTCAAACCACCGGAACATTCACCGTTCTGAAACAGCTGAGGAGTCGAATGCACGGCCGAGGTGGAGTGCCGCCTCTAGACATCCGCGAGCCGTGGCCCCAGAGTTGGAGCTGAGAGGCGCCACTCTTGGAGCGCCGCACCCGGAGGTTTTCATGCGTCGTCGTGCCTTGGCCGTCCTGCCCGCACTGTTGATGGCGGGAGTTGCAGCGGCCGGGTCCGCCGCTGCCGCTCCGTCGAACCAGGGCGCGGCTCACCGAAATACCCACGTGTGTTCCACCCCCCTTGCGGGCTCGGCGGGCTGCCACGCCATCCGGCGCGACAAGCTGGACGCCCACGGGAAGGTGACCCCCAACCTCACGCCCAGCGGCTACGGCCCGGCCGATATCCGCTCCGCCTACAACTTGACGACCGGCTCCGGGGGCCGCACCGTCGCGATCGTCGACGCCTACGACGACCCGAATGCGGAGGCCGACCTGGCGACCTACCGGAGCACATACGGGCTCCCGGCCTGCACGACCGCCAACGGCTGCTACCGCAAGGTCGACCAGAACGGCGGCACCAAGTATCCACGCGCCAACGGCGGCTGGGCGCAGGAGATCTCACTCGACCTCGACATGGTCTCCGCGGCGTGCCCCGACTGCAAGATCCTGCTGGTCGAGGCCAGCAGTGCCTCCTTCGCCAACCTCGGTACGGCGGTCAACACCGCCGCGCGACTCGGTGCCACCGCGATCAGCAACAGCTACGGCGGCAGCGACAGCGCGGCGACTTCGGCCTACGACCACCCCGGCATCGCGATCACGGCCTCGACCGGCGACTCCGGCTACGGGGTGCAGTCTCCGGCCTCGTTCGGCACGGTCGTCGCGGTCGGCGGCACATCACTCAGCCGCAGCGGCACGACCAGGGGCTGGTCCGAGTCGGCGTGGAGCGGGGCCGGATCCGGTTGCTCGACAATCAATGCCAAGCCGTCCTGGCAGACCTCGGTCACCCAGTGCGCCAAGAAGGCCAACGCCGACGTCTCGGCGGTCGCGGACCCTAACACCGGTGTCGCGGTCTACGACTCGTACGCGTACCAGGGCGTCAAGGGGTGGCTCGTCTTCGGCGGGACCAGTGCATCGTCACCGATCGTCGCCAGCGTCTACGCGCTGTCGGGCAACACCGCTGGCTACCCCGCCTCGTACACCTGGGCTAACGCCAGCGCGCTGTACGACGTTACGTCGGGGAGCAACGGCACCTGCGCGACGACGGTCTGGTGCAACAGCGGCACGGGCTGGGACGGCCCCACCGGTCTCGGCACGCCAAACGGCACCAGCGCCTTCTAACCTTCGCCGGCGCTCGTGTCCCACCTGATACGTGGTGGGACACGAGCCCCGGGCTGCGGGGAAACATGCGATGACCCGTAGGTGGGTGGGCAGGTGACGTGGCCCGCCTGATCCTGATCAACGGCGCGCCCGGCAGCGGGAAGTCGACCTTGGCGAGGCGGTTCGCGGACGAACACCCACTGACGCTTGCGCTCGACATCGACGTCATCCGCGCGATGCTCGGTGGCTGGCTGGACCAGCCGGTGGAAGCAGGGCTGATCGCGCGACGCATGGCGCTGCAGATGGCTCGGCTCCAGCTGGGGGACGGCCGCGACGTCCTCGTCCCGCAATTCCTGGGGCGGGTAGACTTCGTGCTCGAACTCGAGGATCTGTGCCGGCAAATCGGCGCGGACTTCGTCGAGGTGGCCCTGCTGAGCACCCGGCAGGACGCAGCAGACCGCTTCCTGCGCCGCTCCACCCAACCGGGCAAGGCCGAACACTTCGACGCCCAGGCGCTCCTGGAGCGCAGCGGCGGCCCAGGCGAGCTGCCCGCGATGTACGACCGGCTGCTCAGCGTGATCGCCCGACGACCCCTCACCGGCACCGTGGTCACGGTCGACGGGCAGGTCGACCAGGCGTACGCCGACCTGCTCGCCGTCCTCGGCGAGGCATGAGGCCCGGTGGCCTCCCTCGGACAGCGCACGTACGTCCCGACGGCCTACCAGAGCGAGATCGAGCGCGTGAAAATCCCCGCGATGTCGTCCTCGGTCACGTCTTTTGGCGAAGTGGCAAGCAGACGCTGCTGCTTCATCGTGCCCTCGACCAGGCCGGGGATGTCGCCCTCGTCGTAGCCCACCTGCCCCATGCCGCCCGGAATGTCGATGTCGCGCATCAGAGCGACGAGCACGCCAGGCAGGTAGGTGGACGGGTCGTTCGGCTCGTCCGCACGCGGGTCGAGCAGCTGTGCGGCCCGCCGATGCCGTTCTGGAGAGGCGTCGAACGTGAACCGGAAGGCCTCGGGCGCCGTCAAGGCCACGGCCATCCCGTGCGGCACCATCGGCTCGTCGGCGGGGTAATCCTTCGGGTGGAAGTCCTTGACCTGGCCGGCAATCGGGTAGGCGTTCGCATGCGGGATGTGCACGCCGGCGTTGCCGAACCCCATACCGGCGAACGTCGCCGCCATCGCCATCCGACTCCGCGCGTCGTCGTCCCCATCGCGAACGGCGCTGCGGAAGGACTGTGCCAGCAAGCTCATCGCCTTCTCGGACCACATATCGGCGATCGGGTTGGACCCGCAGTACGGCACCCGCTGCTCGGGCCGCTTCCGCTCGAACGACGTGTACGGGCGGGCCGTGTAGCTCTCCAGCGCGTGGCAGAGGATGTCCATGCCTGCGGCGGCGGTGACGCCGGCGGGCTGCGTCAGGGTGAGCAAGGGGTCGATCACGGCCAGCGTGGGCCGCAGCCTCACGTGGCTGATGCCGGTCTTCACCTTGAGCGAGAGCACGTCCATCACGCAGATGGTGGTGCTCTCCGCGCCGGTGCCCGTGGTGGTGGGAACGGCGATGAGCGGCTTGAGCGGGTTGACCGGCGCCTTGCCCCCGCCCACCGGCACGTTGACGTAGTCCATCAGCTCACCCGGGTTGCTGGTCAGGAGGTTGACCGCCTTGGCCGTATCGATGCTGGTGCCACCACCGACGGCGACGAAGGCATCCCACGGTCCGGTGCTCCGCGCATACTCGATCGCCTGTTGGAGGCTCTCGTCGGTCGGTTCGACGTGGCTACCGTCGAAGACGTGGGCCTCGATCCCGAACTGGCTCATCTGGTCGGCAATGCGTTGCGGGTGACCGGTTGCCGCGACGCCGGGGTCGGTCACGACCAGCACCCGCTTCGCACCGGTGAGGCTGAGGTCGTAGCCGATCTCGTCGGCGGCGCCGGTCCCGAACTTCAGCGCGGGCGCTCCGTAGGTGAAGACGCTCTCGGGGTTGGCCGGCTGGTACGTCGTGGACGCGGTCATCGCGACCTTGCTGGCATTCGGCATCGGGTTCCCTCACCTTTCGGAATACGCGTGGTGCTCCTCTACTCGCGAAGCCTGCCACGCGCCTCGGGTGTGGAGTCAGTCTGTCGCTGCGCTCTGGAAGGTTGCGGCGAGGCTGGGCTCACCATTCGTTAGCCGCCGATGCACCACGTCGACGACGTCGAGGTCTCTGCCCGACGGCAACCGGACGACTGGATGCCCGTTGCGCCACACCCGCCATTCGGCGCCGGCGACGTGACGCACGATGCAGCTGCCGAGGTACACGCCGAGTTCGTTGCCGAGCATCGGAGCCGCCTCCGATGCCTGCCAGTTCGGCAGGCGCGCCTCGATCGCGGCCAACGTGTCGGGAGAGCCGCTGAGCATCACCCCGTGATCACTGGCCCAGCCGGCGAACTCGGCTGAGGGGCCGAGGAGCTGCGTTAACGCGGGTCCGTCGGCCGCCGTGCCGAACACGCCGACTCCGCGGGAGATGCCGAACTTCGGTCCCCTCCGGAGCAAGCGCTGCAGCAACTCGTGCACGGCCGCAGTGTTGCAGAAGTGCTGCCCCAAACGGGCCTCGCCCGATCGGCGGAGCGCCCTCCGGACGGCACCGGTTACCTTGAGCGCATGCCAGGGCGCCGTAACCCGACTCCCGCGGTGGAGCTCGACGTCGGGGACCGCACCGTGCGGATCTCCAATCCTGACCGCACCTACTTCGCGGCCCGCGGCGAGAGCAAGCTGGACCTGGCCCGCTACTACCTCGCCGTAGGGGACGGGATCGTGCGCGCACTGCGCGAGCGGCCCTGCATGATGCACCGCTTCCCAGAAGGCACCAGCGGCGAGAAGGTGCACCAGAAGCGGCTCCCGCGCGGGGCGCCGCGGTGGGTGGAGACGGTCCGGGTCCACTTCCCGCGCTACAACCGCACGGCCGACGAGCTGTGCGTGACCGAACTTGCCAGTGTGGTGTGGGCGGTCCAGATGTCGACCGTGGAGTTCCACCCCTGGAACTCGCGCCGGGCCGACACGGAGCGGCCGGACGAATGGCGGATCGACCTGGACCCCATGCCGGACTGCCCTTACGACACGGTCCGGCGGGTGGCGCATGTCGCCCATGAGGTCCTCGACGAGCTCGGCGCCGTGGGCTGGCCGAAGACGTCCGGCGGCAACGGCATGCACATCTACGTCCGGATCGAGCCGGAATGGGGGTTCCACGACGTACGCCGCGCGGCGCTCGCGTTCGCCCGGGAGGTGGAGCGGCGGGCCCCGCAGGAGGTCACGACCGCGTGGTGGCGGCGGGACCGCGACCCGCGCGCCCTATTCGTGGACTACAACCAGAACGCGCGCGACCACACCATCGCCAGCGCCTACTCGGTGCGAGGCAACCCGGAGGCGACGGTGTCCACGCCGATCACCTGGGACGAGATCGACGACGTGCTGCCCCGCGACTTCACCATCGCGACGGTGCCCGAGCGCTTCGCTGCGTTGGGTGACCTGCACGCCGGCATCGACGACGCCGTCTTCTCCCTCGACCCGCTGTTGGAATGGGCCGACCGCGATGAGCGCGACGGGGCAGCCGACCCGGGCGGCGATCAGGTCGTCTCGCGTGGTCCTGGCACGGTATGAAGGGTGCATGGCTGACATCGACCCCGACCCCGAACCCGACCCGGCCCACAGCTCCGGCGACTCATCCGGCGGAGACAGCGAGAAGAACATGGTGCCCTCCAGCAGTCAGATAGCGCACCGCGCCGAACTGCTTCCGGAGGAGCAGGCAGCGGGAAGTGCCGACCCGCAGGCGCAGGCCGAGGCGATCCTCGAGGAGTCGATGGAGCGCACCGAGCATCCCGACGCGGACGCCAGCACCCAGTCCGCGATGCATGGGGACGCCTGAGGTGGCTCAGCGCGCCGAGCAGGCCACCCCGCCGCTCGCCCACCACGCCGAGGGGCCGGTGTGGTGGCCCGACGGCAGCGGCCTGCGGTGGGTCGACATGCTCGCCGGCGACATCCTGTCGATGGACGCTGTCGGCCGGGTCCAGCGGCGCAACGTGGGCACCGTTGCCGCGGCGCTCCGCCCGCGGCGTACCGGCGGGTTCGTCGTCGGGGTCGAGCGCGGTTTCGCGCTGGTCGACGAGGCAGGCGAGCTGCATACCCTGCCTGAAGTCTGGTCCGACTCGAGCGTCCGGATGAACGAGGGCTGCTGCGACCCGCAGGGGCGGTTCTACTGCGGCTCGATGGCCTACGACAAGTCGACGGGCCGCGGCACGGTGTACCGGCTGGACTCCGACACCTCCGTGACAGAGGTATTCGGCGGGGTGACCATCTCCAACGGGCTGGCGTGGACGGCCGACGGCACGTTGGCGTACTACAACGACACTCCGACCCAGCGGGTCGACGTGTTCAGCTACGACCCGGACCGAGGGCTGCACGAGCGGCGCACCCTCGTGCAGATCCCGCAGCAGCAAGGAGCACCGGACGGGCTGACCGTCGACGCGGACGGGCACATCTGGGTCGCCCTGTACGGCGGGTCCGCGGTCCACCGCTACCGTCCCGACGGCGTCCTGGACGGGGTGGTGGAGGTGCCCGTATCGCAGGTGACCGCCTGCACCCTCGGGGGCCCGCGAATGGACGAGCTCTACATCACGACGTCCGCGGAGGACAACGCGCCGGAGCCGGACGCCGGGTCGGTGTTCCGGTCGAGCGTGGGGGTCACCGGCCTGCCGGCGAGCACGTTCGCCGGATGACCGGGTGACCCGATGCCCGGCTGATTGCTGGTCAGACGACGCTGAACCCGGGCGGCAGTTCGACGCGTCCGGTGAGCGCGGCAAGGACGTCCGGGCCGTCGCCCAGGGCCACCGCGATCTCTGCGGCCAGGACGGCACTCGACCGCAGGACGTCGAGCGGCAGGTGGAGGTCCATCGCAGCGGCCCCGGCGATGTCCTGGCTGTGCACGACCAGCTCGAACGTCCGGGTCGGCAGATAATCCCGGAGCCACATGCCGCCGGCGATGGTCTCGATCAGGCAGTCCGGCGACGCGACCACCTGCTGCACGACGCGGTCGACCAGCTCGTGCACCGCTTCCCGTGGGGCGTCGCCCAGCGCCAGTCCCGCCTGGCGACCGCGCTCGACGACTGCCTCGGGGTCCGCGGTGGCGATGGCCTTCGCGGCGACGTAGTAGTCCGCGGCAGAGCCGACGGTCGCGGACTCGGCCGGCTCGAGCAGGTAGGTCGACACGGTGATCAGCGACCGGCTGGCGTGGCCGACGAGCGAGCGGAGGTCCCAGACGCCGAGTCCCGGACTTTCCCATCGGTCGTCCGGCAATCGGCCTACCAGGTCGTCGAACGCCCGGGCGGCGGAGGCGAACACCGTCGCTTGCACCAGCACCGTGCCACTGTAGGTCGGCACCCCCGGGATCAGGGCACCGGAAGTCGGCGTGCGGGAACTCGGAATGCGGGAACTCGGGATGCGGGAACTGGGGGCAGGCGATGAGGAGCAGACCATGGCGGAACTGAGCATCGACGTGATCCGGGAAGCCGCCGGCTACTTGGCTTCCTGGCTCTCCTACCGGCAGTGGCTGCTCCGCATTCCAGGCGTACAGGCCGCCGTGCTCTTCGGTGACCAGATGGTCCTGTCGGAGGCGTTCGGGCAGGCCGACGTCGAGAACGGCACGCCGCTGTCGATCACCCACCTGTTCCGGGTCGCCTCGCACTCCAAGACGTTCACGGCCACGGCCGTGCTGCAGCTGACGGAGACGGGTCGGCTGCGCCTTGACGACACTCTCGGTAGTTGGCTCCCCTTCCTGACGGAGCCGTCGTCGCCGCTCGCCGCGCTCACCCTGCGGGATCTGCTGCAGCACTCCGGCGGCGTGACCCGCGACGGGTGGGACGCCGACTTCTGGCAGCTGCACGGCGAGTTTCCCGACGCGGCGGCGCTGCGCACGGCAGCGTTGGACCAGGCGCAGGTCCTCCCGGCCAACGACCGCTTCAAGTACTCCAATGTCGGCTACTCGCTGCTGGGGCTGGTGGTCGAGGCAGCCTCGGGGCGGTCGTACGCCGACTACGTCACCACGGAGATCGTCCAGCGGCTCGATCTACGGCGCACCGGACCCGAACTCGACCCCGCCCGGTCCGGCGAGTACGTCGTCGGCTACTCCTCGCTCGACTACGCGCGGGATCGGACGCCGATCGCACCGGTCGACACGCAGGCCATGGCCGCCGCGACCGGCTTCTACAGCACTGCAGAGGACCTCTGCCGCTATGTGGCCGCCCACTTCACCGGCGACACCCGCCTGCTCGGCGAACCCGCCAAGAGGCTGATGCAGCATCAGTGGTGGCCCGTCGAGGGCCAGCCGGACGGCGGATACGGGCTCGGTATGGCAGTGCAGAAGGCCGGCGAGCGCACCCTGCTGGGCCATGGCGGCGGGTTCCCCGGCCAGGCCACGCGGACGGTGTTCGATCCCGCCGACCGGCTGGCCGTGGCCGTGCTGACCAACGCGATCGACGGTCCGCCGAACGAACTCGCGCTCGGCTTGGTCCGGCTGCTCGACCTGGCCGCCGCGCAACAGCCCGACCCGGCCGGCGGGGTGGAACGCTTCCCCGTCCGACTGGCCAACCTCTGGGGCGTGCGCGACGTTGCGCTACTCGGCGGACGGCTGCTGCTGCTCGACCCCACGGCAGTGGACCCGACGTCCGACGGCACCTACGGTGAGCTCGCGGTCGAGAGCCCGACCCGGCTGCGGCTCGTGTCCGGGCCGGGGTACGACGCGGTCGGCGAGGCGATGGACTTCACGTTCGCCGCCGACGGCGCGGTGGAATCGGTTCGGGCGGCGGGTGGGCTGACCTGGTGGCCGCTCGAGGCGTACCGAGGCTGGCCCGGGGGTCAGCTGTCCTCGTCGGTGGAATCGTGAGCCGCGCCAACGAGCTTGGACTCCGGCGACCCGCGCTGCCTGAGGTAGATCGCGAACGCCGACATCGACGCCACGGCGAGGAACTCCGACTGCCAGTTCTGCAGCGCCCGGTTCCAGAAGTCGGCGGAGGTGGCGTAGCCGCTCCACCGCAGCGGGTCCTGGCGCTGGTTGAGCAGCTCTACGTTGAAGGCAGCCCTGCCCGCCACGGACTGCGCCAGCAGCGACATCAGGAAGAAGAAGGTCATGATCGCCGCCAACGAGCGGCCGTAGAGCGCCGTCCGCCACCCCCCGGCACTGGCCCACGCAGGGGAGTCGGCAGCGGCATACCGGCCGATCTTCTGCTCCTCCTCCGAGCCCAGGCCCTCCTCTCCCGGCTTCTTGGACTCGCTCGAACCGCGCTGGACGAGCCAGGTGGTCGCGGCGATGTAGAGCGCGAACTGGAGGTACTCCGACTGCCAGTTCTCAGCCACGTCGACGGCAAAACTGGACGAGGTGAGGTAGTCCAGCAACGAGAAGCGGTCGGCGCCGTCCACGAGCTGGGCGTTGTTGAACTCGGCCAGCCCCGACAGCGCCTGGCCGGCGAGCGAGAGCAACAACAGCAGCAGGAATGCCAGGGTCAGCCCGTTTTCCCGGACGTACTGGGTGAAACGCCCGGAGCGACGGCTCATCGCTGCATCAGCCCAACAGCGATCACGTAGGCAAGTCCGAGGGACACGAAAGCGGCGATACCGAAGAACATCGTCTTCATCTCAGCTCTCCACATCGCAGGTGTAGGGCAGCCCTGGCTGTCCTGACTGTGGCTTGCAGCCGGCCGCCGCGACTCGCCAGCCCACCGCGAGCCTGCGCAGGAAGACGACGTCGCCGCCGACCTTGACCTGGGCTGTATCCCCCCAGACCTGTACGCCGTGAATGTCCGCGCCGCTCTCCTGCACATTCAGCACCGCCTTGGCGCACGGGGTGTCAGTGGCTCCGCTCGCGGCCTCCGCGGCGTTCTGGGTCAGCAGCGCGCACGCCCTGGCGCCGTCCCTCTGGATCACCGCGGTGGCGAAGGCGGACGCCGCCGAATCCACCGCCGGCTGCTCGGGCGGCGCGCCGCAGCCGGTCAGGACGGCGGCCGAGACGAGCACGGCGCCGAGCAGGATCCACGCTCTGGCAATCACGGATCTCCTCCTCCTGCCGGGTTCAGGTTCGCGATGCCTCTGGTCGAGAGGGGGGCTCGGGCGACCTACCTCCCGGTAAGACTGCCCGACGTCCGGGCGTGAATATCGGCGAATCGCCGCAGCATGGCCGCCGAAGGGCATGCCGGGTCATGCCAGGACCGAGGTGACGGCCAGCAGCCAGCCGAGCAACGGCAGTACGGCCGCGAGCGCGAGCGCCACGGTGTCCGCTCGGCGCCAGCCGGCCGGGTCGAGCCACGTCCGGTCGCGAGCCGCGGCAAAGCCGCGCGCGTCCATCGCGACCGCCAGCCGCCCGGCGGCAGCGAGGGAATCGACCAGCGCCGCGAACGTGACCGTGACGACGTGCCTCACCCGCGCGTACGGCGAGCGCCCGGGACCCAGCCCACGCACCCGCCGGCCGCGGGCGAGTTCGGTCCACAGATCGCTCACCGACTGGACGCGGTGCAACGCCGCGCAGGCGGCGACGACCGGCCTCGCCGGCAGCCTCAGCCGCTGGGCCAGCTGCTCGGCCAGGCGGTCGGTGTCGACGTACGGCAGCAGGACGGCAGAGGGATAGACCAGGACGCTGATCCGGAGGAAGGCCGCGACGGCCACCGGGACGGAGTGCGCGCCGAGCAGCCACGCCGACCAGCCCACGGAGACGGCGCCGATCAGTCCCGGGGTCAACCGCCTGACGAGTCGGCGCAGCCGGCCGGACGGGCGTCGTCCAGGTTGGCCCGGCATTGCCGACAGCGCGACGGCGGAGAGCACCACCGCGACCGCCAGGAGTGCGACACCGCTTCGCCAGCTCGTGACGGACAGCGCCGCGGGGAGGGCCAGCCCCGCAGCGATCAGCAGCGCCAACGGTTCGCATCGGGCGGCCAATACCGTCCGCTCCGCTAGCACCGGCGGCACGGGGTCGCCGTCGGCGCTGGCGTCGGCATTGGCGTCGGCGTCGGCATCGCCCGGCATCCGGACCACGTCGTCGGCCAGACCGATGACGTCCTCGTCGTGGGTCGCGTGGACGACAGCCGATCCCGAGCGCCGCAGGGCGTCCGCCACGCCCATGACAGCCGCCCAGGTCGACCGGTCCTGGCCGATCGTCGGCTCGTCGGTCAGCAGCAGCGCCGGCTGGTGGACGACAGCGCTGGCCATGGACAGGCGGCGCAGCTCCCCTCCCGACAGGTGCCGCGGGTCGGCGGCGGCGAGGTGGTCCAGTGCGAGCGTTTCCAGCAGGGCATGCGCGCGGGCGAGATACTGCTGCTCCGGGCGGCCCAGTGCTCGTGGCGTGGCCATCACCTCGTCCAGCACGGTACGGGCGACGATCGTGGACCCCGGGGACTGGGGCAGCCACGCGACCGCCCGCGCCAGGTCGGTCGAGCGCCAGCCCGAGGGGCCAGCGGCTGCGCCGGCCGGGACCAGCCGGGAATGTGCATGCACCCCACCGGACGTCGGCTCGACCAGGCCGGCGAGGGCGGTGAGCAGGGTCGACTTGCCGGAACCGCTTGGCCCCACGACAGCCATCGCGGCACCCGCGCGCGCGGCCACGGAGAGGTCCCGGACGGCGGTCGTCACCCGTGGCGGCCGGTCGGGCGAAGCCCGCTCCAGGGTGATCGAGAGGCCTTCGGATCCCATCACCGGATCGCCGGGCGGAACGTGTGCAGCCGAGCCGCGATCGCCGCCGAACAGGCTGACGGGCATCGGCGGGAGGTCGGGAGCGGCGTACCCGGGCACCCAAATGCCTTGGGCGAGAAGGTCGCCCGCATGATCTCGGATGACCGCGTACGGCGGCCCGTCAGCAAACACCTCGCCCGACGCCGAGAGTACGACGAGCCGGTCCACGAACCCGAGCCACGGCTCCAGCCGGTGCTCGACCACGACGGTAGTCAGACCGGAACGCTCGACGACGTCCCGGACACAGGTCCGCACCGAAGCGGCATTGGCTGGGTCGAGCATCGAGGTGGGCTCGTCCAGCAAGAGCAGTCGCGGCCGCAGCGCCAGGGCGCCGGCTATGGCCAGGCGCTGCTGCTCGCCCCCCGACAGGGCCGCGGTAGGGCCGCTCGAGGGCATGGCCAGACCCACCGCGGCCAGTGCGGTGGAGACGACGGGCGCCATGTCGGCACGCGGCATACCGAGGTTCTCCGGTCCGAACGCGACATCGCGAGACAGGGATGCCGCGACGACTCCGGCGCCCGGGTCCTGCAGCACCAGCCCGACCAGACCGGGCCGGGTGGCCGGAGCCGCACCGTCGATGGTGACGCTGCCGGCCAGGTCACCGGCGTCCGCGACCTCCAGGAGTCCGGCCAGGGCCCGCAGCAGGGTCGACTTGCCGCAGCCGCTCGGCCCCGCCAGCAGGACCCGCGAGCCGGGTTCGATCCGCAGGCTCATGTCGTTGAGCACCGGTCGCCGGCGGCCGTAGGGACGCCAGGTCAGGCCGGCGACCTCGACCCGGGCACCCACGGCAGTCGGCATCGGCCCGGCGGTCGGCATCGGCCCGGCGGCGGCCGCCCGCTCAGACAGCGCCCGACTCACGCGCTTCCTGCCCCGGCGGGAATGCCGCGAGGGCGCCAGCGGCCGCCAGAGCCTTGGTCAGCACCCAGCCGCCCAGCCCGGCGACCACGGCACCGGACAGCATGACCACCGGCAGGTAGGCGAGCTTCCACGCCCAGCTCCAGTCGGTCCAGTAGGTCCCCCACTCGTAGAACACCTCCAGCGGGGCCGCGCAGGCCCCGGCCAGCGCGGCGGCCCAAGGCCCGAACGCCCGCCAGGCCAGCAGCCCGAAGGCGATCTCGACGCCCAGTCCCTGCAGCAGGCCCGAGACGAGCGTCGCGAACCCCCACTGGCTGCCCACCAGCATCTCCACGACTGCCGCGAGCACCTCGCAGAACAGCGCGGCGCCGGGCCGGCGGACGACGAGGGCACCGACGACCCCGGCGATCAGCCACGGGCCGGCCAACAAGCCCGCCAAGGGCGGGAACGCCCCAGTCAGCAGCGTGGACGGTGCTTCGTAACCCAGCCCCCAGGCCCAGAAGCCGACGCCGAACACGACGCCCAGGAAGGCGACGGTCAGCAGGTCGACGGTGCGCCACCCCATCAGCGGTCGGGTGGCGAGGATGGTGTGCCCGCGGGATCCGCGAGCGGTCAATCGGGTCGTACCGGATGTAGCCATGTCGTCTCCTGTAGCCGTCGCTGTCGCTGCTGGCAAGGAGGAGGCAGGCTCTCGTCATACCCTTCGTTGCGTCGTCTCCGTGCACACGGCGCAACGCAAGGTATGACGAGAGCTCACCTGAGATTTCCCGACTCCCTTCGCCGGTGCTAACCGGAGCAGGTTCGAGGGTCTGCGGCGGACCGCACTCTCAGCGCTGTGGGCGCTCCCCTGTCGTTCTGGCGTTGACGCTACACCTTCGCGGCATACCGGCCTGGCCTTGGGCAGCGAACTCCGACGTCAGCTGCTCGTGAAACCTGGCGTCGGCGAGCACGGGTCGCGGTGGTCGTGCTTGTCAATCTTGGCGTCACTGTGCACTCTGGCTCGTGCCAACCTGGGTGGGAGGTCCAGTCACCTCTGCCTTCCGGTTTCTTGGTGGCAGGGTGGTCAACTCGTGCGGCGGAAGTCGGTGACGTCCGGGAGCCTCTGGAAACGGGCCGAGACGTACGTCGCCACGCCGCCGACGTTGCTGCTCGGGGTGCACACTGTCGCGCTGGACGACCCCATCTCCCGCAACGCGGCAGCCGCCGCAACGGAGATGGTGGTGCCATAGCCATGGCCTCGGTGATCCCGATGGACACCCAGTGGTTCGAGCAAACCCGGTCGCCCCTGCCCGGCCGACCAAACCGTCACCGAGGCGACCGCATCGCCGTCGCGGTCGTAACCGACCAGGCACCGGGCCCGACGGTACGGCGAGGCTGCGGCCATCGTGTGCCAGCGCTCCAGGGTGAACCTCGAGTTGGGGAACGATGCCCGCTGCACCGCGACCCGGTCTGGCACGGCGTGCGCGTCAATGACCTCGACCCTGAGGCCGCAGTCCTCCACTGGTGCGGTGAGGTCACGACACAACGGGGTCCACGGCTCATCGGCCACCCAACCGCTCCGGCGTAAGAGATTTCGAAAGGCGGCACCGAACCGGGCCTCAACGGTCCGGGCACCGGCGGGCAGCACTCCACGCTCTGGATCCGACAGATCGGCCAGCAGCTGGGAGGCGAACGCGTCGTCCTCGTCGACGCTCGGGGCGATGGCCATGCGGATCAACCCGGAGTCGACCATGCCGACGGCCAGGATCTGCCCGTCACGACGCCACACCCGAACGGCCTCGGCCAACTCCTCCGCGCCCAGACGCCAGTGCCAACCGAGGTCCCCCGGATGAAGCTGGACCGGCCCGCCGTCGTGCTGCCAGACCGCTACCGCCTCAGCGACCTCGTCCAACGAGTCTGGTGTCACGGGCTCCAGCATGATCGACATACACCGATACAACTGCACACCGCCACGACTACGCACATAGTTTTGCACCACGAATGTGCCGACCCGTGACTCGCGCGGCATCATCCGGCAGACGGGTTTGCGCGCAAGATCCGGAAGTGCCTTGGCCTGCGCGGGACAACTCGCGTCCGTCATCCTGATCGAGGACTTTCCGGTTGAAGTGGAGCCATTTCGAGTCGAGAGCCGCCACTTCCGGTCGTGTGTAGTTGGGGGGTTTTTCCAGTGTGTCCGGCTAGGGCGGCCACGTGGCTATCGTCATAGCGGTGGAATTGCAGTAGGCCCGTAGCCGCGCGATGGTTCGATAGCCACGGTGTAGGGCAGTCGGCGAAGTTCCGTACCGTCGATGGTGAATACGACGGAGTACCGTCCTGCGCGGATCAGGGGCAGGCCCTGGAAATTGAAGGCAAAAGGCACCATCTGCTCTTGCCCGCTTGCTAACTGCGGCGGTCTTCCAACGTTGAACTGCATCATCCCCCCGATGCCCTCTGGTCCTATCGGGACACCGGACGGCAGCGCCGGCGTCTGGCCGTCCTCGGTGACTACTTCAAAGGCGAGGTCGTGTTCATTGTCGGTAGCGTTCCAGGGGACGCGGATAAGGCCAGCGGCCGCGAAGTTGATTACATAGGGCGGCTGCGACCCCGCGGGCAGCTGTACGCGGTCGATGTTTGCGCCGGCGATGAACAACTTGTCACCGGCCACCTGTGCGTGATCACACAGCATCACGTCCAGTTCCATGTGGACCTCCTTGTATAACCAAAGACCGACCCGACCTAGTCCAGGGAGAGAGGCATACGAGTGACCTTAAATCACAGAGGACAGCGCGCCGGGCAGGCACAGGTAGGTCTACTCGCGGGAAACGGGTCCGTCCGAGGTCGAGTCCGGGGACGTGAGACACCGCCCGCGCGCGCCAGGTGGTAATGCGAGACGTCTCATTGAGCGTGTATCAGTTCCAAGGTTCCGGCCGGTTGTAGGAGGTCTCCAAGGGGTCGCGAACGATGGTAGCGGCCGGCATTATGTTTGCCGCGCGAGCCGAGACGAGGAAGGCCTTGGTGCAGGGGTGCTCGCCACCGCACACCAACTCGGGGATCGCGTGGCGAGCCTTACCGAACGCTGAGGATGCTGGGCCCATGACCACGATACGAACCGCCCGATCGGACGACCTCGACGCGGTCGTCGCTGTTGGCCACCGAACCTGGCCCGACGCCTACGCCAAACTCGCAGGAGCCGAGTACGTGGCGCGCGGGCTGGCCACATGGTGGAGCGCCGAACAGACACTCGCGGCGATCGACGCCGGCCGAGTGGCAGTCGCAGAGGTCGACGGAGAGATCGTCGGCATGACCGGAGTCGGCCCCGGCGACGGATGCCTGATCCTCTGGAAGCTCTACGTCGTTCCCGAGATGCAGAGCCAGGGCATCGGATCAGCACTTCTCGACCACCTCGTCCATGACGCATGCAGCACGAACACGCGGGCGATCCGCCTGGAGTACCTGGACGGAAACAAGCGAGCCGAAGCCTTCTACACGGCCAAAGGATTCAGAGAGACCAACCGCCAACCCGATTCGGACGGCGGTCCGGACAGCGTCTGGATGGAACTGCCGGTTGACGGGCGCGGCTGAACGGACCGAGGCACCCTCTACGTGCAGGCCGTCGTGTCGTGCTGGGCGGCATGGTGGCCGGCACCCGGGGCGTGCGCGCTCAGCACGCCCGCATCGACGCGCCTCTGGCTGCACCCCGCGCTGTGACTGTCAGACGTAAGTGGCGCGCCAATTGCAGCGCCATGTGGCGCGACCGAGCACTCCCAGAACCGACCCCTCACCGGGATGCTGTTCAGTCGACCACGGCTCAGGTGGGAAGCCACGGACTGGGGTCAAGCAAGGTGTCTGGGCGGTAGTGGGTCAATGCAAACAGCGATACTCGGAAGGGGTCCCCTTCCGAGGGCGTCGGTGCGCGCCGCAGTGATCCCTGACTACTTCGTCTCATAAGGAAATTGGCATGCGCGACTGAGGGCCGGGGGACCCGTTCTGGATCTTGCCGAGCTGCTGCCACGTCTGGTTGGATTCGCTGCGGGTCCCGGGTTGGGGCGCGCGTCTCGGGTGGCGAGTCGAGGTGAGGCGCCGTTTATCGTCGGCGGCGGGGCGTACCTGGTGTCTCATTGTGACAAGTGGCAGACGAGGGGTGCAGTGGTGAACGTCCTCGAGCTGCAGGGGGTCTCTAAGACCTATCGCCGTCCTCGTAAGCCTCCGTTGAAGGCGCTGGACAACCTTGACCTCACCGTCCTGGAGGGCGGGGTTCATGGCTTTCTGGGTCCGAACGGCTCGGGGAAGACCACGACGATCCGGGTGCTGCTGGGGTTGGTCCGCGCCGACGAGGGACGGCTGCGTCTACCGGACCGCCCTGTTCGGGAGCACCTGCCGGAGGTGATCGGCGGCGTGGGCGCCTTGGTAGAGACGCCGCTGTTTTTTCCGGCGTTCTCGGCCCGGCTCAACCTGCGGCTGCTGGCCCGGACTGCTGGGGTGCCGGAGCGCCGCATTGAGGAGGTGCTGGAGGTGGTGGAGCTGCGGGAGCGCGCGGACGAGCGGTTCAAGGGCTACTCCCTTGGTATGAAGCAGCGGCTTGGTATCGCCGCGGCCCTGCTGAAGAGCCCACGGCTGCTGATCCTCGATGAGCCCAGTAACGGTCTCGATCCGGCCGGGATCCGGGACGTCCGCCAGCTGATTCGGTCCCTGGCGCGGGACGGGTCGACCACCGTGTTTTTGTCCTCGCACCTTCTGGCTGAGGTGGAGCAGGTGTGTGACCACGTCTCGATCATGGCTAAGGGACGTTGCGTGGCGTCCGGGCTGGTGCGCGACGTGCTAGGGGCCCGGGCCTCCCGAGATGTGCGCCTGCGGGTCTCCGATCCCGGCGCGGCCCGGCAGGTCCTGGAGCGCGCCGGACATCAGGTCAGTGAGGCCGGTGGGGTGCTGCGGGTTTCGGGCGCGGCTCACCCCGAGGAGCTGACCCGGTTGCTGGGCTCACATGGGCACTGGCTCAGTGAGCTCATACCGGTGGCTGCGGATCTCGAGGGGGCCTTCCTCGAGCTGACCGAGGAGATGCCATGAGCACGGCCACCCCAGGCGCGCCCGTCGCCCCGGTTCCGGTGCCGGTCGCCGGGCGCCCGTCGCCGGTCCGCGCTGAGGTGCTGCGGCTCCGCTCCCGGCGGATGGTTCGGGTGCTTGCCGTGCTCGGCCTGGTCGGCCTCCTGGCCGGGGTCGCTGTGGCGTTCACCCAGTTCGCCAAGCCCTCGGCGGCGGGACGGGCGGACGCGGCTCAACGCCGGCAGCAGATCGTCGACCAAGTCAACCGCGGCCGCCAGGAGTGCCTGAGTGCGGTGGGGACCACTCACGGCCCGAGCAGCAAAGCCGACTGCGGGTTGCCGACGACCCCGGACGAGGTCGGGTCAGTTGACAACTTTCTGGGCAAGCAGCCCTTCGACCTAGCCGTGAACGGGCGAGCCGGGATCCTTGCCGTGTCAGGGGCGTTCGCCGCGATCGCCTTCTTGCTCGGCGCGAGCTTCGTCGGTGCCGAGTGGTCCACCCGATCGATGGTCGCGTTGCTGTTCTGGGAGCCGCGTCGACGGACGGTGATCGCGGCGAAAGTCGCTGTGGTAGCCGTTGCCGGCGCGCTGCTGGGCTCGTTCGCGGAGGGGTTGTGGCTGGCCGCGGCCGGGCTGCTCGCCGCCACACGGGGCGTGGGCTCTGCGCCGACGGGGCTGTGGGTCACGTTGGTCGGCTCGGCGGGCAGAGGCGTCGTCCTCGTTGCGGTCATGGCGCTGCTCGGGTTCGGTATCGCGAACCTGATCCGCAACACGGCCGCGGCGCTCGGCGTCGGTTTCGTCTACGTCGCTGTAGTCGAGACCGCGCTACGTGCGCTGCGACCGGCCTGGCAGCGGTGGTTGCTCACCGACAACGCGATCGCGTTACTCACCCCCGGTGGCCTGCACGTCTTCCTCGACCAAGGCTTCGTCGACGCCCGCGGCCAATACCAAGAAAGCGGACGCGAGATCCTGGTCAGCAACCTGCACGGCGGCCTCATCCTCACCGCCGCCACGCTCGCGGTCCTGGTCGCCGGAATCGTCCTGTTCGGCCGCCGTGACCTGAACTAAAGACCTGACCTCGCCCTCGGTGCCGGCCAGATGCATCTGCGGGATCGACACCTCGCGGTGCCACAGGCCGTGCTCCCCGCTCAGGCAGGCGGCGCCGACCGATGCTGCCGACGGCGCGTGGTTGACTGGCCTGCGTCCGGTCCGGAGTCTGCCGCAGGAGGTCGTCGTGGGGTCGTTGGCATGGAGGGTACTCGGTACGGGTGCCGCCGTCGGTGCAGGCACGCTGGCCAGGAAGGTCGCGACGGCGGGCTGGAAGCTGACGACCGGCAACGAGCCGCCCGCCAACCCCGAGGACCCGGACGTCTCCTGGAAGGAGGCGCTCGGGTGGGCGATCGCCTCTGGCGCGCTGGTCGGGGTGGCCAGGTTGATCGCCACCCGCAAGGCCGCTCAGTACTTCACCAGGTCGGCCGGTCATCGCCCGCCGGACCCCAACGCGGTCAGCTGAGCGCTCTGCCGCTGGGGCTTGGCCGCTCAGAGGTCGAGCGCGCGGGCGATCGGGACGCCGGGGCGATACGCCAGATGCAGGTATGACGGCGCGTCCAGCACGGTGAGATCCGCCTGGGCGCCCACGCCGAGATGCCCAATGTCGTTGCTCCGCAAAGCTGTTGCACCACCGCCGGTGGCCGCCCAGAGCACCTCGGCGGGGGTGAGATGCATCTCGCGGACGGCGAGCGCGAGGACGAACGGCATCGACGTCGAGTAGCTGGTGCCGGGGTTGCAGTCGGTGGCCAGAGCGACCAAAACACCGGCGTCGAGCAGCGCTCGCCCGTCCGGATACGGCGAACGCGTGGAGAATTCGACGCCCGGCAGAAGCGTGGCGACGGTCGTGTCACGGGCGGCGGACAACGCGTCGACGTCCTGCTCGCTGAGGTAGGTGCAGTGGTCGACGCTCGCCGCCCCGAGCTCGACTGCGAGCTGCACCCCCGGTCCCGGCCCGAGCTGGTTGCCGTGGACGCGAAGTCCCAGGCCGGATGCGCGCCCGGCCTCCAGGACGACTCGGGCCTCGTCGGCGCGGAAGGCGTGGTCGCTGTGCGGCTCGCAGAACACGTCGACCCATCGGGCATAGGGCGCGCAGGCGGCCAGCATGGGGCCGGCCACGAGCTCGACGTACTCCTCCCGCCGTCGGGCGAAGTCGGCGGGCAGCACGTGGGCGCCGAGGAACGTGGTCTCGTCGGTGAATTCGCGAGCCAGCCGCAGGCACCGCGCCTCGTGCTCGACCGTGAGCCCGTAGCCGCTCTTGACCTCCACCGTCGTGGTGCCCTGGGCTCGCAGCTCGGCGATCCTGATGGCCAGGAGCCGGCGCAGCTCCCCGTCGCCGGCGGCGCGGGTGGCCCGGACCGTGGTCGAGATGCCACCCCCGTCGTATGCCTTGCCCGCCATCCGCGCGGCGAACTCCGCCGACCGGTCTCCGGCGAAGACCAGGTGCGAGTGGGAGTCCACGAAACCGGGTACGACGGCGCGGCCGCCGAGGTCCCTACGGTCGTCACAGTCGGGCTCCGCCGTCCGCGGGCCCACCCAGGCCACGCGACCGTCCTGGACTACCACAGCAGCGTCGCTGAGCAGCCCCAACGGCGACTGGTCGCCGAGGCCGGGCTGGTTGGTGACCAGCTCGGCAATACCGGTGAGCAGCGTCGCGGTCATACCTGCTCCCACAAGGGCGCGATGGCGGCGGCCAGCATCGCCCCGGCATCGCCGAGCAGATGCCGGCCGGCGCTGACGACGACGCGGCCGTCGACCACGACAGTGTCGATGTCCGCCGCCCCCGCAGCCAGCAGCACCTGGGCGGGGTCACAGCCGGCTGTCCGGGCCGAATCGAGCCGCACGGCAACGAGATCGGCACGGGCACCGATCTCCAGGCGGCCCGCATCGGGCCAGCCGAGGCTGTGGTGCGCGGTCGCCATACCGAGCAGTTCTGCCGGCGTGAACCGCGCACGCTGCAGGGACGTCAGCCGCTCGTGCATTTCCACGCCACGGACCTCCTCGAACAGGTCGATCACCGCCTGCTGGTCCGAACCCACCGAGAGCCGCGCACCCGCGTCGGCAAGCGCGCGAGCCGGCCCGATGCCGTCGCCCAGATCCCGCTCGGTGGTCGGGCACAGGCAGGCGTTGACGCCGGCCATACCGAGCCTGGTCCGGTCGGCGGGGGTGAGGTGCGTCGCGTGAACCGCTGTCGCCGACGCCGTGAGGGCTCCGATCTCGTCGAGGAGCTCGGTCGGCGTACGGCCGTAGAACGCTTGGCACGCAACGTTTTCGGGCGGTTGTTCGGAGAGGTGGACGTGCAGGGGACAGTCGACGCTCGAGGAACCGGCCGTCGCCGCGACCACCTGCGCGGCGGCCCGGTCGACTGCGCGCACCGAGTGGATGGCGACACCGACTCGCATCCCCTCCGACGCCGCGAGCAGCCCCACCCGCGACCGCCAACGGTCCACCGATCCGTCGGAGAAGCGGCGCTGCACCTCGTCCAGGCCGGTGTGGCCGGCGCCATCGAGACCGCCGTGGAGGTAGCAGGCGTCGAGCAACGTCAACCGCACACCCGCATCGGCCGCCGCCTGCCGCAGCGCCTCGGCCATCACGTTCGGGTCGTCGTAGGGGACGCCTCGCGCGCCGTGGTGCAGGTAGTGGAACTCGCCTACCGTCGTGATTCCGGCCAACGCCATCTCGGCATACGCCGCTCGCGCCAGGGCCAGGTAGCGGTCCGGATTCAGTTGCGCCGCAACGGCGTACATCTGCTCGCGCCAGGTCCAGAACGTGCCGCCGCCCGAGGACTGGTCATGGGTGCGCCCGCGCAGTGCACGGTGGAAAGCGTGGCTGTGGCAGTTGGCCAGTCCGGGAAGCACGACGCCGGGCAGTCGCTCGGCTCCGCCCGGACCGCTGCCCGATGTCACCTGAGTGAAACGGCCGTCGGCCACCTCGAATCGGACGTCGCGCTCCAGTCCGCTGGGCAGCAGCGCGTATGCCGCGTGCCACAGGCCGCCGGCGGATGTCATCGGGTGAGCTCGCGGAGAACCCGGGCCAGCGCGTGGACGCCCTCGATGCAGTCGTCGCGCTCGGCGTACTCGTCCGGGGAGTGGGAGACGCCGGTCGGGTTGCGCACGAACAGCATCGCGGCCGGTATGCCAGCGGAGGCGAGCGCTCCGGCGTCGTGACCCGCGCCGGTGGCCAGGCGCGGCGCATCATCGAGCACCGCTGCCAGACGGTCGCCGAGGGCCGTGTCGAAGACGGCGGGCGGGGTCGTCGACTCACTTACCGCGGGTGTCCGTGCCGCCACACCGACGGCTGCGACCACGGCCTCGACATCGCTTTGGACCGGTCCGCGCGCGTCGAGCCAGGCGGTCACGCGGGACGGGATCGCGTTGACCGCGTTGGGCTCGACCGAGACCTTGCCGATGGTGGCGACGCAGCCGAGCCGCTCCGCCGCGCTGCGCGCCGCGACCACGGCGGCCGCCAGATCCAGCATCGGGTCGCGGCGGTCGCCGAGTCTGGTGGTGCCGGCGTGGTTCGCCTCGCCTACCAGGTCGAGCCGCCAGCGACCGTGCGGCCAGATTTCGGTGCCGACAGCGACCGAGCGGCCGAGGTCCACCAGACCGCGGCCCTGCTCGACGTGCAGCTCGACGAAGGCCCCAATCCGGCGCAGCGCGTCCTGATCCGGTCCCAAGGTGGCCACCGCCTGCCCGCATGCCGACATCGCCTCGGCCATGCTGCTGCCATTCGCGTCGCTGAGGGAGCGCGCGCGGTCGGGATCGAGCTGGCCGGTGAGGATCCGGGAACCGGCGCAGGCGACACCGAAGCGGGTGCCCTCCTCGTCGCCGAAGCACACCACGCCGAGCGGCCGCGCCAGGCGGTGGCCGCCCGCGCGTAGGAGGTCCAGCGCGGCGAACGCCGAGATCACTCCGAGCGGGCCGTCGTACGCCCCGCCTTCGGCAACTGAGTCCAGGTGCGAGCCGGTGACGATGCCCGGGTCGCCCGCTGCTGCCGCCGCATCCGGGTCGCCCCACCAGGCCCAGAGGTTGCCGGCCCGGTCGGTGGTGACATCCAGGCTGCGCCGGCCAGCCTCGGCGGTGAACCACTCGCGCAGCTCGGCATCCTGCGCCGTCCAGGCGAACCGCCGGTAGCCTCGTCCGGACGCGGCGCGTCCTACCGGCTCGAGGTCCGCCCACATGCCGTCGAACTGGTGCTCGCCAATTCCGGTCGTGCCGGTCATGCCGCCCACCTCGTCAGCCGGACCGGCCTAAGCTGCCGCGCATGCGAGGCGAACGTGGCTGACGGAGGCACCGGGCCCGGCCCTGCCACCGGCACCGACGGCGGCACCGACGGCACGGACCACCGCGAGGCTGTGGCACCGCCCGCGCTCGCAGCCGTGGAGGCCGCCTGCATCGCGCACATCGTGACCCGCCACGGCCGCGTCGGGAGCCTGGCGGAGGCCGCTGCTGCCCGCGGCGTCCGGCCCGGCGACATCGTCAAGACGCTGGTCGTCCGGCGCGCCGACGACGACTTCGTCTTCGTCCTGGTGCCCGGCGACCGGGAGATCTCGTGGCCCAAGCTCCGGGCGTTCCTCGGCGTCAACCGTCTGTCGATGCCGTCCGCCGACGTCGCGCGAGCCGCTACGGGATACGAGCGCGGCACGATCACGCCGTTCGGCTCTTCGCACCCGTGGCCTGTGGTCGCGGACAGCACCGTTGCGGGACGGCCCATTTCGCTGGGAGCCGGCACGCATGGGTTGGCGTTCACGGCCGACGGAAGCGACGTCATACGGGCCCTGCAGGCACAGGTGGCGGACGTCACCGACCGTGTCGACTGACCCGGGCGAGAGGCAGCGGGCACCAGGGTCACCGGCCTTCGCGCATCGGGACGCGCACCCCGCGCTCGGCGGCGACGTGATCGGCCAGATCGTAGCCGGCGTCGACATGCCGGATTACGCCCAAGCCCGGGTCGTTCGTCAACACCCGGGCCAGCTTCTGCGAAGCCAGGGCCGTGCCGTCGGCCACGCATACCTGCCCCGCGTGCAACGACCGGCCGATTCCTACCCCCCCGCCATGGTGGATGGACACCCAGGTGGCGCCGCTGGCGGTGTTGACCAGCGCGTTGAGCAGCGGCCAGTCGGCGATGGCGTCGGAGCCGTCCGCCATCGCCTCGGTCTCGCGGTAGGGCGAAGCCACCGAGCCGGCGTCGAGGTGGTCCCGCCCGATGACAACAGGCGCCGAAAGCTCACCGGAGGCGACCATCTCGTTGAACCGCACGCCGGCCCGGTCCCGTTCGCCGTACCCCAGCCAGCAGATTCGGGCCGGGAGGCCCTGGAAGGCCACCTTGTCCTGAGCGGCACGGATCCACCGGTGCAGGTGCTCGTTATCGGGGAACAGGTCGAGCACCGCCTGGTCGGTTGCCGCTATGTCCTTCGGGTCCCCGGACAGCGCCGCCCACCGGAAGGGCCCCTTGCCCTCACAGAACAGCGGGCGGATGTACGCGGGAACGAACCCCGGGAACGCGAACGCCCTTTCGTAGCCGCCCTGTCGGGCCTCGTCGCGGATGCTGTTGCCGTAGTCGAACACCTCCGCACCGGCATCCAGGAAGCCGACCATCGCCTCGGCCTGACGGGACATCGACGCCCTGGCACGGTCGGTGAACTCTTCCGGCTTGCGCTCGGCGAGATCGTGCCAGTCGCCGAGGTCGACGCCTTCGGGAAGGTAGGACAGCGGGTCGTGTGCGCTGGTCTGGTCGGTGACGATGTCGATCGGGACACCTCGGCGTAACAGCTCGGGAAACACGACGGCGCAGTTCCCGGTCAACCCGACAGATAGCGGCCGCCGCTCGGATTTCGCTGCGAGACAACGACGTACGGCGTCGTCGAGGTCGTCCGCCACCTCGTCGAGATAGCGGTCCTTCACGCGGCGCCGCAGCCGGGTCTCGTCGACGTCGACGACGAGGCATACCCCGTCGTTCATGGTGACGGCCAGCGGTTGGGCGCCACCCATCCCGCCGCAGCCGCCGGTCAGGGTGAGGGTGCCCGCGAGTGTGCCCGAAAAGCGTTTTGCAGCAACGGCGGCGAAGGTCTCGTAGGTCCCCTGCAGGATGCCTTGCGTACCGATGTAGATCCAGGACCCCGCCGTCATCTGCCCGTACATCGTCAGCCCGAGGTGCTCCAGCCGGCGGAACTCCGGCCAGGTGGCCCAGTCGCCTACCAGGTTGGAGTTGGCCAGGATCACCCTCGGAGCCCACTCGTGGGTGCGCATCACGCCCACGGGGCGGCCGGACTGCACCAACATCGTCTCGTCGGCCTCGAGCGTCGTGAGCGTCCGCACCATCGCGTCGAACGAGCGCCAGTCCCGCGCCGCGCGGCCCGTTCCGCCGTAAACGACGAGGTCATTCGGCCGTTCGGCGACGTCGGGATCCAGGTTGTTCATCAGCATCCGCAGCGGTGCCTCGGTCTGCCAGGACCTCGCAGTGAGGGTCGAGCCGCGCGCGGCGCGAACGGGGCGAGCACCTTCCATGGCGTCTCCTTCGTGGTAATTGGGCTTGACTTTGTCAGAACCTCACCGGCACATGCACCGGTCTCGTTCTGACCCGTTCAGGCGAGCGGGCCGGTCACGGATTCAGCGACGGCGACGGCATGCCCGGCCGCGACGAACTGCACCGCCGCCTCGATCTCCGGTGCCAGGTAGCGGTCCGGTCCGGGTCCGGATGCCACCGCGCCGAGAGCCGCGATCACCGCGGCCGTGGCGGGCGCAGGGCGGAGCGGAGCTCGAAGCTGTATGCCGCGCGCGGCCGTCAGCAGTTCGATGGCCAGCACGCGGGTGAGCCCGTCGACGGCTCGGCGCAGCTTGCGCGCCGCCGACCAACCCATGGAGACGTGGTCCTCTTGCATCGCCGAACTCGGGATCGAGTCGACGCTCGCCGGGGCGGCGAGGCGTTTCAGCTCGGAAACGACCGCGGCTTGGGTGTACTGCGCGATCATCAGGCCGGAGTCGACGCCTGGGTCGTCGGCCAGGAAAGCCGGCAGCCCGCCGTTGCGTGCGACGTCGAGCAAGCGGTCGGTCCGCCGCTCCGACATGCTCGCGAGGTCGGCGGCGACGATGGCCAGGAAGTCCAGGACGTAGCCTATCGGCGCCCCGTGGAAATTGCCGTTGGACTCCACCCGCCCGTCCAGCGTGACGACGGGATTGTCCACGGCAGAAGCGAGTTCGCGGAGCGCCACCTGCTCGGCGTGGTCGACGGTGTCCCGCGCCGCACCGGCCACCTGCGGTGCGCAGCGCAGCGAGTACGCGTCCTGCACGCGGGTGCACTCGGGACCGGCGTGACTGGCAATGATGGCGCTGCCCGCGAGCATCTCCCGGAGGTTGCTCGCGGCTGCCGCCTGCCCGGGGTGGGGGCGCAGCGACTGCAGGTCGGCGGCGAACACCGCGTCGGTGCCGAGCAGTCCCTCCACGCTGAGGGCGGCGGTGACGTCGGCGGTGTGCAACAGCATGCGCAGGTCGGTGATCGCCAGGACGAGCATGCCCAGCATGCCGTCGGTGCCGTTGATCAGGGCGAGACCTTCCTTCTCGCGAAGGGTGACGGGGTGAATACCGGCTTCCCGTAACGCTTCTCCCGCGTCGCACAGCCGTCCCTCCGCGTCGCGGACTCGTCCCTCCCCCGTGACCGCGAGCGCGCAATGCGCGAGCGGCGCCAGGTCCCCGGAGCAGCCGAGGCTGCCGTACTCGTGGACCACCGGCGTGATGCCCGCGTTGAGGACCGCTGCGTATGCCGCCGCCGTCTCCTCTCGCACGCCGGTCCGTCCGGTTGCCAGGGTGGAGAGCCGGAGCAGCATCGTCGCGCGCACGACTTCGCGCTCGACCTCCGGCCCGGACCCGGCGGCGTGGCTGCGGATCAAGCTCGCCTGGAGCTGGGCCCGGCGCTCGACGGGGATGTGCCGGGTGGCCAGCGCCCCGAAGCCGGTGGACACCCCGTAGTGGGGCCGTTCGTCGCCGGCCAGTTCTTCGATCACGGCCCGGGTACGCCGGATCTCGGCCCGCGCGTCGGCGGTCAGGACGACCGGAGCGCCGTGCCGGGCAACTGCCACGACGTCAGCAAAGGACAGCGCGCCCCGGCCGACCGCGACCGGATCCGCGTTCGGCACGTCGGCGCGGTGCGGCACGTCGGCGCCTTTCGGGCTCGGGTTCGCGTTCGGGCTCGGGTTCGGGTTCGGGCTCGCGTTCGGGTTCGGGTTCGGGGTTGGGCTCGGGTTCGCGTTCGGGCTCGGGTTCGGGCTCGGGTTCGGGCTCGGCGGTACCCCGGCCGTCCTGGTGGTCATCTGCTCATTGGACGCCCATTCCGTGCCCCGGCGACGCTCCGCGAACGTCATACTGTCTCGTATCTGAGATGCTGACGGCGTGCCAACGAACGCCCCCGCAGCGGCTCAGGCGTTGTCCCTGCTGCGGCTGCTCGCCCGGCACACCGCGCCAATGCCTGCTGCGGCTATCGCCCGGGACCTGGCGCTGCCCCGGTCCAGCGTCTACCACCTCCTGGCCGTACTGCGCGAGCAGGGCTTCGTGGTGCACCTGCCGGATGAGCGGCGCTACGGGCTCGGCGTCGCGGCGTTTGAGCTGGGCAGCGCCTACACCCGCCAGGCGCCGCTCCAACGGCTGGCCCGGCCGTTGCTTCACCGGTTGGCCGACGCCTCGACCCACAGCGCCCATCTCGCCGTACTGCACGGGCGGGACGTGCTGTACGTCATCGAGGAACGGGCGATCCGGCGGCCGCCGCTCGTGACCGATGTGGGAGTCCGCCTGCCGGCGCACCTGACGGCCAGCGGGCTGGCGATGCTGGCCGCGCTCCCCGCTGCTCAGGTGCGGGCGATCTTCCCTTCCAAGGATGCGTTCGTGCAGCGGAACGACGACGGCACGACCGGCTCGACCGGGCCGACGTCGCTGCC
>JAABUS010001745.1_pt1 | contig 45315 bp, 39 predicted proteins | sample 5560161 | NCBI WGS metagenome assembly JAABUS01 (sample SAMN10711885, study PRJNA513376) | rock metagenome | isolation source: Antarctica rocks | place: Antarctica: Victoria Land, Trio Nunatak nord | collected 2016-01-04 | reverse complement strand
AGGTGTGGCGTGGTCTCGCCCAGCACCGGGCCCACGACGAGAGCCACGAGGCCGCGAATCGCGATGAACATCGCCACCGCTATGAGCGCCCCGCCGCGGCCGGCCCACACCCGGGCGACCACGAGCGCGATGCCGGCGGCGAGGGCGATCAGCACCGGCTGGAAGAGGAAGCGGAACTGGGGGACGCCGAAGTCGAACTCGGCCTGGAAGGTGGAGAGGCCGATGAGAAAGCCGCCGATGAGCGCCGCGTTCTGGACGGCGAGCAGCCTGGGCTCGGGTCCGAGACGGGCGGGATCCGACGCGGCCCGCCGCGCGCGCAGCCCCTCGACCATCAGCACCGCACGGCCGATCAGCGTGAGCGCGGCTCCGCCGATCAGCATCAGGTGAGTCGGACCCCAGAGCGTCACGTCCTGACCGAAGAGGCGATGCCAGAAGTCGTCGAGGGGAAAGCCGGTGAGGGAGAAAGCCGCGCACGCCGCGAGGAGCACTCCGCCGAGCGGGGCGTGCCAGTCGCGCGTGATGCGCACGGCGCTCGGACCCGGCCGCTCCAGGGGCATCACCATCGCCAGCACGCCGCCGACGAAGCAGCCGAAGAGGCCGCCGAGGATCAGGTAGTGCGCCGGGTTGGCGAGCGGACCGGCATCGCGCCCGTCGTCGATGTGTAGCGAGATGTCCCAGTACATCCCGAGCAGCGCGACCAGTAGGGACACCGCCGTGGTCGCTCCCGGGAACGCGGCCCAGCCCGGTATGCCCATCTGCCGCTCGGCCACGGCACCGGCTCGCGCGAGCAGCGTGGTGCGCCCGCTGCGGTGGGCGACCGACAGGCCGATGAGCAGAGCGGTGAGGAGCATCGCGCCGCCGGTAGCGAGCACGATCTCGCCGATCGCGGCACCGCCGACGGGTTCCGCACCCGCCACCTGGGCGTGGGCGCTTCCGGCTCCGGCGGTGAGAAGTAGGACGAGCGCGCTCACAGTGGCGGGAGCTGCGCGTCGGGGGGAGAGCATCGTTACCTCCTCGAGAGGGTGGTGACCGGGCGGCGGATGGAACCGGTCCGGTCGATGACACGCAGCAATGTAACACAGAACAGTGTTACATGGTATGTGAGTAGGATCACGGTCGATGGCGGAGAGCAACGGAGGAGCCCTGACCATCGAGGAGCTGGCACAGCGCACCGGCATGACCGTGCGCAACATCCGCGCCCACCAGTCCCGCGGCCTCCTGCCTCCACCCGACGTGCGGGCGCGCACCGGGTACTACGGCCCCGAGCACGTGTCGCGACTGCAGCTAATAAGCGAGATGCAGGGCGACGGCTACAACCTGACCGCCATCAAGCGGCTGCTCGAGGGCGCGCAGCGCTCGGGCGAGGAGGTGCTCGGGTTCGCGAGGACGCTGATGGCGCCCTTCGAGGACGAGCAGCCCGAGATCGTCGATGCGGAGGAGCTGGCGGCCCGCTGGGGCGACATCGCCGATCCGAAGCTGCTGCGCCGGCTCGAGAAGCTTGGGCTCCTGCTACCGCTGGGTGAGGGCCGTTACGAGCTGTCCAGCCCGACCCTCACCCGCGCCGGACGCGAGGTCCGCGACCTGGGCGTGCCGATGGAGGAGGTGGTGGGCCTGGCGGAGCACATCCAGCGCCATTCCGAGAGCGTCGCGCGCAGCTTCATCGCGCTCTTCCTCGAGCGGGTGTGGAAGCCGTTCGACGAGGCCGGTCGCCCGGATGAGCAGTGGCCGGAGGTGAGGGAGGCCGTCGAGCGCCTGCGGCCACTCGCCTCCGAGACGCTCCTGGCCGTCTTCCAGCGGACCATGACCGCCGAGGTCGAGCAGGCCTTCGGCAAGGAGCTCGAACGCGGCGCGCGGAAGTCGAAGCCCCGCGCCGGCGAGCAATCCTCCGGGCGGCGCGGGCGGCTCGGCCGGCGCTGAGGGCGCGGCCCCGCTCAGGCTCGCAGCTGGTCCATGCGGCACTCCGCGGGCGACTTGTCGTCGCGCCACCTGAGCAGCTTTGCTCCGTGGCGGATGCGGTCGCCGGTGATGTGGTCGAAGGAGATCTCGCAGACGAGCTCTGGCCGCAGCCCCTCCCAGACGAGGTCCTCCCAGGACTTCCAGCGGCTCGGCTCACCCTCTCCGCGCTCGCCCGTGCGATAGGGCTCGAGCAAGCCGATCAGCTCGCGCTTCTGCTTGGCCGTGAAGCCCGAGGTGTGCCCCACCTCCCGCAGGTTTCCGTCGTCGTCGTAGAGCCCGAGGATGAGTGACCCGACGGTTCCCTCCTCCTTGCCGAAGCGAAAGGCCTTCACCACCACGTCGGCCGTGCGCACGCGCTTGATCTTCAACATGCCGGTGCGCTCGCCGGGCCGGTAGGGAGCGTCGGCCTGCTTGGCGATCACGCCCTCCGAGCGGCCGGTGAGCCACGCCGCCGCGCCCTCGGCGTCCTCGGCCATCGGCGTGAGCTGCACCGGGTCGGCGACGAGCGCTCGCAGGCGCTCGCGGCGCTCGAGGTAGGGCAGGTCGAGCAGCGTCTCGTCGCCGTCGGCCAAGAGGTCGAAGGCGACGAGCACCGCGGGGGTCTCGGCGGCCAGCCGCTCCACGCGCGAGGCGGCCGGATGGATGCGCTGCGAGAGCACGTCGAACTCCTGGAACCCGTCGACCACGACGATCATCTCCCCGTCCAGCACCAGCCGCTCGGAGGGGAGCGCGAGCACCTGCTCCACGACCTCCGGGAAGTAGCGGTTCATCGGCTTGCCGTTGCGGCTCTGGAGGCGCACGTCGTCGCCGTCGCGGAACACGATCGTGCGGTAGCCGTCCCACTTGGGCTCGAAGCGCCACTCGTCCCCGTCCGGCAGCTCCTTGGCGGGCCGGGCGAGCTGCGGCTGGATCGGGGGCTCGAGCGGGAGGCTCATCGCACGCGCGGCGCGGCGCTTCGCCCGCGCAGGCGACGCAGCATGAGGTCGGCGAGGCGCGGCGAGATCCCGTGGACCACGCGCAGGCTGCGCACGAGCGGCGGGTAGTACACCGAGGGGCGGTCGCGCTCGACCGCCTGGACCACGGCCTCGGCCAGGGGCTCGGCGGGGGCGGCGTTCTCGCTCCCGTACCAGGCCGGCAGATCGCCCTTCTGGTGGTCGTGCAGGTGGCTCTCGATCTCCCCCGGGTAGACGGTCGTGAGCGACACCCCCGTACCCGAGAGCTCGTGCCGAAGCGCCTCGGCGAAGCCCTTCTGGGCGTGCTTGGTGGCGCCGTAGACCGCCGCGCCCGGGAACGCCCGCAGTCCCGCGCCCGAGGACACGATCACGAGGTGGCCGCTGCGGCGCTCGAGCATCCGCGGCAGCGCCGCGCGGACGGTGTACACCGTGCCCAGCCAGTTGACGCGGGTCATCCGCTCGATGGCATCGATGTCCATCGACCGAAACGGCCCGTAGTCGGCGATGCCGGCATTGGCCACCGCGACGTCGCAGTGGCCGAACGCCTCGAGGGCGGCGGTCACGGAGGCGGCGTCGCCCACGTCGGCCGCGAGCGCCGTGTGCCCCTCGCCGGGGAGCGATCGCGCGAGCTCCTCGAGATCGCCTGCCGAGCGGGCCAGCAGTCCCAGCTCGCATCCCCTGCGGGCAAACGCCTCGGCGAGCGCTCGTCCGATCCCGCGCGAGGCGCCTGTCACGAGGACTCGCTGGCCGGGGGTCACCTGCACGGAGGGGGACTGTAGTTACGATGCCACCCGAGCCACGAGCGGGAGGAGTCCCTTGTCCCAGGAGCAGGCGACGGTCGCCGAAGAGGAGTACCTCGAGACCATCTACTGGCTGCAGGAGGCCGGGCTGCCGATCACCGGGGCCAACATCGCACGCGCCATGCAGCTCTCGGCGCCGACCGTGCACGAGATGGTGAGGCGCCTGGAGGACGACGGCTACATCACCCGCGGCGACGATCGGTCGCTCTCCTTCACCGAGCACGGCCTGGAGCACGCGGCCGGCGTGGTGCGGCGCCACCGCATGATCGAGCGCTTCCTCACCGATGTGCTCGGCATCCCCTGGGACGAGGTGCACGAGGAGGCCGAGCGGCTCGAGCACGCCATGTCGCCGGTGCTCGAGGAGCGCATGTTCGCCGCCATCGGTGACGCCACCACCTGCCCGCACGGTCACCCGATCGTCGAGGGCGCGCGCGAGTCCGGGGTGCCCTTGGCCGATGTCTCGGAGGGGGCCAGCGTCCGCGTGCTGCGCTTCGAGAACGAGGCCGTTGACCTCCTGCACTACCTCAAGGCGGCCGGGCTGCGGCCGGGGCTCGAGGGCACGCTTGCGGCCTCGGGCGAGGACGAGGTGGCGATCCAGTCCGAAGACGGGCGGCAGGTGCTCACCCGCAGCGTGGCCGAGACGGTGTCGGTGGTCGCCGATCCCTCGCCGCCGCCGCGGACGGCACTGCCGGAGCAACTGGTGCTGGCGCGGGAGCGCTACGGGAGGTAGGTCAGGCCGGCAGCAGCTCGAAGGCCGGGCAGTGCCGTGGCTTCAGCGCCCGGAAGTGACGCTCGTCGAGTGTCACCACGAGCGGCGTGTCCAGTCTCTCGGCGAGGGCGGCGATGGAGGCATCGGTTCCTCCGAGCGGGAAGTCGGCGTATTCGTCGACGAAATCGCCGATCCGCTTCCAGTCGTCGACTGAGGGAGCCTCGACATCGAAGCTCTCGAGCCCTCGGAGGAAGGCAGCCTCGGCGCCGGGCCCGAGACGCCGCCCGATGAAGTAGGTGGCCTCAGCAACTGCGAGAGCGGGCACGACGAGCTGCAGGTCCGGACGCTCGAGCGTCTCGAGGCAACGGTCGTGATCCTGGTCTGAGCTGTCCGCGACGGCGTAGAGGGGACCGGCGTCAAGGACGGCCAGCACGGCCCCACTCCTCGTCGAGCAGATCCTCCATGTCCCTGGCCGTGTGCCGGTGATCGCTTCGACCCAGGTTCGCGAAGGGCACCGCCCGGCGGCCGCCGGCCGGGGGATTGAAGCGCTCCTGTAGCGCCTCGCGGGTGACCTTGGCGATCGAGGAGGACCGGCGACGCGCCTCTCGCTCTATGGCCAGGGCCAGATCATCGGGGAGCATCAGAGTGGTGCGCTTCATATCTACACCATACATCAGCGGGTTCGTTCACCTACGTCTCCCGGGCGCCGCTGGACAAGATCGGCGACACCGTCTTCCACACCTACTCCAACTACGCGCGCGGGGCCGAGTATGACCGGCGGCTCGTACTACTGGCTCGACCTGACCGCCCTCCGGCCGTCAGGAGGAGTGGGAGGAGCCGAAGGGCCGCGTGGCGAGCGCGCACGCCGCGATACCCGACTTCTCGACGTGACCCGCGAGGAAGTCTCTAGATAGTGGTCAGGCCGCCGCGGCGACGCCGCGGTACGCCTCCGCCAACCGGCCGATCCCCTCGTCGATCTCGGCGGGCGTGACGCCCGAGTAGGCAAGGCGCAGCGTGTTCTCTCCACCTTCGATGAGGAAGTCGGTGCCCTTGACGAAGGACACGCCGCGCTCGTCGGCGGCCACGGCGAGGGCGGTCACGTCTGCGCCTTCGGGAAGCTCGACCCAGAGGAAGTAGCCGCCCTCCGGCGCTACGAAGCGGGCCTCGGGAAGCTCGCGCTCGAGCGCGGCGGTCAGCGCGTCGCACCTGGCGTGGAGGGCGGCCTTGACGGTCGCGATCGAGGTGTCGATGGCTCCAGAGCGGCAGAACTCGTTGACGATCGCCTGCGCGACCATGCTCGGCGAGATGTAGGTGTTGGTGGCCAGGGTCTTCACTCGGTCGATCAGCGCCTCCGGCCCCACGAGGTACCCGACGCGGATGCCCGGGCACACCGTCTTCGAGAACGAGGAGGCGTACACCACGCTGTCGGCCTCGTCGAGCGAGAGCATGGTCGGCAGCCGTTCGCCCTCGAAGCGCAGTGCGATGTAGGGGTCGTCCTCGAAGATCGTGAACCCATGCGTGCCGGCCAGCTCGAGGAGCCGCCGGCGCTTCTCCATCGACAGCGTGTGACCGGCGGGGTTGTGGAAGTTCGGGATGATGTGGGCGAGCTTTGGCCGGGCGCCGCCCTCGAGGGCCTCGGCGAGTGCGCCGACATCGATCCCGTCCGGCTCGAGGGGAATCGCCAGCAGGTCCGCGTCCCGGGCCTGCAGGGAGAGCAGCGTGCGGTCGTAGCTCGGAGCCTCCACGACCACGACGTCGCCGGGATCGACCAGCGTCTGAAACAGGAAGGCGTCGGCCTGCATCGATCCGTTGGTCACGATCACGCGCTCCGGGGCCACCCCATGCTGCTCGGCGATCCACTCCCGAAGCGGTGGGTACCCCACCGAGGTCCCATAGGAGAAGGCCCCGAGCGGGTCGCGCTCGAGGGCCCGGGTCGCGGCGGCGCGCAGCTCGTCGACCGCCACGATGTCGAGCGACGGCGCGCCGCGCGCGAACGAGATGGGAGGGGAGGAGCTCACCGTGAGGTCACGATAACGAGGTCCGTCGCTCAGGCCGCGCGAGCGAACGCCACGATGTTGTCCCGGTAGCCCCGGCCGGGTCTGAAGGGCCCTCCGCAGGTCACGAGCGCGAGCTCGGAGGCTTTCGTCGGGCCGAAGACGAGCTCCGTCGGGAAACGGTCCTTGGCGGCCGTCGCCACCCGCGTCACGCGGTAATCGTGCGCCACTCCGGCGCTGTCGGTGACGGTCACCAGTGAGCCCGGATCGAGATCCGGAACGGCGGCGAAGACCGCCGGCCCCGTGGTGGAGTCACGATGGCCGATGAGCACCGCGCGGCCCGGCTCCCCGGGGCGCGGCCCCGCGTCGTGCCATCCGGCGCGGTCGGCCGGTGGCACCTCCATCCCCTCTGCCGTGGTGGGCGCCGCGTAGATGTCCGCGTCGACATCGGCGTCGGGGATCGACACCCGCGCCGGCAGGCCCGGCCTCGGACCCCCGCCCGCGATCGGCGTGGCGTTGCCGGCTTCCGGAAGGGCGGAGACGATCGCGGTGGCGGGCGGCGCGCGGCGGAGCGGGCTTATCTTCGGCGCCCGCTCGACGAGGTCGACCAGATCGGCTCGCTGTGGATCGGAGCCCTGCCGGCGATCGCTGACCACCACGCTCACGACGATCGCGGCCATCAGCGCCGGCACGGCGACGGCGGCGAGTGCCCCCGCGCGCCGGCGGCGGCGCAGGCCGCGGCTGCGTTCGAGCTCGCGGGGTGGGCGCGCCAGGGTGCGGATCTGCTGCTTCGAGCCTGTCCCGCGGGGTGGACGCGCCGGGGTGCGGCTCGGCGGCCTCGAGCCTGCGCGGGAGATCCGCGCCCTCGACTCAGTCGCCAACGCCGCGCGAGCGCCGCGCCTGGGCCGTGGCCAGGCGGTGGACTCCGCCACCGAGGAGGCCTGCGCCGAGCGCCGCGGCCGCGAGCAGCGCCCAAGGAGTCCCGTCTTCACCAGACAGACCGCCGAGACCGGTGGCGGGGGCCACCTCCGGGGCGGCCGTGGAGTCGTCGACCACCACGAACCGAACCTGTTCGCCGGCGCTGCCCAGCAGGAAGGCGGTCGAGGCCGTTCCGGCGCGCAGGGGCACGTCTTCCTCGATCGCGATCGGGTCACCGCCGGACGGCGTGGCGGCGAGCTTGTAGCTCCCGGGCTCGATCGACCGATAGGGCGTGGCGTCGCGATAGGCAGCCGATTCGGACACCACGTCCTCGCCGACCATTAGCGCTGCCTCCCCGAGCTCGGGGCTCGCCTGGATGAAGCGCAGCTTGGCCATCCCGCCCTCGGGCGGCTCGTCCGGGAAGATCCGCAGCTCCACCTTCCCCTCCCGGCCAAGTGCGACGGCGGTGTAGCGCCGGTCGCCCTGGAGCGGCTCCTGGGTCGCGGCGACCTGCTCCTTGCCGTCCTCGCCCAGGACGGACAGCTCCACGCGACCGGCCGCCACCGTGCGGTATTCGGTGGCCTCTCCGAAGCCCACCGCCTCCGCCAGCGTCTCCGCCGCGCCGCCGCTGGCCACGCGAGCCTCGACCGGCCCGGTACCCGGCGCGGCATGCACGAAGCGCACGCTCGCGGCGTCTGCCGCCGCCGCGGGTAGCATGGCCAACGCTACGGTGACGCACAGCGATTTAACCGCCGCGCTGAGTCGAGTGCGCATCAGGCGAGGATTCTAGGGTGGACCCCGGGTCCCTTCCTCCCGCCCTACGCCGCCTCGACCCGGCAGCGCGCGCGCTGCTCGACCTTTCCCTGCGCCGCGGCGTGGACGACGAGTCGATCGCCGAGCTGCTGGGAACCGACGCGAAGACGGTGGCGAACGATCGCGACCGGACGATCGAGGAGGTCGCGGCCGCGGTCGGCGCGAACCGACCGGAGGATCGCTCAGCCGTGCGGGAGGGGATCGCCTCTCTCCCGGCCGAGCGTTGGGCGGAGGCCTCGCCCGAGGCGGCGCGCCGCAGTCCCGCCGCCGCCCCGGGCGATCCCCTGCGTCCGAGCCGCTATGCGGAGCCGGGTGACCGGCCGCGTCCCGGCCAGCCGGTGCCGGGCGCCACCGATCGAGCGGACCCGAGCGCTCCAGGGCCGTGGAGCTCCGGACCTTCGCCGCGCTCCCTTCAAGTCCCGGCGAAGCGCCGGTCCCGTGTCGGACGCCTGGCGTTGGGAGCGGTGCTTCTGCTCGCGCTCGCCGTGCTGGTGGGCCTGCTGCTGAACTCGGGTGAGGACGACAATTCCGCCGGCACGGACGCCGGTGGCCAGACGGCCGGCGGTGACGGGCGGGCCGGCGGGGGCGAGAGCACCGGCCCGAACGGGACGGGACCGCAGGACGGTGAGAGCGAAGGGCGGACCGAGCCGCGTGACCCGGCCGGGGGCGGCGACCGGGACGGCACCGAGAAGGGTCGCGACCGCGGCGGCGAGCAGCCCGGGCCATCGGCCGGCGGCGGTGGTGCGCCGCTCGCACCGCTGCCCGGAATCGATGCGGCCGGAAGCGGAACGGCCCGCCTGGAGGGCGAGGGAGAAGAGGCTGCCCTGACCCTCGACGTGACCGGGCTGCCGGCTCCCGACGGTGAGTACGAGGTCTGGCTCTACAACTCCCTGTCCGACGCCGTATCGCTCGGCCGCTTCGCCGGCCGCCAGATCGAGCTGTTCCAGCCCCTTCCGGTGGACCCCGCCGACTACAAGTTCCTCGACATCTCGGTCGAACCGGCGAACGGCAACGAGAACCACAGCGGGCAGAGCGTCCTACGCGCGCCATTAGAGGGGCTGCGGCAGCAACCCTGACCGAGAAAGGCTTCACGGCCTCGACCCGGCCGCCGAGAGGTCCGACGCCGTGGCTAGAGTCGCCGGCGGTTCGCGATGCCGCCTCAAGCCGCCGCCCGACTCTCGGCGCCCCCCGTGGCGTTCGAGCCTCCGCCGCCCGTGTCGCGGGACCGTTTGACCGTCGCCCTTGCGGACGTCGACCCGGGTAGCCGGGCGCTGCTCGACTTGTCGGTTCGCTGGCAGGTGGCCGACGAGCGGGTGGCCCGACTGCTCGCCACCGACGCCGATGACATCGCGCGGCGGCGCGCGGGCGTGATGGAGGGCGTGGCGGGCGCGCTCGGCGTCGATCCACTGCACGGCCTGGACGAGTTGCGCGCCGCCTTGGCCGATCTTCCCGCGGAGGCGTGGGGGGTACCGGTACCGGCGAGCGCCCGAGCGGTCACAGAGCCCCCTGCGCCGCGCGGCGCTGGAAAGCCGGTGGAAGCACCGCGGCCGGCCTGGGAAAGCTCCGTGAATCTCGTGGCAGAGCCCGTGCGCGCCGCCTTCGCTGAGGCGCGGCCGGCAGTTCGGCGACAGCTCCCGGTCCTGTCGCGCCCGAGCGGGCGCACCATGCTGGCCGTGGCGGTTGGAGCTGTGCTCGGCGCCGTGCTTGGCCGCCGCCGGAGGTAGGGGCGCCCTCCGACTGCGCCCGGACGGGGGCACCGGCCGGACCCCGACCGGCTGGCCGTGCGCTTCGCGGCCTTCGAGGAGCCCCGGCCGCCTAGATGACTGATTCCACGACCCCGCCCGCGCGGATGCCGCCTCATGCCGTCGCTGGGCGGTGTCCTCGGGCTCGCCGATGCCAACCGGCATCGGCTTCACCCTGCGTCCTTGCCCAGCTCGGCCCGAGGCGGCCCCGCACAGACGCGGCCGCGGAATCAATCATCTAGCGCCGGCCAGCGTCGAGGCCGCGATCTCGGCGACCTCGGTGGGCGTGCGGCCCACGCGCACTCCCTTGGCCTCGAGCGCCTCGGCCTTGGCGACGGCCGTGCCCTTCGAGCCGGACACGATCGCGCCGGCGTGGCCCATCGTCTTGCCGGGCGGCGCCGTGAAGCCCGCGATGTAGCCCACGACGGGCTTGGTCACGTGCTCGCCGATGTAGTCGGCGGTGCGCTCCTCCTCGTCGCCTCCGATCTCGCCGCACATCACGATCAGCTCGGTCTCCGGGTCGGCCTCGAACAGGGCGATCATGTCGATGAACGAGGAGCCGACAACCGGGTCCCCACCGATGCCCACGATCGTGGAGTTGCCGAAGCCGCGGCCCGCGATCTCGTTGCCGATCTGGTAGGTCAGGGTGCCCGAGCGGGATACGAGCCCGACGCCACCGGGGGAGAAGAAGTGCGCGGGGATGATCCCGACGTTGGCCTTGCCGGGGGACAGCACCCCGGGGCAGTTCGGGCCGATCAGCCGTGTCGACCCGCGCTTCAGGTGGGTGTACACGCGCAGCATGTCGTGGGCGGGGATGCCCTCGGTGATGCAGATCACGAGGTCGACGCCGGCGTCGGCGGCCTCGAGCACGGCGTCGGCGGCGAAGCGCGGCGGCACGAAGACCATGCTGGTGTTGGCTCCCGTGGCCTCGACGGCGTCGTGCACGGTGTTGAAGATCGGGACTCCCTCGACGTCCTGGCCGCCCTTGCCGGGGGTGACGCCCGCCACGAGATCGGTGCCGTAGGTGCGGTTGTTCAGCCCGTGGAAGCTGCCCTCGCGGCCGGTCAGGCCGGACACGACGAGCTTGGTGGCGTTGTCGACCAGGATGCTCACGAGCGGGCGCCCGCCAGCTCGACGACTCGTCCCGCCGCACCGAGCATCGTCTTCTCCACGTGCACGCCCGGCAGGTCGGCCTCGGCCAGGATGCGGCGGCCCTCCTCGTCGTTGGTGCCGTCGAGGCGCACGACGAACGGCACCTTCACGTCGATCTGCCCGAAGGCGGTCACCAGGCCGCGGGCCACCTCGTCACAGCGGGTGATCCCGCCGAAGATGTTGAACAGCACGGCGCGCACCTTCGGGTCGGACAGGATGACCTCGACGGCGTCGACGATGGCCTCCGCCTTGGAGCCGCCCCCTGCATCGAGGAAGTCCGCGGGGTGCCCGCCGGCCTGGGCCACCACGTCGAGCGTGGACATCACGAGCCCCGCGCCGTTTCCGAGGATGCCGATGTCGCCGTCGAGCTTCACGTAGGTCAGCCCGCGCTCGCGAGCCATGGCCTCCTGAGGATCCTCGGCGCTCGAGTTGCGGAAGGCCGCGATGTCGGGGTGGCGCCACAGGGCGTTGCCGTCGACCGTGAACTTCGAGTCGAGCGCCACCACCTGGCGATCGCCGGTCACGAGCAGCGGATTCACCTCCACGAGCATCGCGTCCTCCCGCACGAAGGTGTCGTAGAGCTTCGCGAGCAGGGCACCCACCGGGCGGATCACGTCGTCGGCGATCCCCGCCTCGAAGGCGAGCAGCCGGCCATGGAAGTCCTGGAAGCCGACCAGCGGATCGATGTGCACGCGGACGATGGCCTTGGGATCGCGCTCGGCGATCTCCTCCACGTCCATCCCGCCCATCCGTGAGAGCATCACGAGCGGCGCCCTGGCGCTGCGGTCGAACACGATGGCCGCGTAGTACTCCTCGGCGATGTCTGAAGCCTTCTCGATGTAGATCTCACCCACGGTCAGGCCGCGGATGTCCATGCCGAGGATGGCTGCGGCGTGCTCCTCGACCTCGGAGCGGTTGTTGGCGAGCTTGATGCCGCCGGCCTTGCCACGGCCGCCGATCAGCACCTGGGCCTTCACCACCACCGGGTAGCCGAGCTCCTCGGCGGCCTCGGCGGCCTCGCCCGGTGACGCCGCCGGCCGGCCGTCGGGAATCGGCACGCCGTGCTTGGCGAACAGCTGCTTTCCCTGGTATTCGAGAAGGTCCATGAGATGAGGTCTGTCAGACTGGCGCGCCGGGTACTCACCGCTATGCGGGGTGCGGCGGCGCCGGACCCTATCGAACCCGCGACCCGTCCAACTAGGAGACCCTTGCCCCTTCCCAAAGACGTCCGCTTCGTGACCTTCGATTGCTACGGCACCCTGATCGACTGGGAGACCGGCGCCTACGACGCCTACGCCGAGGAGGCGGAGCGCGACGGCTTCACGATCGACCGGGCGACGATGATCGGCCACTTCATCGACATCCAGCATCAGGTGCAGTCCGGCAGCTACGAGCTCTACGCCGAGGTGCTGAGGCGTACCGCCGTGCGCTCCGCGCGTGAGATGGGCTGGGACCTCGAACCCTCGCGCTCCGGCTTCCTGCCCGCGAGCGTGCCGAGCTGGCCGCCCTTCCGGGAGACCAACGCCCAGCTCGAGCGGTTCGCCAAGAAGTACGAGATCGGAATCCTCTCGAACATCGACGACAAGCTCCTCGGCGCCACCCGCCGTCACTTCCGTGCCGACCTGAACCTCGTGGTCACCGCTCAGCAGGTGCGCAGCTACAAGCCGGACGGGGCTCATTTCAAGGAGTGCGCGCGCCGGTTCGGCAGCAAGAAGGGCTGGGTGCACATCGCGAGCGGCTACCAGACCGACGTCGAGCCCTGCCTGCGCGACAGAGTGCCCGTGATCTGGGTCAACCGCCGCGGCGAGCAGCTCGACCCGGGGCAGAAGCGCCCGACCGAGGAGGTCAAGACCTTCCGGGAGGCCGGGAAGCTGCTCGGGGCGGCGTAGGCGTTGTCTGACGCGGCGCGAACCGCTTCGCCTCGCAACGGGCGCAGCCGGTGGCACCGAGCACTGACTGACGCCAACCTCGATACCGCCGATGAAGCACTCGTCAACTTCCACGGTGCTGGGGCCACGAAGTGGATGGCCCCCTTTCAATCAAGCGCCTACTCCACGAGCGACACGAGCCCCACGAGCGCCGGGGCGAACACCAGCGCCGGCAGGAAGTTCCCCACCTTCACGTCCTTGAGGGCCAGCAGCTTCAGCGAGATGCCGATGATCAGCACGCCGCCGGCGCTCGTCAGGGCGTCGAGCGGCTCGCCCACAAGGATGTCCTCGAACAGTCCGGCGGCCAGCGTGATCGCGCCCTGCACCACGAGCACCGCGCCGGCCGCGAGTGCCACTCCCCAACCGAGCGTGGCCGCCAGGGCGATCGAGGCGAACCCGTCGAGCAGGGACTTGGTCACGAGCGCGTCGACGTCGCCCCGCAGGCCGTCGTCGAGCGAGCCCACCACGGTCAGCGGGCCGACGCAGTAGAGGAGGCTCGCGGTGACGAATGCCTCGCTCACCCGCGAGCGCCCGCCGCGGGAGACGGCGGACTGAATACGGTCGCCGAGCCGCTCGAGCCCACGTTCGATGCCAAGCGCCTCGCCCACCACGCCACCGAGCAGCACCCCTCCGAGCACATAGAGCGGGCTGGTGTCGCGCCAGGCGAGGGCGAGATCGATGCCCACCACCAGGGTGACGAGCCCGAGGCCCGCGAGCACGCGCTCCTGCACGCCCTTGGAGAGGCGGCCACCGGCCGCCAGCCCTACGCCCGTGCCGGCCAGGATCGCGCCGACGTTGATGAGCGTGCCCGTCATGACACCGCGGCGCCGGAGCCGCGCGTCAGGCGTTCTTCTTCACGTGCCAGTGCACGGTCATCTCGGCAACCTTGCGGCCCTCGTCGTCGGTCATGTCGACCGCGACGGGGAACTCGACGCGGCCCTCCGACTCGAGCCGGTCGACGAGCTGCGCCCTGTCCTCGAGGAGCTTCGCCGTCGCGGTCACGGCACCCCTGGCGAGCTTGAGGTAGCTGATCTCGGCGCCCTTGGCGAGCGGCGTGATCCCGGCCATGTGCTCGGCGAAGGCACCCACGAAGGCCCCCCCGGAGGCCGCCTCGGCCGCGGCGAACAGAGCTCCCGCGTGCTGCGAGCCGACGTGGTTCTTCAGGTGGTCGGCGTCGGGCAGGCGCACCACTCCGAGGCCGTCGCCCACCTCGGTGAACTCGAGTCCGACGTGGGTGTTGAACGGGATGGCCTGCTGCAGGCCCGCGCGAACGGCTTCGTAGTCCAAGGCTTCCTCTCCGGGTCGGTGAGCGACGCCGGACCCTAGCGAGGCCGCCCGAGCGGCCACCGTGCACTCTGCCTACTGCTACGGCGCCAGGACACTCTGGTGCGCGCGAGAATTGCGCCTTCCCGCTGGAGGCGCAGTCAGACGTCCCGCACGCCTCAGCGCCGCCCGTAGGTCGCCACGCCGGCCGGCCAGGCGCCGCTCGGCCACGGCCACGTAGCGCACGCGGCCCCGCCCGATGCCGAACACGACCCCGCTCGTGGGCCCGGCGCGGTACACGCCGCGCGCCACCCGCCGAAGGCGCGGGTACGCACGGCGCACCGTGCGGAGCGGGGTCCCGGCTCCCACACTGCGTGCACGGTGGCGACGGGCGTCGGTAACCACCAGCTGCGCCCGGCCGGGACGGCTGAAGACAACGACGACGCGACCCCCTCCGGTCACGCAGAAGCGCAGGGTGCGGCGGCCGCGCACCGCGGAGACACCTCGCACGCGGGCAAGCATCGCCGCCCGCCTCAGGCCAACTCGCAGCGCCCCCACCCCGGAGTCGCCGACCCGCAGCGAGCGTGGCAGGCACGAGCCGCCTCCGGGACCGGGTAGGCCCGTCGGGCCGCGGAGGACGGTGGTCGTCAGCCCCGGATCGCTCCGGATCTCGCTCTCGCAGAACGGTACGGTCACCCATCGCTTGTCCGCGTACATCCGGGTCTGGTCGGCGAAGTAGGGCGACTCGGGGTTCGTCGACTGGGAGTAGGTGAGGATCGTGCGCGCCTGCGGGCAGCCGTCGGTGAAGCTCACCGCCTGCACGAAGCTCGAGCCGTGCGGCACGTTCGGGTAGCCCTCGGAGGCCGAGAACGGCACGTTGATCGCGTTGAACACACCGACGGTGCCCGGGCCTCCGTGGATGGGGATGCGCTCCTCGCCGCGCTTCTCGTACTGATAACCCCGCAGCGGGGCGTCGAGGGGGATCTTGGCGCCCCTCAGGTCGGCGATCGCGTCGGTCAGCGCCTTGCGCACGTCGGGCTTGGTGGTGTCGAGGCCGCTCGGCGTGTTCACCGGATCGTCCGGTGAGAAGGGCGTGCGGTAGGGGCCGCCGGCTACTCCCAGCGCCCGGCCCGCGAAGCGCCGGAACAGAATCGCTCCGTTGCTGTCCAGGTCGTCGCGCAGGTTCCAGGCCGCGAGCGCCGGACATGCCTCCGCGACGTCGCTCGAGGTGGCCGCCATCTCGTTGCACATCGCCACAAGCTCGTCGCGCCACAGCTCGCCCAGGTACTGGCGGTTGTTGAAGACCGCATCCTGCAGCTGCTGCAGCGTGAAGCGCTTGCCCGGCAGGCCGTCGGAGCCGTCGAGCCGCTGCTGCACGATCCGCAGGCCCAGACGGGTGCGAGGCGCACGCGCCGTGCGCTCGTCGCCGATGATGCGCGCGAAGCCCTCGAGGCGCTGCGCGGGGTTCGACAGCCAGTAGGAGTCGTTCGAGTTCGTCACGTAGTCGTTGCGGAAGAGCGACGGCAGGTTCTTCGGTCCGAACGTTCCCGGCTGGATCGCGTCGTCGTCCCGCCCCCAGTTGCACTCGGAGCGAGAGCCGTCGAGCACCGGCAGGCGCAGTAGCTGGTAGGTGCCGCGCCCTAGCGCCGTGTTGCAGGCCTCGGCCTTCGCGTTCGTCACGTTGGGCACCACCGACAGGTCGGCGTAGTACGCCTCGCCCTTTGAGTCGGCGGCGATCGAGTTGACCCACGGGATGCCCTGGTTACGCCGGTGCACGGCGTCGTACTCGCGCACGGTCTGCGCCAGGTTGTTCTCGAAGAAGTGGTTGAGGTAGCGGAAGTTCGCGGCGTTGGCGTCACCCATCGAGTAGGCCTGGGCCGACGTCCAGGGGAACAGGCTCTGTCCGAGCAGCTCGGTGAACATCGGCCCGTACTCGCTCGAGTAGAGGGTCCTGGTGCGGTCCTGGAGCTGCCCGTCCGGGCCCGGCACCTTCACGGTCACGGTGTCGCGCTTCATCTCCCGCGGCTGGCCGTCCACCAGGTAGGTGGTCGGCGACCCGGGCACGAGCTTCAGCTCGAAGGGCGTGAAGCGGAACGCGGTCGAGACGGTATGGCTCCAGGCCAGGCCCTTGGTGTGCCCGATCAGCACGAGCGGCACCCCGAACAGGCTGCCCCCGCTGACGTCGAGCTTGCCGGGGATCGTCAGGTGCGCCTGGTAGAAGCGCTCGGACCCGTCCCACGGGAAGTGGGGATTGCCCAGGAGCATGCCCTTGCCGTTGGCGGTCGCCTCGCGGCCCAGACCGATGGCGTTCGAGCCGATCCCCCCGAGCGGGAACTGCTCGATGAAGTCGCGCGAAAGCGCGCCCAGCGGAACCCCGGGGGATCCGCTGAGAGGCGGCGTGGGCGGCTGGGCGGAGCCGATCCCGTTGATGCCCACACCGCCGCTGGCGAGCAGGGCGAGCTGGTAGAAGCGCCGGTAGGCGTCGATCTCCTCGATCTCACGCACCCACGGCTTGCCGCGGCAGGTTGGATCCGGCAGCTTGTCGACCCCCGTCGCGCGGAGGTACTCGTTGTACCCCGCCACATACCCGCGCACGAGCTCGCGCACCTCGGGCCGTGGGCCGCTCGGAGGCGCCTGGTCCAGGAGCTTCTCGATCGTGCGCGTATCGATGATCCGCTTGAAGAAGAAGTCGCTGTTGAGGTTGTTCACGGAGGCGCCGTTGCCTCGGAAGACGTAGCCTTCGTCGGGGCCGAAGAACCGCGAGCGCTCGCCGCGCACGGTCACGTACGCATCGGCGATCACGCAGATGTTGTCCTGCGCGAACGAGTAGCCGTAGCCGTAGCCGGCGCCCTCGAAGTCCTTGGCGAGGATGTGCGGGATGCCCTGGGCGCCGCGGCGGACGGTGATCGGCGAGCCAGCGGCCTGTGCGAACGCTGCATCAGCCAGCCCGGCAACGAGCATTGCCGCCAGCGCACACACCAGCGCGGTTCTCTTCACCCCCCCGCGGCGCGTCACGGCCGCGACTATACGCCCCGTACGCCGCTCACGGCGTCGGCTGCTCGAGGTGCCGGGGCGGACGCGAGCCCCCGCGTCAGGCTAGGGTGCCCCTGCCGGATTCCGGAATTCGCACCAAGCTGAATCTCGCGAGCATCAAACGAGGAGGAGGGGGCGCATGGCCAAGCCGACCATCGACAGGGATCTCTACAACCAGATCCGCTCGAAGGGTGTGCGCAAGAGCGTGGCGCGAACCATCGCCGCTGCGTCCGAAAGAGCGCAGGACACCGGCAGCAAGGCTCCACAGGCGTTGCGGAAGGCCGCGAACGACCTACGCTCGGTCGTGGCCGACCTCGAGGATCGCGCGACGGGGGGGCCCGCGAAGCGCAAGGACACGGCCAAGAAGGCGGCACGAACACGCGCACGAAACGCAGCCAAGCGCAGTGAGTCTGCGAAGAAGGCCGCGAAGACGCGGGCGAAGGGCACGACTACTGCTCGCACGGCGGGGAGCACGGGCACTGCTCGCGCGAAGAGGAGCACAGGCACCGCTCGCACGGCGAAGAGCGCGGGTACTGCTCGCGCGAAGAGGAGCACAGGCACCGCTCGCACGGCGAAGAGCGCGGGGACCTCCCGCGCCAAGAGCGCCACCGCCAAGAGTCCCACCAAGCGCGCGACCACCCGGAGGTCTCCGGGCCGGAGCTAGCTCCGGCCGCCCCATGCAGGGCGGGCCAGCCAGATGCTGCCGGTGAGGGCGCCGATCGCCTACCCGTAGGCGTCGCCGCGCCCGCGGCGCATCAAACGACCGGGGGGCCCTGTTGGCCCCCGGGGTGCCCGGCTGAGCTACTTGATCACGGCGATCGTGTCCCCCGAGGACACCGAGCCGCCCTCGGTCACCGCCAGCTCCTCCACGGTGCCCGAGCGGTGGGCCGTGATCTCGTTCTCCATCTTCATGGCCTCGATCACGCAGATCAGGGCCCCCTCCTCCACCTGCGCACCCTTCTCGATCGCCACGCGGAGAATCGATCCCTGCAGGGGTGACACGAGCGCCTCGCTGCTGGCGGCTCCACCGCCTGCGGCCCGCTCGCGCCGCTTGGGCGCCTTGCGCGCGCCGGCGGCAACCGCGCCCATCGCCGCGCCGCCGTTCGCCACCCCGAGCCCCTCGCCGATCACGGTCACGTCGAAGCGCCGGCCCGACACCTCCACGGCGTAGCTCCGCTCGACCTTCTCGGGGGCATCGCCGTCGTCCGCCGGAGGCGCCTCGACCGGCGCCGGCGCGCCGTGCTCCTTCAGCCAAGACCGGTCCTCGATCAGGTCCCGGCACGTCTCGCCCGCCCGCCACTGGTCGGTGTCGAGCAGGGCCAGATGGAAGGGGAGAAGGGTCTTCAGGCCGCCAACTTCGTACTCCGCCAGCGCGCGGCGCATGCGCACCGTCGCACGCTCCCGATCGACGTCCCAGACGATCAGCTTGGCCACCATGGGGTCGTATAGCGGGGAGATCTCCGCGCCTGCCTGTACGCCGGAGTCCACGCGCACGCCTGGCCCTGCCGGCTCGCGGTACGAGCTGATCCTCCCCGGTGCCGGCGCGAAGTTCTTCGACGCGTCCTCGGCGTTGATCCGGCACTCGATCGCGTGCCCGCTCAGCCGTACGTCCTCCTGAGCGATCGACAGTGGCTCGCCGGCGGCCACGCAGATCTGCTCGCGCACGATGTCGATGCCCGTGGTCATCTCGGTCACGCAGTGCTCCACCTGCACGCGGGTGTTCATCTCGAGGAAGAAGTACTCGCCGTCCTGGAGCAGGCCCTCGATGGTGCCTGCCGAGCGGTAGCCGACGGCGCGTGCGGCCTCCGTGCCGATCTGGCCGATTCGCTCGCGCAGGGCCGCGTCTACCGCCGGGGCGGGGCTCTCCTCGATCAGCTTCTGGTGGCGGCGCTGCACCGAGCAGTCGCGCTCGCCCAGGTGGATCACGTTGCCGTGCGAGTCCGCGAGCACCTGCACCTCCACGTGGCGCGGGTCCGGCAGGTAGCGCTCCAGGTACACGGTGGCGTCCGAGAAGAACTTCTCGCCCTCGCGCGCGGCGCCCTCGAACGCCGCCTCGAGCTCGTCTTCCGAGAGCGCAACGCGGAAGCCCTTTCCGCCGCCGCCGCCGGCGGCCTTGATGGCCACGGGGTAGCCGACCGAGTCGGCGATGATCGTCCGTGCGTCCTCCACTGTGTCGACCGACTCCGTCGTGCCGGGGACGATCGGCACTCCGGCCTCGCTCATCAGCTCGCGAGCCTTCGTCTTCGACCCCATGGCGTCGATGGCCTCGGCGGGAGGGCCGATGAACACGATTCCCGACTCCTCGCAGGCGCGCGCGAAGGTTGCGTTCTCGGCGAGGAAGCCGTAGCCGGGGTGGATCGCCTCGGCGCCGGACTCGCGCGCGGCCTCCAAGATCTTCTCCACCACGAGGTAGCTCTCGGTCGCCGGCCCCGGACCCAGCAGGTATGCCTCGCCCGCGCGCCGGACGTGCATCGCATCGCGATCCGTCTCGGAGTAGACGGCGACGCTGGCCACGCTCAGCTCCTCGAGCGCGCGCATGACACGAATCGCTATCTCGCCGCGATTCGCGACCAGCACCTTGGAGAACACGGCGCGGAAGGTTACCGGCGGCCCTGGCGACGCCCGCGACCGCTCATTCGCGGCCTCGAGGGACGTTCCCCCCTCGTTTCGCCGCCGCCCACCCATAGGGGCCTCAGCGCGGGTGTCGAAGTCCACGCGGATGGACGAACGCAGCGAATACATCCAGCGGCGAATCGAACCTCTGATCATCGTCGTGACCCTGCTGGTCCCGAGGCCGGCGCGAAGTGCCGGACCGTCCCGGCTGGTAGCGGACTGGTGTTACCGGAGGGGCGGTCGGGGCGGTCCTGTGAGCGGTAGGGTGCGCCGCTTGCACGGATGCGCCACAGCTCGCGACGGGATGGCATTGGGCCGAGCGGCTCTCCTGGGGCTCGCCCTGGTGCTGCTTCTTCCCGCCGCCGCCTCGGCGGCCCCGTTCCGGACCTGCACCCTGGAGGGCCTCACGGGGTTCGACTGCACCCGGGTCAGCGTCCCACTCGACCGTTCCGGGAAGGTCGGAGGGAAGGTACCGCTGCTCGTGGCACGCACGAGCGGCGGAACCGCCGGCGCGGCCACCAACGAGGCGATCTTCGCCTTCGCCGGCGGTCCCGGGCAGGGCGCTTCGAGCGTGGCCGGGGGCTTCCGGACCGACTTCTTCGGCCAGCTGGGGACGCGCGACCTGGTCGTCTTCGACCAGCGGGGCACCGGCTTCTCCGGGGCGCTCAACTGCCGCGGCCTCGAGCGAAGGCGTGAGCAGTCCTACCGCGACGCGGTGGCGGACTGCGCGGAGGAGCTCGGCTCGAGGCGCGCCTTCTACACCACGCGCGACACGGTCGAGGACATCGAGGCCGTGCGCCGGCGCATCGGCAAGGACAAGATCACGCTCTTCGGCGTCTCGTACGGCACCAAGGTCGTCTCGGCCTACGCGCTCAAGTACCCCCAGCACGTGCAGCGGATGATCCTCGACTCCGTCGTTGAGCCCGAGGGTCAGAACGTGTTCGACCTCGACACGTTCGCGGCCACACCTCGGGTGCTCCGCGAGGTCTGCCGCGGCGAGTGCGAAGGCGTGACCGACGACCTGCCGGGCGACTTGGCGCGGCTGATCGACCAGATGAACGGACAGCCCCTGAGCGGGCCGTTCGTGGGTCCCGACGGCCGCACGAAGACGGTCGACATCACCGCGCGCCTGATCTACAGCCAGATCCGCGAGGGCGACCTCACTCCCTTCGTCCGCGCGATCTACCCGGGCGCCATCCACTCCGCGGCGAGTGGCGATCCCGCTCCGCTGTTGCGGCTCGAGCATCGCTTCGACTTCGCGCGGGAGTCGGAGCCGGAGCCCGGCCTCGAGCCGGGACCGGGCGACGAGGCCGTCCGCTTCCTGAGCTCCACGCTTCAGACGGCGACGATCTGCGAGGAGGCACCGCTCCCGTGGGAGCGCACCGCCTCCCCGGACGAGCGCTTGGCGCAGGCTCGCGCGGCGGTCGACGCCATTCCCGACAGCGCGTTCGAGCCCTTCGACCGGGCCACCGCGTTCGCCTTCGACAACAACAGCGTGATCGAGCAGTGCCTCCGATGGCCCACGAGCCCCGTGGAGCCGACGCTTGCCTCGGGTCCGTTGCCCGACGTGCCGGTGCTGGTGCTCGAGGGCGAGGAGGACCTGCGCACCCCTGTCGAGGTGGGAGCACGGATGGCCGCGCGCTTCCCGCAGGCGAGGCTCGTGCGCGTGCCGAAGAGCGGGCACTCGGTGCTGGGACGCGGAGCGAAGTGCGCGAACATCGTGCTGCGCCGCTTCTTCGCGGGAGAGCCGCTCCGCCGTCCGTGTCGAGGGGCCGAGCAAGCGGTGAAGGTGCGCCCCCTCGATCCCGCCTCGCTTGCCGAGGTGGCGCCCGCGCCGGGGACGTCGGGCGTGCGCGGCCGAACCCTCGCCGCAGTGGTACGCACGCTTGAGGACTTCGAGCGCGAGAGCCAGTTCCTCAGCACCGGCGAGGCGAACCCGCGCGGAGGCGGACTACGCGGTGGGCGCTTCCTCACGCGGCGTGGCGTCGACCGGCTCGACAGCTTCTCTTACGTGCCAGGTGTGGAGGTGAGTGGTCCGGTCGGGAGCTCCGAGGCGCGCGCCGGCACGCTCACGATCTCCGGGGCGGCGGCCTCCGCGGGAACCTTGAAGCTCCGCCGCGACGGCCTCCTCACCGGTCGCCTGGGCGGCAAACGAGTGAGCACGCGCGTGCCGCCGCCGGTCCTGCCCTTCCCGCCGTAGCTCGCATGTATTCGTGGCCGCTTTGCTGACTTTGGGTCGTCCTGCGACCCAAGACGAGCAAGGCGCCGTAGTTTGGGGGTCTAGCTGTCTTCGCCACCAAGCGCCGCAACGGGGACGCGCTCGGGAGCGGGAGGCGCCGGCCCGTGCCCGTTTGTCGACGCGGCCGCGGCCACCGGTACGGGCTCGTCGGCGGCGGGACTCGCCGCGGCCTCGTCGCGCCGGCGGCGGACCTCCTTGTAGACCAGGTAGGCACCCAGCGATAGCGGTACGCCCGCGAGCACCGGGGCCGGGATGTCGGCGCCGGCCTTGGTCGCGAGGCCGAGCCCGGCGCCGACCAGGACGATGCCGAGGGCCATGCGCAGGTTGGCCACGGGGATCCGCACCGACCAGTGGCTGCCGAGCCACACGCCCGGCACCGACCCGATCAGGATCGTGCCCGCGAGGCCGTAGTCGATGTTGCCCGCCACCAGGTGGGCGAATGCGGCGGCCCACAGGAGCAGCGCGGCGTGGAACACGTCGGTGCCCACCACGCGCCGGGGCACCAGCCGGAAGACGAGGATCAGCGCCACCGCGATGAGGGCGCCCGAGCCCGCCGAGGTCACGCCGAGCACGAAGCCGACGAACACGCCGATCACCACGGCGGAGACCTTGTGGCGTCGTTCCAGCTCGATCGTGTGGCGCTCGCGATCGACCATCTTGGGCAGGAAGAGAGCGCGGGCCAGCACGCAGACGCCGGTGAAGAGCAGGGCAGCCGCCAGCATCGCGAGGAGGATCTCGTCGAACCGCTCGCCGTAGGCCTCCTCGAGCAGCTCGAGCACGTACACGCCGCCCACGGCCGACGGGACGGAGCCGAACGCCATCCACCACGACAGCTTCACGTCCACGGTCTTCTGCCGGAAGTGCTTCCAGCCGCCGACGGTCTTGGTCACGGCCGCGTAGGCGAGGTCGGTGCCCACCGCGGTGACCGGCGTCACACCGAACACGATGATGAGCAACGGCGTCATGAGCGAGCCGCCGCCCATCCCCGTCAGGCCGACGAGGATGCCGACGCCGAGGCCGAAGATGATGATGTAGGGGTCCATCGGCGGCGCTCAGGCGGGGGTGGCGGAGCCGGTGTAGGCCTCGATCAGCACGTCGGCCACCTCCGGACGCGAGAACTCCTCCGGCGGGCGCTCGCCGCGCCCGAGCATCTCGCGCACCTTGGTGCCCGACAGGAACACCCGGTCCTCGGGCCCGCTCGGCGAGGTCTTGGCCGTGGCCATCGCCTTCGTGATGTTGCACCAGAACGAGTGCTCGAACTTGAGCGGCTCGATGCCCAGCTCGCCGGGCTCGAACTCGTCGAAGATCACCTGGGCGTCGAAGGTGCCGTAGTAGCTGCCGACGCCCGCGTGGTCGCGCCCCACGATGAAGTGCGTGCAGCCGTAGTTCTTCCGCACGAGCGCGTGGAAGATGGCCTCGCGCGGGCCGGCGTAGCGCATCGCCGACGGGTTCACGCCGAGCAGCACGCGGTCGCGCGGGTAGTAGTGCTCGAGCAGCACCTCGTAGCAGCGCATGCGCGTGTCGGCCGGGATGTCGTCGTCCTTGGTCTCGCCCACGATCGGGTGGATGAAGAGGCCGTCGACGATCTCGAGCGCCGCCTTGGTGATGTACTCGTGCGCACGGTGGATCGGGTTGCGCGTCTGGAAGCCGACGATCGTCTTCCACCCGAGCTCGGCGAACTTGGCCTTCGTGTCCGCGGGGGAGAGCAGGTACGGGTTGACGGCGTCGATGTGACTCGGCAGCGCCTCCGAGGAGATCGGCCCGGCGATCGTGCGGGCGCCCTCGCGGAGCATGGCCGCCACGCCGGGGTGCTCCCCGTCGGTCGTGCGGTAGACCTGCTGGGCCTCGTGCTGGAGGTCGCGCTCGTAGACCTCCTCCACGGTGATCGAGCCGAGCTTCGTGCCCTCGGAGCCCAGGAGCTCGAGCGTATCCCCGACCTCGCCGCGGTCGGTGGCGAGTGTCACGGGGATGGGCCATGGCTCGCCACTTGCGAGCCGCATCGAGTCGCAGATCGACTGCCAGTCGGCCGAGCCCTGAAAGCCCGTGAGCGGCGCGAAGCCGCCGTTCGCGAGCAACTCGAAGTCGGCGGTCTGACGGGCGGAGAGCTCGAGCGCGCTCATCGGTCAACTCCGGCCGCGGCGCCGACCCGCGAGTCGATCGCCTCGATGACCTTGTCGGCCGACTCCTCGGGCGACTCGTTCTCGGTATCGAGCGTGACCTCCGCGTTCAGCGGCTCCTCGTAGGGGTCGGACACACCGGTGAACTCCTTGATCTCGCCGGAGAAGGCCTTGGCGTAGAGCCCCTTGACGTCGCGCCGGGCGCACTCGTCGACCGACGCCTTGACGTAGACCTCGATGAAGCGCTCGCCCATCAGCTCGCGGGCCTCGTCGCGCGTGTCGCGGTAGGGAGAGATCGCCGCGGTGATCACGCCGACGCCGTGCCGGGACAGCAGGTCGGCCACGAAGGCGATGCGACGGATGTTGGTGTCGCGATCCTCCTTGGAGAACCCGAGGCCCTTCGAGAGGTTGGTGCGCACGACGTCGCCGTCCAGCACCTCGACCGGATCGCCCCGCTCGCGCAGGCGCTGCTCGACGATCTCGGCGACGGTCGACTTGCCGGACCCGGACAGGCCCGTGAACCACAGGGTGTAGCCGCTCATGTTCTCCTTCGTTATGGGTGCGGACGGCGGAGCGAAGCCCTAGCCGTGGATTCCGCATTCGGTCTTGTCGTCGCCGGTCCAGCGGCCCTCGCGAGCAGCTCCCGGCCTGGTGCAATGGGTGCAGCCGATGGAGTCGTAGCCGCGGTCGTGCAGCGGGTTGTACGGCACGTCGTTCTCGAAGAGGTAGGTCCAGACGTCCTTCTCGCTCCAGTCGGCGAGAGGGTTCGCCTTCCAGAGGCCATGCTTGTCGTCCCAGGCGAGCTTGGGAGTGTTCGCCCGGGTGGGGGACTGGTCGCGGCGCAGCCCGGACATCCAGGCGTCGACCTTCGACAGCGCCTCGTCCATCGGCGCCACCTTGCGTATGCCGCAGCACGCATCCGGGTCGCGGTTCCACAGCTCGTCGCCGTGCACGGCGGCCTGACGCTGGATGCTGATGCCCTGGTAGACCTCCACCGTGATGCCGTAGCGATCCTCGAGCTGCTTCCAGACCGCGTAGGTCTCCGGGAAGAGGACGTGCGTGTCGAGCGTGAAGAAGCGCGCGGCCGGCTCGATCTTCACGAGCATGTCCATGATCACCGAGGCCTCCTTCTGGAAGGAGCAGGCCACGTAGAGCCGCGGATGGAAGTGCTCGACCATGTACTCGAGCACGCCCTGGGCATCGCGCTCCTCGAGGTCGGGGTGCTGCGACGCCTCGGGGCGCACCTCGACCTGCTGCTCGGGAATCGGTGCCTTGGTGTGTGTCTGCATGCGCGTTTCGCCGTGTCCAAGAAGTGCAACGGGCCTCAAACTTCGAGGCCCGTAACCAACTCTACCAACTCGGTCGGGTTGCCCCGACCCGACGCGTCTGGGTCAGGCGACGCTCGCCTCGTGGGGAGAGCCCTCGCCGTTCCTCGTTCCCTCGACGGCCCGCGCGAAGCGGCCGTGCAGCTCGCCGGTGTTCCAGCTCGTCTTCGGCAGGATGGCTCGCTGGATCACGCGGCCCTTGTACTGGTCGATCTTGCCGAGCATCGAGCGCACCAGCTCCTCACCGAGGTAGTGGGGCTGCAGACCGAGGTCGAGCAGCTTGCTGTGCTTGGCGTTGTAGTAGTGCTCCTCGAGCTCCACCCGTGGGTTGGGGAAGCTCTTGATCTCCACGTCCCGGCCTATCTCGGATCCCGCCTGCTGGACGAGGTCGGCCAGCTCCTTGACCGAGAACTGCTCGGTGAACTGGTTGTAGACGCGCATCTCGCCCAGATCGGCCGGGTTGTTGGCGGCCAGCTCGACGCACTGCAGGGTGTCGCGGATGTTGAGATACCCGCGAGTCTGTCCGCCGCGACCGTAGACCGTGAGCGGATGCTCGATCATGGCCTGGACGCAGAAGCGGTTGAGCGCGGTGCCGAAGAGCTCGTCGTAGTCGAAGCGCGTGAGCAGGCGCTCGTCCTGGACGGTCTCATCGGTTTCGATGCCGTACACCACGCCCTGGTTCAGGTCGGTGGCGCGAAGGCCCCAGTGGCGGCACGCGAAATGGATGTTGGTCGAGTCGTGGACCTTCGAGCAGTGATAGAGGGAGCCCGGCAGCTTGGGATGGGGCAGCGTGTCCTTGCGGCCGTTGTGCTCGTACTCGATGTAGCCCTCTTCGATGTCGACGTTCGGCGTGCCGTACTCGCCCATCGTGCCGAGCTTGATCAGGTGGCAGTTGGGCACATGCTCGCGGATCGACCACAGCAGGTTGAGGTTCCCGATGACGTTCGTGTACTGCGTCTCCACCGCGTGGCGCCGCGAGATCATCGAGAACGGCGCCGACGCCTGCTGTCCGTAGTGGACGACGGCCTCGGGGCTTGTCTCCGCGACCACGCGGTCCAGGAACTCGCCGTCCTCGACGCCGCCGACGAACGAGTGGATCTCCTTGCCGGAGATCTCGCGCCAGGCGTCGATCCGGTCCGCGAGGCCGAGAATGGGGGTGAGCGACCCGGTCGACTGTTCGTCGTGCCAACGCCGCCTCGCGAAGTTGTCGACGACGGATACTTCGTGTCCGCGGGCGCTGAAGCGAAGTGCGGTGGGCCAGCCCAGGTACCCATCGCCGCCTAGGATCAATATGCGCATAGCGGCGGCACTGTAGCGGAGGATGCCGACGGTTACCAGCGCCCGGACTGCCACCCGAGCGCGCCAACCCGTACGTAGATGGACCCAGGAGCAACGCTGCCGAGATCCAAGTTGAGCCTGCGCGCCGCCGAGCGCGCACGGGCGCTGGCACGCCGCCACGGGGGCGTTGTTCCGCTCGTCGCCCTGGCTCTCGTGCTGGTGCTCGCCATCGGCCTGCGGATCGGATCCGCTCTCACGCCGATAGCCGATCCGGGCACCGACTCGCTCACGTACGCGGCCCTCGCTGAAGGCCTCTACGAGGGCGGGAGCTACGAGGGGGAGGGCGTTCCCCGCCCGAGCGACTGGTCGCCGGGGACCCCGCTCGTGTCCGCGGGCGCCTATCTGCTGACCGGCGGCGTGGACCTGCGGACCGCCCTGCTCCTGGTCGCCCTGCTCGGCACGGCCACGGTGCTGCTCGTCTACATGCTCGCCCGGCGCCTGGTGGGGCTCGGGCCCGCGGGTACGGCGGCCGGGCTGCTCGCGGCCCTCGCCGCCGCCGTCTATCCGACCTTCCTCGACGGCACCGGGCGCCTGCTGTCGGAGCCCCTTGCCGGCTTCCTCCTGGCCGCGGCGACGCTCGCCTTCCTGTCCGCGGCCGAGCTGGAGAGTCGCCGCCGCTTCGCGCTCACCGGCCTCTGCCTCGGTGCACTCGCGCTCACGCGGGCCGAGTATCTGCCGCTCACCCTCGTCTTCGCGCTGGTTGCCCTGACGCTCGTGGGCCGCCGGCAGGACGGACGCAGGGGGCTCGTGTCCGCGGGGCTCTTGCTGGCGGGCGCGGTGGTGATCGTCGCTCCCTGGACGATCCGCAACGCGGTGGTCCTCGACCGGGCCGTGCCCGTCTCCACTGGCGGCGGCAAGGCGCTCTTCATCGGCACGTACCTGCCCGGTCAGGGTCAGCAGGTGCCCACGAAGGAGAAGCTCATCGAGCTCTTTGGGCCGGCACCCACCGAGACCCTGCTCGATCAGGTGGCGGATCGCTATCCCGAGCTCGACCGCGACCGTGCCCTCGCCCGTATCGGCCGCGAGAATCTCACGCGCTACGCCACCGGGCAGCCCGGTGCCTACGCGCGGATGCTCCTCGAGAAGGCCGGACTCGTCTGGTATCGCGGGTCGAGCCCGGCGGCCGCCCCAGCCGGCTGGGTGTGGATGCACCGCATCGCGCTCCTGCTCGCCCTGGCCGGGCTCGCGATCCTCGCCTGGCGGCGACGCTTCGAGGTCGTTCTGCTCGGCCTGCCGCTAGCGGGTGTGACCGCGCTGGGCGCGCTCCTGCTGGCGGTGCCACGGCGCAACGTGCCACTCATGCCGCTCGTGTTCGCACTCGCGGGTGCCGGTGCGGTGTGGCTTGTCCTGGCCGTGCGGGAGCGAGCCCAGCGGAACGCGCCCGAGCGCGTCTAGGATGCCTGCGATGCCCCTCCGCTCCGCCGCCTCCGCGGCCCGGGCATGGGCACGGGCGCTTCCGGGCCGGCACGGCGGCGCGGCCGTGCTGGTGGCGCTTCTCGTCATCGTCCTGCTCGGCCTCGTCCTGCGCCTCGGCGCGGCGACCGACCCGAACCACGAGCAGCGCGGCGACTGGCTCGCCTACGAGCGCATCGCCCAGGCCCTTCACGAGGAGGGGCAGTACGGGGACGACGCCATGAGCAACCCCTCCGAGTGGTCCCCCGGCGCCCCCTTCCTGTTCGCCGCCGTCTACGCGGTCACGGGCGCTCCCTACGTCGAGCGCGGACTGATCCTCGTGGCCTTCCTCGGGGCGGCGATGGTGCTGGGCGTGTACCTGCTCGGGCGCCGCCTCGGCGGGCCGGGGCGAGCCGGCACGGCCGCGGGGCTGATCGCGGCGACGGTCGCCGCCATCTATCCCACCTACATCGAGTACGGCGATCGCCTGGTCACCGAGCCGATCGCCGCCTTCATCCTCGTCTGGGCCGTGCTCGCCTTCCTGTGGGCCGCGGATCGCGGGCGCGGGTGGGCGTGGCTGCTCCCGGGGCTGCTCCTCGGCGCGCTCGCCATGACCCGCCCCGAGTACCAGGTCTTCGGGTTCGCCTTCGGCCTCGTCGCGCTGGCGGTCGTCCGCCGTCGCGATGGTTGGCGCGCGGGCCTCGCCGCCGGCGCTCTGCTCGTGGCCGCCTTCTGCGCGCTCCTCGCTCCCTGGACCGTGCGCAACTTCATCGTGCACGACCGTTTCGTGCCGATCTCCACCGGCGGAGGGCGGGCGCTGTTCGTCGGCACCTACCTGCCGGGCGACGGCGAGAACGTGGCAACCCGCAAGGAGCTGAACGGGCGCTACGGCCTGCACGAGAAGCGCACCGATCCCCTACTCGACGTGGTCGCGCGCAAGTACCCGGCACTCGACCGCGACGAGGCACTCGGCCGGATCGGTGGCGAGAACCTGCGGAAGTACGCGAGCGAGCAGCCGGGCGCCTACGCCGAGATGCTCGTGACCAAGGCGGCCACCATCTGGCATCGGGGCCTCGGCACCACCATGGCCGCCCCCGGTTGGCGCGCCTTCCACCTTTCGCTGCTCGCCCTCGGCCTGGTCGGCTTTGGCCTACTCGCGTACCGGCGGCGGATCGAGGCGCTCGTGCTCGCGCTGCCGATCGCGGGCATCACCCTGCTCGGTGCGCTGCTGCTGGCGCCGCCGCGACGCAACGTGCCGCTGATGCCTCTGGTGATCGCGCTGGGCGCGGCCGGTGCCGTCTGGCTGGCTCAACTGGCCCGCGGCCGCCTCGCGGAGCGGCGACGGGCGCGCGCCGGCGAGCCCTCGGCCTCTCTTCGGCCCGGGCTGTGAGCTCGCGGGTCGGGGCATGGGCGCGCGGGCTGCCGGCCCGGCACGGCGGCGCTGTCGGGGTGGCGGTCCTCGCGGCGATTCTCGCCCTCGGGTTCGGCCTGCGCCTCGAGGCCGCGCTCGATCCGGTCGCGAACCCCCGGAGCGACTCCGTCAACTACCAGCGCATCGCCAGCGCCCTGTACCACGACCAGCGCTTCGGGGACGAGGGGATGGCAGCCCCCTCCGACTACTCCCCCGGCGCTCCGCTGCTCTTCGCGGCCGTGTACTACGCAACCGGGGCGCCCTACGCCGAGCGGGCGCTGATTGCGGTGGCGCTGCTGGGAGCGGCGATGATCCTGCTCGTGTACCTCCTCGGCCGACGGCTGGCCGGCCCGGGGCGCCTGGGCCTCGCGGCCGGCCTCGGGGCGGCGCTGATGACCGCCGTCTATCCGTCCTACATCGAGTACAGCGGGAAGCTGATGTCCGAGCCCGTCGGCGCCTTCCTCGTCGCGGCGGGGCTGCTCGCCTTCCTCTGGGCGCTCGACCGGGAGCACGCCCGCGCCTGGATCCTTCCCGGCCTGCTGCTCGGGGCCGCGGTGCTCACCCGGCCGGAGTACATCGCGGTGGCCGCCGCGCTGGTGGTCGTGGCGCTCACGGTCGGAATCCGCCGCGGCGGGCGGCGAGCGGGCCTGGCCTCGGCCGTGGTCATGGCGGTTGCCTGCGTGGCGGTGGTGGCGCCCTGGACGGTGCGCAACGCCCTGGTCCTCGACCGCCTGGTCCCCGTGTCGACCGGCGGCGGCAAGGCGCTGTTCGTCGGAACCTACCTGCCCGGAGACGGCTCGGAGCCGGAGGTGCGGCGCGTGCTGCTCGAGCGTTCGGGCGGGCGCTTCACCGACTTCGACCAGGTGCTGGACAGCATGGCCGCGCGCTACCCGGAGCTCGACAGGGACCAGGCGCTCGCGCGCGTCGGTCGGGAGAACTTCCGCCGCTACGCGAGCGAGCAGCCCGGCGCCTATGCGGAGATGCTCGTGGCCAAGCTCGGCCGCATCTGGTGGCGGGGGCCGGCCGGCACGGCCGACTACTCGGCCTGGGTGTGGCTGCACCGCGCCATCGTCCTGCTGGGCCTGCTCGGCCTGGCCGTGCTCCTGCGTGCCCGGCGCCTCGAGGCCCTGGTTCTGGCGCTCCCGCTGGTTGTAATCACGATCATCGGCATGGGGCTCCTCGCCTCGACGCGCCGCAGCGCACCGCTCATGCCGTTGGTCCTTGCGCTCGCGGCGGCCGGGACGGCGTGGGCTCTGGCCGCGGTGGTGGTCCGGGTCGGGGCGCCCGGGCGATGGTCGCGTGCCCTGGATGGGTGATTCCCTGTCCCACCGTAAGTTCGGAATCCCCCATCTAGCGGCCGGGCCCTCGGGAACGCCCTGACCGCCACCTGCTGAGCGGCTGGAACGCTCGCGGGCGCCCTGACGTTCCCCGGCTGAACGGCGACTCCAGCGCCCGGGGCCGTGACTATGATCGCCGCCCTCATGCGCGCATTGGTCACCGGCGGGGCCGGCTTCATAGGGTCGAACATCGTCGACGGCCTGGTCGAAGGAGGGCACGAGGTCACGGTGGTGGACAACATCACCACGGGGCGCCGCGAGAACCTCGACGGGGCGATCGAGAACGGCGTCGAACTGGTCGAATCGGACATCCGCGACGCCGAGGCCATGGTGGATCTCTGCAGGCGCGTGAAGCCCGACCGCATCTTCCACCTGGCGGCCCGCATCGACGTGCGCCGCTCGATTCGGGACCCGGCCGGAGACGCCGAGACCAACGTGGTCGGCACCATCAACATGCTGGAGGCCGCCCGGCAGGCCGAGGTCGGGCGCTTCATCAACACCAGCACCGGCGGTGCGATCTACGGGGACACCGACCAGGTGCCGACCCCGGAGAGCCAGCCCCCGAACCCCAAGGCGCCCTACGGCATGTCGAAGTTCTGCGCCGAGCGCTACTGCGACCTGTACGCCCGCCTTCACGGCGTCTCGACGGTGGTCCTGCGCTACGGCAACGTGTATGGCCCGCGCCAGGACCCGCTGGGTGAGGCCGGCGTCATGGCCATCTGGTGCGGCAACTTGCTGCGCGGCCTGCAACCGACCGTGTTCGGCGACGGGAAGCAGACCCGCGACTTCGCCTACGTCGGCGACATCGCCGCGGCCAACATCGCCGCCGCCGAGGCCGACGAGCCGAGCGGCGCCTACAACATCGGACGCGGGCAGGAGACCTCGCTGCTCGAGGTCCTCGACATCCTGCGCAGCCTGGCCGACGGCCCCTTCGAGCCTGAGCACCAGGCCGAGCGCAAGGGCGAGGTCAGGCGGAGCGCACTAATCGTCGATCGGGCACGCGAAGAGCTCGGTTGGCAGGCCGAGGTCTCGGTGCCCGAGGGCGTCGAGCGCACGGTCACCGCGCTGCGCGAGGGCGTCTTCGCCGACTTCTCGCAGTAGCCGGACGAAGCGCCCGTCAGTCCTGACCTCGCCCGGCGAGCCGGCTCGGGCGCCGCTCGGGGCTCTACCGCGCCGCGGGCCCTGCCGTGATCGCCGGCCGCTCGACGCTCGCACCGGCCCGCAGCCAGGTGCGCACGATGGCGAAGCCGAATCCGAAGCCGTAGCGCAGGTTGGCCGGCTTGCGTGACGTGCCGTGCAGGCGGCCCACGACCGTGATCGGGACCTCCTTGAAGGAGTAGCCGCGCTTGATCGCCTCGAGGAGGAACTCCGCCGTGTGGTACTGCTCCTGGCGGAACACGAGCTCGGGCAGGATCTCGGCTCGGACGGCCCGGTAGCCGTTCGAGCAGTCGGTCATCTTCACCCCGGACAGCGTGGACACGAGCCGGTTGAACACGACCGAGCCCAGCTCCCGCGCGAGCTCGTTCTTGAAGGAGCTGCCGAGCACGCGGGACCCGTGGGCCACGTCGACCTCCCCGTCGAGCACCGGCTGAACGAGCCGCGACATCTCCTCGGGCAGGTGCTGGCCGTCGGCGTCGAGCGTGACCACGACCTTCGCGTCCGACTCCGAGGCCAACCGGTAGCCGGCGCGTAGCGAGGCGCCCTGCCCGCGGTTCACGACGTGGCGGGCGACCGTGGCCCCGTGGCGGCGCGCGACGTCGGACGTGTTGTCACGCGAGCCGTCGTCCACCACGAGGGCGGCGGTGGGTACGCCGCACACCTCCTCGGGAAGCCGCGACAGCACCTCACCGAGGCTCTCGCCCTCGTTGTAGGCGGGGATGACCATGGCCACCTTGCCGCGGAAGCGATCGGGGTGGCCGTCGAGACGGAAGTCCTCCCAGGCCAAGCCTTCGACCACGGCGCCCAGGCCACGCTGCATGCGGCCGATCGCGGTGAGCGCCCTCAAAACGAGCGCCAGCAGCACGATGATCGCGAATACCGCCATGCCGAGGATGCGCTGGCCACCACCCTCCTTGAAGGCCAGGAAGTCGAGCACGGCGTTCAGGACGCCGGTGGACGCCACCACCAGCAGGGCTAGTGCGGTGGCCAGCAGGATGAGCACGTCGGCGTTGCGCAGCTCGCGACGACGCCAGATCGTGTACGCGACTACGCCCACGCCCGCGACCAGCCCCAGGATGCGGAGGGCGGAGAGCTCCATGAGCGGGGCGGACTATAGCCACCGAGGAGGGCGCGACCGCTCTCTCAGCCCCTCAGGCCGCGCACTCCCCCTCGCCGCGCACGACCGCGTACGGCTCGCTGCGGCTCCAGTCGATGAAGTGCTGCATGTTCTCCAGGTTGAACTCGACGGGCATCGCGAGCTCCTTCACCGCCGTCTCGAACTCCGCGGCGCCGAGCCGCTCGAGCACGTCGTTGAACTCCTCGCCCTCAGAGCGCTCGGCCTCGTAGAGGCGGATCCAGCGCTCCACGGCCTCGGGCACGCGCTTGGCCGGCAGGCGCACCTTCAGGCGCGTGCCCATCACCACCTGACCGCCCTCGTACCGGCCGCCGAGGTGCGCCACGTAGGCGGGCATGGTGCGGTCGCCGACCTTGATCGAGGCGCCGTAGAAGCCGATGTTCGCGATGTGGTGCTGGCTGCAGCCGTTGGGGCAGCCGCTCATCTTGATGTGGATGCGCTTGGTGAGCGGGTCCTCGATGCCCATCTGCTCGACCTTCTCCTGCACCGCCCGATTGAGGCCCATCGAGCTCGTGATCCCGAGCTTGCAGCTGTCGGTCCCGGGGCAGCTCACCACGTCGGCCACCTCATCGGCGCCGGCGTCTCCCAGTCCCAGCTCCACGAGGCGCTGCCACACGTCGTAGAGCGACTCCTCGCGCACCCAGCGGAGCACGACGTTCTGCTGCACGCTCGTGCGTGCGTACCCGCCCGTGTAATCGCGCATCACGTCGGCCAGACCGCGGAACTGCTCGGGGGTGAGGTCGCCGCGGGTGATCTTCACCTCGATCGTCGAGAACCCGCGCTGCCGCTGAGGGCGAACGTTGCCCTCCAGGAAACGGCTGAAGTCGCGGCCGTCCCCGTTCGGGGAGCCCGCCGCCGGCGGGGCCGCGGGGGCGTTGGCCTCTTCGTCGTCGACGAACAGCAGCGGGTCGGGGGTGAAGTCGCGCTCGGCGACCCAGTCGCCTCGGAGCTCCTCCTCGACCATCTCACGGAAGGCGTCGATCCCCACCTTGTCCACCAGAACCTTGATGCGGGCGCGGGCGCGGTTCTTGCGCAGCCAGTCCTGGCGGTCGAAGATGCGCAGCGCCGCCTCGGAGACCTTGAGGTAGTCGCCGTTGTCGACCGCCACGAAGTCGAACAGCGTGGGGGCCACCCGGGGCATGATCGAGGTCCCGCCGCCGACGCGCATCTCGACGCCGCGGACCTCGCGACCGTCGACCTCGCGCACCCGCGGAACGAAGCCGAGATCGTGGATGCCGGTGATGGCGCGGTCTTCATCGGTGGCGGAGAACGCGGTCTTGACCTTGCGGGGCATGAGCTGCGCGGTTTCGTGGCGCAGGAAGTAACGCGCGAAGGCGCCCGCGTAGGGGGTGATGTCGAAGAGCTCACCCTCGGTGATGCCGGCCCACGGGTCGCCCGTCACATTGCGCACGGTGTTGCCGCAGGCCTCGCGCGTCGAGAGACCGGAGTCGGCGATCATGCGGATGGCCTCGGCGGCGTCGGCCAGGGGGACATGGTGGAACTGGAAGTTCTGCCGCGTGGTCACGTGACCCTTGCGCAGCGGCGCGAAGCGCTCGCTGAGCTCCCCGAAGGCGTCCATCTGCTCCGGGGTCACGCCTCCGAAGGGCAGCTTGACCCGGATCATCTGCACGTCGGCCTGCCGCTGGCCGTAGACACCCTGCTTGAGCCGGAAGCCGATGAACTTGTCCTCGGGAATCTCGCCTGCGAGGAACCGGCCCGCCTCGGTATCGAAGTCGTCGAACTCTCGCTCGAGGATCGGAAGCACGTAACCCGGCACGTTCTCGTAGACCTCCGGATTCTCGAGCGTGCCCTTCCGGCCCCCGGTCGCTCGGTCCTCGGTCGTGGGAAGCGCGGTGGGCTCCATGGTCTCGTTCTCCTCTTGGGCCGTGGGCTCGAGCGCGCCACCCCGGCGCGCAGTCAGCCAATACTAGTGAAAGCCTGAGGTCTTTCGGAATTTCCCCCCGGCCTCGGGGCTCCGGGTCAGCGGGCGGGTGGCGAGGACCGCCCCCACGGCTCCGGATCGCCCCAGGGGCTCGGGAGCGTCGGGTCAAGCCCCACGCCCTCGAACAGCGCGGCTCGCAGCCAGGGATTCGTCGTCGGTGCCGTGGCGCTCGGGGCCAGCGCGGTGTCGCGGAGGAACTGCTCGATGCCCGCCGCGATCGCGGCGGCCTCCTCCGGCGTCGCGCTCGACTGGCGCCTGTGCTCCTCGCGCGCACAGCGCGAGTAGTGGAGCTCAATCCGCGGCCGGGGCGGATGCCTCTTTCCGTTGCGACTCATGGCCAGCGGAGGCTACCCCGGTGCTCCCGCGGCGCGAAGCGAGTAGTGCCTGTGCTCCTCGCGCGCGGCCCCGAGTAGTGCCCGTGCTCCGTCGCGGCGCCCCGCGAGTAGTGCCTGTGCTCCTCGCTAGTGTCGCCTCGCCCATGCCGGACGTGCCCGTCTTCGCCCACGACACCGTCCTCGCGGCGATCTCCGCCTCCGAGGCGATCGACCGGGTCCGCGACGCGTTCGTGCGTCACGCCGGCGGGGACTGGGTCATGCCCGCCAAGGTCTATCTGGACGCGCCTCCCAACGGGGACTTCCGCGCCATGCCCGCCCGCGGCGGAGGGCTGGCGATCCTCAAGTGGGTCACGTCCTTCCCGCACAATCCGGAGCGCAATTTGCCGGTGGTGATGGGCACGATCTGCGTCTCCAGCGCCGAGGATGGGCGCCCGCTCGCCCTGGTCGACGCGCGTGCCGTCACCGCCCTGCGCACCGGTGCGGTGGCTGCGGTCGCGGCACAGGAGCTCGCGCGCGAGGACGCGACCACGGTGGGCATCGTCGGCTGCGGGCTGCACGGTGCGTGGGCTGCGCGCTGCCTGGCCGCGGCGGAGTACGGGCCCGGGGTGTGCTTCGACCCCGATCCCGACCGCGCCGGAGCCCTGGCCGGAGAGCTCGGCTGGGAGGCCGGCGGGCGCGAGGAGGCCCTGGCCTGCGACATCGTGACCTGCGTAACTCCCGGACACGAGCCGGTCGTGCTGGCCGCGGACGTGCGGCCCGGCATGCACCTCTCGATGCTCGGCGCCGACGCTCCTGGGAAGGCGGAGGCCGAGATCGAGGCCGTCGAGCGCTGCGAGCTCTTCTGCGACGAGTGGGAGCAGGCGAGCCACGGCGGCGAGCTGACGCGCGCGGTCGAGCGGGGCGCGATCTCGCGCGACCGCGTGACCGAGCTCGGTGCGGTGCTCACCGGCACCGCGCCGGGTCGCTCGAGCCCGGGCGCCGCCACGCTCTTCGACTCCACCGGCCTGGCGATCCAGGACCTGGCTATCTGCCACGCGCTGCTCGAGGCTCACGCCGAGGGAGCAATGGCAACCACGACTGCGCGCCTCTGACCAGCCCGCCCAAGCGGCGCCCCGTCGCTGCGGCACGCGTAAGCTGACTGTGATGCGCCGCCTTCTGCCGACCATCTGCGCCTTTGCGCTGCTCGCCGCGCCCACCGCGATGGCGGCGTCCCCCGGCTCGCTGCCCACCGTGAGCTCAGGGCAGCGCCCCGGACCGCCGCTCCTCTACGCGCCGGCGCCGAACGCGCCGCAGCTGTCGGTGCAGGCGCCGTTCGCCGCTCAGCCACTGCTCGTCTCGGGCACCGACGCCTACCGCGACGGCGAGTACCTCTACCAGGACTACCTGTTCGACGACCACGGCGCCGACACGGCTCCCGGCGCCGCGAGCTCGAGCAAGGCGGGACCCGACACCTTCTCTCCGTCGGCGGGCGACGTCGTCTACCCGACCGCCGAGCGGTTTGCGAACAACGCCGCCGACCTCGTCGAGCTGCGCATCAAGCCGACGGCCGACGCCGTGGTCTACCGCATCACACTCAACACCGCGAAGTCCGAGGACACCGCAGTCGTCGGCATCGGCATCGACACCGACCGCAGCGGCGGGCTGCCCGTGGCGTGGCCCGGCGGCGCGGGCGTCAGCTCGCCGGGGCTCGACCGCTTCATCACCGCCTGGGGCACAGGCGGCAAGGTGACGAACCTGCCGGGCGGCGCCGACACCGCGCTGCCGGCCGGAGCGGTCACGCTCGATCCGGCGACCAACCAGATGACGGTACGGGTGCCGCGCTCGCTGATGGACCCCGGCAGCGCTACGTGGCGCTACACCGCCGGGGTCGGGCTGCGGGAGGGTGAGGGCTTCAGGGCGGTGGCCACCGGGGGGCAGGCCACCAGCGAGGCGCCGGCATCCGGAAGCGCGGCAGGCTCGGCGCCGGCGGTGTTCAACCTCGCCTTCCGCTTCGACGAGCCCACCACCAAGGAGCCCCGCCCGCCCTACACGACCTTCCCCGGCATCGGCAACTTCTTCGAGGACAAGCAGTCACGGGCACTCGCCGGCCGCAGCACCAGCGCGCCGCCGGGCACCGGCGCCGACTTCCACGCCGACGTGGACTTCGCCAAGCTCGCCGCCGCGGCCGACGAGCAGATACACAAGCCGGCGCGAGCCGAGCAGGCCCGGATCTACGCGTCCGCGGCGAACGTGCCCGAGGGCGTGCGGGGCAGCTTCCCGGAGTTCGGCGGTCAGCTTCAGCCCTACCTCCTGACGGTTCCCACGAGCTACCGCCCGGGTCAGCCGGCGGGCCTCACGTTCTCACTGCACTCGCTGGGAGGGACCTACACGCAGTACTCCGTGTTCTCGCCAAACCAGCAGCGTCAGTTCGGGGAGGAGCGCGACAACTTCGTGGTCACGACGCTCGGCCGCGGCTCCGACGGCTGGTACACGGGCGAGGCCGAGGTCGACTTCTTCGAGGCGTGGGCCGATGTGGCGCGACACTTCGACCTCGACTCCGAGCGGGTGTCGCTCACCGGCTACTCGATGGGCGGCTACGGCGCGTACAAGCTCGGTACCCAGTACCCCGACCTGTTCAGCAACGCCTTCACGACCGTGGGCCCACCGGGCCTCGGGATCTGGCCGGTGGTGGCTCCCCCGACCGGAGGCCAGGACACCCTGTCGAACCTCCTGCTCGAAAACGTGCGCTCGGTGCCCTACCTCAACTGGGCGGCGGCAGAGGACGATCTCGTGCCGTACGCGGGACCCCTCGAGCAGCAGACCGGGCAGCTCCGCGGTCGCGGTTTCGACACCCTCGGGCTGCGAAGCCTGCTCGAGACCTTCCAGGGCGAGCACTTCACGCTGACCCTCCTCGACGAGTGGGGCGCCGCCCGCGACTTCTTGGGAGACGTGCGGGTCACGCGCGACCCGAGCCGTGTGGATTACGCGCTGCTGCCCGCCGCCGACCGGCAGCAGCTCGGGCTCGTGCACAACCACGCCTACTGGGTGGCCGGCCTGCGTGCCCGCGACACGAGCGGCAACCCCGAGACCGACCCGGCCACCTGCCCGCCCGCGGGCGGGTGTCCGCCGCGGGCCGAGATCAGCGCGCGCAGCCTGGCCTTCGGCGAAGGCGATCCGACCCTGCGCCGGGTCGACACGGTTGGAGTTACCGGGCGTCCCGAGCCGAGTCAGATCCAGGGCACCGAGTGGGCGGCGATACCGCGTATCCCGGAGGCCAACCGGCTGACGCTCGACCTCGAGAACATGGCCGCCGCCACGATCAGTGGACGTCGCGCGCGCCTGGACGGCAACCGGCCGCTCCGCGTACGGCTCGCGAGCGACGGCTCTGCCAGCGTCCGCTTGAACCTGCCGCTGCCGAAGGGTGCCACCGTTCGGCGCGTCGAGGGCGGACCGCTCACGGTCTCTGCGGCCGGAGCCGGCAGCGCCGCTCCGGAGGTGACCCTCACCCGGCGCGGGGCGGTGTTCACCGCCGCGGCCGGTACACGGGAGTACCTGATCTCTCCGCCGAGGACCAGCGGGAAGCCGCGCGGCGATCGTCCGGGGCGCGGTCCGCAAGGCCGCCCCCGTGGGGGCCCGCGGAACCGCCCACGCGGCGGCTCCCGGTGCGCGAACCAGCGCAACGAGCAACGCCGCTCGGAGCGCGACCGGCAGCGCTGCGCTCGCGTCGGCGTCGGCCGTTAGGTCCTGGGCGGGGAGAAGCGCGAACCGCTTGGTCACTTTGTAGGGAGGGGGCCGCCGCCATCGCGGCCCGCACGCGAACCCGCCCGTGAGCGGACGGAATCAGCCCGTGAAGCGGGGCCCTCCCCGAGGCCGGGACCGGCCCTGTGGAGGGACGCGCGGCGCCCCGGCCGGCGGCGCCTGCGCCGCGCGTCCCTCCACCCGCAGCACCACCCGGCGCCCGGAGAAGCTCACGGTCAGGGTCCGGGTCGCGGAGTCGGAGCTCCAGGCGGTCCGCGGAAGCGTCTTGCCGTTGGCCGTCACCCGTTGCGGCGTGAACGGCCGCTCCAGCGTGCCGATGCTCGACTGGAGGTGGTAGCGCCGCCGGCGCTTGCCGTCCACGGTCAGCGTCCAGCGCTTGCGCCCCTCGACCGAGCGCAGGCGCTCGCCCTCGTTGAAGCCGGCGCTCGAGCGCCCGCGCGGGAAGGCGAGCAGCTCCATGCGGTCGCGGCGGTCCGAGAGGTGCACGAGGCCCGGTGCGCGCCCGTACTCGGCGAGGGTGTCCACGTCGGCCGGCAGCATCGGCAGCAGCGTTCCGGCGCGGGCGAGAAGTGGTAGCTCGTCGAGTGGAGCGGGCACGGTGTGGTCGCGTCCGCCGCCCAGCACGCGCGGACGCCCGAGCACGAGGCCGCCCGTGCGCTCGTCGAAGCGGGCGCTGCGCCACAGGTCGATCCACCTGCCGTCCGGCACGTACAGCTTCCGTTCGCGAGCCCCGTCGGTGACCACCGGCGCGGTGAGCAGGTCCGGGCCGTACATGAACTCGGTCTCCTGCGCGCCGGCACGCGAGTCGTCGGGGTAGCTCAGCGCCAGGTGGCTCATCAGCGGCATGCCGGTGGCGCGATAGTTCGCGTCGGCCGCGAGGATGTAGGGGTAGAGCTGGGTGTGCAGCTTCGTGTAGCGGCGCCACACCGGCAGGTTCTCGTCGTCGAAGACCTGCGGGCGCTGGTAGGGGGGGAAGGCGAGGCCCGAGCGCTTGGTGCGCATGACGCCCGTCACCGCGCCGAACTCGATCCAGCGCTTGAGCAGCTCCGGCGTGAGGTTCTCCATCGGCCCGAAGGTGTTGTAGCCGCCGATGTCGGTGCCCCAGCGGCTCACCCCGGAGAGGCCGATGCTGAGCGCCTGCTTGACCGCCGACTCGAGCCCGTCGTAGCCGAAGACGGTCGTGGGGTCGCCGCCCCAGACGTTGACCGCGCAGCGCGCCGTGCCGGTCCAGCCCGAGCGCATGAAGCGCACGACCGGCCGCTCGAGCCGCTGGGTGATCCGAAAGACCGTGCAGTGGTAGTCGGTGGGATAGCGGTTGTGCATCGCGGGACCGGGAGTGCCGTCGGCCGACTCCACGTTCGGCGGCGTGTACTCGCCGAAGTCCTCCATCCAGCCGTCGTGCCCGGTGTCGGTGGCCTCGCGGATCAGCCGCTCGTAGAAGCCCTCCGTTGCGGGCGCCGTGAAGTCGAACTGCGACAGGGGCTCGATCGTGAAGCCGGCCGGCCCCGAGCCGCCCACGAAGCCCGTGTACTGGTAGGGCGCTGCGCCGCCGGGGGCGCGCTGGAGCACACCCGCGGCCGTTGCCTGCGCGTACACCGGTTGGTAGGACGCGCACAGAATCGGGTTGAAGTAGATGAGGTGCGCGAGCCCGAGCGAATGGAACTGCTCGGTGCGGGCCTTGTTGTACTCCTCGTTGCCCCGGTGCGCGCCGCAGGGCAGGAAGTGCATCTGCGTCTCGGCCACCGACACCGGTGCGTCCGCGTCGCGCAGCTTCTTGGCGATCGCGCCCTCCTCTGCAAGTGGGGTGATGTTCGGCTGCCCGGTCTGGAACCACGGGCCGAAGGTGTAGGGCGTGGGTGGCGGAGGCTGCCGGCCGGTGGCCGCGGTGAAGCGCCGCAGGGCGTCGGCCGGCTTCGGCCCCGCGAAGAAGGCGAGCTCCAGCCGTGGGCTCTCGGCCTCGAGGCTCCACGCATCGGGGTCATCGCTGCCCAAGCGGAAGAAGCTCGTCTCGTCGTTGTCCACGAGCACGCCGTAGCCGCGGCTCGAGAGCATCCAGGGCACCGGGTAGTAGGTGGCATCGTCGCGGTCGCGGGAGGCCCACGGCGGGGTGGCCGCCTTGGGGTACTGGCGGTCCTCCTCGCGGTTGGGACCGTCCGCCACGTAGTTCTCCACCTCGAGGCCGCGCAGGTCCACCGCGTGCGAGCGCTCGCCCGTGCCGAGGTAGCGCTCGCCGGGCTCGGCTTCGAATCCCATGCCGGTCACCTCGACGTCGGAGGTGGTCGCGCCCTCGACGGTGGCACTCAGCCGCACGGAGCCCTCGCCGGCGGGGGCGATGCGTACGTTCAGCGTGCGGCGCAGCGGATCCGTGGTCTCCACCACCGCCACCACGGCAGCGCCGTCACGGCTGAGCGAGCTTGCCCTCAGCGCGTGGAACCAGCCGAGGGAAGTGCGAAAGCCCAGGCTGCCCGAGGGGCCCGTGCCACGCCCGAGGCTCTCGCGCAGCACCTCGCCGTCGGCGGTGTCGGTCAGCTCGACGCGCCAAGGGTCCGCTTCGACCGTCAGCCTGAGGCTTCCGGCGGTGACCTTCTCGCTGGCGGCCTCCGCCTGGGAGGCGGAACTGAGGACCGCGGCCGACACGAGTGCGATTAGAAGCGCGCGCGTCGTCCGCATCGTCGAGAAGCTACTCCGAAGCGAGCTGCGCCGCGACGCCACCGTGGGACTGGTGCACCTGGCCGAGTTGGTGGTACTCTGGGCGCAATGCCGACGGACAAGCCGCGCGTGCAGGTGACGGTCGACCCAGAGCTCGCTGCTGCACTCGACGAGGTCGATCCCAGCCCCCCGAGCCGTGCCGGGCTGATCCGGGATCTTGCCCTTCGTGGCGCCGAGGCCGACCGCGACGAGCGCGAGCGCCGGTGGGCAATCGACTTTCTCCAGCGGGTCGCCATGGGAGAGATCGACTACGACTTCGCGGCTTCTCAGGCAGCGTGGGAGGAGCGGGAGGCGGGTTACGAGTGACGGGCTTCGGCTCGGATGTCCCGCTGGTGATCGACACTTCGGCCTGGAACCGCCAGAGCGAACCGTCCGTACGCGATCGCTGGTGGGCCGCGCTAGGAGCCGGAGAGCTTGCCGCCTGCCCAATTTCGACTCTCGAGATCCTCGCGGTGGCTCCCGACGAGAAGGCCTTCGCGGCTTTCGATCGTGCGCTGTCGGCTCTCCCTGAGGCGCCGGTCACCGTGACAGTCTGCCGCTCCGCGCTATCGGCCTCCCGCGCCCTGCGCGGGAGCCGCCGGCTCCCCGTTGCCGACTACCTGATCGCGGCCGCGGCTGCCGAGCGGGGGTTCGGCGTGCTTCACCAGGACCGCCACTTCGACATTCTCGCGACCGTGCTCGGCTTCGAGAGCGTGCGCCTCGACCAGCCGGCCGCCTGACCGGCCAGCGGAGCGACTCGCCGCCCCAGGATGGCGGTCGGGTGCCGGGCCATGTGAGCCCTACAGCGGGATGTTGCCGTGCTTGCGCTTCGGCCCGGCCACGCGCTTGGTCTGCAGCGTCTCCAGCGCCCGGATCAGCTTCGGCCGCGTCTCGTGCGGCACGATCACGTCGTCGATGTAGCCGCGTTCGGCCGCGGAGTACGGATTCGCGAAGCGCGCCTTGTAGTCCGACATCAGCTTCTGGCGCCGCTCGTCGGGAGTGGGGGACGTGGCGATGTCGCGCCGGTAGATGATGTTCACGGCGCCCTCCGGCCCCATCACCGCCACCTCTGACGTGGGCCAGGCGAAGTTGAAGTCGGCCAGCATGTGCTTGGAGTTCATGACGTCGTAGGCGCCGCCGTAGGCCTTGCGCGTAACCACCGTCAGCTTCGGCACCGTCGCCTCGGTGAACGCGTAGAGCAGCTTCGCGCCGTGGCGGATGATGCCGCCCCATTCCTGGCTCGTGCCGGGCAGGAACCCGGGCACGTCGCAGAAGGTGAGCAGCGGGATGTTGTAGGCGTCGCAGAAGCGCACGAAGCGCGCGCCCTTCACCGAGGCGTCGATGTCGAGCACGCCGGCGAGCTGTGCCGGTTGGTTGCCGACCACGCCGATGGCGTGGCCGTTCAGGCGCGACATGCCCACGATCAGGTTCTTGGCGTAGTGCTCGTGCACCTCGAAGAACTCACCGTCGTCGACGATCAGCCGCACGACATCGCGCATGTCGTAGGGCTTGTTCGGGTTGTCCGGCACGACCGTGTCGAGCTCGAGATCCATGCGCTCGGGGTCGTCGCCCGTGTCCACCCGCGGCGGGGTCTCGAGGTTGTTCTGCGGGATGAACGACATCAGGTAGCGCACGTCCTCGAGGCAGCTCTCCTCGTCCTCGGCCGCGAAGTGGGCGACCCCCGACTTGGTGTTGTGGCTCATCGCCCCGCCGAGGTCCTCGAACGTCGACTCCTCGCCGGTCACGGTCTTGATCACGTCGGGACCGGTGATGAACATGTGCGAGGTCTCCTTGACCATGAAGATGAAGTCGGTGATCGCGGGGGAGTAGACGGCGCCGCCTGCGCACGGACCCATGATCAGCGAGATCTGGGGGATCACGCCCGAGCACTGCACGTTGCGCACGAACACGTCCCCGTAGGCCCCGAGCGACACGACGCCCTCCTGGATGCGCGCCCCGCCCGAGTCGTTGATGCCGATCACCGGGCAGCCGATCCGCGCCGCCAGGTCCATGACCTTGCACATCTTCTCGGCCATCACCTCGCCGAGGGAGCCGCCGAACACCGTGAAGTCCTGGGAGAAGACGCACACCGGCCGCCCGTCGATCAGTCCGTGGCCCGTGACCACAGCGTCGCCCCAGGGTCGGTTCTTCTGCATGTCGAAGTCGTGCGTGCGGTGCCGCACGAAGGTGTCGAGCTCCTGGAAGGAGCCGGGGTCGAGCAGCTTGTCGATTCGCTCGCGGGCGGTCAGCTTCCCGCGCGCGTGCTGCTTCTCCACCGCCGCCTCCGAGGCCGAGTGCACCGCGGCATGGCGGAGCTCCTCGAGCTGGGCGAGCTTCTCCTCGTAGGTCTCTGGCACCTTGGCGCGCATCGGGGCGGTGATTCTAGGAGTCGCCGGCAGGGGGCGATTCGCCGCGATCGACGACATGCCCGGCCGCGCTGACGCGGTGCGCGTCCCCCGCTTTCCGACTTGAAGGTGTCTGTGGCCGGAGAACGGGGTAAGAGGAGGTCGTGCCCGACAGTCTCGACAGCTACTTCGAGTGGCAAGGCAACGACGTCGTCGATGGCGAGGGCGAGCTGATCGGCCGCCTGGAGCGCCTGTACCTCGACCGTGAGTCCGACCGTCCCAAGTGGGCGCAGATCGCCCCCGGCGCCTTCGGCGGCAGCCCGATGCTCGCTCCCCTCGAGGGTGCCATGGTCGATGGCGACCGGCTGCAGCTCTCTTTCGACAAGCAGGTCGTGTGGGACGCACCCGGCCCCGACTCTCCGGGCAAGCCGCAGGCGAGCCTCGAAGAGCGTCTCTACGCTCACTACGGACTTGCGCCGGAGGATACGGAGTCGCCGGCCGAGCCGCCTCCGGGAGACGGCGGGGTTTCTCCCGCAGCGCCGGTCGACGTGGTCGACCAGGTCACCGTCACGCGCTCTGAGGAGGAGATCGACATCGGCGTGGCCCGCCGACCGCGCGAGCGCGTGCGCGTGATCAAGCAGATCGTCACCGAGGACGTTACCCGAACGATTCCCCTGCGTCGCGAGGAGTTGCGCCTGGTCCACGAGGCGGTTGACGCCTCGGAGCCGCTACCCGCGGCGGCCGACGACTTCACTCCTGGCGAGCCCTACTTCGTGACGCTGATGGAGGAGGAGGTGGTGATCGAGAAGCGCATCGTGCCGCGCGAGCGCGTGCGGGTGTACAAGGAGACGATCACCGAGGAGCGGCACGTGTCGGAGGACCTGCGCAAGGAGCAGGTGGAGGTCGTGGAGGGCGTCAGCCCCCCGAGCTAGCGGGGACGA
>JAABUS010001744.1_pt1 | contig 45329 bp, 44 predicted proteins | sample 5560161 | NCBI WGS metagenome assembly JAABUS01 (sample SAMN10711885, study PRJNA513376) | rock metagenome | isolation source: Antarctica rocks | place: Antarctica: Victoria Land, Trio Nunatak nord | collected 2016-01-04 | reverse complement strand
CGGGGCGTCGGTATAGCGGGCATAGAGATCAGCAGCGGACCACGCATCAGGCAGGGACAGGGCGTTCATCGGACATCACCTCCGCCGCCATGATACCCCGACGTGTCACCCAAAACCAGTATTATCCGTCCAGGCCACCGGCATCCTATCCCGTGCCATCGCCCGGCTATGTCCCACCGACGAAAAAGAGCAGACGAGTCTGGTGGATCGTTGGCGTCGTTGGCGGTCTCGTCCTTCTGGTGATTGCCGCATTGGTGTTTCTTGGCCTTTTTCTTTCCCGCAGCATTGGCCCGGCACGCGACGCGACAACGGAACACTTCGCCGCAGTACAGGCGCACGACTGGGCCGCCGCGCACGACCATCTCAGCGCATCACTCCGCGCGACGACGAAGCCAACCGACCTCGAAGCGACATGGTTGCGGCGGGAACAGGCGGACGGGGCAATTACGCAATTCAAAGCATCGAACACGAACGTCAGTTCGGTGAACGGGACAGCGTCCGCCACCGTCATCGGCACACTCTCCTACGCCAGCGGTGCGTCCGATCCGAAGATTGTCATGCTCACCAAAGAAGACGGCGGCTGGAAAGTATTGCGCCTGCCGTGAACCGCTCCTGTCTCATACGTCACGACATTTTCCATCAGATCGACACTATTCGCCGCGCCGGAGGGTGGTTCACGAACCGCCCCGACGCATCAATCATCGTCGTCGCGATGGCGCGGGCCGTTCTTCTCCCAGGTAAAGTGCGGGTAGGGGCGATCGCCCATCGTCGCGCGCCAGACGATCGGGTTGAGGATCGCGGGGTCGGTCGCGTCGGCGACACCGAAGTTGAGGGTGTCCGAGACCTTCGCATCCTCCAGCGCCTGCCCCTTCAGGTCGCTCGCCTGGCCGTTCAGCATGTCGAGCGGGATCTGGTTCGGGATGACGGTGTACGGCGTGAGATCGGGCGTGTCCGCGAACATCGTCGTCATCAGTGGCGCGGTGAGATCGAACTGGTTCATCGGCGGCAGGCCGAGGATTTGCTCGATCGTGCGCACCATGCTCGTCTGGTTATAGAGTGTGCTGTCCACGATCCCCTGTTTGTTGTACGCGCTGACGACGTAGCCAACAGTGCGGTGACCATCGACGTGATCGACGCCGTTCTGCGCGTCGTCCTCGGTGACGAAGACGGCGGTGTCGCTCCAGTAGGGCGAGTGGCTGAGGGCGTCGATGATCCTGCCGAACGCGAGGTCGTTGTCCGCGACCTGCGCCTCCGGGGTCGGCGCGCCGGACTTCGTGCCGGAGGTGTGGTCGTCCGGCAACCAGATGACGCTCAACTGCGGCAGGTCGTCCATCTCGACAAAGCCATTGAACTCCCGCAGCCACTCATCCGCGCGAATCTGATCGGTGATCGCGGTCTCGAAGGCGGGGTAGGCGTGATCCTCCGTGGCGAGGAGCGGCGGCGTGATCGCGTTCGCCGTATAGGTGAAGAGGCCGGTCTTGTCGCGCCAATCCTTATACATCGCGGCCCAGTCCAGCGTCCGTATCTCCCGCCCGTCCTTTGTCACGGTGTTGATGCCGTCCTCGCCGTAGTTGCGGAGCGAGACGTTGTGCGTGAGGGCGTTGCTCCAGAGCGAATCCGGCGGCAGGTCGAGCGAACTGTTGCCGTACGAGGTGACGCCGGGGATCGCGCTGTTCGTCGGGAAGAAGCCGTAGACGCGCTCGGCGAAGACATTCGCGACCGCCTCATCCGTCCATTGGTGGCCGTCCGCGCTGTTGACGGAACTGGCGTAGTAGTTGTCCAGCAGACCGAAGCGGTCCGCGAGGGCGTGATGGTTCGGGCTGACGCGCCGGGGGAACTGCGCCAGTTTCGGCTCGCCGTTGCCCGTGCCCATGTCGCCCAGCACCTGATCGTACGTGCGGTTCTCCTTGATGATGTAGAGCACGTGCTTGAAGACGGATGGCTCCCCGATGCGCGCGGGCACGGGCACGGGCGCGGCGTCGGCGCGGGGCGGCTGGACGGAATCCGCCAGTGCGGCGGTGTATCGGTTGTTCTCGTTGAACTGCGCGGTGTAGGCCGCGAGTTGCTCTGCGTTCGGCACGGGCACGAAGGTGACGCTTCCCGTCAGGCTGAAGACGCTCTTGCCGCCGTTCGGGATGGCGCGTTGCGGCGTGCCGAGCGACCCTTCGCCCTTGTTATTCGCGACCGCGAGCCGTGTGCCGCCTCCGATGAGCGCGACCGCGATCGGGTACCACTCCGTCGGGATGAAGCCGGTGACGCCGCTCGTCGCCGGGGCGGTGGCGAGCGGGCCGCTGTACGTGCCCGGCGGACGGGCGCGGGCGTCGAGCGCGACGACGGCGATGGCATTGTTGCCGCCATTGGCGACGTAGAGCAGTGTCTGATCGAGGCTGAGCGTCAGGCCGTTCGGCATCGAGCCGAAGGGCAACGCGGCGTCCGGACGGACGGAGACACGCTCAATCTCCGCGTTCGCCCCCGCAGCGCCGGTCAGGTCGAGCACGGAAATCGTGTCCTCGTTCGAGTTCGCGACGTAGAGGCGGAACCCCGCCTTGTCGAAGGTCATCGCGGTCGGGTGGAGGCCGACGGCGATCTCCGGGCGCATCTGATCCGCCCTGACATCATAGACGGAGACCGACCCCGCCGCCGCCGCGCCCGTCCGTGGGTCAACCTTCACGGGGAAGAGCGGGTCGATGCTCTCCCCCGATTGCGGCAGCGGCCCGCCCCAGTTGCTCGTGTAGACCGCTGTGCCGTCCGGCGAGACGTACGCGCCGAAGGGCGAACTGCCGACGGGCAGTGTCCGCGTCACCTTCGTATCGGCGAGATTGACGATGCCCAGGCTGTTCGTGCCGAAGAGGGCAACGTAGAGCGTCTTACCGTCCGGTGCGACGGAGAGACCGGCGGGCCAGGTCTTCGCGCCGGTGTCGATGTCGCCCTCGAAGGTCGCCTTGCCGGACGCGTCGAGGGAGACGACACCGATCTTGTGATCCTTGCCCTTCGCGTAATACAGATGCGTGCCGTCCGGGCTGTAGGCGATCCCGGCGACGTTGCGATCCTGCTTGTCGAACTGCTGCGTCACCTGCCCGGTCGCGGGGTTGAGCAAGTACGTGAGGTTCGTCGTCATCACGGCGAGTTGCGTGCCATCGGGCCGGAGCGCCATATCGACAGGCCGCTGATCGAGCAGCGTCACGTCGCCCGCCGCGCGAATTTTCTGGTTCGTCGGGATGAGGAACCCCCCGTCGCCCTGCTTTCCGATCAGCGTCACCGCGCTGCTCGCCGCGCTCCCGGTGACGAGGGCGACGAGCATGACGACGCTCGCCATCCGTCGCCGCGATTGTGCCATCCGATGGAGCCAAAGCGGGGCGTGCATCCTTACTCCTCTGTCGTGCGCGATTGGTGCCGTCGCAAGAGAGTAGGAGATCGACGCGCCGCCGTCAAACCGCGTGGCTGACATCCGGACATAACTCGGTGGTACAACATGCGGAGGAGTTGGCGCGTTATCACGGAGGGTAGGCGATGGAACTCAATGCGGCAGAGAACGATCTCTTCGCCTCCTACGTGTCCAGTTTCACGCCGCTTGCCGGGGATCAGCGCACCGCCTGCCTGCTTGGCGAGACGGTGCGCGGCATCATCGCCGGCGAATCCTTGTGTTGCAGCCGCATCGCCGCTTTTTCCCCCTGCGCTCGCCGCGACGCGGCACGCTGAGAAGCGGATTCGCCGCATGGTGCATGGCGAAACGACCGCCCGCTCCCCGTTTGACGCCGACGATGTGATCGCCCGACTGCGCGCCCGTGGGGTCGAGCAACTGCGGGGCGAGTCGGGGATCTGGGTGATCCTCGATGGCTCGGACCTGCGCAAGCCGCACGCACAGGCAATGGAAGGGTTGCAGCCGGTCAAGCGCCTTTCCGGGGGCGGGATGGTGCCCGGCTACCGGACGCTCAATGCGATTGGGGTGGGGCAGGAGCGACGCGGACTCTTGTATCACCATCTGTTCAGCAGTACCGCCGATGATTTTGTCAGCGAGTCCACCGAGACGCAGCGGGCGCTGGCGACGGTGGGCGCCGCCCTCGCCCCGCTCGGAGCGGCGGTGACGTATATCCTCGACGCGGGGTTCGATGACATCGCGGTGTGGGATACGGTGTGGGAGCAGGAGGCACACATCGTCTGTCGGGTGCGGGATCGCAGGCGGCTCGTCCATCCGCGCGCCGACGCCCCGGCGTGCCATCTCGCTGAATGCGCGGCGGCCTTGCGACCGCTGGCGCAGGTGGAAACCGAGATGGTCGTGCGCAAGGCAGGGCAACGGCGGGAGAAGTTGCAGCCGGTCAGCGCGGTGGTGGCGGCGGTGCCGGTCGTGCTGCGCTACCAGCACGCGGCACGGATGACGGCGCCGGGGGAATGGCGGGCGCGGAGTATCTGGCTCGTCGAAGTGCGCTTGACGGGCGTCGGCACCGACCCGTGGTGGCTGGTGACCGATCATCCGGTGGAGAATGCGGACGCCGCGCTCGAAGTCTTCCGGATGTATCGGCAGCGCTGGGCGATCGAGGACAGTTTCAAGGTGGGCAAGCAGTGCCTGGGCTGGGAAGAGGTACAGGTGCTCAATTTCGCGGCGGTGCGCCTGCTCGTCGCGCTCGGCTGGGTGGCGGCGGGCTTCCTCTATGAGTTAGGGGTGACCTTGGAATGGGAGGAGGTGCGGCCCTTGCGGCGGTTGGGCGGCGGCGAGGAGCGGGCGAACCGGCGACCGGGGAAGATCGTGCTGACGCGCGGATTACGTCGGTTGATGGATCTCTTCGCGACCGAAGCGATCCTGGCGGCGCACATCAAGGAATATGGAGCGTTACCGCCCCGGATTGCCGCGCTCCTCGGTCGTCCGGTGACGGGCTGAGTTATGTCCGGATGTCAGGCGTAAGTTTCCAACTCACATTTTCTGACTCGTCAGCCGTCGTTCTCTTCAAGCGCGCCAGGGCTGGCGAGTTCGCCGTTGTCGCGGAGGGTGCGGCGGCCATGCGCGAAGTGATAGAGGAGGCCGGAGAGGCGGCGCGCGGTGACATCGGGTTCCAAGCAATGGCATCACCGCCCCCCAATCCTGGCCGGGAGAATACCATCGCTCTCCGTGACTCGCAATGTCGGCCCCGCCGACGCCGACCGCTCACGCACCGCGCTCCGCCCCGATTATGTCGAGCGCCAGGCAGGTCCAGCCGAAATCGACGGCACTCTCGCCTTTGCCGGTGTGGAGGTTGTAGAAGTGGCGTACACCGTTCTGGCTTATCATCCGGATCGTCCGATGGGCCAGCTCGGACGCGACATCGGCGAAGCCGTGGCGGCGCAGCCCCTAATAGAGATACCAGTTCACATTCACCCAGGTCGGGCCGTGCCAGGTTGTTTGGGTCCGCCATTCCAGATCGAAGCTGGGTTCCGTCGCCGCGACGCTCGATCCGATGCGCGTCGCCAACGATACTCCTCTCGCCGCGTTCAGACCGCCGCGGTACGCCAGGGGAACGGGCGCGGGTAGACGAAGCCCTCTGGGTGTTCGCCCTGATCGAGCGCGGTTAGCAATGCGCGGAGTTCCTCGACGGCGCCGATCTGGTAGACCGGCCGCTCGTCGGCATCGGCGGGCGCGGTGGGATAGCGGTCGTTCCATGCCATCCAGACACTGATCAGGCCGAGCGCATTCGCACCGAGCACGTCCCGTGCCAGATTATTCCCGACCATGACGACGCGTCCCCAATCGTCCGGGCCGATCTCGAGTGCCGCGAGGGCATGGAGGAACATCCGGCGGTCTGGCTTCTCGCAGCCGAGCAAATCGGAAATCGCGAAGACCGCGAAGCAATCGAGGAGGCCGTGTTGCCCCAGAACGTTGAGATAGGTCCCTTCGCGGGTATCAGCGACGAGCCCGAGTCGCTGACCCTGTTGCTGGAGATCGTGCAGGAGCGCTGCCATGCCGGGCACGAGATCGGCGCGCTGGGTGACAGTGTCGATCTTTTCCTCCGTCTCCTCGCGCATGATGACATCACCGAGGTCGAAGAAGATGGCGGCCAGGGTCATTGGCTGGAAGACCTCCCCTCGCCGAGATCCCAGAGCACCCGGTCAATCCGGAGGGGAATCCAGTCGTAGAGCGCGGGCCAGGGCACGAGCATCCGGTCATCGAGCGAGAACCGGCGTGTGAAGGCGAACGAGGGGTCGAACGCGTGCTCTTTGAGATAGGCGTTGGCGAGCGTGTCGCGGACCGGATCCTTCGCGATCTTGCCCGTGAAGAGGTCCTCCTTGAGCAGGACACCCCGGTACCCGCCTTAACGAGGCACGTCCGGCGCAGGTTCTCGCGCTCGCCGACCGAGCCGGTGAAAAGTTCCGGGTTTGGAACCAGGGCATGTTTGCCCGGTTGGGAATAGAGGATCGGGTGGTCGCCCTCGTGCGGCGTCGCGCCCTGCCAGAGCATCGGGAAATAGCTGCCGTGCCAGCTCGCCTCGGCATAACGCAACCGGCCGTCCGCGCCGACATAACTCCAGGCATGTTCGAGTTCGTACAAGTGCTGGATATCCCAGTCCCACCAGATGGCGTACTCAATGACGAACGCGGCGTCAAGGTCGGGGACGTGCGGCAGTTGCTGATCGGGGAACAAGGCGGCGATCGCGCGCGCATCCGCTGCGGAGATCTGCGGGAACTCCGGCCGGAGCGTCACGCGTCGTGGGAACGATCCTGACTCCGCGTCTGCGCGGAAGATCGTGTACCCCACGAAGCCCGGCAGGAAGGGTTCCCGCTGGTCGAAGAGGATGATCGGGGCATAGCGCGCCGCGAGCCCCACCTCCGCGCGCGACGGGGGCGGCACGGCAACCGGGCGGAGCGCGAAGAGCGAGGGGTCGGAAGCAACGACGACCTGTGTGCCCGGACCAAGCACGAGCAGCGCGCCACCGAGCAGCGCGAGCGCCCCAAAAGAGCGGGGAATCCACCGCTCCGTGGCCCGCACCGGCGGCAACCACCGCGCCCTAGCGCCCACCGAGTCCTGTCGTGGCGATGCCGCGCACGAAGTACTTCTGCGCGAAAGCAAAGATGATCAGCATTGGGATGAGCGAGATGAGCGAGCCGGCCATCAGCAGCGTCCACTCGGTACCGTACTCCGACTGGAACGAGCGCAAGGCGACCGTCAGCGTGCGCAGGTGTGGCCTGCTGACCATGATGAAGGGCCACAAGAAGCTGTTCCAACTCCCCATGAAGCTGAAGACTGCCAGCGTCGCGAGCGCGGGGCGGGCGAGGGGCAGGATGATCAGCCTCCAGACCTGGAGATAGCTCGCACCGTCGATCCGGGCCGCCTCCTCCAACTCACGCGGGATCGAGAGGAAGAACTGCCGCAGCAGGAAGGTGCCGAGCGCGGTGAATGCGGACGGGATGATCAAGCCTTGGTATGTATTGATCCAGTGCAGGTAGCGCATGATGATGAAGTTCGGGATGATCGTCACCTGGCCCGGCACCATCAAGGTGGCGAGATAGAGAAAGAAGATTTTGTCCCGGCCCGGAAAGCGCAGGCGCGCGAAGGCGTAGGCGGCGAGTGACGAGGTGAGCACCTCCGCGCCCGTGACACAGACGGCGACGAAGGCGCTATTGAAGAGGTAGCGGCCAAACGGCACCTTCGTCCATACCTGCTGGAAACTTTGCAGCGTGATCGTCTTGGGGATCCACTGGGGCGGATAGACGAACGCGGTCCCGGGGCTTTTAAAGGCGGTCGAGACCATCCAGAGGAATGGCACGATCATCACGATCACACCGAGCGAGAGCGTAAGGTAGCCGAGCACGTGCCCGGGCCGCAGGCTGGCGCCCCCTGTTGCCCGGGAAAGACCGGACCGGGATTCCGCGTTCGTCAGGGAGGACATCAGTACGCTCCTTTACGCTTATGCCTCGTAGTGCACCCAGCGGCCTTGCAACTTCCACTGGAGCATCGTCACCAAGAAGATCATAAAGAAGAGTACCCAGGCCACCGCGGCGGCGTAACCCATCTGCAGGAACTGAAATGCCTGCTGCCAGATGTGATAGACGATCGTGCGAGTCGCGTTGGCGGGGCCACCTTCGGTCAGGACGAGCACGGCGTCGAAGACCTGCAGCGAATGGATTATCGAGATGACGACGATGAAGAACGTGGTCGGCGTGAGCATGGGAATGGTGATGTGCCGGAAGCGCTCCCACTTCCCCGCGCCGTCAATGGAGGCGGCTTCGTACAGGTTGGTGGGGATGGCCTGCAATCCGGCCAGGAAGATAACCATGTTATACCCGAGTTGCTTCCAGACGGCCATGATGATGATCGCGGGCATCGCCCACTGCCGGTTCGCCAGCCAGTTCGGCGGGTTATTGATGCCGATTTTGAAGAGCACATAGTTGAGTACGCCGAAGTCGGGGTTGTAGAACCAGCGAAAGATGAGCGCCACCACCACCATCGAGGTGATGACGGGCAGAAAGTAGATGGTCCGGAAGACCGTAACTCCGCGTAATCCCTGATTGAGCGCCAAAGCCAGCACCAGCGAGAGAATCACTGCGAGCGGCACACTGACGAAAGTGAAGTAAAAGGTGTTAACAAGGACCTTGTGGAAGAGCGGATCGTTCGTCAGGAGCCGCTGGTAGTTCGCGAGGCCAACGAATTTCGCGGGCGAGAGCAGGTCCCAGTTGGTAAGGGAGATGACCGCCGAAGCGGCCACGGCCAGCACGGTGAAGATGACGAAGCCCAGCATGTTGGGCAGCAGGAAGAGATAGGCCGCGATCGCCTCACGGGTCGCCGGCTTGAGCCGCGGCTGCGTGTGGGCGCGTACCTCGCCCCTGGTGTCGTGGACGGTCGTGCGTACCATCGCTCTACCTCACTGCCGCTCGTCAGCAGGAAGCGGCGTGCGCCCGCCGTGTCCGGCAGTGTGCCCGCCGCTCCCCGCCGACAATCGACCACTTAGCTCTTCAAGAGATCGTTGATTTGCTGATTCATCGTCTTGAGCGCGGCGGCCGCACTCTTCTGACCACCAAGCACGAGATCGTTCTCGTCGCCGATCGCCTTTTCCATTTCCGGGTACTTCGGATGGAGTGGCAGCACTTTGGCATACTGCAACTCGTCGATGTAGACCTTGTTGTTTTGCGGTGGCGCGCTCTTGAGAAAGAGCTCCGACTCCGCCACCGACTTGCGCGAGGGGAGTAGCAGGCCGAGGCCGGTCATCCGCTGCTGGCCCTCCTTGCTGACGACATAACTGAGCAATTTCCAGGCTGCCTCGGGGTTCTTGCTCCCTTTATAGATACCGAAGATCGAGCCGGTCAGCAGTTGCGCCCGCTGCGTTTTCATCGGCATCGGCATGACATCCCACTTGAAGGTGGACTTCCGGAAGAGCGGCACCATCCAGCGCCCATTGTTATAGGTCGCGCCGCGCCCCCCGGCGAACAACTCCGACTTGCCCTGCTCCTTCGTGACCGCAGTCGAGGGCGCCGTCTTCAGCTTTGTGACGAAATCAGTCCAGGTCTGGTACCCATCCAGCACCTTGGGATCATCGAGGGTGGCTTTCGTCGGGTTGAAGGAGTCATCCACCGCCTCGCCGCCCGCCGACCATGCCCAGATCATCCACGGGCCCCACCATGTCTCCTGGATATAGCCGAACTGCGTCGTGCGGCTACCTTCGGTCTTGGTCGCCTTCGTCGTCACATCGGTGAACTTGCCCCAATCCCACACATCCTCGGGGCCGGGTTGCTTGTCAACGCCAGCGGCCTTGAAAATGTCCTGGTTGTAGTACATGGAGCGGATGGCGATCTCCTTCGGCAAACCGTAGAGCTTGCCGTCGCCGAACTTCTTTCCATCGTACTTATAGGGTTTGAGGATCTGGGGATAGAAGTCATCGAGGTCGTAGGAGTCCTTCTTCGCGAAGTCATCCAGAGGCAGAAAGACGTTCTTGACGGCGAAGGCCGGCCAGTTGTTGATCGTCGAGAAGATCACGTCCGGAGCGGTCCCACCGGCGATCAGCGTGACGAGCTTCTGGTATTCGGACGAGTCGCGGTCGGTCGTGACCTGGATGTTGGGGTTCTTCTGCATGAATTCATTGGCCAACGTCTGGTAGACATTCAACTCGTCCGGGTTGCCCGGTGTTGACCAGGTGATCGCGACTTTTGCCCCGCCGGTCTGTGCGGGAGCGGTTGGTTGTACCTGGCTGGCAGTCGTCGCGGGTGGTGTTCCGGCACCGCTTGGGGCAGCGGTATTCGCCGCGCTTGGCGCAGCGGTGCTGTCTCCCTTGCCGCCACCACAGGCGGCGAGGATACCGGCCAAGCCGAGGCTCGCCGCTCCAGCCAGACTTGCGCGCAGTAATGTCCGGCGAGTGATCCGGTTGCCGGACCCTTCCGCACTGCCCCGTTCCGTCTCTCCTGTGATCCGACATTGCCATGATCTCCTTTCCTACCATGCATGACATCCGCTCGCTCGGCGCTGGGTACATCGTCGCTCGCCGCTGAAGCTGGGAGCGTCGGCGGCCGCTGATCTGTGGCGGAAACTCCGGACTTCCTGCCGCGAATTGCCCGGCGAACGCGGTCTACGGTAGTTTCCACATGTTGCACGTCGAGGTAGAGCCTATTGGCTACTATACGGCACTGTTTATCTCTGTCAAGCGATAGGTCCTGACATCCGGACATAACTCAGTGAAGGTAGCGATAGCAAGCGAAAGAGCAAGGCCGCTGGATCCGTTTCGCGGAGGATCGAGTGCAGCGATCCCACGGTTTTGCTTGTCACAACAGGTAGCAACGAGAGGGACCGCATGTTCGTTTGCATCGTGACCAACGCGCGACTGGAGTTATGTCCGGATGTCAGGCGTGGCGTATTCACGCGGCACTCATCATTTGCATAGCCGCGCTGCTGGGCGCGGCGCTCGACGTTGCGCTTTCGGGGAGCGCAGGATTCGTGACACCGCTTGGCGCGCCCCGCTCGGACCATTCCCCATCGCCAAGGGGACATGTTGTGCTATAAGAGCAGCGCGACCACGCGCGGAGGACGCGGGTGGAGGAATGATCTGCGATCTGCGGCGCGGGAGCAGCACGCAATGGAACAGCCGCAGGGACAACAAAGCGCCGCCCCCGCGCCCCGCGCCTCGCGGCGGCGTTCGTTCTGGCCGTTCCTCTACGGTGCCGTCCTGCTGGTCTATGCCGCCGCCTTCCTCGCCGTCATCTGGATCGGCGCGGGGTTCGGCGTGCATCCGACGCCGGCCGCGCCGGTCGCCGCCGTGATTGTGGGGACGCCCACGGTTGCCGTTGTCGCGACGCCAACCGCGCCGCCTTCCCCGACGCCGCTCGCCCCGACGCCGACACCCACGCCGCCACGCCCGACAGCCATCCCGCCTACCCCCGCGCCGGACCCGAATGTGGACATCCGGGTGCCGCTCGCCGCGAGCAACACGGGGACGCTGCGAGGGCAGAAGGTGACGATCCTCAACATCACGGACAATGCCCGCTCGAGCGTCGCGTCGGTGCGCCCGGCAGTCGGCGCGAAGTACATCACGGTCGAGGCGACGGTGGAGAACGTCGGGGATGCGCCCGCGCCACCGGGGAAATGGCAATTGCGCACGGCGGACGGCACGTTCGTCGGCTCGGTCGTGCTCGCTGGATTCGGGGACCCGCTCCCATCGACCGGCATTCTCCTGCCGCGCGCACCGACCACCGGCATCATCGTCTTCGTAGTCCCGGCGAACGCGAAGCTCGGCTCTATCCAATACCTTCCCGACCCGGCGTTGCGCGGCGCGCTCTTCTTCGACGCGGCCTGACTTCCCTTCGAGGGAGCGGTTAGGGGGTAGGAACCACGTTGATCTTCTCCTTGCCGCCGTAGAAGTCCCACCACGGCTGCGCGCCCTTTGCGAGGACGGCGTTCAGCATCGCGATATTTTGCACGCCGCGATCTAGGAGCCAGGCGCGCAGGGCCGATGCGCCGCCCTTGCCGTAGATCGGGATGCCGTCCTGCCATGTCGCGCGGCCGCAGAGGACGCCGGAGAAAGGCGTGCCTGCCTCGGCGGCGAGCGCCAGCGTCTCGCGGAAGATCTCGTCCGTCACGCCCGCGCTGAGGTAGATAAAGGGCACGCGCGCGGCGGCAGCGGCGGCGACGAAGTGCCCCTTCGCCTCGTCGCGGCTGTACGCGACCTGCCCGTCTGTGTTCGCGTCCGTCCCCGCGACGTAGCGCATGTTGACGGGCACCTCGACCTTGAGCACGTCCACGCCGTAGCGCGGTTCGGAGAACTCGCGCATGTACTTCGTCACCTTCTCCGGCTTGACGCGCGCGAAGGCGAGGCTCTTCTCGTCGCCGACGGTGTCGCTGTAGCAGAGCGGTTCGAGGAAGAAAGGGATGTCGTTCGCGCGGCATTCCGCCCCGACGCGCTCGATGAAGGCGTGCTTGATCGTGTTGATCTTCTCGTCATCGTCGGGGTCGTAGTAGAGGAGAATCTTGATGACGTCCGCACCGACTTCTTTCAGGCGACGCACCGACCATTCCGGCAGCAAGTCCGGCAGGCGGCCCTTCACCGTCGCGTCGTAGCCCGTCTCCTCGTACGCGAGCAGCACGCCCGCGTTCTTCGCGCGCCGCTGCATCGCGGGGAGGCCGTATTCCGGGTCGAGCAGGATCGCGCTGGCGTACGGCGTCAGCACCTCGCTGACGATCGCCTTGAACTCGCTCAACTCCGCCGCATCAACCTCGCCGCCCTTCGCCTGCGCGATCGCCTTCTTCAGCGACCCGCGCTGATCCATCGCCGCCGCCGCGATCACCCCGTTCGCGTTCGCCACCGCGTTGATGCCGTCAAACTTGCCGCGCGTCATGCGGACAGTGCCGCCAGTCGATGTGCTCACAGATGGCTCCTTTCACGAACCGCTAAGGCGCCATGAAGAGGGAGTTTGAACCACGAAGGCGCGAAGAACGCGAAGAAGGGAAGAGAGAAGAAGTGTAATATCCTCTCTTCTCTCCTTCGTTTCCTTCGCGCCTTCGTGGTTCAATTCTTTCTCCCTGCGTCCTTCGCTGTTCATTTCGATCTCCGCGCCCGGTAGCGCCGGATCAGGGCGTTGGTCGAGCTGTCGTGCGTGAGATGTGGCTCGTCCGCCGCTTCGAGTTCGGGCACGATGCGGTTCGCGAGCGCCTTGCCGAGTTCGACGCCCCATTGGTCGAAGGAGTCGATGTTCCAGATCGTCCCCTGCGTGAAGACGCTGTGCTCGTAGAGCGCGACGAGTGTGCCGAGCGTCTCCGGCGTCAGCCGCTCCGCGAGGAGGGTGTTCGTCGGGCGGTTGCCCTCGAAGGTGCGGGGAGCGACCTGATAGTCCGGCACGCCCTCCGCCGCTACCTCCTCGCTCGTCTTCCCGAAGGCGAGCGCCTCCGTCTGCGCGAAGACGTTCGCCATTAGCAGGTCGTGGTGGTTGCCGAGCGGGTTGAGCGTCCGGGAGAAGCCGATGAAGTCACAGGGGATCAGTTTCGTGCCCTGATGGATCAATTGATAGAAGGAGTGCTGGCCGTTCGTGCCCGGTTCCCCCCAGTAGACCGGCCCGGTTTGGTAGTTGACCCGCGCACCGTCGAGCGTGACAGACTTGCCGTTCGATTCCATCGTCAACTGCTGCAAGTACGCCGGGAATCGCTTGAGGTACTGGTCGTACGGCAGCACCGCGACCGTCTGCGCATCGAAGAAATCCGCGTACCAGACGACGAGCAGCCCCATCAGCACGGGCAGGTTGCGCTCGAACGGCGCGGTGCGGAAGTGCTCGTCCATCGCGTGGAACCCGGCGAGCATCGCGCTGAAGTTCTCCGGGCCAATCGCCACCATCGTCGAGAGGCCAATCGCCGCGTCCATCGAGTACCGACCGCCGACCCAGTCCCAGAAGCCGAACATATTGGCGGTGTCGATGCCGAACTTCTCCACCTCCTTCGTGTTCGTGGAGACGGCGACGAAGTGCTTCGCGATGGCCCGCTCGTCGTGGAGGGCGCGGAGGCACCAGTCGCGCGCGCTGTGCGCGTTCGTGAGCGTTTCCAGCGTCGTGAAGGTCTTCGAGGAGACGATGAAGAGCGTCTCGGTGGGGTCGAGATCGCGCGTCGCCTCCGCGAAGTCGGTGCCATCGACGTTCGAGACGAAGCGGAAGGTCATGCTGTGCTCGCTGTAATGCTTGAGCGCCTCGTACGCCATCACCGGGCCGAGATCGGAGCCGCCGATGCCGATGTTGATGACATTCTTGATGCGCATGCCAGTGTACCCCGTCCACGCACCGCTGCGGACGCGGTCGGCGAACTCCGCCATCTTGTCCAGCACGGCGTGGACCTCCGGCACGACGTTCTGACCGTCCACCATGATCGTCGCGTCGCGCGGGGCGCGCAAGGCGGTGTGGAGGACGGCGCGTCGCTCCGTGACGTTGATTTTGTCGCCCCGGAACATCGCGTCGATCCGCTCGCGCAGTCTGACGCCCTCCGCCAGTTGGAGGAGCAGGCGCATCGTCTCGTCCGTCACGCGGTTCTTCGAGTAGTCGTAGTAGATGCCAACATCCTCGACCGTCATGCGCGTGCCGCGCTCCGGGTCGTTGTCGAAGAGGCCGCGCAACTGCACATTGCGCATGTAGTCGTGGTGCGCCTGGAGCGCCTGCCACTCCGGGCGCTGGGTGAGCGGGGTCGGTGCTGCCGTCGCGGTCATCGTCGCTGCCTCCTTTTGTCTTTGAACACCCTATGGGGGCGGTTCGGGACGAAATTTGTGTGGCTCCCGCGCATACAAGCGCGTGTATCCGCATATGGTGCAGACAAATGCGGCCACTCTCGATGCGGGCGGAAAGAATCGTTGAGAACGAAATGCAGCCACGGAAAGGCTACGACCCGCGTATCCGCTCAACCTCGCCCAGACACAATCGCCACCACATTCGGGGCACGCTGGCGGAGTGGGCGGCTCGTGCATCTCCATGTGTGCCCTTCAATCTCTCTCGTCGCCTGATGGTATCACGGACCGGATGAGGTCTTGAGAAATGCGGGCAGGTCGTAGTCGAGCAGATCGCCGATGCGCTCGACGGTGATGTCCGCCCGTGGGTACGTCGCGAGGGCCTGCGGGTCACGCGCGTAGTGCCCCTGCTTCGGGAAGACGGTCGTCAGGCGGCCGCCCCAAATCTCCTTCATCGCCGCGAGGAGCCGCAATTTATCGTCCACCAGCACGTAGTGTTCCGCCGGGTACCGTCGCTCGACATCCTCTAGTTCCTGCTCCTTGTGGATGTAGATCAGCACATGCCCCTCGACCGCGTCCCAGATGGCGGAACGCTCGATCTTGCGCGGCTGGAAGACGACATCGCCGTCCGAGAGGATGACCGTCGGCCCCCACGCGCGGAATTTTTCGAGCACATCGAGCGAGTTCGGGAAGAGCCGGTTCGCGAACGGATAGTTGATGAGGAAAGACGAGACGGTGAGCAGGTGCGGGTCGCGCGGGTACTCGCCGCGATAGCGTTGGAGCGCGCCGAGGTAGTCGGCGTAGCCGAGTTCGGCGCGCAGTTCCTCGAAAATCTCCCAGTATCGCTTCTGCCGCTCCGCCCCAACCTCGCGTTCGAGATGCCGCCGCAGATCGGCGGTCACCCGGTCGTTATCAAGAAGGGTGTTATCGACATCGAAGAGGAAGACGACCGGATACGGCGTGGTCATGGGACCCACCCCCGACCCCTCCTGATACGGGAGGGGAGCACAGCGGGGCATTCAGTCCACGCATGAGCGCCATCGTATCGTATCCGATTCCCCCTCCCGCGTCGGGAGGGGGCCAGGGGGTAGGTATCCCGCATCACGTCGGCTCCGTCTTCGGGTCGTGCCAGCCTCCCTCGCACGCGATCAATTCGTCGGCATCCTTCGGCCCCCAACTGCCCTGCCTGTAGAGCGTGGGCGGCGTCGGAGAATCGAGCACCGGGTCCACGACGCGCCACGACGCTTCCACGGCGTCCTGCCGCGCGAAGAGCGTCGCGTCGCCGCGCATCGCGTCGCCGAGCAGCCGCTCGTACGGCCCCATCTCGCTGGCGGATTGGTGGCTCGCGATCAATTCCACCGCCTCACCGACCATCTTCTCGCCGGACTGCTTCACCCGCGCGCCGAGGGCGACGACGACCTCGGGACTGAGGCGAAAGCGCACGTAATTCCCCTCCGGCGGCTCGGCCTCCCCGAAGACGGCCTGCGGCGGGTGCTTCAACTCCACCAGCACCTCCGTCAGCGTCACGGGCAGGCACTTCCCCGCGCGGATGTAGAACGGCACGCCCGCCCACCGCCACGAGTCGAGATGGAGGCGTACCGCCGCGAAAGTCTCCACCTTCGAGTCCTTCGCGACGCCCTCCTCGCCCCGATAGCCACGGTACTGCCCGCGCACGACCTCGGCGGGGTTGAGCGGACGGATGGACTCGAGGATGCGCGACTTCTCGTCGCGGATCGCCTCGGGGTCGCCGCCGGTCGGCGGGTCCATCGCCAGGAGCGCGGCGACCTGCATGAGGTGATTCTGCATCACGTCGCGGATGGCGCCCGTCTCCTCGTAGAACTCCCCGCGCCCGGCGACGCCAAAGCTCTCCGCCATCGTGATCTGCACGCTCTCGATGTAATTGCGGTTCCAGAACGGCTCCAAGAAGGCGTTCGCAAAGCGGAAGTAGAGGATGTTCTGCACCGACTCCTTGCCGAGATAGTGGTCCAGCCGGAAGATCGCGGTCTCCGGGAAGGCGGAGAGGAGCACTTTATTCAACTCCTGCGCGGAGGTGAGGTCGTGCCCGAATGGCTTCTCCACGACGACGCGCGCGCCGTCCGCGCAGCCGGACTTCGCCAGCCCCTCGATCGCGGTGGCGAAGAGGCTCGGCGGGATCGCGAGGTAGTGGAGCGGGTGTTTGGCCGCACCGAGCGCCGTTCGCAGCGCGTCGTAGGTCGCCGGGTCGCCGTAGTCGCCGGAGACGTACGTCAGGAGGCCGGTCAGTTTCGCGAAGGCGTCGGCGTCCACGCCGCCGTGCTCCGCGAGGCTGTCGTGGACGCGCACCTTCAACTGCTCCGGCGTCTGCGGGCGGCGGGCGACCCCGATGACCGGGATGTCGAGGTGGCCGCGCCGCATCATCGCCTGCAACGCGGGGAAAATCTTCTTGTACGCGAGGTCCCCCGTGATGCCGAAGAAGACGAGCGCGTCGGTGCGCGTCGCGGTCACGCTAGCCCCCCTTCTGGTCGGATTCCTTCTCCAGATGCCCGCCGAAGGCGTAGCGCATCGCGGATTGAATCTTGTTGGCGTAGTCGGATTCGCCGCGCGAGCTGAACCGCGCGTAGAGCGCCGCGCTCAGGACGGGGGCGGGCACGGACTCGTCGATCGCCGCAGTGATCGTCCAGCGCCCCTCGCCGGAGTCCGACACGCGCCCGCCGAACTTGTCCAACTGCGGGCTTTCCAGGAGGGCGCCGGCGGTGAGATCGAGGAGCCACGAGGCGACGACGCTGCCGCGCCGCCAGAGTTCCGTCACCTCACCGATGTTAATGTCGTACTGGTAATGCTCCGGCTGGCGCAATGGCGTCGTCTCGGCGTCCACGGTGCGGCCCTGCTTGCCGACGTTCGCATGGTGGAGGATGTTGAGTCCCTCCGCGTAGGCCGCCATGAGGCCGTATTCGATGCCGTTGTGGACCATCTTGACGAAGTGGCCCGCGCCGCTCGGCCCGCAGTGGAGGTAGCCGCGCTCCGCCGTGCCCATGCCATCATCCCGGCCCGGCGTGCGCGGCGCAGCGTCGATGCCGGGGGCGAGCGTCGCGAAGATCGGGTCGAGGCGCTTGACCGTCGCGTCCTCGCCGCCGATCATCAGGCAGTAGCCGCGCTCGAGTCCCCAGACGCCGCCGCTCGTGCCGACATCGACGTAGTGGATGCCCTTCGGCTTCAACGCGGCGGCGCGGCGAATGTCGTCGTGGTAGTACGAGTTGCCGCCGTCGATGACAATGTCGTCCGTGTCGAGCATCGGCAGCAGTTGCTCCAGCGTCTGGTCCACCGTCGCGGCGGGCACCATCAGCCAGATAACGCGCGGCGTGGGGAGTTTGCTCACCAGGTCCTGGAGCGAGGTCCCCTCGATCATCCCGTCCTTGACGTACTCCTGCCGTGTTTCCGGGCTGCGGGCGAAGCCAACGCAGCGGTGCCCATCGCGGATCAGCCGCCGCACCATATTCCCGCCCATGCGTCCCAAACCAACCATCCCGAGTTCCATGTGCCCGTCCTTTCTCATTTTCGTACGCCTTCATGAACAGTATGCCGCGCTCCCGGAGTTTTTCCTAGACGAAGGGATTAAACCGGATGAACCACAGAGGCACAGAGAGCACAGCGGGGAAAAAGATAGAAGGAGAGAAGGAAAAATGATCCTTCTTCTCTTTGCGTTTTCTCTGTGTCCTCTGTGCCTCTGTGGTTCATAATCCCGTCACCCGTTAACCGTTCGACGCGCCCAGTTCCGGGCGGGGATAGAGGATCGCCTGCGTGCAGCGGAAGAGCGCGATAGTCTGACCGGTCGCCGCGTTCGTCACCTGCGCGTCCCAGACCTGCGTCGTGCGTCCGCCGTGCATCAGCGTGGCGGTGCACAGAATCGTCCCTTCACGCGCCGTGCCAAGGAAGTTGGTCTTCAGTTCGATGGTCGTGAAGCCGCGTGCGCCCTCCGGCAGGTTGCGGGCCGCGCCGAAGCCGCACGCCGTGTCCGCCAGCGCGACGACCGACGCCGCGTGCAGGAAGCCGTTCGGGGCGAGCAGTTCGGGCCGGAGTGCCAGTTGCGCGCGCACCTGCTTGGCCTCGATCGCCAGTATTTCCAGTCCGATGTAGCCGGGGAGCGTCCCCGCGAAGCGTGCGTTCATCCGGTCTATCGTTGACATGGGTTGCACTCTGCTCCTTCGTGACGGCGTGCGGGCCGGGCACCGAACCAGAAGATTGAATTGGAACCGCTCGTGACGTTCCGTGCGAGGCGCAACGTCCGCACGACTGTGCAGGGATGCGCTTGTTCCGTGATGATACGATATTCAGGGTAGATGCCATACGGTGCGAGTGTCCCGTGTTCCGCCGGAACCCGCCGCATACCGTCGGCGTCATGACTGAAGGCCGCGCGCGTCGTATCGGCGCTGCTGAATCGTATGGTAAGGAAGAATTTCATGATCGTGCCTCTGCGATTGCCCGGACGTGGACGCGCGTGGCTCAGGGACATTGCGCTGCTCGCCGTGCTGCTGACGGCGTGCGGCGGGTCGTCCCCGGCGCCGACGCCCGTCGGCAAACTCCCCGGCTCTCCCATCGCCACCGTCGCCCCTCCCTCCGCGCGCAACCTCGACAAGGTGGACGAGGTCTTCCTGCGCCTCCTGCTCGTCTACCAGTCGCAGGGGCTGGACGCCGCGCGGCAGTTCGCCCGCGACCAGGGGCTGATGACGACGAAGGAGGAGGTGCGCATCACGCTCGTGCTCGACAGCGACGACCCGATGGTAGTGGACGGAACGGCGCTCTCGGTGGGCCGGTTGGGTGGGCGCGTCACCACGACGTTCGGCAACCAGATCGAGATGGTCGTCCCGGCGCAGACGCTCGTGGAGTACGGCAAGGGAACGAATAAGCCGAATTTCTTCGCCGATCTGGCGGACTTCGCGCACGTCAAGGACATCCGCCGTACCCCGCTCGCACACCCCGCCGCGACGCCCGTGCCGCGCCCCAGGCCAACGGTAGCGATTGGCCCCGGCGTGACGGGCGCGAAGAGCGAGGGCGTCGCCCTGACGAACGCGGCGGTCTGGCAGGCGGCGGGGATTACGGGCAAGGGCGTGAAGGTCGGCGTGATCGACGCCGGGTTCAACAAGTACCAGCAGGTACTCGGCGCGGCGGTGACGGCGAAGTCGCTGCGGCTCGACGGGCTGATCGAGGAACACTCTGACGACGAGACGATCCACGGGACGGCGTGCGCGGAGATCGTGCACGAGATGGCGCCGGGCGCCGAACTCTACCTCGTCGCGGTCGGCACGCCGGGCGAGTTCGTCGCAGGCGTGACGTACCTCGTCGGCACGGGCGTGTCGGTTATCAGTTCCTCGCTCGGCTTCGACGGCTACAGCCCGACCGACGGCACGAGCGCCCTCGCCCTCGCCGCCGACACGGCACGAACGGCGGGCGTCTTCTTCGTCAACGCGGCGGGGAACAGCGCCTCCGGCACGATCGGCACCGACTCCGTCGAGGGGCACTTCAGCGCGACATTTCAGGACGGCGACGACGACGGTTTCCACGATTTCCCCGGCGCGAAGAAGGGGAACGGCCTCGACGTCCGCCTCGGCGCGGACCCCTTCGCCATCACGCTCAACTGGGACGATTGGAAGGAGCCGTACCGCGCGAACTACGCGCTCTTCCTCTACAACCGCGCGGGGCAGGAGGTCGCCCGGAGCGACACCGACCATGTGCGGCGGGGGAAGCGCCCGGTGCAGGAGTTGCGCGGCAAGACTGCGGCGGGCATGTACACCCTGAAGATTCGCAAGGCGCGCCCGGACGACCCCGACCTGCGGTTTAACATCTACTTCAATGCCGCGCAGTTGGAGCAGACGACGGCGGCGGGAAGCCTCACGATCCCGGCGGACGCGCGGGGCGTCATCGCGATCGGGGCGGTGGATGCGCGCACCGACACGGTGGAGGATTTCTCCTCGCGCGGGCCGACGCTCGACGGGCGCGTCAAGCCGGACCTCGGCGGGCCGGACAACGTCGCCAGCATCGCATACGCGCTGGTCGGGGAGGGGTCGTTCTTCGGCACAAGCGCGGCGACGCCGCACGTCGGCGGGGCGGCGGCGCTGCTATTGCAGGCGTTTCCGGGGATACGACCGGACGGGATGCTCCAGTATTTCCTCGCGCACGCGCGGCAGCCGAAGGGCGCGGAGGGCGGCGGGAATGACAACGTCATCGGCAGCGGGAAGCTCTTCCTCGATGTCGTGCCCACGAATGCGAGCGTCGCGCCCGCCCCGGACCGTGCCGCCACCGGGATAGCGACGGCGACGCCCGCGCCCGCCCCGGCGACGCGGCTGACCGCGTCGTTCGCGGACAATTTCTCGTCGCCATCGAGCGGCCTGCCCGCGCTCGGCTACGCGGGTGGCGCGTATCACATCGCGGCGGATGCCACCACGCTCGTCCCCGCCCTCTACGGCCGGGACGTGAGCGCGCCGCGCGCGGTCTACGAGGTGCAGGCGCGCAAAACCAGCGGCGCGGACGACGCGATGATGGGGCTGGTGGTGCGCTATCTGGATCGGAACAACTATATCGCCTTCATCATCACGAATGATGGCTCGTTCGGCGTGTTCGCGAAGGTCGGCGGCGGGGTGCAGCAGATCGGGATGATGCAGGGGAACGCCGCCATCAAGCCGAACGAGCCGAACACGATTCGCGTCGAGGTGCAGGATGCGACCTTCCGCTTCAGCGCGAACGGCCAGCCGCTCATGACGGTTGAGATTACCAATATCTGGCCCACCGGCGCGTTCGGCCTGATCGGTGGCGGCGGCATCCGCACCCCGGCGGCAGTCGCCTTCACGCAACTCGCTGTCACGCTACCGGGATAGCGCCTATCCCTCGGAAACAAAGCCGTCCCGGCGGTCGCGGCGTTGCGGACCGTTGTAGAATAGCGCCGCTTCCAGATGATACATCGAGGGCGGGAACGGGGGGGTCGTGGAAGAGCGGGAGATCAGTTTCGGTCGGCGGGTGGCGGAGTTGGCGGCAGAGCACCCGGAGAAACCGGCGATTATCTTCCTCCCGCAGGAGGGCAAGGAGCGAACCGTCACCTGGCGCGAACTGGACCGCGAGACGAATCGAATCGCGCGGCTGCTGGCGGAGCGCGGCGTCGGTGAGGGGGCAACCGTCGTTGTGGGCGTCTGGAACTCGCCGGGGCACATCATGGTCACGGCGGCGGCGTGGAAACTCGGCGCGCTGATGCTGCCGCTTCGCGCGATCCTGCCCGCCCGCGAGCGGGACGGCATCCTGGCGATTGCCCGGCCCGCGCTCGTCTTCGCCGATTGGGAGGATGTGCCGTACCCTGTCCTCCGCCCGGCGGAGTTGTCGCTGGCCGATGCGTACGATGACGCGCCGCTGCCCATCGACCCACCTCATCCTGGCAAGGCCATCGCCTCCGGTGGCTCAACCGGACGCTCGAAGATCGTCGTCGATCGCACCACGCACCCGATCCGGTACGGCGCGCGGGGATCGCGGCTGGGCGAGGCGTATGGGCAGGTGCAATTACTCTGCGCGCCGCTTTATCACAACTCGCCCTTCCTCAACACCTACGGCGGCCTCGCGGCCGATCACACAATCGTGCTGATGGAGCGCTTCGACGCGGAGCGGGCGGTCGCGGCGATTGAGCGGCATCGCGTCAACTACGCGTACATGCCGCCGATCATTATGCGCCGGATCATCATGCTGCCCGGCGTGCGCGAGCGCGATTTCTCCAGCATCCAGGCGATCCACTCGTCCGCCGCGCCATGCCCGCCCTGGCTTAAGCGGGCGTGGATCGAGTTGATTGGCGCGGAGAAGGTGTACGAGGTCTATGGTTCGAGCGAGGGGATCGGCGCGGCGATCATCCGCGGCGATGAGTGGCTGCTGCACCCCGGCAGTGTCGGTCGGCCCACCGCCTGCGAATTGCGTATCCTGGGCGAGGACGGCAACGAACTCCCGCCCGGCGAGGTGGGCGAAATCTACACGCGGCCCCTGCTGACCGATGGCCCGACGTTCACCTACGTCGGCGAGGCGAAGATGAACGCGACGCCCGACGGCTTCTACAGCGTCGGCGACCTCGGCTGGGTGGACGAGGAGGGGTACTTGTTCATCGCCGACCGGCGCGTGGACATGATCGTCTCCGGCGGGGCGAACGTCTACCCCGCCGAGGTCGAGGCGGCACTGCACGACCACCCGGCCCTCGCCGATCTGGCCGTCGTCGGCGTGCCGGACGAGGAGTGGGGGCGTCGTGTCCACGCGATCATCCAGCCGCTCGACCCGGCGAACCCGCCGGCCATCGCCGATCTGGACGCCTGGGCGCGCGCGCGGATTACGTCGTACAAGGCGCCGAAGACCTACGAGATGATGAACGAACTGCCGCGTAACGAGGCGGGCAAGATACGCCGCTCCGCCCTCGTCGCCGAGCGCGAGTCGGGCTGGAATCCCGCCATGGTCAGCGCGCGCGGGGAGCCGCTGCCCCCGCCCTCACCATCGCCCGCGCCCGTACCGTGACGGTAATAGCGCACGTTTCATCCCTACTCAGTCCTCAGTCCTTCCCTAATATTGGATAAGCGCGAAGATGTCGTGCGCGCCGAGACGCTCGCGCCCATTGAGGAAGGTCAGTTCGATCACGAACGCCACGCCGACGACCGCGCCGCCGAGTTTCTCGACCAGTTGCACCGTCGCGGCGGTCGTGCCGCCAGTCGCGAGCAGATCATCCACGATCAACACGCGCTGGCCGGGCGTGAGGGCGTCGGTGTGCATCTCAATGATCGCCTCGCCGTATTCGAGCGCGTACGCGACGTTGATCGTGGAGTACGGCAGTTTGCCGAACTTGCGCGCCGTGACGAACGGGACGCCGAGGATGTACGCGAGCGGCGCGCCGAAGATGAACCCGCGCGATTCTACCGCGACGACCGCCTCGATCTTCTCGTCCCGGTAGCGCGCTGCAAGCGCATCCAGCACTTCCGCGAAGGCGACGGGGTTCGAGAGCAGCGGCGTGATGTCCCGATACAGCACGCCGGGCTGCGGGAAATCCGGAATGTCGCGGATGTACCGCTTGAGGTGGTCGGCACCGGTCGCCATTAATTCTGCTCCTTCTCCGCGATCAATCCCTTCCCGCGCGCCATTGTACGCGACGGCAGGGAGTTTAAACCACGAAGGCGCGAAGAACGACGAACATGAGAGGACTCAACACAGAGGGCACAGAGGGTACAGAGGACACAGAGCATTCCACTTCTCTCTGTGCTCTCTGTGTGCTCCGCGTCCTCTGTGTTAATCCCGTTCCCTTTCTTCGTCTCTTCATCGAATGTGCTCGAGGGCCGCTGATTGCGGCCTGAGCACATCGTCAATGATGCCGTATTCCTGCGCCTCGTCCGCGCCCATGAAGTAATCGCGCTCGGTGTCCCGCTTCACCCGGTCGAATGGCTGGCCCGTGTGATGGGACATGAGCGCGATGCATTGCGTGACAAGGGTGATTGACTCGCGCGCCTGCACCTCAACATCCGGGTTGTTGCCGCTGAATCCGCCGGAACCTTGATGGATCAGGATGCGGGAATTTGGCAAGGCATACCGCTTGCCCGGTGTCCCTGCCATCAGCAGCACCGCGCCCATGCTCGCCGCAAGCCCCATGCAGACAGTAGAGATGTCGCACTTAAGCATCTGCATCGTGTCGTAGATGCCGAGGCCCGCGTAGATTTCGCCGCCGGGGCTGTTGATGTAGAGCCGGATTTCTCGCTCGGGATCCTCGTAATCCAGGAAGAGCAGTTGCGCGATCACGAGGTTGGCGATCTGGCTGTCAACCGGCGCGCCGACGAAGACAACGCGATCCCGCAGGAGCCGCGAGTAAATGTCCCATGAGCGCTCGCCACGATTTGTGCTCTCGATCACGGCGGGAATGACGTTCTTCGGGTACATGCTGACCATTCCTCTCTATGTCAATGCGGTCGATCCCGGTATCCGCTTGCAATGTACATGCCGAGGACGTAGAATACAATCGAAAGGCATGCTTAGAGCATGTATCAAAAGAAATTGGATGAGGTGACGAGATGGCGGATCTGCAACAAACGATGGGTGCGGTGATCCGGCGCGTGCGGCAGGAGCGCTCGCTGACGTTGAAGGCGTTTGCGGAGCGGGTGGGGCTTTCGGTCGTCTACCTCGGAGAGATCGAGCGGGGAAAGAAATATCCTTCCGCGCCCGTGCTCGAACGGCTGGCGACGGCGCTCGACCTGGAATTATCCGATGTGCTGGAACTCGTCGCCGATGAACTCCGGGCCGCATCACACCCGTCGAGCACCGAGGCGATTGGGTTTGCGCTGCCCACGCGCGGTGACATCGTGCCGCGCGTGACGATCAAGCGCATCATGCACATGCTGGAACCGGACGAAGTGACGACCATGGCGGAACTCGGTGCGTTCTTCCTCTCGCGGCATCGTGGCCCGAAGAACGATGAGTAACCCGATGTGATTGCGCGACCTGCCGTTATCGCCAGATTCCGTTCGAGACGGCTATGATCTCGGCGCTTGACGGATGCCCCGGTCAGCGGGATCATTTCGGTTGCCCTGTGCCGCGCGGGGCCGATCTGTATGCCCCATTCATCTCGATTGAAAGGACGTGGCCGGTGGCAACGACGTTCAACTATATCGGCAAAGCGACGAAGCGCCAGGACGGGCCGAAGAAACTGACGGGTGAGGAGCAGTTTACCGGCGACATGACGCTGCCCCGCATGATCCACGCACGGCTCGTCAACAGCATCTATGCGAACGCGAAAATTCGGAGCATCGACACAAGCGCGGCGCGCGCGCTGCCCGGTGTGGTCGATGTCTGCACGGCGGAGGATTTGCTGCCGATGTGGAAGATGCCGCCCGCCCGGTTGCCGCTCGCGCAGGGGCGCGTCGTCTTCTACGGGCAGCCGGTCGCGGTCGTCGTGGCGCAGACGGAGGCGATCGCGGAGGAGGCCGCCGCGCTCGTCGCCGTTGATTACGAGGAACTGCCCGTCGTCACCAACGTCGAGGCGGCGATGGACCCCGATTCCCCACGCGCCATCTTCAAGGAGGAGGGCGGGGCGGACGAACTCGACATGCACGCGGCGGTCGCGGCGGTCGCGGAGGAGAAGCGCGACCTGCCCCCGAACGTTGCCGCCTTCAAGCACTACCATCGTGGCGAGATCGAGCAGGGGCTGGCGGAGTCCGATGTCGTCATCACGCGCAAGTACCGGACGAACATGGTCCATCAGGCGTACATCGAGCCGCACTCGACGGTGGCAATGGTGGATAACACGGGCAATCTCTCCGTCTGGACGAGTACGCAGGCGATGTTCTACTGCCGCTCCGCGTGCGCGCAGGCGACGGGCCTGCCGGAGAACAAGGTGCGCATGACGGCGATGCCCTGCGGCGGCGGGTTCGGCGGCAAGTTCCTCCTCTACGAGCCGCTGACGGCGATCCTCGCCCTGAAGACGCGCCGCCCGGTGCGCTTCGTGCTCAGCCGCTCGGAGGAATTCCTCTCCGCGAACCCCGCGCCCGGCTGCGTGATCGAGTTGACGACGGGCGCGAAGAAGGACGGCACGCTCCACGCGCTCAAGGCGACGGTCATCTTCGACACGGGCGCGTTCCCCGGCGCGCCGACAGGCATCGCCTGCCTGCTGCTCGGCGGCTACTACAAGGTGCCGCACCTCGACATCGAGGGATACGATGTCCACACAAACAAGACGACGCTCGGTGCGTACCGCGCGCCGGGCGCGCCCCAGGCGACCTTCGCCATCGAGTCGAACATGAGCCTCCTGGCGAAGGAACTCGGCATGGACGACCTGGCGTTCCGGTTGAAGAATGTCGTCGGGACGGGCGACCCGCTGCCGGACAACACGCCGTGGGCGCCGGTCGGCCTCAAGGATTGCCTCGAAGCGTTGCAGAAGCACCCCGCGTGGACGGGTCGCGGCAACGCCGAGTACGAGGGCGTCGGTGTCGCCGTTGGCGCGTGGTTCGGCGGCCTCGAACCGGCGTCGGCGGCATGCCGCCTGAACGCGGACGGCTCGCTCGCGCTCGTGCTCGGCTCGCAGGACATCACCGGCACGAACACCTCGTTCGCGATCATGGCGGCGGAGGTCTTCGGCATCGACGTGGAGAAGGTGCAGATCATCTCCGGCGACACCGACACCGCGCCGTACGCCGGTTCCGCCGGCGGCAGCAAGACGCTCTACACCGTCGGCCCCGCCGTCGTGCAGGCGGTCGAGGCGGCGAAGAAGCAACTGTTGCAGATCGCCGCCGAGCAGCTGGAAGCCTCGCCGGAGGATTTGGAGATCGCGGACGACAAGGTCCGCGTCAAAGGCTCGCCGGGGCAGGAGAAGTCGATTGCCGAACTCGCGCGCATGACGATGACCTTCGGCGGGCGGTACGCCCCCGTCTACGGCAGCGGCACGACGGCGCAGACGAACCGCGCCCCCGGCGCAGCCGCACACCTCGCCCGCGTCAAGGCGGACCCGGAGACGGGCGAGGTGCGGGTGCTCCAGTACATCGCGGCGCAGGATGTCGGGCGGGCGATCAACCCCGCGTCGGTGGACGGCCAGATCATGGGTGGCGTCGCGCAGGGCATCGGCTGGGGTCTCTACGAGGGCATGGTTTTCGATGACCGGGGCACGCTCCTGACTGCGTCGTTCCTCGACTACGCCGTGCCGGGCATGGACGCCGTGCCCCCAATCGAGACGATCATCCTGGAAATCCCCGCACCCGTCGGGCCATTCGGTGGCAAGGGCATTGGCGAGCCGCCCGTCGTCCCCGGTGCTGCGGCGCTCGCGAACGCCATCGCCGATGCCATCGGCGTGCGCGTCTACGAAATCCCGATGACCCCGGAGCGCATCGTCCGTGCCGGGCAAAAGAACGGAGGGTAGGGAAACCTACCTTTGGCTCCCTCCCGACGCGGATGGGGAACGTGTTTGGCGCACGGCGCCCGTAATCTTAGAGGTTGGTGAAGACCCTCCGAGGCAGAATAGCCAACTCGGTGTTCGGCCCTTTCCGGTCCTGAAATGCCTCGTTTCCGCGTTCCCGGCCATATCGGGTACTCATCCGATGCCCAAATCGGGCTTCGGAAGGGTTTCACCTGCCTCGGGCTATATCGGCTCTTGCGCGTCCGAGAAGCACCACTTCACGACACACGCGATCATTCGACCGTGGCGTCGTGGCCTCACATCATCGTCGGCAGGAGGTGCGGCGCCAGCATCACCAGCACTCCATACCCGATCAGCGCCGCCGCCGCGATCCGACCGACGAGCTCGCCGATCGGCAGCGACTTCTCCGCGAAGATGAGCAGCGTGATCGCCGCCATGATCGCGATGTTCATCACGCCGAGCGGGAAGAGGATCGCGAACAGGAGCCAGCAGCACCCCAGGCAGAAGAGCCCGTGCTCCATCCCCATGCGCACGGCGCCCTGAGCGCCATCGCGCCACGACCCGAGCACGAACTGCAGCGGCGTTCGGCAGCGGCCGAGGCAGAGCTGCTTGAGCGGCGAGAGCTGATACAGCCCGGCGAGGAACAGGATGCCGCCGCCAATCCGCGCCGCGTGCGCCATCAGCCAGGGCGACCGACCCGCGAGGCGCTCGGCGGCGACGGCGAGGGCATAGGCGAGCAGACCGGCGAGCGCTCAGACGACGAGGTAGGAGCCGACGAAGAGCCAGGTCGGCACGAGCGACTGGCCACGCTGCTGCTTGCCTCGCTGGACCGCGCTGAAGGTGAGGATCATCGGGGCGGCGGCCGGGAACATCATCGCGACCATCATCGCCACCCAGATGGCGAGGAAGAGCGGCGCCGCCATCCCCATCGTGAGCGCGTTGGCGTGCATGTCCATCGCATCGTCGCGCAGGGCGAGGGATTGCCAGATGACGACGGCCCACGCCGCCGCCGCCAGGACAAGCAAGACACCGATGATCAGCGTGCGTTCCCGTGGCAAAGGATAGGGCTGCTCGGTCGCCATGGGCACACTCCTCGCAATCCACTGATTGACACTCGCCCTGCGGGGCGAGTGCCATACCCCAATCGGCTACGTCGCGTTCGACCACTCGATCGGCGCGTAGTGACCATTCTTGCCCGAGTTGTCCCAGCGCATGCCGTAGTCGGTGAAGGTGCTCCCTTGGTCGCCCGTCGCCATCGCGATGCTCGGGGCGAAGGGATGAGCATTGGACGCCCAGATCTCCTTGTCCGGCACCAGGGCGGGGACGGCATGGACCGCCATCTGCAGCACATTCGGGATCTCAATGGAGCGGCGCTTGCCCTCCTTCGTCCAGGTGAGGAGCGCGACCTTGACGCCGAGGACGGTCGAGATCAGGGGGGCGAGGTTCGCGACCGGCCCGCCCGCAGCGCCGGAGAAGATTGCCTGCAGCGCCGCCTGCTGTCGCCCATCGGCGCGGTCGTCGAGATACAAGGCGACGGACCAGTCGCCGGCGCCCATCGGACCGGGCGTCCGGGCGATCAGGGCGACGTTCAGGCCGTCGAGCGAAACCCCGTCCGCGTCCCCGCGATCGACATGGAAGCCGAAGGCGACCTCGCACGCACCTGCGGTGGGCTGGGAGGAGAGGGACGGGGCGACGGAGAAGAGGCAGGGACAGACCACATCGCAGTTGCAACTCTCGAAGTAGTCCCCCTTCAATTGCCACCGGGTTTGCGCCGCTGTTGTACTCATGACCGACCTCCTGATACGGTATCCCTCGACGAACACGGGCAGGAATGGAGACTGCGAAGTACGTGGATGAAAGCACAGCGGGATGCGTCCCGTCAAGCGCGTCAATGACAGAGCGGGGAAGCGTCTCAAAGCCGGTCATCGCTGTTGCGCGCAGTGTCGCCAGGTAGTGCGCGGGCATCCTCTGGGCAGCATAGGGCGGCAGGCGATGAGGGTTTCCTACGCGATATACGCCCCATCTGCGGTGCTGGCGGCGGTCCTCGCGAGCAGGCCGAGGATGCCCTTCACGTGCTTCGCCGGTGGCGGCGCCCATTGCGCGCGGCGGGCGAGGAGCAGCGCGTCCATTTCCTCCGGCGTCAGGCTGCCGTCGCGCGTGCCGACGACGGCGAGGCGGCGTTCCGGCACGTTGATCTCGATCAAATCGCCCTCCTCGACGAGCGCGAGCGGGCCCCCGTCCATCGCTTCCGGCGTCACATGCCCGACCGCCGGGCCTTTCGCCGCGCCGGAGTACCGGCCATCCGTCACGACGGCGCACGTTGCGGTCAGTTCGATGCTGGCGGCGATGATCGCGGTGGCGTAGTACATCTCCGGCATCCCGTTCGCCTTCGGCCCCTCATAGCGGATGACGACGACATCGCCGGGTTGCACAACGCGCGCGATCAGGGCGGCGACCGCGCTGTCCTCGTTGTCGAAGACGCGCGCCGGGCCGACGTGCACATGCATTGCCTTCGGCACGGAGAAGTGCTTGATCACCGCGCCCCCCGGCGCGAGGTTGCCGCGCAGCACGGCGACGCCGCCCTCCGGGCCGAACGCATCGTCGCGCGGGCGGATGATCTCCTCCTTCGGCACTTTGACATTCATCAGGTAGCCGCGCGTCTCCGCGAAGAAGCGGCTCCGCTCGACCTCCTCCAGATTCTCGCCGAGTGTCTTGCCCGTCACGGTCATGCAGTCGAGGTGTAGGAGGTCGCGAATCTCCATCATCACCGCCGGGACGCCACCCGCGTACCACATGTACTCGACGGGGTACTTGCCCGTCGTCTTCGCGTTCGCGAGCACGGGCACCCGCCGGTGGATGCGGTCGAAGTCGTCAATCGTGATCTCCACGCCGACCTCACGCGCGATCACCGGCAGGTGCAGCAAGCTGTTGGTCGAGCCGCCGACCGCCGCGTGCAGCATGATCGCGTTCTCGAACGCCTCCTTCGTCAGAATCCGGCTCGGGCGGATGTCGCGCTCGACGAGACGCAGAATCTGCTTGCCGACCGCGCGCGACACCCGCAGGTGGTACGTCAGCGGCGAGGGGATGAGCGCGCTGCCGGGGAGCGCGAGGCCGAGCGCCTCCGAGAGCACCTGCCCGGTGCTCGCGCTGCCCATGAACTGGCATGCGCCGCAGGTAGGGCACGCGCCGTGCTGGTGGAATTCGAGTTCCTCCTGCGCCATCTCGCCGCGCTCAACCGCCGCCCCCATGCCCCACATGTAGTCCGAGGTGACGGAGTTCGGCGCGTTCATCTGCGTCCCGCCGGGGAGGTGGATCGCGGGGAGGTCGCACCGCGCCATCGCGATCAGGTGCGCGGGCACGGATTTGTCGTTGCCGGAGATGACGACCATGCCGTCGTGCGGGTGGCCGAGCGCGTGAATCTCGATCATCGCCGCCTGCACATCGCGCGAGACGAGCGAGTAGCTCATCCCCGCGTGCGCCTGCGCGACGCCGTCGCAGATGTCGGACGTGTAGAAGACGCCCGGCTTGCCGCCCGCCTCGAAGACGCCGTTGGAGACCTCCTCGATCAGTGGCCGGAAGTGGAACGTCCCCGGATGGCCCATGCCATACGCGCTCTCGACGAGGATCTGCGGCTTCGCCAGGTCCTCCTCCGTCCAGTTCATCCCGAGGCGCAGCGCGTCGCCCTGATGGTTGACCTTCCGCAGCCGCTGGCTCTTCAGTTCAGGCAGTTCAGGCATTTCGTATTCCCCCGATATTCACGCGATACGCGCGAGAATGGCAGTGCATCGTCGGCGACCCGATGAAACCGATAGGAGTGTACCGCGCTCATGCAACATGCATGCCGTTCCCTGAAGGTTGCGGGACATTTTCCTGCCCCGTCTCCCTCCGTCAAACCATCCCTGAGACGCGATCAGTGAGGGATACGAGCAGTCGACGAGCAGCCCCGCTCAGGTAGCCGTTGCGCCGATGGATGACCGTCACCGGCACCGCGATCTCCAGGGCCGTGATGGAGCGGACGCGCAGCGTCCCCAGGCGAATCTCCTCCTCGACGGCGCTCGCCGGCATCAGGCCGACGCCGAAATCCGCCTCGATCAGGCGCTTCTGCGCGGTGAGGCTATCAATCGCGATGTATTCCGCATCGCCCATCCCGCAGCGAAGCAACTGTTGCTCCATCGCCCGCGCGAATGGCTCCCCGGATGCTGGCCCCCGCGCGGAAAACCTACCTACGGCACGCCAGCGAGCGCCCGCACATTGGTGGCGGCGGTGTCCACGAGCCGGGATTGGCCCGCGCAGACCACGCGCAACGGCTCGTCGGCGACGGATCGCGCGGCCAGGTCGCGGTCGGGACCGGAGAAATAGCGCAGGCCCAGTTGGGCATCTCCCCGCAGCACCATCGCGCTCACCTCGTCGCTCCGCGCGGTATGCATGAGGAGGCGCACCCCCGGATACTCGCCCCGGAAATCCCGGAGCCGCGCCGTGAGCCGAGTGCTCGCCAGCGTCCCGACCAGGGCAAGGGTGACGGTGCCGCGCTCCTCGACTTCCAGCGCCCGCGCCGCCTCCGCCCCGTCCCGTGCCGCCGCCAGCACCTGCCGGGCATACGGCAGGAACGCCTTCCCGGCGTCCGTCAGCCGCACCCCGCTTGGCACCCGGTCGAAGAGCGGCACGCCGATCTCCCGCTCCAGCAGGTCGATGCGCCGACTCATCGCCGGTTGCGAGAGATGGACTGCCACGGCCGCGCGGGAGACGCTGCCCGCCCGCGCGATTGCCACGAATGCCTCGATCTCGATCATCTCCATAGATATCAGCATAACAGATAGTAGAGCCAACATCTATCTATTCGACAAATGATACAGCGTGGCGTAGGCTGGAAGCACGGCTATTGAAGGCTACCCGTATGGAACAAATGACCGGGGAGGTCACCGATGTTCGCCGTTATTTTCGAGGTTCAACCGACGACCGGGACGAGAGACACCTACCTCGAACTCGCGAAAGTGCTGAAGCCGGAACTGGAACGGATCGAAGGGTTCATCGACAACGAGCGCTTCACGAGCCAGGAGACTGAAGGCCGCGTCCTGTCGCTCTCGACCTGGCACGACGAGAAAGCCGTGATACGCTGGCGCACCCTCGGTGTCCACCATGTCATACAAGAGACCGGTCGCTTGGCAATCTTCGCAGACTATCATCTGCGCGTTGGCGAGATCACGGCCGATACGCAGACACCGGAAGGGCAGAGTCTCAGACAGGAGCGGTTCGACACGACCACGGTGGGGAATGCTCACGTCATCACAATCACCGAAGCGCCACCGGGCACCGCTGCGCCATCGCCGGACGTGTACGATGGCGCCGACGGCCTGGTCGATCTGGAGCGGTACGAGGGCATTACCGTGCCCGGTACGGCGCTCCTCCTGGCCTCGTGGCGGGATGCGGCAGCGCTCACGGCATGGCGAGAACGCCAGTCGCGGCGGGTGTCGGGCGAGACCGATCCGCCCGCTCGCTTCCGTGCGGTCCGGATCATCCGCGACTACGGGATGCGCGATCGCCGCGAAGCGCCGCAATACTATCCCCCCGTCGGAGCGGCCGCATCGCCGACAGCCGCGACGCGCGAAGACTCCGGAGAAAGGAGCGAATGATGACGGCCTTCCCCACTGATCCGATCGCGGCGGTGACCCACCCCGATCCTTATCCCTACTATGCGGACCTGGTGGCGCGAAAGCCGCTCTATCGTGACGCGGCGCTGGGGCTGTGGGTGGCTTCGAGCGCGGACGCAGTGACCGCCGTCCTGACCAGCGACCTCTGCCGGGTGCGACCGCCGACGGAGCCGGTCCCTGCGGCACTGCGCGGATCGTCGGCCGGGGAGGTCTTCCGGCACATGGTCCGCTTCAACGACGGCGCGGGCCATTGCCCATGACGTATTTGTCCTCGCACAACGCCCGTATCGCGCTTGTACCGAGCGCCTGAATGACCACTACAAGGACGTATGATAGACGAGCGGTGCGGCGTTCGATTAGTCGAGTCCCTCGCAGTCATCCATCGCACGCAGTTGACATGGAAGGCGAGTGGTTGCAGTAGGGAGGAGCATATGGCACGGATTCCTGGCGTCGATCCATCACAGATTGACCAGTCCATTAGGGCCGTACTCGACGCGCAAACGCGGAAATGGGGCGGGCCGCTGCTCAATCATCTGCTCTATGCGCGCAGGCCGACGATCTTCCGGGGGGCGCGGGCGATGTGGACGGGTATCGGCTCGTCCGGGCTGATCGACGAGCGATTGCAGGCGCTCGTCAACCGACGAGTGGCGTCGCACAATGGCTGCGAGTTCTGACAGGACATCAACGCTGCCGTGAGCAGCCAACTCGGTGTCTCCGACGAGAAAATCCGCGCGCTGCCGGAGTACGCGACCAGTCCGCTCTACGACGACGCGGAGCGGGTCGCGCTCGAATACGCCGACTGCATGACGATCACGGGGCGCGATGTGGGCGACGACCTCTTCGCCCGCCTCCGCGCGGCGTATGACGACGACGCAATCGTGGAACTGACCGCCGTGATCGCGTGGGAGAACTCGTCCAGCAAATTCAATCGCGCGCTCCGCGTGCCGTCGCAGCGATTGTGGAAGAGGAGTGACACGGCGACGGACGCCTCTAATTGAATACCGTAACCGGAAAATCTACAATGTTCAAAAAAAACAAAACGAACAAAACGAATCGTGATGCCGAGGAAAGATCATGATGAAACCCGGCGTCGATCAGCCGCCGGGCTTCTGCCTGTGTCGCTGACATGCGTCAGGCGTTGCCGCGCTGCTCCCAGAGTTGCTTCGCCAGTTCCGCGTGACCGAGGTGCTCCTGCCCGTGATCGGCGGTGTGGATGACGGAGTGCGCGCGCAGCACCGGCCCGCGAGACTGATTTGGGAGCATCTCACTCATGTCCATTCCGTCGAGTTTGGCGAGGTACTGATCCTTCGCCGCCTTGGCGTCGGCGATCAGGCCGCGCAACTCCTCCTTCGTCGCCGGATCATTGCGCAGGGAGTGCTCGTGATCGTGCTCCGGCGCATCGCCGAGGGCGCGACCGAGCAACACCCCTTGCACGGCGGTAGTGTGACGGATCAACTGCGCCACGGAGTTCGTTTCCTCATTGCCGGGCCGCCAGTTCAGGGCTTCTTCCGGCATCCCCTCAACGACCTTGCCGAACCGCTCCGCCTGCCCGTCGAGCATCGTCTGGACGACTGTCACCATCGGTTTCATGACGCATTCCCTCCCTGTGCTCCCATTCCCACAACGCAGACCATACCCCCGTTTTGCCGATGTTTTGTGCGGTCTTTACCCCCGTGTTTGCTCCCAGAATTGCCGCGTCAGGCTGGCATGGCCGAGGTGTTCCTGATTGTGCTCGACCGCGTGGATCAGGCAGCGCGCGACGGTGAAGCGCTCGCCGTTCGGGTCCACGCGGTTGTCGCCGTACGTCGCGGGGTCGATCGCCGCCAACGATGCGCGGACGCGCTCGGTGGCGCGCCGGATCAGTTCCGTCAGTTCCGCACCGTTCATGACGACACGAAACTCCGCCGCGCGGTCGCGGTCGATCTCAACGCCACCGGCGCGCGCCGTCCATGCCTGTGCCGCGCCCCATGCGTGGGCGACGAGCACGGCGATGGAGTTCGTCTCCGTTCCCGGTCGCCAGTTGAGCGCGTCGTCCAGCAAGCCGTCCACAACGGCGCGATATCCCTCCGCCTGCTCGCGGAATGTCTCCCATGCGGCGGTGCAGACCGGATCCATGATGCGCTCCCTCCCCGCCACTGTTGCCGATACGATGCGGGCGCAGTCTACCACAAAGCGGGCCTCCGGTTGACGCCCAGGCGTGTATCAATTTGGCGCGCGGCGGTGTTTATTCGGTGGCGGCGTTCATCGCCCACGCGGCGTATCCGGCGATCAGCGCCTGCGTCATCGCGTGGAACTCCGCCTTCATTCGGTAGACGAGCATCGCCTCGCCGGTGCGCTGCGCGATCATGCGCGGCATGAGCGGCGGAATCACCCGCGCGGGGATGCGGGCGGCGAGTCGGAGCATCGCCCGGACGGCGCAGCCATTCGCCAGCGCGGAGAGATCGAAGGCGCCGCCAACCTCCGTCGCGATCTCGCCCGGCTGGAGGTCGTGCGGCTCCCCCCGAACGCTCTGGATCGCGACGCGGGTCGCCGTGGTCGTGAATGCCACCTCGGCGGCGGGTCGGAGGGCGAGGCCGGGGAGGGTGATCGGCGCGAGCGTGATGCGGTAGGTGCCGCCGCGCCGCTCGACGACGCGCTCCGTGCTCGGCAGCGCGCCGAACAGGCAGGCGGGGTCGCTGAGATATGCGGCGCCACGCGCCACGGATCCCGGCAGCGTGAAGGCGGCATGCTGCGTTGTGTGCAGTGCGAGATCGCGCATGTGTTCCGGCATGATGCACCCGCTTTTTTGCCCGCTTATCCAAGCATAGTGTACCAGCCGCCGCGCTGTCGTGGATGGGCGCGTCTTCGATGATCGAACAAGGGGTCGCGCGCATTCATCCAATACGCTTGCGAGCGCGTACAACCATATGATGGGTGCGAAAACGATTGTTGGCACGTTTGGTGCGGGACACACCGATTGGGGAAGCATTCGGTCATGCCGCGCGTTACACAGAGTGCAGGCAGCAATGGCGCTGCCGGGCAATGTTTCACCAGGGACCGGAGGTTTTCGAAATGCTTTATGCCAATGCCCGCCGCAACGACGCGACGCCAACGTATGGGGAAATAACGCCGCTATCAGCGTATGTCGCTTCTCCCACCGCCCGCCCCGTTCTCGCGAGCATCGCGGAGCGCCGCGCCGCCCGCGAGGAGACGAAGACGAAAGTGTTGCCCGATCTCATGGCGTACGACAGCGATTCGCTGCGCGCGTACCTGCGCGAGATCAGCACGCAGCCGCTGTTGAAGCATGAGGACGAGATTGCGCTCGCCAAGCGCATCGAGGCGGGCGATAAGACCGCGCTCCAGTTGATGGTGCGCCACAACCTGCGCCTCGTCGTCAGCGTCGCGAAGCGGTACGTCGGGCGCGGGCTGACGCTCCTTGACCTTGTGCAGGAGGGAAATATCGGCCTGATGCGCGCCGCGCAGAAGTACGACTGGCAGACTGGTTTCCGCTTCTCCACGTACGCGACGTGGTGGATTCGCCAGGCGATCACGCGCGCCATCGCCGATCAGGGGCGCACCATCCGCCTGCCCGTCCACATGGGCGAGGCGGTCTCCCGCCTCCATCGCACCGTGCAGACGCTCAGCCAGACGTTGGGTCGTCGCCCGACGATAGAGGAGATCGCGAAAGAAGCGGAGTTGCCGGAGGAGCGCGTGGAGATCATGCTGCGGATGTCGCAGCAGACGCTCTCGCTCGACGTGCCGATTGGCGCCGATGAGGACGCGACGCTCGGCGACGTGATCGCGAATAAGGTCGAGGTGGAGAACCCCGAATCCGAGGTCTCCGCAGGGCTGCTGCACGAGGAGATCGCGGAAGCGTTGGAGGCGCTCGCGCCACGCGAGCGCCTCGTGGTCGATCTGCGCTTCGGCATCACGAAGCCCCGGCAGTACACGCTGGCGGAAGTCGGCGCGCAACTCGGCATCAGCCGCGAGCGCGTCCGGCAGATCGAGCGCACCGCGCTCCGCAAACTCCGCAGCGGCGAGAGCGGCGCGAAACTCTTTGCCTACGACCACGAGTGAACCGCCGCGCACGCGCGGAATCATGCCCCTCTCCTACATCGGAGAGGGGCATGATTCCGCGCGTGCGGTATCGAAGGTGCGTTTTCCTTTGGTGAATAATGGCAATCACGCGAGCATAACGATGAGACGAGCGAGAAAGAGGGGATCGCCGTTCATCAGTCGTCGCTCGCTGGCGCTGATCCCGCCGGGTTCGTCTGCAACCAGAGGTAGATGTTCGCGACATCCTGATCGGTCAGTTCGTCGTCATCGTACTTGACGCCGTCCATCTGGCCGGAGCGGACGAGCAGTTGCACCACTTCCAGGCGCATCTTCGTCCCGCTGCTGCGCGGGCCGATGCCACCCTCCCCGTTCTCGCCGTGGCACGCCGCGCAGCCGACGGAGACGTATTTTACCTGCCCTGCAGCGGCGTGCTCATTCAGCGGGGGTGTGGTCGGTGTCACCGTCGCAGGCGGCTGCGCCACGGAAGCCCCGCACGCCGCAAGCACAAGCAGCAGCGTCGCTGCAATTCCCAGCGACGCCGCTCCCGCGTCTTTTCTCTTGGAATTCCTCCGTGTCGTTCTCGTCCTCGGTCCTCGGTCCTCAGACCTCAGTCCTCAGTCCTCGGTTGGTTGGGGCGCGGGCATCGCCATCGCGGCGGTCGTGCCGCCATCGACATAGAGCACCTGCCCGGTGACGAAGCGCGCCTCATCCGAGCAGAGGAACGCCGCGACATCGCCCACGTCGTCCGGGTGACCGACGCGACCGAGCGGGACGCGCGCGCCGCCGCGTTCGCTCGTGTACTCCGGGTTGTCGAAGTAGCGCGGCACCTCGATCAGCCCCGGCCCGATCGCGTTGACGCGGATGCGCAGCGGCGCGAGTTCGATCGATAACTGGCGCGTGAAGGCGATAATCGCCCCTTTCGTCGCCGCGTAGGCCGTGTGGTTCGGCATCCCCGCGAACCCATGGACGCTCGTGATGTTGAGGATGCACGGCCCGTCGCCGCGCTCCAGATGCGGTGTCGCCCGCTGCGCGGCGAAGAACATCGCGCGGATATTGAGGTCGAATTCTTCGGCGTACGTCTCCTCGGTCGTTTCGAGGAACGGCACCGAGCGCGTCACGCCCGCGTTGTTGACGAGGATGTCGAGCCGCCCGAACCGCTCGACCGTCTCGTCCACCGCGCGGCGTGCGTTCGCGATCTGTGTCAGGTCGCCCTGGAGCGCGACGGCCTTCCCGCCCCGCGCGCTGACGCTCGCCGCCGCCTCGTGCGCGCCGTCGATGGAGTGGGAGGCCTGGAACGCCACCGTTGCACCACGCGCCGCGAGCGCCTCGCCGATCCCGCGCCCAATGCCCATCCCCGCGCCCGTCACGAGCGCGACCCGCCCCGCGAGTGAGCCGCTGTCCGTTGCCATGCATCCTCCCTTCAGTAGACCGTAGACCGTAGGGAACAGTGCGGCTCCATGTCTTCTCCTCTGACTACCGACTACTGTCTACTGTCTACTATGTCACCCGCAGCCGTGTCCGTGTCTCGGCGGATGCGCCGGTGTTGTCGAAAACTTCGAGGTGGATCACCCACGTCCCGGCCTGCCGCCGCGAACCATCGAGCGGGAGCGGGCAAAGCGGCGTGGCGCCATCACAGAGCGTGAATGGCGGATCGTTCGGCGGATCGACGGTGAAGACGTAACGGGTCGCGCGATACCCAACATCGACGGTCGTCCCCGTGGCGTGGAGAGTGAGGTCCAATCCCTTGCCGTTGGTCTGCGCGCGGGACGGCGTATCAACGAAGGACGGATGGGCATGCGCGACGGGCGGCGGCGCGCCCACCGCCGGAAGCCCCGCCGGTATCAGGGTGCGGACAATACCCGTGAGGACGATGATGGCGAGCGCGGAGACGATGAGGAGGACCAGCACGGCGCGGGTCAACTCGTCCAGCGCGAAGGCGCGGAATGCGGGAGGCAACCCGAGCGTTGGGGCCGGGGCCGCCGCCCCCGTCTGATCGGGTGTCGGGCGGTTCCACGGGGTGTCGGGACGGTTCTGCGGGGGTGATTGCACGTTCTTTGCCGCCTCGTTACATCGTCTCCACGGTCAGCCGGAGGATACCGGGCACGTCACCCGGTGTGAACGACCACGAGGCGGACGGACGCGCCGCCGCGACGACGATCGCGAAGATCGTATCATCCCGCACAAGGAGCGCGTAGTAGCCGCGCAACGGCGGGCGGGCCAACGGTACCACATCGCCGGGCCGGAGGACGATATTCGACGCCCGCACGCCGTGCACGGCGATGGTGTACGTGTTGTCGCTCGCCTCGAACCATGATTCGGCGTGCGGGCCGGTGGGCTGCCCCGGCAGCGGCTCGAACCGCAGGAGCAGGAAGGTGCGCCCGCCGCCCTCGCTGGCCTCGATCCGGTCGAGCGTCCAGCCGTCGCTGCGAACACCGATGGTCATGTCCGGCGAGCGTGCCGGGAGTTCCCGCCGTGTCGCCATGACCGGTGCGGGTGCCGAGGGCGCGGGTGCGACCGTCGCGGCGGGTGTGGACGTAGACGTGAGCGAGGCCGGTGCAGGTGTTGGGGTGGTCGTGGTCGTGCCGCACCCGGCGAGGATGAGCGTCACCAGTGCGAGCGGTATGAAACGGTTTCCGTACCATCGTGTCATATCCCCTCCGTCCTCACGCGCCTCCGGCATCCGGCCAGCCGCGCGCGTTCCTCATGCGGATCAGCGAGAAGTGTAGCGTGGTCTGGATGATCGCACGCCCGAGCGGCACGAGCGACGGCACGAGCCGTAATTCGACGTTGGTATCCGTCAGCGCGACGAGGAGGTCGCCCATCGGGGCGACGCTCTCCGGCACCACGGGCCGCCGGCTGACGTGGACGCCGTGGTCGTAGGTGTCCTCAAATGTCGCACCCGGCATGACGTAGCGATGGAGTACCGTTGCGCGCAGTCGTTCGAGCCAGCCGCTTTCGATGGCGATCACCATGCGTCCTGCGACTGCCCCGAAGAACCGTTCGTGGTCGTCGGACGTTGTGGTGGGTAGGGGCCAGAAACAGACGCGCGGACAATCGCGCGGGACGAAGTAGAGGGGCGCGTGCCAGTCGTCAATCGCCCAGACGAGCGGCTCCACATCGGGCCGCGCGAGGGGAGGGCGGGGGATGAACCGCGCGATCGTCGGGTCCTCGCTGAAATGGTAGAGTGGCATGTCACTCCTGCCTCGCCTCTCGTCCTTCATCTGCGCGCACCCGCTGTGCGGCCACCAGCATACCCGATAATTTGCTGTCGGCCTGCGTGTGGACGCTCCACTGCTCCGGCGGGATAATCTTCCGCGTACAGAGTACATGCCGCGCGCAAGCGCCTGCATGGTCCCTACAGCGGCATACGGGAGTGTGTCATGCCGATTGCGGCGCGAGTGCACCGGTTCTACAGGCGAATCGTCCTTCTACTCGTCGCATGCACGCTGGCGTTCGTGGGGCTGGCGCTCGTGTCCGTCCCGGTCGCGGCGCATGTCGCCCTCGTCGCCGCGACGCCGGTGCCGGGGAGCACGGTCGGGCAGCCGCCGAAGGCGCTCCGCATCCGCTTCGATCAAATCCCGGACCCGAAGTTCAACCAGATCACACTGCTCGACACGAGCGGCGCGGTCATCGCGGGTGGGCCGGCAACCGCCGCCGCAGACGATCCCAGCGTCGTCGAGGCACCGGTGAGCGTCAAACTCGCGGCGGGACTCTACACCGTCGCGTGGCAGGCGCTCGCGGGGGATGGACACCTGACGCGGGGAAACTACTCGTTCACCTTCTCCGGCGCCCTCGGCCCCGCGCCGCCCGTCGAGCCGCAGTCGATCGGCGCGCCGACGGCGGCCACGGCAGCGAACGGCTCGACGGCGAGCGGCGGCAACCCCTCCGCGCTCGCCGTGCTCGTCCGCTGGTGGCGGTACCTCGCGCTCGGCGTGTTGATCGGCGCGTTCGGCCTCGCCGCCCTCGTGCTCCGGCCCGCGACTGCGACGCTCGATGATGGCGACGCGGCGTGGACGCGGGCGACGCGCCTGCTCCAGCCGTGGGCAATCGGCGGCATCGTCGCCTTCGCGCTGGCGCACATCGCGACGTTGTTCGTCCAGGCAGCGACGGTCGCGGACATCTCGGTCGCTCGGGTGCGAAGCGAGACGCTGCGACGTCTGCTCTTCGACACGACGTACGGCGGCATCTGGCGGGCGACGACCATCGTCGCGCTCCTGCTCTTCGTCGGGCTGCTCGCGTCGCGGCTGCCCTTCTGGCGGGCGCAGCCGATGGCGCTCGGCGTGATCGCGACGCCGCGCCCGACGGTTCGGGCAGCGGGCTTGCCGGATGCTCCCGCAGCCGCCGTCTGGCCGTGGCGGCTCGGGCTGGGCGGCGCGCTCCTGCTCGCGGTCGTGCTGACGTTTAGCAGCCACGCGATCGAGAGCCAGCACCAGCCCGTGCTCGCACTGCTCGCGGACGCCGCGCACCTCGGCGCGATGGGCCTCTGGTTCGGCGGGCTGGTGATCCTCCTCGCGACGCTGCCGCGCTGGCTGCGCTCGCTCGCCGAGGAGCGGCGCACCGACGCGCTCGCCGCGACGGTCGAACGCTTCTCCAACCTCGCTCTCGCCTCAGTCGCCACGCTGATCGCGACGGGCGTCTACGCGATGACGCTGCACACGACACGCGCAACGATCCTCAACACGTCATACGGCCAGACGTTGCTCATCAAGCACGCGCTGATCCTCCCGTTGATCGGCACCGCCGCCCTGAACCTGCTTGTCGTCCGGCCCCGGCTGCGCCAGACCACCGCAGCGCGCCGCTGGCTCCCGCGCCTTCTGGGTGTCGAGACCGCGCTCGGTCTGGCGGTGCTGCTCGTCACGGCGACGCTGACGCAGTTGCCGCCGTCACACCTGCTGACGGGCGCGAATGCCGCCGCCGCCGACCCGCGCCTGAACGACGCGGTCGCCAACGCGCCGCCCGTCGTCGCGCCGAGCGCGAGCGCCGACTTGGACAGCGGGCCGCAGTCCGCCGAGATGCAGGACGCGGCGGGGATGACCGTGCTGCTGCTGACGACGACCGGAAAGGACGGCAGCGCGCTTGACGCGAACATCGTCGATCCCACGTTGGTACAGCCGCTCGCGGATGTGCAGCGCGTCACGGCACTGGTGACATTCTCCGGCGCGGATCTCGGGCAGACGACCGTGCCACTCGCGCGCGACGCGAGCGGGCACTACCGCGCGACGGGGATTTTCTTCCCGATCAAGGGTGAGTGGAACATCCAACTCGTGATCCGGCGCGCGAATATCGCGGAGGACATGAGGCTGAACTTCTCCTTCACCTCCGATCCGGCGCGCTTCCAGACGACGCAGCGCCCGACCGCAGCGGCGACCGCCGTACAAACCGGCTTCCTCTGGCCGCGCCTGCTCCCGAATGCCTACTTTGGCCTGCTCCTCGCGCTCGTCGGCGGCGCGCTCCTCGCCCTGACGTACCCCTCGCGGTTCCGCGCGACATTGCGTGGGCGGACGCTGCGCGCGTACCGCGCCTGGAGCGTCGGTACGTTGCTCATCGGCCTCATCGTCTTTGGCTACAACTCCTCCGACCGCACGCCGACCACGGGCGTCGCGAATCCGGCGCGGGATGACGCGCCGACGCTTGCGACCGGGCAGCAGTTGTATGCGCAGAACTGTGCCGTTTGCCACGGGGCGGGCGGTAAAGGTGACGGCCCGCTCGCGCAGAGCCTGAAGCCGCGCCCATACGATCTCACGGGCGGTCATCTCACTGGCCACACAGACGGCGACATCTACTGGTGGGTGTCGCATGGCATCGCGGGTACCGGCATGCCTTCCTTCTCCGGCACGCTGACCGATCAGGAGATGTGGGCCGTCATCCGCTACCTCCGCACCCTGCGGGGCAGTCCAGTGGGGAATTGAACCACAGAGGCACAGAGGACACAGAGGTGAGAAAGAGAGGGAGAAAATTTCTCCATCTTCTCGTCTCATACTCTGTGTCCTCTGTGCCTCTGTGGTTAATGTCCCCCGTATCGATGCGTAATCTGGGCGTGCTGATCAGGCGTGAGAGGGGTGAGGAGTGCGCCGCTCTGATGGGCGAGGGTGGCGAGATGGGCGATGAATTCCAGCGTCTCCATCCGCAGCAGCGCCTCGCGCGGCGACCTGCCGAGGGTCAGCGCGCCGTGCCCTTCGAGGATGAGAGCGCGGGCGCCACCCGCCAACGCCGCCGCAACGCCGCGCCCGAGGTCCGCCGTGCCGGGGCAGGCCCACGGGACGCGCGCGAGACCCGCGAGCATCAGGTGCGCCTCGGCGGTCGTCGTGATCGGCACGTCGAGGCCCGTCGTCGCGGCGAGTGTCACCCAGACGGGTGAGAGGTGCAGCACACAGCGGACATCGTCACCGGCGGCGTGGGCGGCGCGGTGCATCCGAATCTCGCTCGTCGCCTCCGGCGGGATCGGATCGTCGAATCCGGGCGCGGCGAGGGCGAAATCGTTGTCCGCGAGGTCCGCGAGATCGGTGGCCGCCTTTGATAGCAGCAGTTGACCGTCCGGCAGTTTGCCGCTGATGTTGCCGCTCGTGCCCCAGACCAGGCCACGGGCGAACGCGGACCGCCCCGCCACCTGGAGTGCCGCACGAAGCGCGGTGATAGCACCCTCGCTGCGAGGGATATTCGTAGGCATCGACGCTCCTCTCGTGGCGCAAGAATCGTTCGTCGCAGTGAAGGAACTCTTCGGGCCGTCCGTCGTTCTATACAATGCCGCATCGTCCCTTCGGGTACGATGGTCGCAGTGCGGCATTGTAGCAGTGGGATGAACGCGGGGAACTTTTATCCCTGCGTTCGAGAAATAGATGCATCGTGGGGCCGCCGAAAGGGCGGTTTCGGGTCCCGGGAGCATACAGAAAAGGGGTATCGTTCCATGCATTTCCTGCGCCGTTTCATGCTGCTGGCTCTCATCGTTGGCCTGTTTCCCGTGCTCGGGAGCGTTGCGCCGGTCGCCGCCGCGCCGGGTGGCCTGCCTGATGTCGCGCCCGACGCGGCGAGTACGCTCTATTTCCCGCAGACGAAGCACGCGCTCGGCGGGTCGTTCCTCAAGTACTGGACGAACACCGGCGGCCTGACGCGCTTCGGCTTCCCCGTCACCGAGGAAATGTCGATCAAGGACAACACCGGCAAGATGATCACGGTGCAGTTCTTCGAGCGGGTGCGGATGGAGTACCACCCGGAGAACGCCGGGACACTGTACGAAGTCCTGCTCGGCCAGCTCGGGCGCGAACTCGCGGGCAGTCGCAACGACGAACCATTCCGCGCCGTACCGGAGAGTACGAAAGCAGAATTGAACGACGACGGCGCGCTCTTCTTCCCGGAGACGAAGCACACCGCCTCCAACAGTTTCCGCCTCTACTGGCAGGCGAACGGCGGCCTGCCGATCTTCGGCTACCCGCTCTCGCAGGAGTTCACCGAGAAGAACGCGGACGATGGCAACTCCTACGCCGTGCAGTACTTCGAGCGCGCGCGGTTCGAGTGGCACCCGGAGGTCAAGGGCGGCACCGTCCTGATCGGCCTGATGGGCAAGGCGAGCGCGCAGACGATCAACGCGAACCAGGGGCCGCGCGCGCAGGGCGCCCTGACCGAGTGGACGCCGAATATGTTCCAGAAGTGGATCGAGATCAACCTCTCGCAGCAGAAGTTGTACGCGCACATCGGTAACTCGACCATCTACAGCACGTACATCAGCACCGGTACCGCGTCGCACCCGACGCCGCCCGGCGACTACACCATCTTCACCAAGTTGGCGAAGGACGACATGACGAATGGCAAGGCGGGCGACGACGACTACTACAACCTGCCCGACGTACCGTGGGTGATGTATTTCCTTGGGGGCGGCTACGCGATCCACGGGACGTACTGGCACACCAACTTCGGCCACGTCATGAGCCACGGTTGCGTCAACGTCTCGCAGGACGGCGCGAAGTTGCTCTTCGACTGGTCGCCACTCGGCACCCGCGTCGTCGTGCACAACTAATACTGATTTAGGATGAGGCATTGGCATAGAGCCAGCGCTGGTTGGTGAGCGACTTGACTCGTTCCGTGTCGTTCGCCAACCCGTTCAGTGCCTCACACAACACCTCGTCCAACTGCGCGTCC
>JAABUS010001743.1_pt1 | contig 45339 bp, 29 predicted proteins | sample 5560161 | NCBI WGS metagenome assembly JAABUS01 (sample SAMN10711885, study PRJNA513376) | rock metagenome | isolation source: Antarctica rocks | place: Antarctica: Victoria Land, Trio Nunatak nord | collected 2016-01-04 | reverse complement strand
CTTTGCGCATGCCATTCGCATGCCATTCAATGGCATGCGCAAGCTGCGCACGCCATTGCGCATGCCATGGGGCATACTATGGCCCATACTATGGCCCATACTATGGCGCATGCCAATGCGCATGCAAATGCGCATGCTATAGGGCATATAATGGGCCTATTCGTCTGATATTTGAGTTGCTGATTATTTATCGAGTTGCTGAACCTGCTGACAGCAAGTACTATTTGCTGACAGGACCCTACCCGGACCCCTGACTTACTGATCCTGCTGAACCTCGGGTCGGTATTTGACATGGAGTTTCAGCGCAAACCCGTAGACGGCTTTCTGACAGGGCTGATAGCGCTTGGAGTATACTGACATTTACTTTTGAGATTTGCCGATGATTATATTAAAGTATTAAACGGAGAGCCTTAATAAATATCCTATATATATTCGTATTTAAATTACAGTCTTTCGAGAAAAATAATCTATAAGGATTTTATATTTAAATTATTTTAAAAATTAATAATTATAATTTAAATTAATAATTATATTAAAAAACTTTCGCTCGGCCTACGACCGATTTTTCTAAAGTTTTTAAATTATATTTTTATATTTAAGAAAATAGTTATAGAAATTATTATTACGATTTCGTTATATTTCTATATAATTAAATTTAATTAAACTAGCGTGCCTTGGCCCTAGTCTAATTTCTAGTTTATAAATATTTTTATAAAACTCCTATAGTTAGAATTCTATTTAAACTACGGTTATTATATAATTCCTATATTTATTAAATCTTTAATATAATTCTAACTATCCTTCTTCGTTAGTAAATAAAGGAAGTTATATTAGAAAGTAATTACAGTTTTATTAATATAAAAGGCGGAGTATATTATAATATTTATTAATAGTAGCCTATAGAGAGAGAGCGCCGTTAGCGAAGGGGATAATCGTAATTAATATATACTCTTTATACTTTAAACCCTTATCCTAGTAAGATTTAATAAAGTTATAGAAAATATAATATAAAGAGTAGGCCCGAAGGGCCTAGGTTTTAAATCCGCCTTAATATATTAATAAAATAATACCTAGAGTTAGACTATTCGAGATAATAATATAAGTCGGTAGGAATAACTTATTCTTCCTCTATAAGACTCCGATAAAAATAAATAAGAAGAAGACGATTAAAGTCTTAATCGACGCGCTAAAAAACGGAATATTAAAATAATATAAAGATATACTATCGAGCCTAGTAAGTACGATAATAAGTTTATTATTTATAATAATAATAAAAAAGAATTTATATAGATAACGAGCGATATAGAGCTCGCCGAGAGTTTTAATACTAACTAGGGCCTATAATATAATACTATCCGAGGTATAACTAGTAATATAGTTATTCTTAGTAAATAGAATAATGAGATAAATCACGATTATATAGAGAGTAAATCGAATAAGTTAGATTTAAAGAGGTAGTTTAAACTAGTTATAATTTAATTATTAAATAAATAAGTAGAAAGTACTCGGATATAAGGTTTAAAGGATTAATATCGATAAAAAGAACGAGACTTTAAGAAGGAGGTCTAGAAATTAAAAGAATATCCCTATAGAGAGACTCGATTTATAGACGACTCTAATAATAGCGATAATAACTTAAAAGTCGATAGTAGTCGACGATATACGACTTTTAATTTAGCTCGGTTTTCTATATTTCCTAATAATAATAAGAGATACCTAGAAGTCTCTATATTTTTTAGAACGTACGATAGAATTTAATAAAATAACTAGAAAATATACTTAAATTTAAAATTCCGTTAAAGTACTATCCTATTCCTATAAAAGGAAGATAAGATAGACTACGTTCGAGACTATTATAAATTAATAGCCTTCGATGTTATTAAAGTTTATATAGACCCTACCTCTACCGATCTTTACCTAACGGCGAAAGAGATAGTAGAAGAGTTAGATAATATATTCGGTGAATACGACTAGGTTAGAAAAGTAGATATAGACCTCTACTACCCCTCGTTCGGAATAAGCGTAAAGAGATATAACGAATTATTTAATAAATTCTTCGTATAGTTCTTAATAGCGATCGCCCTACTATAGTTTTCGAATATTTATAAAATATTTAATTTAAAGCGCCTAGTAACCGAGCGTTTAAAATTAAAGATATTTAATAGATTTATATATACTTTATTCCGCGAGCTCGTAAAATATCTTCGATAATATAATATAAATTTAAGGTAGAACGACGAGTTTACTACTTATACTATTAAAGTTATTATTAATTCTATTAAATATATATTTAAATAATTAGCCCCTATCGCCTAAGACTCCGCTAGTACTATAGATACTCTTAGGTTAAGAGGAGGTAACGGTAAAAGTAACTATTAAAATAATAATCGCGGTAATAATCGTATATTATTCGGTGTATATCGTTATTTATAAGAGACGTAAAATTGTTTTAAATAAGAGAATCGCTACTTTAGGTACCTAGAGTAAAGGTATCGAGTTAACGATAAAAACGCCCCTTATAAGAACTAAAAACCTATAATTAGGGACTAAATAACTATAAGGCTAACTATAACGGGATTAAAAATTATTAATAAAAAAGTTATAAGTATTAATAATTCCGACTCGGAAAACTAATTATCCTTAATAAAGTCGCTATTAGGGATAAATATACTCAACTATATAAAAGAATTAAATAGTTAGAACGACAAGTTAAGGAGAATCTAGTATTAGTTTTATTATTTTTATATAATACCTCCGGAAAGTTTTAAAAGAGGAGATAACTAGATTTTCTAAAGAAAGTTTATATTAAACGGGGGTTAATTAAGGTAAAATATTTTACGGATATAAAAACGTCGGTAAAAGTCTTTATTAATATTAAATTTACGATATTCTATAAACTCCTAATTATTCTACTAGTTAAACTTTACCGTTTAAAGTTAATTAATAATAAATTAACGCCGACGATTACTTATATAACTTAAGTAAAATTAGTTATTAATAACTATATTAAAGAATATTAATATCTAGTTACGAATCTAGGCCGTTTCGATTTTATATTAGGAATATTATAACTAGAATTATATAACCCTTATATCTCCTTTAAAGATAGGTCTATACTATTTAATTTAGACTATTATATATCGAATTATCTACGATATATTAAACCCGCCTTTATTTATAGCGACTTAAAGTAATAAGGGAAACGAGTAATATTTATAAATAAAAAAAATATTATTAAAATCTTAGTATATATCTATATAAGGATAATAGAAAGGGAAGAGAACTAGGCCTTAATTATATAACCGGAAAACTTTAAGCGATTAATATAAAAAGAGTATATATACGGACCTAGATTTATTATAAACGTAGTAGTTATATCGCCCGAAGACTACGAAAGATTCTTCGAAAAGATAAGGAAGATCTTTATTACTATTATTAAATTAAAGTAAAAGATTCCTAAGATATACTATAAGTAAATTAAAGTTTAGAATTTTATAGAAATAAACAAACTTCCCTCTTATAGAGTAATTAATTATAAAATATATTTATAGAAGGGAGTTACTCTACCTACGAAGAGAGTTTACAGTATATTAAGAGACTAAACCGTAGTAGTTAAAGAATATATCGATGAGATACTAGATAAGGGGTATATTAGAAGGAGTATATCTTTATATATAATACTAGTACTTATTATTAAGAAACCTAACGGAGGACTATATATATATATTAACTACCGAGCGTTAAATACTTTTATAATTAGAAATAGGAATATTTTATTATTTATAAGAGAGACCTTTACTAGACTATATACGGTCAAGATTTATAGTAAATTTAATATTATTACCGCTTTTAATAAAGTCCGGATAAAATTAAATAACGAAGAAAAAACTACTTTCCTTACTAGATATAAATTATTCGAATATATAATAATACCTTTCGGGTTTTATAATATACTAAGTATATTTTAGGCCTTGATTAATAAAGTTCTTTAAGAAGATTTTAATATCTTTTACTCGGTATACCTCGATAATATCCTTATATATAATAATAATAAAACCGAATATATTAAATATATCGGAAAGGTCTTTAAAATACTCCGCTAAACTAGGCTTTACTTTAATATTAATAAGTATAACTTCTATATTAAGGAGGTGAAATATCTCGGGTTAATTATTACTACCGACGGGCTAAAAATAAATTTTAAAAAGATAGATACTATTTTATAATAAAAAACTCCTAGGTATATTAAAGACGTTTAAGTATTCCTAGAATTTATTAATTTCTACCGACGGTTTATCGACGGTTACTTTAGAATAGCGGTATTATTATCGAATCTAATATAAACGGTTAAAAAGAAGGACTTCGTATATCCCTAGGTATTTAATAGTATTAAATAAAAAGTATTTAATATTTTGAAAAGAGTATTTATATCTACCCCGATCCTAGTATATTTTAATTTTAATAAAAAAATATAGGTAGAAACCGACACCTCCGATTACATTATAATAGTAGTATTATTATAAAAGGATACTCAAGGACTACTACGACCGGTAGTTTTTATATTAAAGAAGATATTACTCTAAGAATATAACTATAAAATCTATAATAAGAAACTATTAATTATTATATAAATATTCGAGGAATAGTACCCTAAATTAACCGGTATATTTATCGAAGATTTAATTAAAGTAATAACCGACTATAAAAATCTAGAATATTTTATAATTATAAAGTAGTTTAACCGCCGGTAAACGCGGTAAATAGAGTTTCTATCGGAATTTAACTTCCGTATTATATACCGGCTTAATATATAGGGGATAAAACCTAATAACTTTACCCGTAGGGTAGATAATTTACTAGAAACGAAAAACGACGATAAAAAGAAGTTTTAATACTAAATTTTATTTAAATATAAATACTTAAATTAGGGAGTTCGTTTTATAATCTCTTTTATTTTTATACTTCTCGACGAAAGCGAGTAAAATACCCTATATCTAGCGGTATTAATCTACGATTTAAATAAATAAAATAATAGTATCGATAATAATAAATTATTATCGGGGATTTTAAATAAACCTAAAGTTAAAATTAAAGACCCCGTTACTAAATTAGATATTATATAACGGATAAAGGGATCCTATAGGGACGATAATATAATTTAATATATTATAAATACGAAATAGTTTAATTTAAGAAAAGTACCTTAAAACTTAATAAAAAATAGTATTAAATTAGAACTAGGAGACTATAAAGTCTTAAATAAAATACTATATATAGGTAAATATCTATATATATTAAATAATCTAGAATTACGTATTAGTATTATTAAGGAACTATATAATAGTCTCTTTAGAGATTACGACGGACACTTAACTATATACGACCGATTTAGTAGTTATTACTATTAGCCAAGAATAATTAATAGTATCGCTCGATATATAAGAAGTTACTATATATATAAAAGAACGAAGGTATATTAAAAAAGTAAATAGAATTTATTAAAACCTCTACCGATACTAGACTACTATTTCTAGGATATTTTAGTAAATTTTATTATACCTCTACTAATCTACTCCCGGTATAGGCGAGTATATAAATACATTATAATTATAGTTAATAAACTATCGAAGAAAAAGAAATTTATATTATTAAACTCTATAGAGGTTGAAGTTATAGTATAAATATTTATCGAGTAGATATAGCGAGAGGAAGGATACCCTAGGATTATTATATCCGATAAAGGATCTTAATTTATATCCTATTTCTAATAAAGATTATATTAACGAATTAGTATTAAATTTAAACTATCTACGACTTTCTACCCCGAAATAGATAGTTAAATTAAAAGTATAAACACCGTACTCAAATAGTACCTTCGCGCGTATATTAATTATAATTAAAATAACTAGGTAGACTTCCTACTATTAACCGAATTCGAAACTAATTCTAATAAAAATACCTCGTTAGGTATCGAGTTATTTCTAGTTATAAAGAGGTATCTACCCCGTTCGGGAATTAAACTATTAATACTTTAGAATTTAGAGGCCTCTTAAAGAATGAAAAGAGAAATAAAACTAGTTAATAACTTTATCGAAAGAATAAATAAATTAAAATAATATCTATAAGAATAGTTAAAATAGTTATAAATACTATAAGTTGAGTAAGTGAATAGAAACCGCCGCCTAGTACTAGAATTTAAAGAAGGGGATTTAGTAATATTAAATTATAGAAATATTAAAATAATACGACCGGCTAAATCCTTAGACTATAAAAATCTAGGGCCATTTAAAGTTATTCGCGTAATTAATAATTTAGTATATAAACTAGAATTATTTAAATCGATAAATAGTATCTTCTTTATATTTTATTTATAGTTATTATATATAGACGGGAGTGATCCTTTATTTAGATAAATTAACCTACTATTATTTCTAATATATATCGATATTAAGAGAAGCGACTACGAGGTAAAAGAAGTCCTAGATATAAAACTAGATAATAGGAGGAAGGACTTTATAACGGGTAAAAAGAGATACTTTATATATAAAATTAAATATAAGGGATAAGACGATGTATTTAAATAATAATTATACTAGGAAGTAACGGGCTACCCCGACCTAATTATTAATTTTTATTATTAATATACGAATAAACCGGTACTCTATATATTTTTCTAGATATTAAATAACTAGGAACCCCTACTAGCTCTATTATTAATAAATTAACTTTATTATATTAAATTAAGATTATTTACTAAGATAAATATTATTATTAATAAGTTAAATCTATTCGATTAAGGAGGCGGATTTACGTAATAGTTATAATACCGCTAGTTACGTTTTTAACGAAGGCTAAAAAGGGCTAGCGCTTAGTACTAATATATACTTTTCATGAAAATATTTATAAACGATAGGAATTAGTCGTAGGAGCTCCCGTTAAGGGAGGGGGGTAATATTATAATTTTATTATATTTTTATATAATTAAATCTAATTAGGCTAGCGTGCCTTGGCCCTAATCTAATTTCTAATTTATAAATACTTTTATAGAACTCTTATAATTAGAATTCTATTCAAACTACGGTTACTATATAATTCCTATATTTATTAAATTTTTAATAATTATTATAAAGATTTCCCCGTAAAAAAGAAATTAATTTCGCGAATATAAAAAAATAATTTAAAAAGAGCCCGCTAGTTTCAAGATTTAATTTATTATATAAAAAAGTTAATCTTTAATTTTTACCGAGGATTCTTTATAAAATAATTATTTTCTATAATATTATAAAGTTTTTATAGTATAAATAATAATAATTAAAAATTTTAATTATATTATATTATTATTATATCTATAATTTATAGAAATTATTATAAAAATATTTATTTTATTATCTTTATATATAATATTTAACTCTTTCTTTAAGGTATTATTTTAACTTCGTTATATTTACCGGGAGTTTAATAGCCTGCGTACGTTTTTCTTGTGATTCGCGTTTACGCGGCCGGTGCTAAGCTCGGTGGCGGCTTGGCCCCGACGCTAGACCGGGGGCCTAAGCGAGGACGGTAGGGTGAAAGGGAAATTCTGGTTGGTTATCGGCAGGGTCCAGAGGTAGAGCCTATGAGCGGCCGCTAGAAGCGAGATGACCCCTATGCTGTGGCTTGGCGACAAGGTATTCAACGGTTTCGATGATCCTGTAGATGCATATTCGTATCTACACCCTACCTCATATACTAATGACAGCAACAGATGACTCCTCTTATGCAATGCTGCGGCCATCTCATCTTGGCAGTACTACCTCTGCCTGACTTCGAGCGGCCGTTTCGGTCCCTTGTGACCCTGATTCCAGAGGTATGCACTGAAGCTGAAATAAAAGTACGTAAGATTTTGCTTTTCGCCCCAGATTTGCACGTCATTCTACCTCTGTAGTTGGGGTCAGAAGGGACTAGAGATGGCCGCTCACGGCCCCGCAGAGATGATATTGCCAAGATGAGGCCGCCTGGCAGAGGTGACATTGCCAAGTTGAGGTGGACCCAGCGTTGCATGAGAGGCGACATCTGTGTCTGCCAACAGTTGAACAAGCGAAATACGACGCGTTCCTCGGGCCTCTCTGTGGGTATAAAGTAAACTCATGAGAAGCAATTCTGGTCCAGGCATCACATCCAAGCATTCTTCTTTTACATCCAAACATTCTTCTTCAAAGAAGGAAACCCCGGCCTACCACACCACACTCGATCATCAGAGAAATATGCGTTCCTCCATCATCATTTCCGCTGCCTCCCTCTTTGGGCTCGGCATCGCCCACGCCGATACCTTGGTTGAACGTTCCGTCAACAATGGCCCCTGCACGGGTCAAGGCTCGGCCCCTGGCGTCTGTATCCCCACGGGCCAATGCTCCAGCGGCGGCGGATCCTACATCAGCAACGCCTGTCCTGGTCTCCCTAACGATATCAAGTGCTGCACCAAACCATCCTGCGGCAACGGCGGTAACTGCCGTTTCACGTCCCAGTGCCAATCTAGCACCGTCTCCGACTTATGCCCCGGTCCGGCCGATTTCAAGTGCTGCGTTCCCGGAGGCGGCGGCGGTGGTAATTACCCCACCCCGAGTTTTCCGGCCGTGGGGGCTTGCAAGGCGAGAGCCGTCAATGGCGCCAAGGCGATCGTCTCGGGCAATCCGGGCAAAGTCCGTCAGATCTACTGTATTAGGGACTGCGCTTGCCCTGGTACCAGCGACCATTGTTGCGGGTTGGCCACCGATATGATGTGCTCTTCGGCAGGTGGAGTAAGCACTCTCTCTGTCTATGTTTTGTTCAATGATTCTCTTCGCTCTCCTCGAGTAATTCTTGCTGTTGACACTTGAGCAGGTCAGGACTTCCGCGGGAGAGCCGATTGCTGAGTGGGTCATGAACAATCGTGGTTCTCTCAACCTCAAGTATGTTATCTGGGGTCAGAAAATCTGGAACCCGAGCACAGACGGTGTCAAACCTTGGTCGCAGTGGAGAGGAATGGAAGATAGAGGTTCCATTACTGCCAATCACTGGTGTGTCCTGCTCCTCTATAACAGTTGCATTGCGTATTCTAACGGAATTGTTAGGGATCATGTACACGTCAGCTACAATGCTTGATTTGGAGAACCTAGCGAGCGGTTGCTTCGCTCCCGAACTGGTACGAGAAAGTAGTTGTTTGGATCTTTGTATCTCAACTCTCATTAAAACCGCTAGTGGCAGAAATGCCTGATTTCAGTTCATGTCTTTAGGACAGTCCGAAAGCTCATAGGTGACAACAATATAAATACATAGTTTGTCAGAAAATAACGTGATGTGCGTAATATGAGTAGTGCAAAAGATGATTGAATTGAATTCTGTAATGACACATGATCAAGAGACAGATCTAAATTGACTCTGCGCCTGGTGACCAACCTCTCATCTAAATCGATCGATAAAAGGAATCAGACATATTGTCTAGTAGGGATAGCAATCAGGCAGCAGCTCCCATGCAATGGAGTACACGAATGGCGTAGAGCATTTCGACGGTCGGAGCGGAATCTTTGAATTTGATCTCGTAGACCAGTATGCCATTCAGGGACGAGCAGAAACAGTAGGGTGGATCCACCATCTTGATCTGGACGACTTCATTCTCATCATACCGTCGACATCCCAAATCATGCAGATAAGTCAGGGCGTTTGACGGAGTGGACAACGGCCGACCAAGCGTTGAGAGTGCGTCGGTATGAGACATCTGAGGCCGCCGCTTGACAGTCTCGATCCGACAGGGACAGATACATTCTTGCATTGTCGTTAAATTCCTCTCCCTGGCAGAGAAAGACCTGGATTTTTTTGAGCAACGAATACGGCAAGACGGCAGCTGACATAGGATTTGGGGTTTGCCACTTTCTATCTTCGTCTTGTTGCGCGGTGTTTGTAGCAGCCCAATATCTGGACGAGCACGGTATTTGTATGGAGATGGTAAGCCATTGCCAGTGCCTGAATGAATTTAGGTGAAACAGCCTGTAGACGTTTGTCTTGGAGTCAATCCGGGTCAGTTGTTCGAAAGAATTGATGACCACGAGACAGGATATTGGGACCTGAGCGTCTACGGTATATGATTCTGCAAAAAAGTTTCCTGAGACTTCGAGGGGAGTTACTGGTTTTGGAGACAGCGATCGTCTCGAGACTGCGTAATTACGGCTTGCACGATTATTAACATGAGTCTCATGCTTCGTAGATTCGTTATACCACTCTCCAGAGCTCAAAGCGCCTTGAGTTCAAGGAAGTTCGTTGGTTGGATATGAGTGACTTCGAGGGGCGACTGAAATTGATTGCAAGACCGAATTCACCGTAGTCGTTCGGAACATAACGGCATCGTGTGTCTTTGATACCGAGTCTTGTATGTTGGAAAGCTGTGTACGCAAGCTGATAAGTGGATCTGTGGAGCAGCCGACTTCCTGACTAATTGATGTTAATATCGTCTCGGATCGAGCGTTCGAAGATCTGAAGCGTATCAGCACTGACAGACGAATCCATATGGACCGATGACTTACAAATTATTGGCAGTTAGGGCTATGACTAGATTCAATCTATCTTCTCTGAGCGAACTTTGGATTCGATACACTTTCGATCTCCCTTTTGCCCACGCCCTTCGGCGTATTCGTGAGGAATTGTTAACTTTGGTGATTATTTTGGTTTCGAGAAGGATCTTCAACTGCTCGAGGGTTGTCCTTGCTCTGCCCAGAATTGTGATCACATTGGGAGGATAGGTCCCTTTCCGATCATCGATTTCTGCCAACACATTGGCAAACTATTCGATCTGCTCCTAAAGGAGTGGGTAATCTAGCATTAACATCGAGGGTGAAATGTCGAAACATACCAGTAATTCACTAAGCTCTTCCGAAGCTTGATAGAAGGTCCTCGCTTTCTTGACAACTTCAACGACCCCTGCTACAAAAGTAATTACACTTGCAACCAACGATAGTCCGTCTAGCATAGCTGTGTAAACGAACTTGACTTTCTGGTAGTTCGAAGCTCTTCAATAGGAAATGTCCGAGCCGTGGAGAGCCAAGAAAGCTTTCCGACAATTCCTTTGACTCGGTCAAAGGGGTCTGAAGGCGGTGGATTCGAGTGGCTTGATGGAAAGAGAATGGTAGGTCGGAACAGAATGGATACATGACAGTCTCTAGATAATGACTTTTGCAATGTGTGAAAATTGACAATAGTAAGGAGCATTGAAATCAGAAGATAGACTTTCCAGCTACATGGGGTCATCGTTCGGCTTTCCATTTCGCCCATGAGGCTGAAAAAGCAAGGCGGTAGGAGGGACACTTGTTCGTTCACGAGAATGAAAGCCACGGTAAATATAGGTCCATATGAATTCTTTAGGGTTCCGTGGCGGGGCCAGACCCTCCAAAGACTACAATTCGGCTGTGATTCTGTAAGGCAGCAGCGTCAAACGTCTTAACCAATCGTCTATACGTTATTTATGGATAAGTTTCCATGTCAAAGCGCCCGGTTGCGCCGTCAAGCCAAGGATGTAGCCAAGTGGGATATGAGCAAGTGACAGCAAGGAATCTAGGCAGCAGCACTCAAGAAGTTTAGGCGGCAGCATTCGAGAAGGGAGCATTTGGTAAAAATACCTAGGAATCAGGCAGCTCACCCGCGACCGTAGGGCGGCATGCACCCTAGACCCAAGGGGGGGTGATAACGGGGTACATTTCTGTCGTCTTGGCATCATCACGGATCGGGGCATCTTCAGCGCCACCATCTTTTCCTGATAATACATTCATGACCGCCAAACCTTTGACGAGACCAACACACGCGGAGGGAGGCTTGCCAGGGCATGATAGAGAGGGCTTCGAGATGCCTCGAATATGGAGGACGACTTGCTCTTCGAGGCTCCAAGAAGCCCTTTTGCAGTCGCCGTTATCTACACAATGCCTTTTGGTCTCACGGCGCCGGTAACATCGATTTACCCTCCTGGTGGATCCTCTTGCTGCAGACCTCGGATCATAATGATGGGTCACGTTCAAGGAGGGGAGTCAAGGACGTGGGGGAAAAGTTCTCGGGGGCCCTGCAGGATATATTTTTACACTTCCTGCACCCAGTCCAGACGCTGGCTCTCATGCGGCGACTCAGACAGTCAACAACAGCGCATCACAATGCCGCTTCCATTGTCAGAAACGCAGCTTTAAGCGTCAGACAGTACTCGAGGAACTACACTTCAATTGCTGAGGCCGTAATCACGGGTGAGAAGGCGACTCAAGAAAAGGCACAAGACCAGATCCAGGACGCGTCTGCGGACCCGCCCGCGAAGGCACCCAGGAGTATGGGCACAATACGTAAGAGAATAGACGAAATCTTCAGCACTGAAGATCAGACAAAACTTTATGATGAGCTATGGCGTAATTATCAGGATATAGTGGAAGCTTCACAGTCGCTGTCGCCTGAGGAAGTCATCAAAATGCTTCGGTCTTTAGGAAAATCTGAACGACCAAAAGACCTCGAACGCTCCGTGGCCTTTTTCGAAAGCCTACCTGTCTCCCAGCGAAAAGCAATTCATTACAGCCATGCTGTCTCAGCTGCACTTGCCTTGAACGATCTCGACACTGCACTCGCAATCCATCAAGAGGCTAGGTCCAGGATATCCGGCTCCATTGGGACTGCTGCAATCTTGAGTCATACGATACAGCATGAGCTTTGGCAGCGAGCCATAAGTATTTGGCACCAGTATTGGGCCGTTGGGAAGATGGCGTATTTCGCAAGCCCCGAGATATGGACTACAGTAGATGCTTTGCCTCTGCCTGATTTCATTGAGAGGGCGGTTTCTGCAGCAGATTTTGCAATCTCGATATCCGGAACCGCAGACCGTGCAGCGCAAGACGGAGCAGGTGCGGCTCGTGATTTCGCGCTAGAACTCGCTCGACGATCTTTCAGCCGAAAAGAAAGGGCTTTCAATGTCCAAAAGCATTGGGCTCTTTTGCAGAAGGCCAGGGTGCTGGACGCTTCAGACTTGAATATACCGGTGATGGCCATGAACCAACTTCTGAGTATTGGGAATCGAGAGCATGGGCACCGAGCATTGAACCTCTATCGGATACTTCGAAAGGAAATTGCCTTCAAACCTGATCGCGACCTCTTGTCAACGATCACGAATCGACTTCTTGACGAGAAGAGTATTTTGGGAGTGTTCATGCTTATTGACGACTGGCGGAATTATTTCAAGACACTCCCACGACTCTTTGCTGTTAAGATTGCAAGAGTGCTTGCGCAAAATGGACAGCTGGAGGCTACTCAGAAACTGTTTGACGACTACTGTGTAGAACATGGCACGCCAAAGTCCAATTCGCTTTACCATTCCCTGCTTTATGTTTACAACCGCCGAGCAGACGTCAATGGCATCACATGTATGCTCAACAAGTTGGGCGAAGGATATGGATTCAAGCCGGGACTTACGGCATATAACTTTGTTATCTCGACCTTTGCTCGTGTCGGCGACGTCCAAGGGGCGTTGAGCTGGTTCAAGAAGCTAAGCGAGAAAGGCTTCAAGCCTGATCGTCAAACTTTTTCTGCACTAATGTCTATGTACGGCAGAAGAGGAGATCGGGATGGTCTTAACGAAATTTATCAGCTATCAAAAGCAGAAGGCATCACGGCGAGTGCGAAAATGATAGATACTCTTATTATGGCTAATATCAACGAAGAAGATCTGGCAGAAGCTGAGCGTCTTGTTAAGGATTTCACGAATACGGACTTGGAGGGTTCTCGGACCTTCATGTGGAACATCCTTTTGAACGCTCATGCCCTGCGCAAGAATGTTAAAAAGGTGTCAGAGCTACATGGCCAGATGCAAGAAGCCGGAGTGGCGCCCGATAACATGACTTACGCTACTCTGATGACCAGTCTAACAATTGCCAAACATCCAAAAGCCGCCAATAAGATACTGCAGACGGTCATGCCTCGAGCAAACATGAAGCGAACGGCTTTACACTACGCCATCGTTATGGGAGGATTCCTTGCCACGAAAGAGTATGGCGAGGTTTTCAGGCTGTACAAAGACATGATAGAGCGCAATCTCAGTCCGACAATGAGCACACAAAACGTGCTACTCAGAGCGGCCGCTTCCATTGACATGTCGAGTAAGGACCCAGAGGCTGAAGCTGGAGATCGAACGGAGCTTGTACGCGCACAGCAAGCACTCGAACAGACTCTTGCTACTTTAGATCCTGCGGAGCTTGCAGCTTCCGAGCCCCGCAAGTTTGTTGGCATCGCCCCTATGAACGAAGCCTTCTCGTCTACTTACTTCGAATACCTCATCTTTCTACACGGCAAAAACGCTGCTTTTGACAAGGTTACTGAGCTCTACAATCTCTTCATAAAAACGACGTCCCAATTTACTCATCAGGACGTTGAAGCTAGCCCGCCAATGCGTCTCCTCAGTGCTTTGATGGTGGCTTACAGACGCGTTGGCAACCACGAGGAAATTGAAAAGTGCTGGAATCTAGCACTTGACAAATCCAAGGAGCTTGCCTGCCGGTCAAAGGCCGCGACCAACGAACCTGGGTGGGTACTACATTCCCGCCGCTTCATCATCAATCTACCCCTTCACCAATACATGATGAGTCTCGGTGAAGGAGTCCTGGTCTCGGCGCACAAGATTGACCAACTCAACGCCACCATCCACTATCTGCAAGAGTGCGGCTACGAGCTTAATTCCCCCAATTGGAACCTCTACATCCAAACCCTCGCCCGCTCCGCCCTCCCTGACCACCAAGCCCTTGCCTTCGAAATATGTGAGCGCGAATTGATCAACGACTGGCCCGGCTGGGGTCGCCTTGGCGATCCTGAGTATATGAAGCCAAAGCTACGCTCTATGATGAGACAAACGCTGCTGATGCCTCAGAAGAGGATGCCCGCGTATCTAACGTTTGTATGGCTCGCAAAGGTGTATGTCTGGGCTAGAAATCGGAGAGCAGGTGCTACTACATGGTACATTAGTAGCGTGGCACCGAAGACTATCGATGCTGTTACTAGTATGCCGAGGGTGGAGGATGGGCCGCAAAAGACGATTTTGAGACCAGATTAGATAGAACCAAAGGGCGGTGTTGTGTGACGTGGCATTATCGGTATATATTGTTTTGATTTCCTTGCATACCCCCTTAGTGCCTGCTGATGCCTATCGTCTGATGTTTGGGCGTTTACTCTAGAGGTTATTTACCTATCTTCTTTGTTAATGAGCAGCTAGATCCTCAGGTAGATAGGAATTAGCCATCTTATGTATAGTCTCTGGGTTTCAATAGTATATGCTCACGCGAGGCCAAATCGTCGACGACAAGGCCTGAGAGCTTTCCCAAGCTGCGTCGCTCCGATTCGATGTTGGGCGTTGCAGACCTCGAAAGGGTTAGTGGCTCCGTGTGGCTCGTCGTAGTGTTGTGATGAGGAATACTTGAGGGCGGCTCACGAATATTGCTAAAAGTGTGTATACCTTGTCCCACACGTGTACAGCGGCGTACATACTAAGGGTCGAAGCTTTCCTCGATTTGTGCAATTATGGCAACATACATCGATGTTATATAGATGTATCCCTCCGCCATGAGAAAAGGATGGATCTCCATAGAGCAGAATATCACAAATTCCAAGAACCATGCCATTCATTTCCAAGAGCTCCAAATGACTTTGAAAACCACCACTACGGTTTGACACCCTTTGAGTAACGACGCTAACAGAAGATGCATCAGTACATCCATCTAATTATCAACCAGGCTGCGACGGAGATTCCGGCGATAAAAGTTCGGGGCGGCCGAGCTTTGTTCCGATAGCCCTGTCAGCCCTGCGCCCTCAACGATCGTGTCCTCAAGAAAGTTCTCAAAGCAAAATAGGGATTGTGAACCTCAGCCTTCCTTTCCCTCCTAGGGCATTCTCGAAAAACAGATCTAACATGGCAGCACCACCACCTCCAGGCGCCCAGCCTTCCCCTCAACAAATGGCAGCCATGCAAGGCCAATTGGCAGTGGAAGCTCAGCGACGAGGAATGACGCCCCAGCAACTGCAAGCCCAGCAACGGCGAGAAATCGAAGAAGCAGCTCGCAGGGAGGGTGTAACATTCGAGCAATACATCACCAAACTCAAACAACAAGCTTTCGAAAACCACCAGCGGCAGCAGCAAATGGCCGCTCAACAGGCAGCGGCGCAACAAGCACAGGGTGGGCAACCACAGCCGCCGCAAGTGCAGGGACAGCAAGGGCAGCAAGTTCCTATTCAGCCGGGGGCACCGGACCCGAAGGCGCAAGCGTTGGCGAAGTGGTTAAGGGGGCAGGATTTGAAGTCTAGAACATGTATATTGAATGGGCAGCGGAAGGATATGTTTAGAGGTACCTTACCTTCCTCAATGCCCCGCTCTCCTTAAAAAAACCTGCTAGTAATACCTTCTGTCTACAGTCAAACGCGCCCTCCGAGCAATCGAGTCCCCCGCCTACGAAAAAGCCCGCAAAAAGAACCCATTACTCCCGGAAGTGACGCCCCAGACGCCCAAAGCCGAGATCTTCAAACTCCTCCCGCTCTCCCTCCTCGCCCTCCGCGTCTCGAAATCGGATCCCCACGCCGACCACAACCACGCACCTTCCAAGCCTCAGAAACGAGTCAAGGGACTCTGGACAGTCAAGATTGAACAGCAGCAGGATATCAGTGATGACTTGCACTACGTCTGGCTGTACGAAGGACCGCAGTGGCGGACGAAACTCTACGCGGGTGGGGCGTTGGTGCTGATAATGACGGTGGTGATGTTCCCGCTGTGGCCAGTGACCTTGAGGATTGGGGTCTGGTATCTCAGCATGGGGTTCTTGGGACTGATAGGATTATTCTTCGCGATGGCCATCTTCCGACTAATACTCTTCTGCGCGACCGTGTTCACAGTCCCACCCGGACTATGGCTATACCCAAATCTTTTCGAGGATGTGGGCTTCTTCGATAGTTTTAGACCGGTTTGGGGATGGCAAGAGGTGAGTGCTTCTTATAGCTTAGCTTTCTATTTTGTTGAGGGAGGGGGCGTGAGGCTAATTGCTGTTGATGAAATAGGAGAAGAAAAAGAAAGCGAAAAAGAGCACGAAGGGCGGAGAGCCTGCTGCTGTAGGGGATGCGAGTGTGACGGCTACGACGACTGCGACTCCGACTGAGAACAATGCTGTGGCGCAAAGGCATGCTCACGCTGCGCCGAGGGTTGAAGAGGTGGAGGATGAGTAGGGTGTTTAGGATCCATGTAGATTCCTTTAGTAATAGCAAACGCTATGATTCCTCATTTTTGACGGTGAACTGCGAGTCCAGTGCTTGATTTGTATATGGTTTAATATTTCAAGCCTGTCGGTATCGTGGACCAGGCAGTATATTTACAGTAGCTCAAAATTGCCCACGAAATTTGATGGATTTTGCTTTCTAGCACAGCTATAGGAATGTATGAGGTACATGTTCTTCAAAATCTCATACCTGTCAATGTCAATTCAAGTGGAGTTCACAATACCATTAATTCCTATTATCTAAAGCAGTCTAGGTGCACGCCTAATATGTCTATACCTTAATATAGATCAAGATTTCGTGCGCTTGAGTAGTAGAGATGGTGTTCTAGGTGGTAAAAGAGCACAGCTATGGCTTCTTTGTTGGCGCTGTTGAGCGCAAGAGGGAGCATAATACGTGGTATATAAGCGTTTCTTTCGTAGTTCCTGAAGGCATGCCAATATTAAATGCGCCGTGCATGTATTTCTGGCGTGGACTTCAGATTATATTCATACTACCTTGAGTGATATGATAAATAGTGCCAACTCGACACAGGTAAAGAATGTCACTGGAGCCAAAGTCCGGTACCAACCAAAAGGCTGGATTTTTTTCTAGCAATCGAGTTCTAAATCGGTCGTTTTTAGCTAAAGTTAGGGGAAATATATTATCATTTCAAGTCTCCATACTAATCGATTATATATATCCAAACTCAAGACAGGAAAACATAACACGATCCTAACTCCATTCCATTGACTATCTACATCCAAGGTAGAGCAAAATATCCCGATCCCAACTCCATTTCATTAACTATCATACACATCTCCGCTCAAACCATCTACAATTGATCAATCCCAAACCCCAACTTAAGCTCCAAACACTCCACACACCACCCCACAACCCCCAACTCCAGACGCACGCCATCGGCTTCAAACCCCCGTCCCAGCCCCTTCCCCAGCTCATATTGAGCCCGCATGTGCACCGATTCCCACCCCTGCCAAATCGGGACGGCCTTCCGACACCCAAAACATGGTAGCTTACCCACCCCGCCGACCTTTGGTTGCTTGCGTTTGGTGTAGATTTTGGCGGCAATGCCACAGGAGATGCAGATTCGCGTGGTGTTTGTCTTCTTGGCTTGGGCGTCGGAGAAGAGGTTGGTGTCCTTGACAAGGCCACACGCCGTGCAGATGCAGCATTGGAGGGGCCGGCCTCGGGGGATGGTAGCTTCGATCATGGTGTGCGAGCGGATCGCTCGAGCTTTGTTGCTGGGGGCGGCTAGGTTGGCGGCTGTGGCGAAGGTGTGGAAAGATTTGGAGACGAGCTTGACGGCTAGGTGGGAGGAGGCAGGGACCTTGTGTATGATCTCGAGAACCATTTCCATCGGAAGCGAGGTGATGGGGATGGGGATGTTGCCGGTGGCCGTGGTGGTTGTTTGGTTGGCAGACATGTTGGTGTCGTGGGTGGTGGTTGATGGTGGGGAGATGTGGTTGAGATTGAGGGTTGCTTCTGGTGGCGATGGTGGTGGAGGAGGATGCTGGGTGCTGGTGGTGGATACTGCTGCAGGTAAATGCTGCTGAGAACACATGGTAGGTAATGATGCTTGCTCGAAAGGATGTGGTTCTGGTGCTGAATTTTGCATGCAGGAGGTAGATGGTACTTTTCCCCGAGCATGAACGCATGGACAGATTATGTATCTTTTGTGGTCAGGAGCCATCCACCCAGTCACCCTCTTTGTCATGACCAGTGCAGCCTCTGTGGCCAATCTTGTTCCCCAAATCACTTGCTCTCTCTTCTCTGTTCACTCTTCCACTCCGGATTCCTAACCCTTTCTAAGCAATTCTAGCCTGGATAAGTTTCAAACCGCAGGAAGTTTTAGACGGCGATCGCCCGGTCTGCGTGTATATCGTGTCCTCCGGTATATTTGATCCCAACTCCGTTTAAACTACGTAAATATTGAAGTCAGCAGCACCCGGAACGCAGGACCAATCTTTGTTCACTGCCTTGGTGGCGGATTGGATGGGCTGGATCCATGTCCCCCTATCCGCGTTGTTCGGCCTGACGAGTGACGCGTGGTTGCTTTTGCTTGTGCCTACTACACCAGTGGTTCTGGATGCTGTTGAGTGACTGCGGTTGATGCCACAGCTCTTGCTGCGTACGAATGGAAATTGCTGGCACGAATTACGAGTACGCAAAGAGACCCTTGGCCGCGGAGGCAGCGAGATGGTAGAGCAGGCACGCTAGAATTTTGTTACACTGGCATCGAGTGGTGGTGGCCAAAATATATATTTTGGGAACTGCAGTTGGATGAATGCAAGCAAATGTACTTTTTATGGTGAAACCCCATGAATTACTGAGCCTCGACAAGAAACCAATCTGTATATGTATAGAGTCGAGACATGTGCGACCAACATGTGTCTGGACTTCAGAAGTTTTGATGTAGGCATCATAAGCGGCGCTGAGTCAGAGGGTGTGGAACCACCATCAACGATGGTGACCAGGATGCATATTTGCAAAGTGATTGCGAATACAATCGCGCAGGCGTCATCTCGGATGTTGCTCGACCGGAAAGCAGAGAGACACTTCACTGCTCAGGCAGAAAGGCATGTGCAGCCGCGCCAAGCATCCACATTCACTCTTTCTGGATATCTTAACCAAGCAATGGAGAGGTGACGGAGAAAGCGAGAATATTGCAGGATATTTCCACGTTTAATTGAAGGCAATGTAACATGAGAGGTGACTCTTGGGGGGATCAGTCTTCAGTATTTAGGCAACGGATGCAAGGTGCTCCGATCCAACCCTTGAAAAGATAGCGAGGTCACGATGCCTGCGAAAAGTGAATCGCGTTCTCTACGTCTCCAAAAAGTGAACGGGATCGTGATCTAATACCCATGCTTTGCCAGCTCCGCCTCCGTCCACTTCCAAAGTTCGCTAGCTAGCTTTGGATCTTGTGAGTAAGCTGACCCAGCATTCTCCTTTGTGACAGGCTCATAGTACTGGCCACTTTTCGCATCTGCGCTCGTGGCTGCAAACAGCTGCGTCAGCGCACCCTCCTGCGGCGTCTTCAACAAATATTTAACGGGGGCTGCGACGAACGAAAGCCAAGGATGCGCTTCTTGGAAGCTCAGCGAAAGGCCCGTATCGATACCTCCTGGGTGCAGGGCCATGCTCTTGATGTTATCGTATCGCTTTGCAAGTTCGCGCGTGAACAGTACGTTGGCTAGTTTTGACTGGCCGTAGCGAACCCAGGTGTTGTATGCAGACATATCTGAGACGGCATCTTTCCAGACCAATCCACCTTTGGGGGCAAATCTGTGGCCAGCCGAGCTCACGTTCACGATGCGTACGTCTGATCCATTCTGCTCTGCTGTGCGCTGTAGAGTCGGCATGAGGAGCTTGGTGAGCAAGGCGTGGCCAACATGATTGGTGCCAAATTGGATCTCGTAGCCTTCTTTGGTTGTGGATGCGTTGAGAGCCATCACCCCAGCATTATTGATCAGCACATCCAGCTTATCCGACGACGCACTGAAGGCCTCGGCAGCTTTCTTCACAGACGCGAGGGAGGCAAGGTCAAGCTCGAGGAACGTGATGTTCGCCTTGGGGACTTCTTTCTTGATCTCGGCGATGGCGGACTCTGCTTTTGAAGGCGTTCGCGCAGCTAGCCATACGTGGGCGTTGTGTTTGGTAAATTGTCGACAGCTTGCTTCGCCTAGACCATTGTTGCCTGTGGTTTGATCGGCATGAATAGGCGCGTTATCATTCCATGCTCACCTCCAGTGACCAAAATGACCTTGCCTGAAAGATCAGGAATATCCGTTTCAGGATTGAAAGATTTACCACCAAACATCTTCGCTCAAGCTTCCAGTATTTGCGTAGGAAATTGTTTCTCCTGAATCAAAAGCAAGCCGGGAACGACGTGTAGTCAAGGACAATGCCATTGTCCGAGGATTTATCCCTCGTCCTGACGTACTCGGCGCAAAGGATCGTCCACCTCCGGGTACGAGCTCGCCGTGCCTCCAAAGGACATCCCTGGTGTTTCAATTATCTTTAAGAAGATTGAGACAATGACCAAGGCTCTAAGATGTCTTCAGATCCAATTTATACTCCCTCTAAAGTCCAATGCCAACGCGACCATCTCGAGTGAGCAGGGTACCATGTGCCAAGACAAACATAGTTCTAGGTCTAACTGTACTCGGTAAGATAGCTCGGCCCCACTTTGCTTCCCGACCGACGCACGACTCCAAGATTCACAATCCTTAATCCTCACACTCTTCCACACTATCGCCCTCGGCGTCTGACTCTACTGCTCTCTATTCGTTCATTAAATCCAAGCATACCAATCGTTAGCCCATCATGGCGGACGACGCTCAGGCATGCGATTCCCCCCCCACCTCACATTCATTTCCCCGCCAGACCAGCTCACGATCATACTCAAGTACCGATGTGTGACTGGCCACTGCTGACCTCTTTCTCATACAGCATGAGCATACTTTCGAGAGCGCCGATGCTGGCGCCTCGACCACCTACCCTATGCAGTGCTCTGCCCTACGTAAGAATGGCTTTGTGGTCATCAAGAGCCGCCCCTGCAAAATTGTCGAGATGAGCACCTCGAAGACTGGCAAGCACGGTCACGCTAAGGTCCATCTCGTCGCCATTGACATCTTCACCGGCAAGAAGCTCGAAGATCTTTGCCCCTCCACCCACAACATGGATGTGCCCAACGTCATCCGTAAGGAATACCAGCTCGTAAGTGGGATTTGAAACTGCCAATTGAACGGGGACACAGTTGCTGACCAATATTCCAGCTCGACGTGTCTGATGATGGTTTCCTTTCTCTCATGGCCGACGACGGCGAAACCAAGGATGATGTCAAGGTCCCTGACGGCGAAGTTGGTGACAAGATCGAGAAGCTCTTCAAGACTGAAGAAAAAGATACCAGTAATTCAAGGGTTCTCTTAATCCGATAACAGTGACTGATATCAATAGACGTCATCGTGCTCACCTCCATGGGGGAAGAGGTCGCCATTGAGGCCAAGGAGGCTCCCTCCAAGGGTTAGAAGATCGGGTGCGAATCCGATGGGGGTTATATCGAAGACAGTCGCGTGCACTCAAGCGAGGGATCGAGGCTGGCAGCCCAGCTTACTTTGCGAAACTTCGTGATGAATCTGCCACAAAGGCATTTTTGGGTTTCGGAATATACCTTTGCATGTACAAGGCGATGGAGGATGGATACTGCATAAGATGATGACCGGAACGATACCTATGTAGAAAAAGAAATCAAAGATTCATTACCAGGCTGAAAATATTGAAGCTGGAGTGCGCAACCATACTTGGTCTAGTTGCGATTGCAGACCCTCATGTAGATAAAAGCCTGCTAAACCTCTCTTCAAAATCTCACGTGTTAGCCAATTCCAGATTAGGCACCAAAATTTGCGAATGAGGAATGATGAATCACATATACTATGTCTGGCAGAATAGACTGGGAAAGAGGCCCAGTATGCGGCCAGGACAATTGTAAATCGAAGCTGTACTATGAGCAAGACGGATTCAGATATTGCAAGAGAGGGCATCTACAAGAAGTCTGTTCTTACTGAGACTCTCCATTGCCTGTAACAGACAGCTAACAACATACAATCAGGGTATACAAACCCAACAAGACGAAGACACCTTCGGCACCCAAGGCCGCAAAACTCGCATCAGGAAAGAAACCCAAGAAAAAGTCTCCCGAAGTACTTCACCCCCACACAAACCACTGTCACGCATCCTGACTCCGCCCAGTCTACCGTGGCACGACAGCCGTCGAGGTCTACCTTCAAGCTTACCAGCTCATCCTCTGGAAACAATGTCATGCCCTCATCTACCCCATTGGCCTACCAGCCGAGCTCGAGACGGTAGTGAAGGACTTGTGGGCTTTACGACTGCAAATGTTGAAGAGAAAGACTGATTCTACGTCTGATGAGGATACGGTGTTTAGCTCACAGCCTCAGAGCGAGACGGAGCCAGAGAGGGAAGGGGGAGATGGGGGGAGGGAGTATAAGATTAGGGGAAAAGCGATGCCGACGTTGATTGAGACATTGGGGGTACTTTATTTGGGGATGGTGCTTTTGAGGCTGCCTGTCAGTATGGGGGATTTGTATCGGTATAGCAGAGAGCTCTTAACACTACCAGCAATTGATTTGACGTAACATTAGATGGGCCGTTCGAGAAGATATCCCGTTCGTCAGAGCTGTACGCTTCGTACCAGCAATCATGAAGCAGAGACTGCCGGCCGAGTATCTATTGGCTCTTGATACTACGGTAAGATCTGATCTGATACACACTTCAGTTCAAGACCGCTCTGACACAAGTCACAGTCTTCTCTTCAGTCTGATCATTTTCGAAAGTCAATCCACAACCTCTCGCTATTCTATACGCACCACTTCAAGCTCATGTTTCCACCTCTAAACGCGCATCTCCTCCTCTACAAGCACATTCGGAATTTGGCTCTCCCGAGTACGTCGCTCTCAGGCATCCTTTTTTTTAAACAGAGACTAAGACGATCATAGTATCGCTGCACCCGCTAACCCTCGCCCTCGCCTCTCTCCTCTCCATCAATTTCACCTTTCCCACCCCAGGACACCGCCAACGTACCTCCTTCCTCCCCGAACTCCAACTCATCTGCCTGCTCGTAGTAGCCACAAAGCTCCACCATCCCTTTTCCGGCCCTCCTCGACATGCGCGCTCCCTCCCAGACCCAGCCGCTTTGACAATGGACTGGTCCGCCTGGACAGCCGCTCAAAAAGCCCATGATGCAGCCCTCGCCGGCGAAGGCCACCTTCCGCGCGGCTCCGAGATCAAAGCGTCGGAAGAAGATGCCATGAAGATGACCGGCCAGCAACTAGATGAGTATATGGATTACTACGAACGCACATTCATTGACCCTGAGCGCGTTGAGCAGAAAAGTCGAGGGCTGCCGAAGCAGTTGCTTGATATGTTCCCCACTAGCCGTCTTGATGGCTCTGAGCCCATTCCTTACTCGTACCAAGAGCAGGCTGAGAAGGAGCAGGTGGCTGCCGAGCAGACGCTCAAACATGTGGTGGGTAATTTGAGGCTCCGTCCTGTGACTTCTGGAGCTGGGGATGGTGAGGAAGGGGTGCATAGGGTTGGTAGCTTCTATAAGCGTTATAGACGTGTTGAGGATTTGGACGGGGTTGCAAGCGTGTTTTATGAGAGGGTAGCGGAGAAGGTTGGAGTGAGCATTGAGACATTAGTGCTGGCAGTGTCCCAGGTTGAAAGATTATTGATCAAGTGGAGGGAGAAGAAGGTCAAGCAGAAAGCGGACGAGAATGACGAAGAGGATAGAGAGGACATGGACATAGAGATGGAAGACGCACGTAAGGATAGCGACGAGGAACCTTTTACATACCCAAATGACATGCCTGAATAGCTTGAATAGTCACAAATGTTACGCAGCCTTTGTAGGCAGCACAATATCGAAAAAGCTTTTCCAACGAATTGTTGTAACAGCATGCACATATCTACATAGTCCGCATAACTTCATCTCAACATCATGCAGAGTCCCACCAATGCAACCGGCTATCCATGCAATCAATCGTACATGCTCAGCTTTTTATTCATTGTAAGCGATTCATAGAAAGTAGCCAACCCCCTACACACACCAAGCTAACGAGCTACTCAAGGAATATCAAATAGTCCCTTCAACTTCTTAATCAGCTGCCATTCCTCATTCGATACATCAGACCTATAATATTCCTTCAGCGTATCAATACTAGCCCTTGAGATAAGCGAGTACAGCGTGTCTTTCTCCTCGAGATGTCGACCGTACATAGGTTGATTAGGGCCTTCGATCTTGATGGCGACAGATGGCTGGCCCTTTTTGACCATGGGGATTTGTTTGTGGTCGCGCTCGATTGATGTGCTGTTTCATGTGTCAGAGAAAGAAGTCTTTCATGATGTGATAGAAGGAGGACGGATGCTAGGTGACTTACACTCTGCCCAAGCTGACGATCTCCTTGACATTGGTTACTGGATTGTTCCGCACAGCAGCAATAGGCGTGAGAAGTTTGAGATTGCCTTCTGTTACATCGACACCAACGACGATAGGATCTTTTTTGTTAAACACGGCGACCGGCGCCAGTACGCAGGGGAAAACTGCAAGGAGTTTGCTGTCTTCCTTCTTCTGCTCTGCAAGCTGAGCCATATGCTTCGTAAAGTCATCGAAGAGGTGATAAATGATGTCAGCCGTGAAGATCTTAATGCCCTGATCATCAGCATACGCTTGCGCCTCTTTATCGACTTTAACATCAAAGCAGAGCATCACGGCGTATTCTTTTGCTTTCTCAAGCATAATACCTGCGGACATGACATCGCGCTTGTAGACTGGACCGATAGAGATGTTTGCGACGGGAATTTTGGAGACTTTGAGGAATTCAAGTAAAGCTTCCAGGGAGCCAAGGGTTGATGCTTGCACGCTTACGCCACGGCCGGTCTTGGAGACGCGTTGGAGGAGGTTCTCGATGTCGGACATGACTTCTTCTTCGAGGTCTTCCTCGTCGTCTTTAGGGCCTACCACTAGGAGTCGGGATCCGGCGATGGCGTGTTCGAGGTCGTTGGCGGCGATCTTGACACCTAAGGAGGCTTTGCACTCTTGGTTGTGGACGTACTGGGATTTTAGGCGTAGTTCCTTCAGAGGTGCTGGCGTAAGTAGTGCTCTAATGTTGGTTGTGATGGCTCCGTTGAGACCGCAGAGGACTATTCGGTCGCCCTCTCGCAGGACACCGTTCGAGAGAACCACATCGATGGTTGTTCCCAGGCCCTCGATGACCTTGACTTCTAGTACTGTACATTCCACTTCCGAGAGATACATCAGCTTGTTGGTCATTCGCTCTTGGGTCAAACTGACGAGCAGCTTTAGCAAGTCCGGGATGCCCTCGCCAGTGTGTGCAGAGGTTGGTACTAGCGAAACGAACTTTGCCATTGAAGTGTTTTCGGAGTAGAGCTCTGAGTTAAAGCCTTGCTCGGCAAAAGCGACCTTGGTCCTCTCAAGACGGTCCCGAAACTCAGCCTGAACACCCCTATTCTGCGTGGCCATACTATCCAGAAACCCATTGTTGTCTATCTTTTTCCAGCCGTACAGACGATCGATCTTGTTAAGCGCAACAATGAAAGGGGTTTTGCGGTCCCGAAGTAATCGCATAGACTCTAGTGTTTGTGGTTCCAGCCCGTGCATAATATCGACTACAAGCACGGCAATATTGCATAACGACGACCCTCGAGAACGTAAATTCGTAAAAGATTCGTGACCTGGTGTGTCAATGACTAGAAGACCTGGAACTTTGAACTCGAAGGCACCATCCTGGTTGACGACTTCGGTCTTCATTTTAAGTGCATCCACGGGGAAGTATGTTGCTCCAATCTGCTGAGTGATACCACCAGCCTCGCCTTCCTGTACATTAGTCTGTCGAATCTTGTCCAAAATTTTAGTTTTGCCAGTATCGACGTGACCCAGAATACAGCAGATGGGAGAACGTAAATTGTCTTTGGACCGAGCTGCAAGAGCCTCTTCGTGCTGTTGTTTCCTTCTTGCAGCAGCCTCGGCTTTCTTCTGGGCAGCTGCGCGCTGAGTGGCCGTTCCCTTCTCGTCAGCAGAAGAGTCATCTGAATCTGAGTCCGAGTCAGAGTCAGGCTTTGACGTCCTGGCGTCCATCTTCTGCTGCGGTCGTTGAGCTGGTCTTGGAGGCAAATCGACTTGGGCGGCCATGAGCTCCTTTATGCCGTTCGAAATTGGAGGAGCAGCATTCTTGGTTGGTTTTGATGAGGTCTTGGTGTCTTCCTCGTCTCCAGAGCTCGCATCCCAGCTTTCTTTGACATCTGCCTCATCGGCATCCGACACAGCATCCCAGTCCTCCAGCCCATCGCTTTCTGGCTCTGCTGCTGCTGCAGCGGCCTCAGCTTTGGCCTTTTCCTCCTGCAGCCTTACACGTTCGTCAACTTCTGCTTGCCGTCGTGCTCCGGCCTCAGCAGCTTCCTTTTCCTCCTGCGCCTTAACATCGTCGCCAGGCTTCTTCAGCCCCTTCTTCTTCTTGTTGTCGTACACTGGCTTTTTCCTCTCTACGCCTTCCTCCCCCAGGCCAGCCACCACGGCGCCCGATTTAAGCATTTGCTCTCGCTTGAGTTCGTTCCGCCGGTTCGCTTCTCTCTGAGCTGGAGTTAACAGCTTGCCCTCCCTCTTCAACTGCTCTTTCTTCTCTTTCTCCTTTTCCTTCCTCCGTGCACGTGCCTCTTCTTTCTTCTTCTCCTCTTCCGCCTCTCGTCGTTCCTCTTCCTCTATTCGAGCACGCTCTTCAGCATCTGCCTTAGCCTTTTCTTCTTGTTGCCGTTTCAGCTCTTCCTGTTTCTTCTGGAGCGCTGCGAGAGCAGCTGGCACTTTCTTCTTGCCTTTGCTTGCATCGGCAGCTGGTGCGGGTTCTGGAGTGGCCTCCGCGATGGCCTTGACAGCCTCTTCCTTGGGTGCTGGAGCAGGAGTTGATTTCTTCTTTGAAGCAGCCTTGGTCATTTGGTCAGCTCCGATCCAGAGCATAATCGGGCCCGTGAAAGCATTGCGACTCACCTGTTCCTTCTTCCGCTGCTTCTCCCTCTCCTTCTTCTCTTTCTCCTTTTCCTTCTTGCTCTTCACAGTCCCTCCCTCTTCCTCTTCACCCTCGCCATCCTCGTTCGGCTGTAGTGTCCCTTCTTTCTTCCCCTGCTTGCCCTTCCCACCTTTAGCCTTCGTGACCTGCTCGGCAAACAGGTCATCTGTAGTCGCCTCTTCTGGTGCTTTGGCAGCCAGATCTTGGATACCATTGGGCTCTGCATGGCCGTTGAGACCGTTTTCTGCAGGCGGGTCTTCACCATCTACGTAGTCTTCCTCGACATGCTTGCCCTTCTTTTTCTTGTTGCTCTTGTTCTTCTTGAGCGCTGCGAGTAAACCTCCCCCACCTTCTTCGGCCTCCTCTGATTCAGCGGCAACATCGGCCTCCTTGGCTTCTTGAGTAGCCGCAGCTATAGGGTCTGGTGCTTCGCCGAGCTCGGCTTCCCAGCCGTCTTGCTTCTTTCCCTTCTTTTTGGGTGCCATCCCAAATAGTGCTTTGTAGCGGGATGCCTACTTCAGGGTGGATACAGGTAATTGATGAGGTGTGATGGAAATAGGGATTGGAAACACGTGATATTAGGGCCGAGTGAACTGCCCATGAAGAATTGTGACTGTTTGTGAGGCACAAGTGTGCACAAGTTCTGGAGTTCGCTAGTGCGGGGAGTTTAATAGATGATTCAGGCTGCACAAGAATCAGTTCTAACGGTCGCCCGCAGAATTACAAGATATCGATGGAGAGCATGACAAGGTAGTTTGATGCGCCCAGGAGTCATAGCAAAGAGCAGAATGTGAATCTAAGCCGGCTATATTCCAGGCATGGTGGGTATATAAATAGAGTTAATACAAAGCTACTAAGCAAAGCATCGAAGCCCTTTCAGAAGCCCTTTCAGAGGCCCAAGAGCGACCTGACCATCATTTCTGGCGCTTCATCGTCTCCCTTCGCATCTGGTGCCACTGGACTACCATGTCTAAATACTAACATCAGCAGGAGGCTCCGCTTGGATGTAGAAGGAGTACCTACGCAAAGAAAGTAAGTTTGATAGCGATAGCCAATCCAGCATGCAATACCACCACCGCAATCACCAGTATTCTGCTGACCTTGGCCTCCGTCACGCTAACCACAGGCCACAGATTCCTGACCAGGAAGAATGCGCTGAGCGCAAAGCCAATACTGACGAAAACATAGTTCAGCACCGTAATAGGACTCCAGCTGATCAAAGCCACTGGTATCCATATCACATTCGCATATCCATACAATGCCCAGCACTCCACCAGCGTGGCAGACTCAGCTCCAAACCACCTTAGCAATGCCCACAGTCCCACAGGCACGAAGCCAGTATAGCCGTAGATCAGTCCCGCAGCTCCACTCAGTAATCGGAAGTTGTACTCGAAATGTTTTACACCCTTTTCCCCTAGATATTGGCTAATAGTCGCCGTAAGGAAGAGGATGAAAACAAGGGTTGTAGCGATCCAGAAGGGGCCGTAGAGGTCTGGATTTCCGTCTAAAACATCGAGGAAGGGAGCGCGGGGGTAGAGAGAGGACGTGCAGCGGCGGAGGACTTCTGAAGTATCGACGTCGAAGAATTGGGCGTAGAAGGAAATGGTCCAGAGGAAGCGTTTTGAAGGCGCAGCGTTTTGGCCGGAGGAGAAGGGGGTGGAGGTGTCAGGGGTAATTTTGGAGCGGGAATTTGGTGGTTCATTGAAGTCTACAAACGATGGTCAGCGGGGAATATAAGATGGAGGAGCACGCATACTGGAGGAATGGAATTCGAGGTCCTCTTGGAGGTCAGTGTGGCCTAAGTCTCCCTGGGCTCGAATTAGTACTGCCCTCCTTTGGTGGCATGGCTCGAAGGCTTACCCCTTCATCGACGTCGACGACGACATCGTATCCCCTATTTGCCATTCCTTGGTGCGACCAAAATGCTATGAATTGGTGATTCACGTAATTAATCGTTGCTTGAGATCGCGGAACGTGTCAGCTCGAGGGCTATCACTCAGCTAGACTTAATTAGGACGTCTAGGGTACGATATCTCTTTAAGGGACGTGCTACAGAGACACCCCCTTTGCCTACATAGACACCCCCCCGATCGCTACATAGACACCCCCCCCATATTGGGCTAGTGGCCGCGGTTGTCGTAACAAAACATTGCAAAATTGTTCAGGCGACGCGGGCGCATAGTAGTGAGGCTGCTGCCTCATCCCTAACACCATCAGCGACGACGACGTCATATATGTTAGTATTCTGAATAGGCAGATCTTCAAACATAGTGTGTAGCTAGGTACCATAGCGAGCGTTTAATAATAGAATCGCTATGGAGTAAGTATGAATAGGATTTTCGTTGTTTTGACCCTTATCCTGGCCGAAAAACGCGTCTTTTTTTGAAAAAAAAACTGTTTTAGCGCCGCTGAGTCAGCTCAGCTACCAAGCTAACTTATCATTGCCTCAGTCCCTCAGATGTGCCAAGCTCTATTAAGCCCCTTCGGGTTAGCTTCCGCTCGCTAAGCCCCTTCGGGTTAACGCCTTTTATTTATTACGGAACCTCTAGGTAGCACGTCTAAGTGTAAAATCCGAATATTACGTCTAATTCGCTTTATTTTAACTATCGATTATTAAAATACCCGTATTATTCTACTTTTAAATTAATACCGTAATTTTAGCGATAAAATCTAAATTTATTATATATTAATATAACCGCGTATAGAAATATTATAATTAATAATTACTTTAATATTAATAGAACTTAAGTTATAAATAACTATTTATAGACTTTCTTATTATTATTTATAAAATTATAATACCGACGTAATAAAAATCCTATTAAAAGTATTTATTAATTAATTAATTATCGCTATTTATTAAATATTAAAAAGTATATATTTATTATTAGAGATTAAAAACTATTCTTTATTTAACCCCCTCGATAAAGTACGACGTATTTAAACTCTAGAACTTTATAAAGATCGCGTCTTTATTATCCCCGTTATTATTTATTACCCCGTCTTCTCTTTTTTCTCTTTCCGTCGATTTATCCTAATTTATATCGAGGCCGACTATTTTTATATCCGTTTTAGATTTTATTTTAATATTTAATATATCCTTATTATTAAGGATTATATTATTAATTTTAATATAATTATAAAGCTTCGCTAGTTTAAACTCCTTTTTATATTAAAGGCCCTTTTAAATTATATAATAATATAAATTATATAAAGCCTCTCTACGATAGTAATTATTTAGATAAAATAAATTCTTTATATTAAAAATTAGAGATCGTAGCTAAATTATTCGTACTAAACGTTTATTCTTTTATTTAAAAGAGTCTATTAAATTCGTTATTAGGGCTCTATAAACTTTATCTCTTACATCGAATCCTATATTTTGTTATTCCGCTCGAGTATCTATTATAATAAAAAGACGATTAAGACTATTATTCATCGTTAAATAAATTTTAATATAACGGAAATAATAACTAAAATAGAATTATATATTTATAGATCCGGGATCTTTATTATACTCGTTATTAATCGAGTAATCGGGATAATTTAAACATTAGATATTATACCTAAAAAGAATATTTACTATATTTTTACGAATAACTTTATTAACGCCGAGTAGAGTAATATATAATTAATCCGTTACGTAAATAACCCCCCCGAGTATTTCGGGGTCTTTAATCGGGATATTATAATCTTTACCTACGTTATACTTTATTAATTTACGAAAGTCTTCTTTAAATACTAATCTCTCGTCCTTTATTAAATAAAGAATAATTTCTTCGGTATAAATAAAATAATACCCGTAGATCTAGTTATAAGTCTCTTTTAAAAGTATTTCGAATATTATTATAATATAATAATAATCCGATAGGTTTTAAATATAAGGTAAATTAATTAATATATATATTATATTATAGTAAATATTAGGAAGAGAGGGTATTAATAATTTAAATAATAATTCCGATATTATAAATTAATAATCGAAAAGGGATTAATAATCGAAAAGAGATTAATAATCGAAAAAAGATTAATAATCGAAAGGGGATTAAAGATCGAAAGGGATTATCCAAAATTTTATTAGAATTAAACTCTAGTCTAAGAAATAATTTTAAAAATTTAAAAGTTTTAAGCGGGGGGCTAGCCTTCTAATATTAAACCCTTAAGAATAATTAATAATAAATATATTTTAAAGTCGAGCCTAAGATTATTTAAACTTAAAGATTTAGTTATTTAAAATTAAAACTTTAGTTATTTAATATTAAAGTTTCGGATTTACTATTATTATAATTATAACCTTATCGTTATTATATATAAACTTTTATTATTATTATTATCTAGAAATCTAGGACGTTAATATTAATATATTTATAATTATAAAAAATAGAGTTAATATATTTATAATCTTGAACTCTAATAGTAAATTCGAAATTTCAACTTTATTATAATTATTCGTAGACTTAATATCACTATCTAAAGGACTATTATAAACGACGCGGTAAAACTACGCCGCGCGGATTTACTAACTTTCTAACCGTTATTAAAAATTATTATAATTATATTTAAAAATACTCTACTAGATTACTATTATTACTTTATTAATCTCGGTTTATATAATATTATTCGCGATTAAAGAGGAGGGTTCCTAGGCGGCCCCCTCTATAAATAATAATAATTTAATATATAATAATAGAGTTAGGAAGGTCGGGTCCTCGGGGTATTTAAATACGAGCTAAATATATATCTTATAAAATTATTTCTATATTAATTTTTAATAACGGATCTTCTCCCTAGCCGGACGTTTAAGATATAAATTAATATTAAGCGTTTTTTATCTACTTAATATATATAGGCCTTTCGTTTATATATAATATTATCTCTCCTCCCCCGTTATTAATACGTTCCCGTCGATATTTATATCCTCTACTACTTTTTATTATTTAGCGGTATAACCGAGAGGGTATTTTAAACTATATATTATTCCGGCTAGATCGAATTCGCTTAACTAGTTTATAAAAATTCTAGCCGGGTACTAGTTAATTATAAATAAAATAATCTAATTATCTAAACGGATATTAAATTTAGGGATTTAGTCGACTCTTAAGATTCCTAGATTTATAAATAAAATAAAGTAATTATAGGCTACGAAGGTTATATATAAATACTCGGCGGGTTTATTAATATTCTTTTTAACTAAGTTATAAAGATCGTAATAAATAATATTATATATCGTTATTCCTTAGGTTAAAGACTTAGCGGCTTTAATATCGCGCTTTTTTTTTATAAATTTACTAGAGTCCTCGTCTCCCTTAATCCTAGGGTTTATTCTTTTTTTTCTTTATTTTATAGATATTCCTTTAATAAACCCTATAACCTTATTCTTTCTAGACTTAATAGGTATTTTTTATTTATATTTAATAAGCGTCTCCTCGTTATTAGGTTAATCCTTTATATTCTTATAATTATAGTTAACGTCGTTATCGATTAATATAGTATCGTTATCGATTAGTATACTATTATCGTCGCTTTTATCTACTTTTTCCTTCTTTTTTTTATTATAAATCGATTATTCCTTCTTAACTTTTTAAGTCTTAGATACCGCCGGTTTAACTTTCGGGACTAACGCGTTATTTTTATTTAATTTATATTTTATACCTAGCTTCGGGGCAGGCTCTTTATACTTCGGTTTAATATTATTATTTTTAAAAACTAGTCTATAATCCTCCGTAAAGTAATTCTAGTTATAATATTAATATAATAAATAATAAAGATTAACGAGTAGGATTTATTAAGGTTCCGTCTTTAAATATCTCGCCTAAAATTATCTTTATATTTATATTATCGGAGGACGGTTTATTTAATAGATCCTCTTCGTTATTATTATCGTTAAAGTAAACTATATTATTTAAGAGATTATTAGTCTCCGTAATTAATATTAAATTATAAATATTATTATCCTTTATTATAATTAGTATTAAAGTATAAAGATTGGATAAAGAGATTAAGAAAGTTAGTTTAAAAAGGAGAAAGAAAAAGTAAAAATTAAAATAAAAGCTAGTTTAAGAAATAATTTTAAAATTTAAAGATTTTTAAACGGGGCTAGGGGCGCTTAAATATTATTATTAATAATTATATTATTTAAAAGTGAATTTTTATTATTCGAAAGTGAACTTTAAGTTTTTATTTAGTTTAAAGACGTTTAAGATTCAACCGTTACTAGTATTAAATAAAGAGATTAAATTAGAATATTATTATTTAAGCTTTACCTCCTAGCCAAAAATATTTAAATTTCAAAATAATCTTCTAGAGTAATAACTTCGTATATTAATTAATATTGAATATTTATTTAAACTTTACCTCCTAGCTAAAATTATTCAAATTTTAAAATAATTTTCTAGAGTATTAACTTCGTATATTAATTAATATTAAATATTTATTTAAGCTTTATCTCCTAGCCAAAAATATTTAAATTTTAAAATAATCTTCTAGAGTACTAACTTCGTATATTAATTAATATTAAATATTTATTTAAACTTTACCTCCTAGCCAAAAATATTCAAATTTCAAAATAATCTTCTAGAGTAATAACTTCGTATATTAAGATTCAGTATATAAGGCTTATTAACGATTATTATTACTAGTATTATTATTAGTATTTACCGTATTAATCTTATTATTATTATCGTTAGTAATATAATAATTTATTTTACTTATTAATTTTATTTAAATCTTTATTACTTTTATTCGTTAAAGCTCCTTATCTCTCTTTACTTTTTATCGATTTATTACTTAACTATTTATTATATTATCTTTATTAATATTTTATAAAGATTCTCCTTTCTTAACGGTCGCTAAAGCCTCGATCCTCGCGCTTATAATTAGAGCGACGAATAAATCATTAGTAGATATACGCTAGAAGATTAACGAAACGATATATTAGGCCGGAGAACCAAGGGTATAAATCGATTTAATCTAGAATATATTAGAAAAGTTCGTTAATAATACGGAGATCGTTAATAAGATTATTACCGAGGTATAGGGTATATTAATAAATAATGAATTTTAAATAATAAGATTCGTAAATAAATAAAAAGTATATAAAGCGCTAGACTCGACGATTTTATAGGATATATAAAAACGGGCGATAACTAATTATAGACGAAAGAAGAAATACGTTAAAGGTATACGAAATATATAGAGGACCGTAGTATAAAATTAATAATTCGATACTATAAAGGAAAATTACCTCGGCTACGTAAATTAAATCGCTAAGAAATTTATTTATAACGATATTTATTCTATAATTATTTAGTTAACGGTTAATTATTTAGAATAAAACGATTATAGACGAGGATCTACGCGTAAAAGTATCTTAAAAGATTAATAAACGTTAAGTAACTTAAATAAAACTAATATTTATACTCTTTTAATTAAGTCGGGCCTAACGGATAAGTAATTAATAAAACTAAAGATTAATCGAAAGTATTTAATAAGGTTAAAGATAGATAATAACGAGGGACCTTTATTACGAGGAAAATATAAGAGATATAACCGTCGAGTCGTTAATAATAAGGAGATTAAGTCTAAATCAGTAGATTATAAAGTTAATAATAACGATTTAAGCGGTACCTCGGAGAATAAAGATATAATATCTTCGAGCGGTAACTTTAATAAGGACGATAATAACGACGACGATAATAACGATAAGAATTAAGGAATAAATAATCGGGTTAAGTATTTCGGTTATAATTATATAAATTTATCGGTTAATTCCTTTAAACGGGTAGTAAAGAAAAATCTAAAAACTACTAGTATAAATAACGAGGCTAGTTAAATTAATACCCTCCGAGTATTTATAGAAACTGGGTCCGATTTACGATATATTTATTATATATATTTATACGTTATAACTAGATATTTCGGCCTATAAACTAAATTATTAAACGAAGAGAGTATCCGTTTATAATTAATTAAATACTAGCGTTATCGAAGTAATATAGATATTTTTAAGATTAGTGTAGTTATTAAAAATTAATAACGGATAATAGCCCGACTATAAATAAACGATAATAAATATAGGGTCTATAGATACCGAACGATTAAAGCGAGTATTAAAGTATTCTTAACCGATTAAATATCGCGGTTTATCGTTTATAAAATAGGAGGGCTAGAAGTATAGGATACTTAAAAAAAAACGGGTAACGTTATTATTAAAAGTATATTTAATTAATTATAGACGGGGGTAAATTTAAAGGGTAGCTCCGAGGTTAAAATTAGAGATATTATAACGGAGGAGTTCGATATATATCTTTACTACTAAATAAAGCGGAATAAATAACTTAATAAAGAGTAGTTACGGATAATATTTTATTTATTAATATAATAAATTATCTAGTAAAATCCGATATATTAGGCTCTATATATATACTTATAACCTAATCGTAATCACCGACTAGTTTTATATCTTTACTATACTAAATATACTCGGCCTAGAGACTCGATCTTCTTTTAATATATCGATATAAATATACCTAAATATCTCGCCTATAGGTATAAAGTTAATATTATATAAAAATTAATATCTCTTAATAATAAAACTACTAATAGTTATACGGAGATTATTCTAGGTTTTTATAAAAATATAACCGAATAATAGAAGAGGGTAAAGGGGCGGGGAAAGATAATAAATAATTATATATATAAAATAAATAAAATCTAGGAGCTAGTAGATATAACTAATTATAATTAATTTATTCCGGTATTATATACGCGTAGAGACGTAAGGATTACTCGGCCTAAAATATTATATAGTTTAATATTAGGCCGCTTAGATACTACCCTTTAAAAAATTATCCTTTTATAATTTATAAAAGTAAAGGAAGATAATAAGACCCTAGATAATAAAGAGTCCGATAAATAGTTAAACCTCGCCTTTATTTACTTAAAGTAGACGGCGGTAAATCTTATACTATCGGGGTTACCGAATAAATTTAGTTTAATCTCTTATTAATTTCCGGCCGGTACCTAACTCGTTCTAATATTACCCGTTAATTAAATATTAATATATAGAGTAATTTAGGAGGACCTAGTCGTCTAAGATTATATTAATTTACTATTAAAAATTAACCGAGTATATATATAGAAGGTTATTTAAGAATATTATTTAAAAGTATTAAAGTTATTTAAGATAATATAAAATAGAGTAAAATAAATAAAGAAAAGATTTTATAACGAGAGTAATTTTTTTCGGTAGGCGAATAATAAGATTAAAGAGCGTTAGTATTAAACTATATAAATAATATAGGATATTATTAATTATAAAGTAAAACCGCGCGGCGCGGTTTCGCCTAGCTCCGTTATTTTAATCTTAATTATAATAATCCTATATTAATTATTAATATTAATTCTTAATATTAATAATCCGTGTTATAAATTATATTAAAATAGAAACTACGTTATTATTTATTAATTTATTATCTAGCCTCTTAATATCGCCTCCCCGTTTATCTCTATTATATATAAAGATCGTAAACCGTTTATTTAAATAAACGCGCCGTACCTCTACCCTAGACCTCCGCCTTTATATAGTCTTAAATAAGTTAGTCTTTATCTTCTCTTTTTTAAGTTCTTTCTCCGCCCCTACTCCTACCTCTACTAGTAGTAATAATTTATTAGAAAAGACGGTAACGGGTAATAAAAAACGTTATCGATAATAAACGGAGGGCGAAAAGATTACTAGTATATTAATAGTAATAACCGATATATAATAGGATATAAAGAGATTTTTAAGAGCGCTCTATAAATTATATAAGATTTATACTTTCTATTTAATATAAAAGTAATTTTTTAATTTCGCCTATAACGAGTTCCCTAGCGATTCTTAATTCGAAAAATAATTAATACCTAAACGGCGCGACTCGCTAGTTAAAAAGTAGAGTTAATTAGTCGTTAATATATTTTAATAAGAAATTAAAGTCCTAGGGGAGTACGAAGTATTTAATATTTTTTATTTACCCGTAAAAGGGCTTAAGGGCGATACCTTATAATTATTTAAAAATATTATTCTAATTATATTACGACTAGCCCCGTAATAACTTAGTATCTTCTACCGAGTTTACTATAAAAATAGATTAAATAATTTATTATTATTATTAATAAATCTTACTACTTAATAGCCCGCCGTTTTTATATTATTAATACTTTACTACTTAATACGACTTTATAGGTCGACTAATTTTTAGACGATTTTAAGGCTTTATTTATATTAAAAGGGGGTATAATAACGAGTTCTCGATACTCTATACTAGTTTAATTTAATTATTTTATATTTAATACTATAACGACGTATAATAATCTTAAGAAAGGACGCCGAAGTAAGGATTTAAATAATAAAGTAGGCCGCGAGTACTATTTTAACCTATAATAACTTTAAATATATAAAAGAAAGACGTAGAAAAAGAATAAATAACTACCGAGAATTCCGATTAATTACTACTATATTAATTTTAGAAGAGCGTCTCTTCGATAAAAAAACCCTTCGGTAAAATATATAGCGCCCGATAACTACATTATTATTAACCGAGATAATCGCTCGTTAATTAATACCTACCGATATAAATATAAAGGTATATTTTTTATTTTTAATTTTATTACTCTTCTTTTTACGTTTTAATATTAATAAAGGTACACTAACGAACTAAAGTTCTAAATTCGGTTATATTATATCGAGTTAATAATCTCGGCGGTATATATACTTTATTTAGGTAATATAAAGTCTTTATAAATAAAAACGATACCGGTCTTAAAGAAATTAAACCCGATAATAACGAGATACTTCCCAATAATATTAATATTTAAAGATAAGAGTACGACGGCTAATAATATCTATATATTAGAGGATATATTTAAATATTAATTTAGATTAGACGGTAAAAGCCTTATTTTTAATATTAATTTTCGATTAATATACGATAACTTTAAGATATAATTATATATATAATCTATTAAGGCTTTACGTAGCGATATTTCCGAGCTCCTATTTAATACTTTTAACTAGTTATTACCGGGTTTAAATCTCTAGTACCTTCGCTTTAATATATTATAATTATTTTATAAAATTTATTAAGGCCCTAGTAACTTTATGGATTTATTTATATTATAGTATATAGCCGATCGCTAGGATCGTTTTAGAGTTATTTAATTAATAGACTTTTAAGTATTAAAGAACCTAATTATTTATAATTACTAGGTATATATAATAAGAACGTAGATTAAAATCCTAAAATAATAATCTATAGATTTTTAATATATAAAGGATATTATATCCTAACTCGCGGTATAAAGTACTTTAAATATTAATACCTAGCCTCGTATATTAAAAAAGATTTCTAAAACTATATATACCTAATCTTTATCTACTCGCGATTAATAATTTTAAAATTATTAAAATTTCTATATATACGTCGAAATCTATTTAACTTTACGATATATTATTAAATATATTAATATTAGCCTACTCCGCTACGTTTTATATTATATTATAATTCTCTTTTAGGCCGACGCTACCGGTACCCTAAAATATATATAAATTCTATTTTATATACTTTATATAGTAGATTCACCGGTAGTAATAATAAAGTTATAAAAATATATATTAACGAATAATCTTATAAATTTACGGGGAATAACGGATATAAATTTCGAGCTCGACCGCCTTCTTAAGTTATTTAATAATAATTTTAAAGTATTCTAATACGACCGGTCCTATTATTCTAAATATAGTAACGTATTATTTAAGAATTAGGTTCTTAATAACCTATATTTTCTAAAGTTAAAGAGGATAATAGAGTTTATATTCGGAAAACCCTCCTCGGTTATATATTTAGTTAAAAGCGTTACCGAGGATATCTAGAGTATAACTCTTAACCTCGCCTATAAATCGTTTATTCGTTATACCGAGTAGGATAAATTCTCTTTAAGTCTAATTATTAACCTTTTCGATACCGGGCTTAAATAATTAAGTAGGAATATATTAAAATATAATAAATAATATACCTAGGAGTATATATTATTAGTAGATAACGAGTATAAAAATACTCTAACGGCTAGGCTAAAGATTAAATATAATTTTATATTAAGAAATTTTATAATCCTAATTTCTACCCTAGAGTCTTTAAATATTATATTTATTAATTAACCTAGTAATAAATCCGTATAACGCGGGTTTATTAACTAGTCTTAAAATCGCGTAGAGCGTTATTTATATTAACGAGATCGAAAGGGGGTTAATTCTACCGGTTTATTTATTAATACCTTTTATAATAACTAGTGTGATTATTATAATATCGTTAGTTCCCTCTTTAATTTACTCGCTTTACTATAAGGGTTAAATTATAAGGCGTAACTTTTACTATTATATTACTCTTTAATAATATAATATTTATTACTTTTATACTAGGTCGTCTTCGGCTTTATATTCTAAAGTTTATTAAATTAACTCTCCGCTATATTAATTTTAATACGAGATTTACTCTTTATAACGGGTATATTTAATCGCTTAACTCCTACCTTATTAATTATAATTCTACTCTTAATACGCGCTTTTTTAATTATTAGTTTATATTTTATTTTAATTAACTAGTTATCCCTTCGCTTTTTAAATTTAGTTTACTCTTTATTAAATAACGGATCTAGCCGCCGCTTTCTTTTAATATTATTATATATTATTTATATATCGAATACTTTACCCCGATTTAACTCTTTTTATCGTCCCTACTTTAAGATATTTAATATTTTAATATAATATAGGTAAAGGCTAGACTACGCGCTATTAATTTATTAATATATAATTTATTTATTATAAATACTCTCTACCTACGTCGTTAAATCTTTTAAGATTTTATTAAGTATTATTAAAAAAATAGAGAAATATTAATATAAATCGACGAATTTTTTATTTAATTTTTAATATCGCTAAACTTAAAGTTTAGATATATATTATAATATTTAAATAAATTCTCGTCTACCGATTTATTTAACTCCGCGTAAATAATAATAAACGTTTATAATTCTAGATTATAAACCGAGTAATAGGGGAATAACTTCGTATAATTCAGTATATTATATTCCGTATTATTAAAAAAGGCGAGGCCGATATCGCGAATATAACCACTTTTAAATATATTAAGGAGATTATATAAACCAAATATTATTCGAGCTCGTCGGTTAATATTTATATAATTTATATAAACTCTTCTCGGCCCCGATAAAGATTTTATTATTATATTATTAAACGAAGCCGGCTTTATTAAAGACGCCCCGCTTTTAAGGCCTATATACTAGGGTAGATATAATAAAATAAAATATATTTACCCCCGATTATAATATATCGCGCGTTTTATATATTAATATATCTTTTAAATAAACGAAGGGAGTAATTATTAAATAACTCTCTTTATATCTAGATTATTAACCCCTAGTCTATAAGTATCGGTTATAATAATAATATATAAAGATAAACCTTAGGTAGATAATAAACCGAAATATATTACGATATTTTATTTATCTCGAGTAGTTATCGCCGCGAAAAAAAGTACGATTAACTTCGTACCCTCGATCGGATATAATAATCGTTTTATTTATATACGTATTAATTAATATATATCCCTAACTTAGGTTATAGAATCTATAAAAATAATCGTCTTCGGAATATCCTAGGCGGTAGTAATCTACGATAATAAAATATATTATAAATTAAATATACTGTTAATAGGATTATAAATAGTATTAATTTAAATATATATCTCTAGCCGATTAAATAGAGTCTTTATAATAATAATATCTTCCGAGAAAATATATCGCTTTTATATAGTCTCGAGTATTTCGATATCGAGTGTTATAAAGACTCTTAAAAGAAGGATATTAGGTAGTAATCGTTTTCGGAGGATATTTAAATTAAAATATATTAATCGAAACTCCTTCTACTCGGTTACTAGATAAAGCTCGTCGATTATTAATAAATATAACCGTAATATAAAATTAGTATACCGTAGTACGTCGGTATTAAAATCATTTGAACTAGTAATTTTAGGATTTATAAAAATTATTATTATTAACTATTTATCTATAAATCGCGTTTAATTATTATACCGTAGGTAAAGTGGCCGGAGTATATCGTTATAATATTAACGGGTTTATTACTATCGCCGTTTAAAATAAAAAGTCGGTAATTAAATATATAATTTAATTTCTTATATTACTCTTCTAATAAAGTATTTAAAAATATAATAATTAATATCGCTTTAATAAATAAAAATATTAATAATAAAATTTAAAAAACGATACTTTTATTAAATTTAGTTTTTATAATTAAAATTAAATCCGTTCTTTAGTTTAATAATATATTTAAAATATTATACTATTTCTCTTTAAACTCGACTCCGAAGTAATATATCGCGGCGCTTTCTATATACTCTCGATCTAGAGTTTTATATAAATTATTTATCTTTATTATAATAAGCGTAGACGCGAAATCGCCTACTATATATAATACTATTATAATAAATATTAGTTTTAACTTTAAATATATTTCGCGGAGGGTTTTATAACGAAGAGGACCTACCGATAATAAAGAATAAAAACTAGCGATAAATAATTATTATTATAATAATAATCGAAACTCGAGTTATAATTAAGGATTTTTAAATAACCTATATTTATTTCGTTATATATACGATAGATAGTATTATAAATAATTATATTTAAAAGAGTATATATAGAAGTATTAACGCGCGATTAATTTAAATCTTATTTTAAAATAATTAGATAACGATCGCGTCGTAAAGTTAGTTATTAATAAAGAAAAAAGTTAACGGAAAAATTTATATAAACGGCCCGCGAAAATAATACGAACCTAATAAAAATATAGGGTTTTACGCTTAGACCTGCCGCCGTTTAATTACGAAGTTAGTATATCTAACCCGAAGGGGCTTAGTAAACGGGAGCTAACCCGAAGGGGCTTAGCGGTGGCTCGGCAGGTCTGAGGGACTGAGGCAAACTTATCAAAGCCCATTATCGGGGCTGGCCTTAAGGGCCTGGCAACGCTGGAGCCGGACCCTGGAGCCGGCACCCTGGAGCCGGACCCTAGAGCCGGGCCCTGGAGCCGGGCCTGGAGCCGGGCTTGGGCCAGCCTGCGGTAGACATACTAATGGTTACGGCAACTAGGGCCACTAACCAAACATAGGGGGGGGGTGTCTATGTAGGCAAAGGGGGTGTCTCTGTAGCACCTCCCCTCTTTAATGGACTGATTACATCTCATTTTCATACAAGGTCGTCTATACATGTTGTATTTTGCTATAGATGTTTAAAATCTACTGTGAGGCTCTGACAGCCTCCAAGAACTTTTTGATTCCGAGTCCTGGAAAGCCTTCCAAACCCCTTTTTCCAAGCCAATATGACAGCAGGCCAACAGCTAAAGCCAGTCCAAGCCCGCCAGCAGGACGCCGGTGCTTCCAGATCCTAGCCATGGCTCTTTTGCGTAGCTCTTCTCTGTTCAATTGCAATGCTTGCATCTCGAACAATTCTTCTCCGACGTTTGCTGTCTGAACCTTGCTCGACTCGGCCATGCGTGTGGTTTTCAGGACACTGTATTGCGATATCTTTGACCAGGCTCGCCATGGCAATCTTTCCGGTGGATAGCTTTGAAATATCTTCATCGTCTGTTGGATTAGGCTCTCTAGGTCTAAAGGCTTTGGCAGCTTAGAGAGAACCGAATGCAGCATTTCTGGCTCGTCCGCCGGGATATCAAATAATTCTAATTTTCTTGAAAGAATGATGACGGCGAAGAAGTAGACAGATACCACAGCTGGCTGAGCAATCAAAAAGTCGAACAAGCGAGAGATGTCAGCATATTCCTGGATGTCATGAGCGTACAAGGTTAGCGTGGCTGCAAGGGCAAAGAACGGCTGCGTCTGTGACAGGTGTCGGCAGAGATCTGGCTGCACCGCATAGAGAATGCTTGGTAGCAGATTCAAGTGTGCCAGAGACGGCGATAAGGATGGCAACATGAAGTCTCGAATACGTAATAGCGAGAGATGAGCAACAGCTTGAGCGGCATGCTCAGTACCGAGGACGAGTAAAAAGACCTGAGCGACGTCGTGGTAGCCTTGGAAATAGGAGAGCATTGGATGTTCTCTCAAAACTTGGGTGATGACAGCCGATAGTTCCTGTTTCCGTCTGTCCAGCTGCTTGTCAGACTCATCTAGCTTTAGATCAGCAAACGAATCTGATGATACCTTGATTACATACTTTTAGGGTAGTAGATGAACGACCGATTTACATCAAGCTCAACCTGATCCTCGTCTTTGTGACGGGGCAGATCTCGCCATGAACGTGTTGTGTCAGCGTCTTCTGGCTTTAACACATCATAGCCTAACAGGATTGGCCCTACACATCGTAAGGTGGGAAAGTAGACCTGTTAATCTGCTCGTACTTACAGGCCAAACACCTTGACTGGTCGTTGCAAAGTCCGCCCACAGAAGTAGCTAGGTCTATCAAGAGAGAGACACCGTTGGGGCCATCGCAAGCCGCTTTAATACGTCTGATTTTGGTGTCAGGGTCTTGGGATGGTGCATCTTTTCGTCGAATGTTTTGGTTCAAGCGTTCATCGCGTATGCCATCTGCAGGTCTGACAGTGCCGAAGTTTTCCGACATGCTTTGATTCGCTTTTAGTATCCATTTGATATAACTTGCGATGGATTTAGGACGAAAAGCGAACAGGTTGAAGAAAGCGAAAGCATGCCTTGCGGGACAAGGCGCGATTGGAGGATATGTCTTTTGGGTAGTCCCGGGTAATCTATTTGGCCGTATTTTCATCCGGCGCTAAAAAGGTTAGCCGGCCTACAAAACTACTAAAGTATAACACCTTCCTACATTGCCAACAACAGAATTTATCTTGCATTAGATCGATCTGAACCTCTCAGTAAGGACAAGTGCGATCAGGATATCCTGCAGGTCTGGCGTGCCGCTTGTGCCCTCCACTCGACCTAAGCATCGACATTGGGCAAGCTCAACTCCTCAGACCAATAGAGTGTGAGGGAAAGATAGGTGCGGAATTTCTACCACACTTCAGCTTCGTCTCGTTGTCTCGGTCTTAGCTGGACATCTTCCTTATTGGTAGGAGCCTCGGCCCTCTTCGTACGCTACGCCATATTGTACACATCATTAAGGATTGTGCACGCTGCGACTTCTTGTATGATGGGCTTGAAGGCCTCGGAGCTGTACGTGCAAGACTAAATAAAGCTGGGCTAAGCAACGCTCGCTATTACGGTGTGATATCCCTGCATGCAACATTAGGCAATTGGACCAATTGCCATCATTTTCTCAAAACTTAGGCATCAGGCTGTCTTCCTAAGCCTATCACATTTTTCGCGAACAGCCGTCTTTTCTTCGAGGCAAACCGGACTGGATTACA
>JAABUS010001742.1_pt1 | contig 45343 bp, 37 predicted proteins | sample 5560161 | NCBI WGS metagenome assembly JAABUS01 (sample SAMN10711885, study PRJNA513376) | rock metagenome | isolation source: Antarctica rocks | place: Antarctica: Victoria Land, Trio Nunatak nord | collected 2016-01-04 | reverse complement strand
GACGAAGGGGATCGTTCTGCGGGCGGGGCATGGGGCAGGCTCCTCATGAGACGAACGACGAACGCACTGCTTGATGATCCCACTCCCCGCGCTTAATGGCAATGTTCAATGCAACTGACCCACTAGCACGCCCGCCATCGCCCGGCGTGGTACGGCGCGCCAGTTCATTGGGTTGGTGGCTCTGGAATTCCTAACCCCCCGACTATTCGGCATGACAAAACTGACAATGGTTGGAACGGAAAGCGCGCGAGAAGCGTTCCTGTTCGGGGGTATGCTTCCCTCGGGTTGCCCTTGACGAACGACCCGAAATGTGGAAAATTCGTTCGGGTGCAACAACCGTCTCATTCTAGAGAAAGGCCGCTCACTCGATGTCCGCGCCAATGGTTTCGCGCGCCCGCATGGTGCTGGTGTTTGTGTTCACGCTCTCCCTCATGGTCGCCCACCCTGCCGCGCCTGTTGGGGCTGCGACGATCGATTCCGAGGCGGAACTGCGCGTCGCCAAGACCGCGTACGACGCGCTCCGCAGGAACCTATACACCGAGCCGGATACCGTCGTGCTCCTGACGAGAGCGCAGCGCGAGGCGCAGAAGGCGCTCGGTCAGGCCGTGCCGCTCGACAATCTCGACGGCAGCGCGGACCAGCAGTGGGAGGTCTTCGCCCAGAATATCCGCACGATGGTCGCGCAATCGGGCGACACGAAACTCGCGCCCGGCGACCTCGCGCACAAACTCGCGGACGGTATGGCGAAATCGGTCAATGACCTCCACACGTACTTCCTCGACCCGAAGGCGGCGGATAGCGTCCGGCGCAAGGATAATGGCGACACGAGCATCGTCAACTTCGGCTTCACATCGATCAATGTCAACAACGGCATCTACGTGCGCAGCGTCGTCCCTTCCAGCCCCGTCGATGAGGCGGGCTTGCGGAGCGGCGATCACGCCATCGCAATCGACGGGAGCGCGCTCAACCCGACGACGCGCACCACCCTGCTCGGCTCGCCGCAGGAAGGCCACGATTACGTGCTCACCGTGCAGCACGTCGGGGACGCGAATCCGGTGGACCTAGCGGTCCACATCCACAAGTACGTCCGCACCGCGCTCGTCTCACGGGTGCTCGATGGGCACATCGGCTACATTCAGACCTTCGCCTTCTACGACAGCATCCCGAAGGAACTCGATGCCGCGCTCGCCGACCTGCACAAGCAGAAGGTAGACAGCCTGATCGTCGATTTTCGCGGCAATCCGGGCGGTGTCAGCGTCGATCGGGTGATGGGCCGCTTCCTCCCGTCCGGCACGGAGTTGGGCGTCTCAAAGGGGCGCAGGGTGCAGCGCAAGAGCGTCACGATTTCCGATGGTCACGCCCGGGAAACGCTGCCGGTCGTCGCGCTCGTGGATGATGGCAGCGGCTCGGCGAGTGAGATCGCCGCGCTCGCCTTCCGCGAGTTCGACCGGGGCACGCTCGTCGGCGCGAAGACGGCCGGCGCGGTGGGCAGCACGCAGCGTATCGAATTGGGGGATGGCAGCCTGCTGTCGATCACCGTTGCCGTCTACATCTCCGCGAAGGGCGCATCGCTCAACGCGATCGGCATCACGCCGGACGTCGTCGTGGACCGGACGAACGACGATGTGCTCACTGGTCGCGACCCACAATTGGACGCCGCGATTGGCCGCGCCAACGCGCTGATCGACCCGATCAGCGCCCGCCCCTTCCCGCTCGCCGCCTGATCGTCTCACCGCGTCTGTCATTGGCCCGGTACGGTGCGTTGCGCGATACTCTGCGTGACGCACCGCACCGGGCCTTGAAATGTAACCGAGGTGATACATGACGGAGGAGAAAAGGACTCAGGACTCAGGACTCAGGGCGAAGCAGGAGAAGAAAATACCTCGGTCCTCGCGTAGCGATATCGCCGGCAGCATTCTCGACGCGATTGGCTGGACGCCGCTCGTCGCGCTGGACCGGATCGGTGCAGGGTTGCCGGGGCGGGTCGTGGTGAAGATCGAGGGGGCGAACCCCGGCGCGTCGATCAAGGACCGTGCCGCGCTCGTCTGCATCGAAGAGGCGGAGCGGGAGGGGCGGCTCGCGCCGGGCGGAACCGTCGTCGAACTGACGAGCGGCAACATGGGCGCGGGCCTCGCGATCGTCTGCGCCGTCAAGGGATACCGCTTCATCGCCGTGATGAGCGTCGGCAACAGCCGCGAGCGCGTCCAGATGCTGCGGGCGCTCGGCGCGGAGGTCGATCTCGTGCCGCAGATGCCGGGCGGCGTGCCGGGGCAGGTTTCCGGCGACGATCTCGCCCTCGTGGAGCAACGGGCGCGGGAACTCGTGCGCACGCTCGGCGCGTTCCGCCCGGACCAGTTCAACAACCCCGCCAACCTCCGCGCCCACGAACAGACGACCGGCCCCGAAATCTGGGCGCAGACGGGCGGCACGGTAACGCATTTCTGCGCCATCGTCGGCACGGGCGGGACGTTCCTCGGCACGGCACGCGCGCTCAAGGCGCGGAACCCGGCCGTCCGGTGCTACGCCATCGAGCCGGAAGGGTCGCGGGTGATCGCGGGCTTGCCCGTCACAAACCCGCGCCACACCTTGCAGGGCGCGGGATACGCCGCCGTGCCGCCTCAGTGGGACGCTGCCCTCTGCGACGGCGCCCTCGCGGTCGGCGACGCCGAGGCGCTGGAGACCGCGCGCCTGCTCGCCACGCGGGAGGGCATCTTCGCGGGGTTCTCGGCGGGCGCGAATGTCGCCGCCGCCCTCCGCCTCGCGCGGGAAGCCCCGGCGGGGAGCATCGTCGCGACTGTCGCGTGCGACAGCGGCCTGAAATACCTCTCGACCGATCTCGTCCCTGACTGATTCGGTGCGTGGCGTGCTACCATGCGTGTGAAAACGGACTCGCAACTCGCGCGCAGGAGGGAATGGCGCTGTGCTCACCAAAGTAACCGACATCAAGGACACCGAGCGGCTGAAGGAACTGATCGCCCCGAGCGTCTTCAACCCGAGCGGCAGGGGGCTGGATTATCTACTCACGACCGTCTATACCAACCCCCAGCGGAAGCTCTACGTCTGGACGGAGGACGAGCGGCCCGTCGGCATCCTCGGTGTCGAGCGGGTCGGGCGGGACGCCGCGCTGCTGCTGCACATCGCGGTGGACCCGTCGATGCGCCGCCATCGGATCGGCGCGCGGATGATTAAGGGCGTCATCGCGCAGGAGGGGCTGCACGCCTTTTACTCGGAGACCGATCAGAACTCCGTCGCGTTCTACCGCGCCTGTGGCTTCGAGGTCACATCCCTCGGCGAGAAGCACCCCGGCATCGAACGCTTCTCCTGCCGCTGGCAGGCCGAAGAATAACCTCTAACCCCTCCTGCCCAAAGGCCTGCAGGAAGAGCTGGAGGTTAGGCCTACTCCCCTTCGAGATAGGCGAGCAGCGTATCGACGTGGCGCGTCAGGCTCTTGTAGTCGCGCATCGCCGGGGGCATGGTGCGGAGCAGGGTGGCGAGGCGGCGGGCATCGTCGGGGCCGACGAGGGCGTCCGCGAGGGGCCGGACGCGCGTACGGATCGTGAAGAGGACGGCGTTCGTGCGCGGGTAGCGGACGAAGGTCTGCCACTCGGAGCGCAGGTAGTACCGCGCGCCCGCATTCCCCGGCGTGATCCCCTCGTGCTCGAAGGCGTACCGTCGCTTCATCACCGGGGCGCAGTTGAGGCGGTCGGAGGGATGGATCGTCCAATTGACGCGCGCGGTCGGGCGGCCCACCTTGACGCGCTGCATCATCAGGTCCGCCGGGCGGCCGATCTTCTCCGCGAAGAGCGGCACGGGGCCGTGGATCGCGAGGAACGACCGGCCTACCTTGTCGTCCAGGCACCAGCCGGAGGCGAAACAGAGATGCCCCGCGACGAGCGGGCTGGTCGTGTCATTGCCGTCCATCACGCAGAGGTCCTCCTGCACCTGCCGCCCGACCCAATCGAGCGGTGGCAGTGGCAACGTCGCCGGATCGCCGAGCGTGAACGCCGTCTCGGTGCCGAGCAGGTGGTTCGTCCAACGCCAGTGGTCGCCGTTCGTCATGAGGGTGAAGTGCGCCGGGTAGTGCCGCGCCATGTTCGGCAGGAGGATTGCGACCGTCTCCCACTGCATCGCCTCGGTGCCGGGAAGGGTCTGGTAGTAATAGTGTGCGTCGCCGACGAGGATGTCATCCTTGAGCGCGAGTTCCGCCGCGTAGTCGGCGGGGTCAACATCGATGATGCAGTCCGGCGCGAGTTGCCGGACGTTCATCCGCATGTCGAACGCGCCATCTTCGAGCGCGAGATGCTTCAGCACAGGTGGAATCTCCCCGCGTAGAACGATTTATTGGGGACGTTACCATGCAAACCATCGCCCGCCAACCATGGTGCGTAATGAAAGAGATCGTCAAAGAGCGCCCAGTCCCATGCTGTCGCCTCTCTCATCCTCGTTCCCTTGAGCATGAGAACGCCCGTTACGTCCCCGCGATAAACTCGACCTCGTTGCCGTCCGGGTCGTCCACGTACAGCGTGCGGGAGGGGATGACGGGGTGCTGGCCGGTGCGGATGGCGAGGCCGTGCGCGGCGAGATGGTCGCGCATCGCGTCGAAGTCCGCCGGGGCGAGTTCGAAGGCGAAGTGATGGAGCGTGCGCCCCGGCTTCGCGGCGGGGAAGGGCGGCGTGTCGGGCGGCAGCGGCGCGAGCACGACGAGTTGCGGCACCGTCACGGCGGCGGTGCCCGCGCGGAGAAAGACGGGCCGGAACCCCGGCTCCGACACGAGCGTCAGCCCGAGCACATCCCGATAGAAGCGCAGTGATGCCTCGACGTCGTGCACCGAGAGGACAATTTCCGCGATGCCCCGGATTCCGGTCATAATTGGACGCTCCTTCGCAACATCTATCCGCCGCCGCATTGTATCCTATAGAGTGGTGCATGAGGTGAGACGCCTTGGCGCATCGCGTGCGATGGATCGACTGACGCAGGCTGGAAAGCCCGCGCTATCGCTCTCCCTTCCCCACACAGGAAGGGGACTGGGAGGATGAGGTGAACGCCACCTACATCAAGGCTCTCGCCCACGCGCACGGCTTCCATCTCGCCCGCGTGACGACGGCGGAACCGTTCGCGGGGCTGGAGCCGGTGCTGAACGAGCGGATCGCGGCGGGCCACCTGGACGGGCTGGACTGGTTCACGCCCGAGCGCGCCCACGTCGCCAGCGCGCCACAACGATTGCTGCCTTGGGCGCGCTCGCTGCTCGTGCTCGGCGTCTCCTACTACGCCGACGCGCCCCCCGTGCCGGATGATGGCGTGCTCCGGGGCAGCGTTGCGCGGTACGCATGGGGCGTCGATTATCACGACCTCCTGCGCGACATGATGCGCGGCCTGATCGTGGCGATGGAGCGATGCGTCGGGCATCCCTTACAGGCGGGGACGCTCGTGGATACGGCGCGGATCGTCGACCGGGCGGCGGCGGCGCGGGCGGGGCTGGGGTGGTACGGCAAGCATACATGCATCATCGCGACGCGCGACACCGGCTCGTACCTCTTCCTCGCCGAGGTGCCGCTCGACCTCGATCTGGAGCCGGACGCGCCGGTGCGGAAGTCGTGCGGCACGTGTGTGGCGTGTATGGCTGCCTGCCCGACGCACGCCATCCCCGCCGCCTACGTGCTCGACACACCGCGCTGCATCTCGTACCTGACGATTGAGCACCGCACCGCGATTGTGCCTGAACTACGCCCGCTGATCGGCAATTGGGTCTTCGGTTGTGATGTCTGCCAGGATGTCTGCCCGCCGAACCGGCATGTCCTGCCCCTCGCGCCGCCCGCGCTCCAGCCCCGCAGCGTGGACGACGCCTACCCCGCGCTGATTCCGCTCCTGATGATGACGGTGGGGGAGTACCGCGCGCGGTTCCGGGGCCGCTCGGTCAAACGCGCGAAGTGGGAGATGCTCGTCCGCAACGCCGCCATCGCTCTCGGCAACTCCGGCGACCGGGCCGCCGCGCCCGCCCTCAGGGACGCCCTGCGCGGCCATGAATCCCCGCTCGTGCGTGGGCACGCGGCGTGGGCGCTCGGTCGGCTCGGCGGGGCCATCGCCCGCGCCACGCTCGACTGCTGCCGCGCGACGGAGCCGGACACGGCGGTGCGGGCAGAGATCGCAGGGGCGCTGGCATGACCCTAACCCCAGCCCTCCTTAAACAACAAAGTGCGGGCACCTTTTGCGCCCGCACTCTCCTTTGGAACCGAAACAGTAGTTGTCCGTTCTTCCACGCCCTAGATGGGCGTTTGGTCCTTCGGTGGGGTCATCTACCATCCCTCCACTACGATCCTGGTCCCTGATTCTTTTGTACACCCGTTCGCGTGTCTTGTCAAGTAGGTGGGCGCCCCCTAGGGCGTATGCATTCTCGCATCCGAAGCGTATCTTCGCGCAAAGCCCTGGGCCTTGGAAGAGGCCCGTCTTGTGAGCGTGCGGATGCGGTGATACGCTCCTTTTCATCGCGCGATGGATGCGTGTCGCGCGGGAATACCCGCGCCACGCAGTGTGACAGGGGACGATGTGCGACGAGTGGCGCAGATGTGGCGAACGGCACCGGGGCGCGGCTACATCATGCTCGCGGTGATGGCGGCCTGCTTCGGGTTCGCGATGAACGCGCAGCAGAACATCGTCACCAATTACTTCGAGAATGTACTCGGCCTCAAAGGCCCGCAGTTCGGCTACATCACGGCGATCCGCGAGGTGCCGGGGTTCCTGCTGATCTTCCTCACCGCGCTCTTCTACCGCGTCTCGCTCCAGCGCGTGACGGCGGGCGCGCTCGTCCTCCTCGCGGTTGGCTACACATTCTTTGGCCTTTCCAACTCTTTCTGGTCCGTCGCGCCGTGGGTGATCATTTCGAGCATGGGGTACCACACGGTGCTCCAGACGCAGTATTCACTCGGCATGAGCCTCACGACGGAATCGAAGAGCGGCTCGATCCTCGGGCGGATGGCGGCGATTGGCCAGGGTGGCTCGCTCGCGGCCCTCATTCTGATCTTCATCACCTTCCACTTCGGCCTGCTCTCATTCCGACCCGCGTTCGCCGTCCTCGGGTTCATCTCCCTCCTGGCGGCGGTTGCGATCGTCGGCTTTCCGCACCTGCACGATGGCCAGGAGCGGGCGCAGGCCGCGAAGCGCGATCGGATCGTCCTGCGGCACGAGTATCGGTACTACTACTACCTCAGCCTGCTGGACGGCGGGCGGCAGCAGGTCTTCTTCTCCTTCGGGCTGTGGGTGCTCGTCCACCGCTACTACCTCTCCGTCTCGCAGATTTCCGCCGTGCTGATCGCCGTGACATTCGCGAGCATGTCGTCTGGCCCGTGGATCGGGCGGAAGATCGACCAGTACGGCGAGCGTCGGATGCTCTCGCTGGTCAATGCCGGTTATGTCGTCGCGCTCGGCGGGTACGCACTCGCCAACAACGTCGTCGTCGCGTGCGTCTGCTACGTCATCTATTCGTTCATCTTCCCGCTTTCGCCAATCGGCGCGGCGACGTACCTGCGCAAAGTTGCGGTCTCCGAGGAGGTCGCGCCGAGCCTCGCGATGGGCGTGACGCTCCAGCACGCGGCGGCAATCGTTGTGCCGGTGACGACGGGCATCATCCTCAATTATGTCGGCTATCAGATCCCCTTCTTCATCGCCTGCCTCTTCGCCTGCTTCACCTTCTTCGTGACGCGGCGGCTGGATCCGCAGTCGCAGCGCTCCGCCGCCCGGATCGCGGCGGACGACGCCCGTCTCGCGGGCACGAACGATGTCGCGGAGGCCGAGGCGGTTGGTGACGCCGCTTCGGGCGGCGCGGGCGAGTCCGTCGCGGCGCAGTCGGCAGTTCGGGGCATCCCCGCCGCATCGACGGGCAGTGACTGAGGGGCCTCACCCCCAGTCCCTCCCCATCGCCCAGAAATCACTATGCGGCAAGGCTTCGAAGGCGATGGAGATGGAAGCGAGAGTGAGGAATACATATCGCGGGGCCGTCTTTCAACCAGCGGATCCCTCCCGCCATTCTGAAAATCCGTCACTGTGTGAATCGCCGTTCCGTTCCGTGCGACGCGCGTATGATCTCGTTGACATGCGCGTGGTGCGCCCTCTATGCTCGGTTCATGGTGAATGGGAGACGCGATGATCCACGCATGACAGAGGAAACGGTGCCGGTTCTGCTCGTCGGCGTTGGCGTTCGCGGGCGGATGTGGGCGCGCGTCCTCGCGGGTCAGGCGGGCGTGCGCGTCGTCGGTTACGTCGATCCTGACCTTGCCGCGTGGGCATGGGTGCGGGAGGCGTTCGGGCCGGATGCGCGGTGTTTCGCGGATTACCGGCACGCACTCGCGGTGACGTCCCCCCGCCTTGCGGTCGTCGCGACGCCACCGACGGAACGGCGCACGCTCTGCTACGCGCTCATCGACGCCGGGTGCGACTTGCTTGTGGAGAAGCCGCTCGCGGTGGAATTCAGTGAAGCGATCTCTATTGCCGATCATTGTCGCAATCAACGACGACGCTGCTTCATTGGCATGAACTTTCGTTATGCCGCTACGACGATTGCTGCACGAACCATCATCCAATATGGTGATGTTGGTTCACCGCAGATGGCATACCTGACGTACTGGCGAAACCGCGATGGCTGGTCTGCGGGGCTGAACAAGTACCCGCTCGCGATGCGGCAACCGCTCCTCTGGGAGCAATCGGTGCATCATCTCGATCTCTTCCGGCACCTCTACGATGCGGAGGTGGAGACGGTCGTCGCGATGTCGAGCAACCCACTGTGGAGTGACTACGCGGGCGATGCCACCGTGAATGCGACACTTTCGCTCACCAACGGAATGGTCGTGCACTACACCGGCACATGGGCCGCGCGGACGGCGCACGACACCTTCCTGTGGCGCACCGATTGCGAGCGCGGCGCGTTGGTGCAGACCGCGCTCTTCGATGGCCTCCACATCGTGCATGACGGCACCGAGGCGATGGAGTACGTGCCCCTGCCGACGCAGGAGCCGTTCATGGACGACGTGCGGCTCCTGTTGCGCGCGGTGCTCCACGATCTCCACACCGGCGAGTCCCACGCGCCGGACATCGCCGATCATCTCCAGACGCTCGGCGTCACCGCCGCGATTGAGGAGTCGGCATCGTCGGGGCGGCGCGTGCATGTGCCGACTTTCGTGGCATCCTTCGGGGTCGCGGTGCCGGAAGCGCGGCTGACAGGACGGCGTACGTCGGACCTGGCGCTGAGCCGACAACGCTGAATTACGACCGCGCCGAACCGACTGAGAGGAGTGGAGTGTGGCACGCACGGCGGAGGCAATCGTTGTTGGTGGCGGTGTGAACGGAACGAGTACGGCGTTCCACCTCGCGGAACGGGGCATTAAGACGATCCTGCTCGACCGGGGCGACATCGCGGGCGCGAGCACCGGGAAGTCCGGTGGATTGGTGCGGATGCACTACACGAACCCGCACGGGGCGCGGCTCGCCAATGAGAGCCTGCCGTATTTTCAGGACTGGCGGCATCGCGTCGGTGTCGGCGATCCCGGCTTCGCGCGCACGGGCTTCATCCAGACGGTAACGCCGCATAACGTCCCCGCGCTCCACGAGAATGTGCGGATGCTCCAGGGGATCGGCGTCAACACCTGCATCGTCAACGGCGCCGACGTGCGCCGGATGCAGCCGTGGATCGACACGGACGACCTCGTCGCGTGCGCGTACGAGCCGGACTCCGGCTGCGCGATGCCGGGGGAGACCGCACGCTCCTTCGCGCAGGCGGCGGAGAAGCACGGCGCGGCAATCATCACCGGCGTCGCGGTGACGGGGCTGCGCGTGGCGGGTGGGCGCGTCGTCGGCGTCGCGACGGACGCGGGCGACTTCGACGCGCCTCGCGTGATCGTCTGCGCCGGGGTGTGGGGCGTGACGCTCTTCGCGGGGATCGGGGTCGATCTGCCCATTGAGCCGCATCGCACGCAGGTCGTCCTGTTCGCTGCGGCAGGGCGCGTTACCGCGCGGTGTGGGCGGCCACATGGTCTTCATCGACGCCGCGCTCGGCTCCTATTTCCGCCCGTACGGCCCGACCGAGACGCTGATCGGCGTACGGCAACGGGCGCGGTTGGTCGCGTCCGCTGACGACTACAACGAGCGCGCGGACGCGGCGATCGTCGCGGACTCGAAGCAGTCGCTCGCGCGGCGCATCCCGGAGATGGAGGGCGCGAAGGTGACGCGCGACTGGGCGGGCATCCTCGATATGACGCCGGATCACTGCCCGATCCTCGAAGCGAACCTCGGCGCGGATGGGCTGTTCCTCGCCGCCGGGTTCAGCGGCAGCGGGTTCAAGAGCGGCCCGTATGTCGGCCGACTGATGGCGACATGGGCGGCGACCGGTGCCCAACCCGACGCTGCGAAACCCTTCCCGCTCGCTCGCTTCGCGGCGGGCCAGCCAATCACCCCCGTGCACCCGTACACCGATGACGCGGGCGAGACGGTCGTGTCCGCGCCGCACTGACGAAGTGCTGAGGGCTGTGAGGATGTTGGCGCCAGATCCTGCTGGCCTGATGAGGGGCTTAGCGTCAATTGCAAGACCGTTCTCCCCCCGCTCTCCATCGCCGCCGTGGACCGAGCACATCGAAGCGTTTGGGCGATGGAGAGGGGGCAGTGGGGTGAGAAATTTTACGAACCCCCGAGATGAAGGAGTCGGCACGTGATGGGAGATAGACTCAGCACTCCCCTCCTCTTCGATCACTACTACGATTACGCCGAACTCGATGCGGCGATCAATGCATTGACGGCGGCGTATCCCCATCTCGTCACGCGGCATCAGATCGGCACGAGCCATCAGGGACGCGCGATCTTCCTCGTGGAGTTGACGAATCGGGTGACGGGGCCGGGGGATGCGAAGCCAGGATATTACATCGACGGCTGCATCCACGCGGAGGAACTGGCCGCCTCGATGGCGCCGCTGCACACAGTCTACGCGCTCTGCACGCAATACGGCATCAACGCGGACATCACCGAACTGCTCGATACGCAGGTCATCTACATTGTCCCGCGCCTCAATCCCGACGGCGCGGAACTTGTCCTCAAGACGCCGTACTACTGGTGCGGCAATGGACGCGATGCCCCCGCCGCTGTCTTCACGGATGGCCTCGTGCCGACCGACCTCAATGGCGACGGGTTAATCACGCAGATGCGCGTGCCGGACCCGCTTGGCGAGTGGAAAGTCTCCGAGAAGGAGCCGCGTCTGATGGTGCTGCGCGGCGCGGATGAGCGGGGCGGGCGGTATTATCGCGTGCTGCCGGAGGGCGTCATCCCCGGTTTTGACGGCGCGGCGGTCCGCATCCCGAAGCCGCCGGATGGCAACCTCAACCGCAATTACCCATCGAACTTCCTGCCCGATCCGTTCCAATACGGCGCGGGGCCGTATCCCCTCTCGGAGCCGGAGACGTGCGCGGTGGTTGAGTGGATCGTGGCGCACCCGAACATCCACGGCGCGTTGGCGTATCATACGCACAGCGGCGTGCTGCTCCGCCCATACCTGAACAAGCCGGACAGCGCCTTCCCGAAGGGCGACCTCGGCCTCTACATCGCGATCGGCGCGCTCGGCACGGAGGAGACGGGCTACCCGATGATCTCTGTCTACGAGGACTTCACGGACGACAAGAGCACGCCGCGTACCGGCTCGTTCAGCGAGTGGGCGTACGAGGAGAAGGGCATCCTGACCTTCGCGACCGAACTCTGGGACCCGTACACGGCAGCGGGGCTGAAGAAGCCGGAGTTCTACCCGCTGCGCGCCTGGGGTGAGGACGATTACATTGCCCTGCTCCGCTGGGCGGACGCGCACACCGCGACTATCCAGAAGCGACCCGCGTATGTCGATTGGGCGGAGGCGCCGCACCCGCAGTTCGGCATGGTGGAGGTCGGCGGCTGGAACAACATCTGGTTCTTCCGCAACCCGCCCGGCGACCTGCTGGCGGCGGAATGTGCGCGGAATACGCGCTTCACCGTGCGGGCGGCGTTGTGCGGGCCGCGTCTCCAGTTTAGTTTAGTGATGGTCGAACCGCTCGGCGCGAGCCTGTACCGTGTCACGGCGATTGTCGAGAACAGCGGCTACCTGCCAACGAATGTCACGCAGCAGGCGATTGCGATGCGTACCGCTCTCCCCGTCACCGTGACGCTCGCGGTAGAAGGCGGCACGATCGAGTTGAACGACGCGACGCAATCGCTCGGCCACCTCGCCGGACGCTCCGAGCGACGCACGACGTACTCGCCGTGGTCCGACGAGTGGGGGACACCGCGCAAACGCGCCCGGTGGCTCGTACGCGGCGAGGCGGGGGCGGCGCTGACACTCACCGCAAAGACACCACGCGCAGGTACAATCGTCCAAACGCTCACACTCGACGAATCCGATGATTAATACCAGAATATTCAGATATTCTGGTGTAACTGTGAAGGATGCAAGGCGCCACGCAGTGCGTCGGAGAAAGCCTGCGTCCCACCCCCTGCAAGACTCACCTCGCTGCGATATGGTATCCTGCGGCGCGGCGAGGGTCGCCATGCACGAGGGGGTGAGGGGTGAGCAGTACGCCGATTGGCGTTGGATTGCTGGGTCTCGGCACTGTGGGTGCCGCTGTCGCGCGCGCGCTTATCGAGCAGGAAGACGAGATATTGCGTCAACTCGGGCGACCAGTGCGCATCGCGGCGGTGCTGGAGCGCGGGCCGGAGCGGGCGGCACGCGCCGATCTCCCCGCCGAACTCGTGCGCACGGATGGCGCGGCGGTGGTGAGCGATCCCGCCGTCCACATCGTCGTCGAGGTGCTCGGCGTAATGGAACCGGCGCGGACGCTCGTGGATCGCGCCCTGCGCGCCGGGAAGCCCGTCGTGACCGCGAACAAGGAACTGCTGGCGCGGCATGGCGGCGCGCTCTTCCCGCTGGCGATGGCGGAGCGCGCACCGCTTCTGTGCGAGGCGTCCGTCGGTGGTGGCATCCCGCTTTTCGCCGCGCTCCGGCAGCTGCGGGCGGCGAACCGGATTACGGCGTTCCGTGGCATCATCAACGGCACGACGAACTTCATCCTCAGCGCGATGACCGAGCAGGGCACGGCGTACGCGGACGCGCTCGCGGAAGCGCAACGCCTCGGCTACGCGGAGCCGGATCCGACCGCCGATGTCGAGGGGTATGACGCGCTGTACAAGGCGTGCGTCCTCGCACAGGCGTGCTTCGGCATGGCGGTATCGCTGGAGTCGGTTGATCGCACCGGCATCACGGGCGTGACGACCGATGAGATCGCGGCGGCGCGGGGGGCAGGTGAGGTCGTCAAGTTGCTCGCGCGGGGGACGTGCGCGGATGGCGTCGTTCGCCTCTCCGTCGCGCCGACGCGCGTCCCCGCCGCCAGCCCGCTCGGCTCGACTAGTGCGAATTACAACGCAATTGAATTGACCGGCGACCGCGTCGGGCCGGTGCTGCTCGTCGGGCAAGGCGCGGGGCCGCGACCGACCGCCTCCGCGATCCTCTCGGACATCGTCGATGCCGCCCGCGTCGTGCTCGGCACGCCGCCCGACCCCTACTTCGTGCATCTCGGAGGTGTCCAGTGAGCAGCGACTTGGCCTGGCTGAAAGCGATCCGCGCCCTCGTCTATGACATGGACGGCGTGCTCTGGCGCGGCAAGGAGGCCCTGCCCGGCCTGAATGCCATCTTCGACTGGATGGACGCCGAGCGCATCCCGTACCTGCTCGCGACGAACAACTCGATGAGCACCGCACAGATGTACGTCGAGCGGCTGGCGGGGCACGGCGTCACGGTGCCGAAGGAGACGATCATCACCTCCGGGATCGCCGTGCGCGACTATCTCCGCGCGAAGTACCCGGCGGATGTGACCGTCGGCGCGGTTGGCATGACGGCGCTCTTCGAGGTGCTCTACGATGAGGGTGGCTTCGTGCGGGACGATCATCGCCCGCAGGTGCAGGTCGTCGGGACGGACCTCAATTTCAGCTACGCGGACATCAAGCGCGCCTGCCTCGCGATTCGTGCGGGGGCGGCATTCGTCGCGACGAACCCGGACACGACCCTCCCGACGGAGGAGGGCTTAGTCCCCGGTTGCGGCGCGATGATCGCGGCGCTTGTCGCCTCGACGGACGTGCAGCCGACGGTGATCGGCAAGCCGGAGAAGTACATGTTCGAACTCGCCTGCGCGCGGCTCGGCTTGCGGCCGCACGAGGTGCTGATGGTCGGTGATCGCCTCGATACCGACATCCTCGGCGCGAACCGCGCCGGTTCCCGCACCGCGCTCGTCCTCACCGGCGTTTCGCAGCGCGAGGAGATTGTCACCACCGGCATTGAGCCGACGATGATCGCCGCCGATCTTGTGGAACTGCTCGAACGACTGAAGGATGCCCGGACGCAATGAGCGAGCAGATAACCAAACGTGTCGGGGCGCATAGCCGTGCGCCCTCCCACTCCGCACTCGACTTCGATTACGAGGACGCGACGACGATTCAGGGGCGTGGTGGCATCAGCGCGACCGAGCGGACGATTGGCGGACTCCGGCTGCGGCGGGCGTTCGACGCGATGCGCAACACGACGGGATCGTGCCTGCTGCTCGGCTGCGGCGCGGGGCGGCACAATCGCGCCATCCGCGCCGAGCGGCCGGATATTTCGCTCGTCGGGGCGGATTTGAGCGTCGGCGCCATCCGGGAGGCTGTGTCGCAGGGGCATGGCGGCGCGTACATTGTCGCGGATGCCGCGCACACCCCGGCGGCGGACGGCGCGTACGACGTCGTGCTGCTCTTCGACCTGCTTGAACATGTCCCGGACGTTGACCGCTGTGTCGCGGAGATCGCGCGGGTGCTCAAGCCGGGTGGCGTCTTCCACGGCTTCATCCCGCTCGAAGCGCAACCGAAGACGCTCTTTCGCGCGCTCACGTCGAGCAAACGCATCCCGATTCATCGGTGGAAGCACGACCACGTCGGGCACATCCAGCGGCTGACGACGGACGCCGTGCGGAGCATGTTCGAGGCGCACAGCATGACGCCAACGGAGTTGACCTACTCGTTTCACCTGCTCGGGCAGGTGCACGATATCGTCGATTACTGGGGGCGCGAGCGGTTGCGCCAGTCACCGACGGGGCGGAAGGCGACGGTCACGCGGGCCGTCCAGCGCGTCGTCTTCTTCCCGACGTGGCGGCTCACATACTGGGAGGACACGCTGCTCAAGCGCAACCCGTGGGCAACGGGCCTGCACCTCACCGCCGTCAAGCGGCAGGGCTGATCGCGAGGTAGGTATTCTCCGCGTTCTTCCGACGCAGCACGGTGCGGCCAACCCATTGTACTGCCGCGATCAGTTGCTTCATCAGCCCGTATTTCGTGTTCAGTAGCCCGGTCACGCACGCGGCGTCGCTGGCGGGGAGGAGTCGTGCCTTCGCGGGAAACGCCTCACCCGTCACCTTCCCGCTGCGGGTGCAAGAAGCGACGGTCACATCCGCGTTGTTGCGAATGCGCCTCACCTTGCCCGATTGCGCGCCGGTGTAGACGAGAATTTCGTCGCCGTCCACCGCGAACCAGACCGCCGTGGGCACCGCGCGACCATCCTTGCGGAAGGTCGTCAGGCTCAGATACATCTCGTTCATCAGTGCGGCGATTCGTGCAACGGGTATCGGTCACTCCTCTCGCTCGAACACGCCACGTCACGCGCCCATGCCGCTAACGCGCTCGACCTTGATCCGCACGACGGCGGGCGGCTTCGGGATGGGGTTCTGGTCGAGGTATTGCTTGCCACCCTCCGGGCCGCGATACCGCGTCGCCATGTGCAGGCGCTTGCTGGAATCCTCGTCGATGCTGACCGTCGCGGCGCCATTCACGGCGACGTAGGGGAACCCTGAAGGATCGACAACGTGGAAAGCAACACGCGGATCGCGTTCGATGTGACGAAGTTTCGCAAGATCCTGCCGGGTGATGAACCAGATATCGTCGCCATCGAGGTCATACCAGACGGTGAAGAGTGACGGTGTACCGTCCGCACGGAGCGTGGCGACGGTGCCGTATCGCGGTTCGGTGAGGAAGGCGCGTTGCCTGTCCGAGAATACCATCGGAGATTGACTCCATTTCACGAGTGCGATCGACGCGGCATCGCTAATCTGCGTTATCGCTTGGTGATTCCAATTGCTCCGGGCCGAAGGAGTGGGGAAGCAGGTCTTCCAGCGTTGTCCGCAGGAAGACCCGGCCATCCGTATTCGCGATGATGATCGCCGCGTCCTTGCCGAACTCGCGGATCACCTGGCGGCACGCGCCGCACGGCGTCGCGGGGTCGCGCCCCGCCGTGACGACGATGACCGCGCGGATGCGCCGGGCGGCGGGATCGGCAGACTTGCCGACGAGGCCGAAGATGGCGTTCCGCTCGGCGCACGAGGTGAGACCGTACGAGGCGTTCTCGATGTTGCACCCACCATGAATCTGCCCATCCGCCGTCAGGATCGCCGCGCCGACCGCGTAGTGGGAGTACGGGACGTACGCCCGCGTGCGCGCATCGGTTGCGACGGCGATCAGATCGCGCTCTTGTTCGGGTGTGAGAGACACCTAACCCCCCAGCCCCCTTCCCCCGCAGGGGAAGGGGGAGTTGGGACGATTCGAAGAATCGTCCCCTTTGATGCTCGGCACTCGGCACTCGGCGCTCGGCACTTTCCCTCAGTGCGCGTGTGCGGCGGCCTCGTGGCGGGCGTGGGATTCCTTGATGATCGCGTCCTGCAGGTGCGCGGGGACGGTCTCGTAGCGGTCGAAGTGCATCTGGAACGAGCCGCGCCCCTGGGTGAGCGAGCGGAGATCGGTCGCATACCGCTGCACCTCGGCCAGCGGCGCGTCCGCCTCTATGGTCGTGAAGCCGCGACCGGGGTTCATGCCGTGGACGCGGGCGCGCTTGCTGTTCAGGTCGCTCATGATGTCGCCGGTGTACGAATCCGGCACGGTGATCTCCATCTTGTACACCGGCTCCAGGAGCACCGGGTGCGCCTTCTGCGCCGCCTCCTTGAAGCCCTGCGATCCGGCGATCTTGAACGCCATCTCGGAGGAGTCCACCGGGTGGTACTTGCCGTCCGTCAGCGTCACGCGGACATTCGAGACGGGAAACCCTGCCAGGAAGCCCTCGTGGAGCGCCTCGCGGATGCCCTTCTCCACCGCCGGGATGAAGTTCTTCGGCACGCTCCCACCGACGACCGTGTCGCGGAACTCGAACTCGCCGCCCATGTTCGGCTCGACGGTCAGCACAACCTCCGCGAACTGGCCGTGGCCGCCCGTCTGCTTCTTGTGGCGCGATGTGACCTGCGCCGCGCCCTGCACCGTTTCCCGGTACGGCACGACCGGCATGTCGAGATCGACATTGACGCCGAACTTGCGCGCCATGCGCTCGGTCGCGATCTGGACGTGCGAGTCGCCCATCCCGGAGACGAGCGTGTCGCCCGTCACGGGGTCGCGGTCGATGTGGATCGTCGGGTCCTCCTCGATCAGGCGGTGGAGGCTCGTGCCGAGTTTGTCGAGGTCGCCCTTGCTCTTCGGGCGCACCGCGACGGTGTACGATGGCTGCGGGAAGTGCACGCCGTCGAGCACCACCGGGTGCTCCGGCGTGCAGAGCGTGTCGCCGGTGGCGGTCTCCGCCAGTTTCGTCACCGCACCGATGTCGCCGGGGCCAACCTCGCCCACAGCGGTCTGCTCCTTGCCGCGCACCATGTACAATTGCCCGACATGCTCCGGTTTGTTGCGGTTCGCGTCGAGCATGTTGGTGTTCGTGCGCATCGTCCCCACGTAGACGCGGAAGAAGGTCAGTTTGCCGACGTACGGGTCCGCCATCGTCTTGAAGACGAGCGCGACGGGCGGCTCAGTCGCGCCGATCTTCAGGGTCGCGGGCTTGCCGTCCTGCGTCTGCGCGGTGATGGCCGCCATGTCCGCGCCGGGGAATGCATCGACGATCGTGTCGAGCAGCGCGCTCATGCAGGCGACCCGCTGCGACGCGCCCACGAGCACCGGGACGATGCTCCCCGCCGCGACCGCCTGCTGGAGCGCCGCCGTCAGTTCGGCGTCGCTGATCTCCTCGTCACCGATAAAGCGTTCGATCAGGGCGTCGTCCGTCTCGGCGATCTTCTCGACGAGCGCGAGACGTGCCTCCTCGACCGCGTCAGTCATGTCGGTGGGGATCGCGGTCTGCTGCACGCTGCCGTCGTTCTTGGCGCTCACGGTGTACGCCGTGCGTGTCAGGAGGTCAACGTGCCCGGAGAACGACGCCTCGCCGCCGATGGGCAGATGGAGCGGGGTGATCGCGCTGCCCCACGCCTCCTGCGCCTGCGCGAGCGTGCGGGCGAAATTCGCGTTCTCACGGTCGAGTTTGTTCATGAAAACGAGGCGTGGGAGCCGCGCCTCGTCGCAATAATTCCAGACTTGCTCGCTTCCCACCTCCACACCGGAGGCGGCGCAGAGCACAATGACGGCGGCATCCGCAGCGCGCAGGGCGGATTTCGTCTCGCCAACAAAGTCTGCGTAGCCGGGGGCGTCGAGGATGTTAATCTTGTGGTCGCGCCACTCGATCGGCAGCACGGCAGTACTCACGGAGATGTGGCGCTTGATCTCGTCTGGGTCCCAGTCCGAGAGCGTGTTGCCGTCCTCGACGCGACCGAGGCGCGTCGTCGCCTTTGCGGTGTACAGCATCGCTTCGGCCAACGACGTCTTCCCCGCGCCACCGTGGGAGAGCAGGACGACGTTGCGGAGCCGTTCGGGGGGATACTGTTTCATCGCGGGTACCTCCAACTGTGCCGGGGCGGCGATCAAGCCGCCAGACGATCAACGCACCGGCCCCGTGGCCGGCGAAGCAGTGCAGGCCGCGCAGGGCGCGACGTGATGCCAAAGCGGTCCATCGTGAACGATAGCGAATGGGTGTCGCATTTGTGGATACGACGGTCTGATTGCGGGCCGGGCAGTCATCGTGGCCCGGCGGACTCATACGGTACGGGTAGTATGGCACGGTTAGCGCAATTGTCAATTTGTGATGGTGTGATGATGATTCCTCGTTGCACGTCTGCGGTATGCTTGCACCATCAATCGCTGGATGAAGCGGGAAGGGGATGACCGTTGGCACACGAAGACCTCGGAGCGCTCAAGGGGCAATTGAAGGAGACCTTGCGGGCACTGACCGCGCTCGATGGCGTCGCCGGGCAGGAGATGGCCGTCGTACGCTGGCTGCAGGAGCGCCTGACGCCGCTCGCGGACGATGTGACCGTCGATCGCATGGGCAATGTCACGGCGACGGTGCGCGGCGGCGACGGCCCGCACCTCGTGCTCTCCGCGCACTCCGACGAGATCGGCGGGTTGGTGAAGGCAATCGAGCCGGACGGCAAGATTCGGTTTGAGAAGAACGGCGGCGTGATCGAGACGCTGCTCGTCGGGCGCAAAGTGCGCGTCGGCGCGGCGCCCGGCATCGTCGGGGTCAAGGCGGGGCATCTCCAGCGGCCCGATGAGCAGCGCACCGTCCCGCCGATGCGCGATCTCTACATCGATGTCGGGTACGACACGGCGGCGGCGGTCGCCGCGCTCGGCATCACCATCGGCACGCAGATCACCTACGACGCGCCGCTCGCGGAACTGACCAACGGCGACCGCGTCTACGGCAAGGCCGTCGATAACCGCATCTCCTGCGCGATCCTCATCCATCTGCTCGAACGGCTGAAGGGGCGGAAACTCGGTGGCACGCTGACCTGCGCCGTTGCCGTGCAGGAAGAAGTCGGGCTGCGGGGCGCGCAGGTCGTGGCATACCGCCTCAACCCCGATTACATCATCGTGCTCGACACGATGCCCTCCGGCGACACCCCGGAGATGCGCCTCGCGCAGGATGCGAATGTCAAAATCGGTGCGGGGCCGGTCATTCGCCTGATGGCGGGCGCGGGAACGGGCCACCTGATGCCGCCGCAGATGGTCCGCCTGCTGCTCGATACGGCGAAAGCGGAGGGAATTCCGGTGCAGCCCGTCGTGCTCGGCGGCGCGAACACGGACGCCGCGACGATGCACCTCGTGCGCGAAGGCATCCCGACGGGCGTCATCAACCTGCCCCGCCGCTACTCGCACTCACCCGTCGAAATGCTCGACCTCAACGACGCCGCCCATGCCTTGCTCCTCGCCGAAGCAATCGTGAAGGGCATCGGCACGCACCAGCTGGAGTTCCTGGATTGAACGACCTCGCCCACGTTGAACAGTCGTTGATGGAAGCGCGGGATGCCCTGTTGGCGTTCTGGGAACAGGGCGAGGGGGCCGTCTGCTTCCTCGCCCTCGGCGTCGCGGATGACGCGCTCGCGGACTACCGTGCGCTGGATGGCCGCACGGCGCGGGGGCGTGATCCCGGTGACTGGCGGCGGATTGAGATACTGGCTGAGGAAGTGATGCGGTTGCGCGCACCACTCGAAGGGACGACGAAAGAGGCGTGACCGTCTGATTGGAGCGAGAAATGAGCAACGCATGGCGAGAATACCGACTGCTCAGTTCGCGATAGCGAGGTACCCTGATGTATTTCCAACATTCGAGTGAGATTTGGCGGGACTATCCGGAGCTTGCTCCTGGTGTGCTCTTTGCCGAGGGAATAACCAGGGATGTTGCTGTTGGCTCTCGGGTTGCGAAGTTCAATGCAATCGCAGAATCGCGACTCGCGAACACCTCAGAAGGGGAATTGCCCGAAATACAGGCGTGGCGACGCGCCTTTGCGCGGATGGGGCTCAAGCCCACGCAATATCGCTGCGCCTCGGAGTCGCTGTTGCGACGCTTCAGGAAAGAAGGGTCCCTCCCATTGATTCACCCGCTGATCGATCTCTGTAACGCGATCTCGCTCGCGTTCGCCATCCCAGTGGCCGTGTTCGATATTTCCCAGATCGCGGAGTACGTCGAAGTTCGCTACGCGGTCGGCGACGAAAGCTACGTGGCTTTCTCCGGTGAAATCAAGCATCCCGACGCGCATGAAGTGATCTTCGCGGACAACGCGGGGCGCGCGCACGCCCGGCGATGGACCAATCGGCAGAGCGCCTACTCGGCCGTTCGAGATACGACGACGGCGGTCTTGGTAGTCGCGGAAGCGATGCATGGTTCGGCATCTGCGGATGTCCAGAAACTGACTGCCGCGATTGCCGACGAACTCACCGTCATCTGGTCTGTCACCCCAAAAACCACCATACTGAGTCGACCCTCGCCACGATTCGAGTTTTGAGAAATACGCTTCTCATAAGCGATCTGAGGGGTGATAACCACGGCGTATCGGCTCGCCATGAGGGAAGAGACGCCCACCGATGCCTGCATCGTGTCAGACCGCGTGCTTGATCGCATCAATGCCGACGACGTTCTGATTCCCGTGCAGGGCGAGTATACGATGGAAGCGGACGAGCAGCGACTACGCCCCTTGGTTGAGGGAGAACGAGCGAATCTTCACCGTGAACGCGAGGAGCTGGCGTAGCAGTCCGAATCCAAGCTGGCTCGGACGTGGGTGGGTTTTGAGACTGGCGAATTTCGCAACTCATCCCGGAGTGTTTTCATATTTGATGTAAACTCGACTTTCCCCATTTGATTAGCAGCGTAGCAACCCAGCGTCAGCAGTCGCCGGGAAAGTACTGCCTGTCTATAAAGCTTCTCGGGCCTCCTCACCCCACCGCATTTCCCGGGTCCCACTTTTCCCATATTGGTGTCCAGGGGTGAAATGCGAAAAGTCTCGGCACGATCGTGAACTGCCGATCTGGCAAGGGGAAACCCGATTGACCCCTCCATGCAAATGGGGAAAGTCGAGGTAAATAGATAATGTAAATCTTTCAATGCAACGGACGAAGTAGGGCAAACGCGGCGACCGCAATGAGCAACGCCGCACCGCCCGCCGGGAGTGCGAGGCGGGTGATGCGATGGGTCGATGATCTGCGAGTCGTGGTCATGCGGCTTCCTAATCAACGCCTCTTGAACGTGCGAGTATAGGCGCGGGTCGGCTCATGACACAACGGGTGGGAAGGAATTGCGGCGGTGCATCAGGTAAATGCCGTACAACGTCAAGTCGTCGTCCACGGACTTGATTGCGGTCGTACCCGCTGCGATAATGCTCGCGAGAAAGCCCGTTGCGACGACATTGGGTACGCCACCAAGTTCCCGTGACATCCGTGTGACAAGTCCTTCGACTAAACCAATGTATCCTAGAACGACACCGGATCGCATCGCATCCACGGTATTCGTGCCGATGGCGTGATCCGGCGCTTGCAATTCGATGCTGTAGAGTTGCGCCGCACGGCCCGCGAGCGATTCGAGCGAGAGCGCGAGACCGGGCGCGATTGCCGTGCCGACGTAGTTGCCGTCCGCGCTGACGCAACTGAATGTCGTCGCGGTGCCGAAGCCGATCACGATCGCCGGGCCGCCGTAGCGGTGATACGCCGCCGCGCAATTCATCACCAAGTCCGCGCCCGCCTCGGCGGGCCGGTCGATCCGTACGCCGACGCCCATATCGACGCCCGGCCCGGCGACGAGCGGCGTCAGGTGCAGGTAGCGCGCGCAAAGATCGCGCAGTTGCACGAGCACCTGCGGCACGACGGACGAAATGGCGACGGCGGTGATCTCCTCCGGTGCATGATTGTTTGTGCGCAGCAGCGTCGCGAGATGCACCCACCACTCGTCCGCCGTGCGCACCCGGTCCGTGGAGATGCGCCAGAGATGCAATGGTCGCGCGCCATCGCCCGCGTCGTCCGCATAGAGGCCGAATTTCGTGTTCGTATTCGAGAGGTCTACCGCTAGCAGCATCGCATTGGCTTCTCTCTATCGCGCCGCCGTTCGCGGTCCACACGTTCCCTCGACTGCGACGAATTAGTAACTGTATCATAGCATACCCGCCTATGATGGTTTGCGGCGTGTCCACTGATCGGCTACACTCGCGCGGGTAATCATCCCCACTGAGCGAAACGACTTCCGGGGCATTGCTGCCCGTAGGATACACGAGGGTACGACGATGCCGGTCACGGTTGTGCTGGGCGGACAGTGGGGCGACGAGGGGAAGGGCCAGATCACCGACACGCTGGCGCGGGATGTCGATATCGTCGCACGCGCGACAGGTGGCTCCAACGCGGGGCATACGGTGATTAACGAGCAGGGCACCTTCGCGGTTCATCTCATCCCGTCGGGTATTTTCACCCCCGGCACGACCTGCGTGCTCGGCAACGGCATGGTGATCGGTCCGCAGACGCTCATCAAGGAGATGGACGCGCTCGCCGCGCACGGCATCGACCTCTCCAACCTCCACATCTCCGACAAGGCGCACCTCGTGATGCCGTATCACCCGATGCTGGATGCCCTCGAGGAGGAGCGGCGCGGCGAGGCGGCGATTGGCACGACGCGGCGCGGCATCGGCCCCGCGTACATGGACAAGATGGCGCGCAGCGGCATTCGCGTCGCGGACTTGATGGACGAGGAGGCGCTCCGCAGCCGCCTCGCGTTCCTCCTGCCGTACCGCAACGATCAGTTGGTCAAGATCTTCGGCGCGGAGCCGGTCGCGCTGGAGCCGCTCGTCGCGGAGATGCTGGCGTACGGCGAGCGGTTGCGCCCGTATGTGACGCAGACAGAAATTCTCATCCAGGACGCGCTCGACGCCGGGAAGCATGTGCTCGTCGAGGGTGCGCAGGCGTCGCTGCTCGATCCCGACTTCGGTACCTACCCGTTTGTTACGTCATCGTCGCCGACGGCGGCGGGCGCGTGCCTGGGGACGGGCATCGCCCCGGCGCAGGTGACGACGGTGCTCGGCGTCTTCAAGGCGTACTGTTCGCGCGTTGGCGCGGGGCCAATGCCGACCGAGTTGATGAACGCCACGGGCGATCTCATCCGCGAGCGTGGCCACGAGTTTGGCACGACGACGGGTCGTCCCCGCCGCACCGGCTGGTTCGATGCGGTCGCCGCGCGGTACGTCGTCCGGCTCAACGGCATTACCCGGATTGCGCTCACCGGTATCGGCGTGCTCGGCGCGTTCGAGTCGATCAAGGTCTGTACGTCGTATCGCATCAACGATGAAGCGGTGCAGACGATCCCGACGCTTGCGGAAGTATACGCGCGGGCGGAGCCGGTCTACGAGGAATGGCCGGGCTGGCAGAGTGATACATCAAATGTGCAAACCGAAGATGATCTCCCACCACAGGCACGTGCGTATATCGCGCGGCTGGAGGATTTGCTCAGCGCGGAGATCGTGCTCGTTGGCGTCGGGCAGCAGCGGCGGCAGTTAGTGCGGCGCGCGTCGCTCGCGCCGGAGACGGCTTCTGTTTCCTGATAGCGATGTGCGCCGGTGAAAGGCGGTTGAATCATTGTCGTCTAAAACGACGTAGATTATGCATCTGCGCAGCGGTCAGAATGTGTAACAGGTTATCTCATTCGGCTTTTCTCTGTGTGCAATGAGCGATCGCGTTGTCGGTTTATAAGACAATGCTTCATGGGGATAGCATCGAATGCATTCGGTTATCTTCTACATTCTGCTCATCTTTATCGTGATTCTTGTCGTGTTCATTGTGCGGCAGATGCGGCTCCGGCGCGCGATTGCGGAGCGACAGGCGATGCGCGTTGAGCATGCGCAGCAAAGGGAACGAGGCGAGGGTGATGCTTGACCGAGCGGCAATTGAGGCGATCATCCCGCACCGTGCCCCGTTCCTGCTGATCGACCGCATCGTGGAGATCACCGCAGGTCTTTCTGCTATTGGGGAACTCGATGTGCGCGACGACATGTTCTGGGTGCCCGGCCACTTCCCGCAGTACGCCGTCATGCCGGGCGTGCTGATCGTCGAGGCGCTGGCGCAGGTCGGCGCGGTCGCGCTGCTCAGCGTGGAAGAATACCGGGGCAAACTCGCCTTCTTCGCCGGGATCGATGGCGTCCGCTTTAAGCGGCAGGTTGTCCCGGGCGACACCTTGCGCTTGGAGGTAACGCTGGAGACGATGCGGCGGAGCATTGGCAAGGGACAGGCGACCGCGACGGTCGGCGGCAAGGTCGCCGCACGGGGCGAGTTGATGTTCGCGGTTGCGGACGCGCCGCAGCCCTAACCCTCCTCCCCCTCCCCCACGGGGAGAGGAGAGGGGTCGGGGGTGAGATTTTGAGGCTGGCTCTCGAACGGAAGCGGTGGCCACTCGATAGCGCATGGTCGACGCGGGCGCGGGATGCGGTAGTTGGATTAGTCTGTCGGCTGCCTGGCTTGTTCTGCTGGCCGCTGACGCGCTCGCCGCATCGGGGGGCATGGCCGACGCCGCGCCGCATCCTCGTGCTGAAGCCGTGCTGCATGGGCGATCTGCTCTTCACGACGCCGCTGCTCGCCGCGCTCAAGGCGGCATATCCCGCAAGCCATATCACGGTCGCGACGGGTGTGTGGTCCGCGCCGGTGCTCGCGGACAACCCGCACGTCGATGCGATCCTCGATGTGCCGTCACGGATCGGCCCGCGCGGCCTACGGGAATGGGCGAACCGGCTCCGCGCGGAAGCGTTCGACGTTGTGGTCGTGCCGGATCGGTCGCCGGTCTGCGGGCTGCTCGCTGCGCTGGCAGGGATTCCGCGCCGTGCTGGTTTGGACAGCGGGGGGCGGGGCTTTCTCTATACCGACCGCGTTCCCGTCGGGCCGGACGATCACCGCAGCCATGAAGCGGCCCTGTACGCGCGCGTCGGCACGGCGATTGGCGCGCCGCCGGTGCCGGGGCAGGGGACGATCTACCGCCCGCCCGCCGCCGCTGTCGAGCGGGCGGGCGGCCTGATTGCGGAACGTGGGTGGGCGCTGCCGCTCTGGGTGATCCATCCAGGTGGAGGCGTCAATCCTGGCATGACGCTGTCGCCCAAGCGGTGGCCGGCGGAACGGTTCGCGCAACTCGCCGACGGCCTGCGCGACACGCACGGCGGAACGGCGCTGCTCGTCGGCGCGGAGACGGACGCGGATGCGGTGCGGGCGGTGCGCGGCGCGATGCGGGGGCCGTCCGTTGACCTCACGGGGACGCTCGCCTTCGGCGCGTTGGCGGCGTTGGCGCAACACGCCGCGCTGTATGTTGGCAATGACACGGGTGTGACGCATTGCGCGCTGGCGGCGGGCGCGCCGACACTCTGCATCTTCGGGCCGACCGACGCGCGGCAGTACGGCCTCTACGGCGGGCGGGGGATGATGGCGGTCGGGCGCGTGCCGTGGTCGCCCTGCTTCCGGCGTGGCAGGCTCGCGTGCACCTGCGGTACGATACGATGCATGGACGCCGTGACCGTCGCGGATGTCCGCGCGGCGGCGGATCGACTCTTGGGAGCGCCTGTTTGAATCTTCAGTACCGCGCCCGCCGGGGGATGATGCGCATCGGCGGGTTGTTCGTTCAACTCTGGAAGCCCCCGCCGCTCGAAGCGGTGCGCCGTGTTGTCCTCATACGCCCCGACCACCTCGGCGATGTGCTGCTGTTGACGCCCGCCCTCGCGCGGCTGCGGGAGGCGCTGCCCGATGTGGCGGTGACGCTCTACGTCGATCCGTCGTCGTGCCCGGTCGCGTTCAATGGCCCGGAGGGGGTGACGGTCGAGGCGCACGCCTTCCCCGGCATCACGCGCGGGCCGAAGCCGCACCCGGTGCGCCCCTACGTCGATCTCTGGTTCATGGCGCAGCACCTGAAGCGGGGGAATTACGACGCCGCGCTCATCCTCCGGCCCGATCACTGGTGGGGCGGCGGCACGGTCGGTGTGGCGCGCATCCCGCTCGTGATGGGGTTCGATCACCGGGACACGCGGCCCGCGCTCAATCACCGCCTGCCGTACGCCCCCCGGATGCACGCGGGGCGCGCGAACCTGCTCCTGGTCGAGGCGTTAATTGCCCGCGCGACGGGCAAACCACCCCGCGCCCTGCCCGCCAGCGACGCCGCCCTGATGCGCGCGCACCCACTCGTCTTCCGCGTGCCGCAGACGGCGCGGGAGGGCGCGGCGACGCTGCTGGAAGGGTGGGGACTGGACACGCCGCTCATCGCGATCAATCCGAGCGCGGGCGCGCCCGTCAAGCGGTGGCTGCCGGAGCGGTGGGCGCAGGTAGCGGACGCCCTCGTGGCCCGATATGGCGCGGCAATCGTGCTGACAGGCGCGCCGGGCGACGAGGCGCTGTCGGCGGAAGTCGCGGCGGCGATGGCGCACCCCGCGCTCGATCTCGTCGGCAGGACCGATTTCCCGACGCTCGCGGCGGTGTACGAGCGCGCCGCACTCGTTCTGGGGCCGGACTGCGGGTCGCTCCATCTGGCGGTCGCCGTCCGCACGCCGACGATTCACCTCTACGGCCCCGCCGATGTCGCGCAGTATGGCCCATGGGGCGACCCGGCGCGGCATATCGCGATCACGGCGGATCGTCGGGACATCCCGTGCCTCGGCTGCGGCGACCTCTCGCCCGGCCGCCCACCTGCGCCACCGTGCCTGACGATCCTCGAAGTGGCGGATGTGCTCGCGGTCGCGGAGCGGCTGCTGGCGCTCCCAGCGGTCGCGCGGTCGTAGGATGCCCCGCCGTCTGCTGATCGGCGTCGATGCGAGCCGGACGCTGCCCGCGCAGCGGACGGGCACGGAGCAGTACAGCGTCGCGCTCCTCCGCGCGCTGATGGCGCTGGAGACGCCGCACAAGTGGCGATTGTACGCGCCCGGCCCGCCACCGGACGATCTGCTGCCCCTGCCGCCGCGCTGGGAGTGGCGCACCATCCCGTTCCCGCGCCTGTGGACGCACGCGCGGCTCTCGTGGGAGATGCTGCGCCATCGCCCCGATTTGCTCTTCGTCCCGGCGCATGTCGTGCCCGCGATCCATCCGCGCGGCACGGTGGTGACGATCCACGATCTCGGCTACCTGCGGTTCCCCGAGGCGCACACGCCCGTTGCCCGCCACTATCTGCGGTGGTCCACGCGCTGGAGCGTCCGCGCCGCCCATCGGGTGATCGCCGTCTCCGGGGCGACGCGCGACGATCTCGTGAACCTGCTTCATGTGCCGGAGGAGAAAATCGCCGTCGTGCATCATGGCGTCCGCACCGCGCCTCTCTGCTCGGACAAAGGAAACGGCGAGGAAAGCGCGCGCCTGCAGGGAATTCCGAAGCCATACGTCCTCTTCGTCGGCACGGTGCAGCCGCGGAAGAACCTCCAACGCCTGATTCGGGCGTTCCGGGCCGTGGTCGATGCGGGCCTGCCGCACACGCTGGTGATCGTCGGGCGGCTCGGCTGGCTCACTGAGCCGATCCGTGCGGAGGCAACCGCGTGCGGCGTCGTGGATCGCGTCTCTTTCGCGGGGTACGTCGCAGACGCTGCGTTGCCCGGTTTGTATGCGGATGCGGAGGCGTTCGCCTTCCCATCATTGTACGAGGGGTTCGGGATGCCCGCGCTGGAGGCGATGGCCTACGGCGTCCCGGTCGTCGCATCGGACACGACGAGTCTGCCGGAGATCGTTGGGGATGCCGGGGCGCTCGTTGACCCGCTCGATGAGGCAGCGATTGGGGCCGCGCTCGTTCGCGTGCTGACCGATCCCGCGCTGCGTGCGCGGCTGCGAGACGTGGGGCGGGCGCGGGCGGCGACCTTTACCTGGGAACGCTGCGCGCGCGAGACGCTCGCGGCGCTGGAAGGGGCGGCGCGATAATGGACGGGATGCGACGGGTGCTCGTCGTGAAGATATCGGACATCGGTGACTGCATCGGCACGCTGCCGGCAATCCGCGCCCTGCGCGCGACGTTCCCGGACGCGGAGATCGACGCGCTCGTCACGCCGGGGGCGCGGGTCGTGCTGGAGCATGAACCGGCGGTCTCGTCGATCCTGACGCTCGCGAAGGAGGCGTTCGATTCACCGCGCGGCCTTGCGGATGCCGGTGCATTGCGCGACCTCACGCGGTTCGGCCGGTCGCTGCGCGCGCGGCGGTACGATGCCGTCGTCTTCTTCCATCACCTGACGACGCCGTTCGGGGCGCTGAAATATCGCGCGCTCGCCCTCGCCACCGGCGCGCCAATCCGCGCGGGGCTGGACAATGGGCGGGGAAATTTCCTCACGCACACGTGCCGCGATTATGGTTTCGGCGCGAAGCCGGAGTGGGCGTACTGGCTCGATGTCGCCGCGCTCCTCGGCGCGACGACGGACGATCCGGAACCAACCTTCCTCGTCTCCGCGCGGGCATTCGCCGCCGCCCGCGCGGTGACCGGCGACCGCACGCCGTACGTCGCGCTGCACCCCGGCGTCGGGCCGGGCATCGGCGCGGCGGGGCCAGTGCGCCAGTGGCCCCTCGCCCGGCTCGCGGCGGTTGGGCGGGCGCTCGCCGCCGATGGGTACGCGCTCGTCATCACCGGCGGGCGCGATGCGGTCGCGCGGGACGCCGGCGCGGAACTGTTGCACCACCTCGGCGCGACCCCGGCGCTCGACCTCACCGGCGCGACCAACATCGCCACCACTGCGGCGGTCTACGCGGGCGCGGCGCTCTACGTGAGCAGTGACACCGGCATGGCGCACCTCGCGGCGGCGGTCGGCGCGCCGTCCGTCATCGTCTTCGGCCCCTCGAACCATCGCGCGTGGGCACCGTACGGAGCGACCGAATGCAACCCCGGCGCCCTCGACGTGCCACAAGGCGCGCGGGTCGTCGTGGTGCGCAGCACGATCCCGTGCTCGCCGTGCTTTTACACCGGGTACACGCTTGGTAGGCCGAATGGTTGCCCGTCACGAAACTGTCTCACCGACGTTCAAGCGAGTGACGTACTTGTGGTAGCAAGTCAATTGTTGGATGCCACTCTCGTTTCATGACAAGCTGACCGTACGGCAGATTGGGAGAGACGGTGTGCGGAGTGGAGTGAGCATGCAAGCGGATGTGCGGAACGAGCTTCTCGCGACAATCCTGAAGACCGCGCCCGTTGGCGTCATCGTCATCGAGCGCGGCAGCATGCGCATCCTGCTCGCGAATGAACAAGCGACACGCCTGCTCGACCCGGAATGGTGGGGTGGTGATCTCACCAACCGTCAGATCGCGGATCTCTTCTCTCCGGAGGAGGAGGGGGCGTTTGCCCGCACCATCGAGGAGATCGCGCGCACCGGTCAGCCGGTGCATGTCGCGGAGCGGCCCTACGACCGTTTCGCGCGCGGCCGGACCTACTGGAATTACGACATCGCCCCACTCTATGACGATGGCAGGCGGTGCTACGCCGTGATGCTCAGCTCGACGGAGACGACGGCGCATGTGCTTGCGCGGCAGGAATTGGAAGCGACGAATGCCGCCCTGACGGCGATTAACGCCCTCGCGCTGCGCGTCAATGCAACGACGGATGTATCGACGATCATCCGGTATGCGCTCGACACACTCGTCCCGCTCCTCCATTGCGATGGGGGCGGCATTGGTCGTATCGACGAACGGGGGGGCGTGTGGCGTCTCGTCGCGGATTATGCGCGGCGGCCCCAGCGGCACGACCTCCGGCTCTCCAGCGATGGGGCGGAGAGCCTGCGCTGGATGCGGGAACATCATCGACCGCTGGCGATTGCGAACGTGCGGACGGACCCGCGACTGTCGGACGATGAACGCACCATCCTCGATGCCGACGGTGTTCAATCCGCCTTGTTCGTGCCCATCTTCCTGGACGATGACATGATCGGCACCATTGGGCTGGATGCGACGCGAGCGGCGCGCACCTTCACGCCGGACGAGATCGCGCTGGCGGAGACCGTGACCAGCCAGATTGCCGTCGCCGTGCGGAACGCGCACCTCTACACGCGGAGCGTCGAGCAGGTCGCCCTACTCCAGCGGCTCAACGACGAACTCGAAACGCTGCGTGAGGTTGGCCTTGCGACGACAGGGATGCTCGACCTGCCCGCCGTGCTGCGCCGCGTCCTCGCGGAAATTTCGCGCGTCGTGTCATATGAGCAAGGGTTTATCGCGCTCGACGACCCGGAACATGGCGTGCTGCGGATCGCCGCCGCAACCGGGTCGGTGGTTGGCCCGTTCCTCAACATGGCGCTCCCGATCGAGCAGAGCCTGAACGGACACGTATACATGCAGGGCGAGACCATCTGCCTGGATGACTTCTGGGAGTCGAGCGAGTGGTTGGACCGCTCGCACCGCATCGTCGTGCGCCCGGACGATCTCCGCAGCATCCTGTGCGCGCCGTTGCGGATCGGCGGAAGCAGCATCGGCACGCTTTACCTCGCGCACGGCAGACCATCCGTGTACCACATGGCGGACATCGAGCGCATCGAGCGCTACAGTAGCCAGGTCGCGGGTGCGGTCGCGAACGCCCGACTCTACGCGCAGGTGCATGAGCAGGTGCAGACGCTCCAGTCGCTCAACGCGGACCTGGAGACGTTGCAGGAGATCGGTGTCGCCGTCGGTGCGTCGCTCGACATCGACGTGGTGCTGCCGCGCGTCCTGACGGAGATTCGCCGGATCATCCCGGCGGCGGCGGGTGCAGTCTCGCTCCTCGAACCGGGTGGGGAAACCCTCCGCGTCGTCGGTGGATTCGGCTTTGTCGAGTCGCAGATTGGCATCCGCATTCCGGTTGTTGGCAGCGTCAATGGGGAGATCGCTCGGTCCCGGCGGACGGTGCTGATCGGGGATGTGCTGACGGACCCGGAATGGGCGGATCGGCAACATCCCGCCGTCCCAAGCGTCGCCCATCAGATGCGCAACATCCTCGGGACACCGCTCGTCGTCGCGGGGGCGGTCATTGGAACGCTCTACCTTATCCACAGCGAAGCGAGCGTCTTCACTCCACATGATGCCGAGCGCCTCGAACGGTACGGCGCGCAGGTTGCGGTCGCGGTCGCGAACGCGCGGTTGTACGAGCAGGTGCAGACGCAGGTGCTGGAGTTGCAGCGGCTGAACGGCGATCTCGAAGCCGCCAACCAGCACAAGAGCGAGTTCCTCGCGACGATGAGCCACGAACTGCGCACGCCGCTGAACGCGATCATCGGTTTCTCGGAGTTGCTCGAAGATGATGTTGTCATCGATGCGGACGAGCGGCACGAATGCCTCTCGGACATCCACGCGAACGCCCAGCACCTGCTCTCGCTCATCAATGACGTGCTGGATGTCGCGAAGATCGAGTCCGGCAAAATGGAGATGCGCCCCGAGGTCTTCTCAGTCGCGGCAGAGTTGGCGGAGGCGGAACGCCTGATGGCGCCCCTTTTCCTCGCCAATCACCAAACACTCTCGATCATCATCGCCCTCGATACGCCCCCGATCGTCGCGGACCGCGCCCGCTTCCATCAGGTCGTGCTGAACGTCCTGTCGAACGCGAACAAATTCACGCCAGACGGTGGTCGCGTCACGATCCACGCCGACCGCGACGGCGATTGGGCGCGCATTCGTGTGACGGATACCGGCATTGGCATCCGGGATGAGGACGCGCCCAAAGTCTTCGAGGAGTTCCGCCAGATCGACGGTTCCCTCAGCCGCCGGTACAACGGCACCGGCCTCGGCCTCGCGCTCTCCCGGCGGATGATCGAGTTGCAGCGCGGCACGATCACCTTCGCGAGCGAGATCGGCGTCGGCACAACGTTCACGATCCTGATGCCCGCAGCAGTGAGAGAAGGACTGAGGACTGAGGACTGAGGACTGAGGGGGAGTCGGAGGCAACAAGTAGCGAGTCGAAAGTACCAGCAATAGCGACGCCAGCGGGGACGTTCTCTGGTTACTCGTTACTTCCGACTCCCCTCAGTCCTGAATTTGGAACCACGCGACCCTCCCAATCGTATCTTCTAGCGGGGACTGGTATGATATGAACAAACCGGAGGACGTTGATGGCCGACAGTGATGCACGAATGCGCTACGCTCAATCCGCTCCCGCCCGCCGACCGAGCAGGCTGGACCGGATTCCCGGGTACCGGGGCTATCAGGAGAAGGAAGCCCGCCGCGACGCGGACGGCACGTTGCGCCGCGCGCTCGCCGCCGATTACGCCGAGCAGTCGCAGCGGCTGACGCGCGTGCAGCAGACGTTGCTCGCCGCGCGGCGGCTCGATCAGCTCGCGCCCGTCGATCAGGCGGCGAAGCGGCTGACCCATTTCATCGACCGCGTGCGCACCGCAACCTACGGCTACGCCGGGTTGCGCGATGCCGTGCAGGTCAATGAGCGGGCGCTCGATCAGTTGTACCAGTTCGACCTCGCACTCGCGGACGGCGTTGACGCCGTGAGCGCGAACATCGGCGCGATCGAGCAGGCGGCGGGGAGCGGCGGCGATCTCGGCGGGCCGCTCGGCGAATTGAACGCCACCGTGCAGGACATGCAGACGCGGTTCGACGCGCGAGCGGACGTCTTCCAGAGCGGCCAGCCGACCGAGAACACGAAACTCTTCGATGTCGTCAAGGCTCCGGCGATGCTCCCGAGCGGCACCGAGCCGGTCCCACCATTGAGCCTCAACGACGCCGTCGGTGTCGATGGGCGGGACTGGCTCGTCGCGGCGCGGACGCGGGTGGATGGCCCGACGCCGTGGACCGATTACCTCCTGCGCGACGGGCAGACGGAGAAGTGGCTAATCGTCCCCGATGATCTGTCGCGTCCGATTGCGCTCGTCGAGCAGGTCGATTTCTGGACGCGCGTGCCGCCCGTGACGCCGCTCATCTTCGGGGGCGTCTCGTACTCGCTCGTCGAGCAGTTGACGGGCGCGGGGACGATCACGGCGGCGGCGGGCGAGCGGGCGGGCAACGTCCATGCGTACGTCTACTCCGGCGTCGATGGCGCGTACCTCGTCCTGCGCGATTGGGGCAGCGACCGGCAGGCGCTCGTCGGCCAGACCGTGGATCGCACGGAGGTCGAGGCGTACCCGCAGCCACAGAAGCAGGACTGAGGACTGAGGACTGAGGATGAGCGAAGGCCACCGAGGGCATCAGCACGTCTCTGGCTACTGACTACCGGCAACTGAGGAGGGGAAAGCGGATCATGGGTATTCTCGATCGTATGACACGTCTCATCCGTGCCAATGTCAACGACATGATCGACCAGGCGGAAGACCCCGCGAAGATGCTCGATCAACTGATTCGCGAGATGAATGAGCAGATGCACATGGCGCGCGGTCAGGTCGCCGCGATGATCGCGCAGGAAAAAGAATTGCAGATGGACTACGACCACGCCGCGCGTCTCTCCTCAGAATGGGAGCGCAAGGCGGAACTGGCCGTGGGGCAGAGCAAGGACGACCTCGCGCGCGAAGCGCTGCGCCGCAAGCGCGACAACGCCGAGCACGCGCAGACCTACGCCGCGAACCTGCAGTCCCAACAGGAGATGGTCACGAAGTTAAAGGGGCAATTGCAGCAGCTCGAAGCGAAGTACGAGTCCGCGCGGGCGAACCGCGATGTGCTGATCGCGCGGCAGAAGCGCGCCGATGCGGTGCAGAAGGTCTCCAGCACGATGTCCGGCCTCAAGTCGCTCGAACCGGGCGAGGAGTTGGATCGCATGGAGCGGCGCATCCGCGCCAATGAGTCCCGCGCGCTCGCGGAGCAGGAACTGGCGACCGATTCGCTCTCCGCGCAATTCGCCGAACTCGACGGGGGCGACCTCGAAGTCGAGGACGATCTCGCGCAACTGAAGGCGCGGGTGCAGGGCAGCGGTCAGGCCGCGTTGCCCGCTGGCCAATCGACGGACGAACTCGCCGCCCTCAAGGCGCGGATGGGTGTGCATGAAGGCGCGGCCTTGCCCGCCGGTGACGCGCACGCGACCGGCATGGCGAGCGCGTCGAACACGAGCAACGAGCCGGTGGAGCAGCCTCATCCGCAGGCTCCTCCTCCCGGAAAGCAGCAATAGCCGAGATGTATGAGCAACGAGCGCGAGGGCATGGGTTTCGTCCACTCGTTGCTCGCTCCTCGTTACTTCCCGATAGAAGGAGTGACCCGCGTGGCTATCCTGGATGTTATCGAATGGGTAGATCAACAAAGCAATGAGATCGTGCATCGCGTGCCGGAGTATGGCTCCGGCGAGTTTCGCCTCGGCTCCCAGTGCATCGTGCGCGACAGCCAGACTGCCGTCTTCTTCCGCGACGGTAAGGCGCTCGACATGCTGCCACCCGGGCGGCACACGCTCTCAACGCAGAACATCCCGATTCTGACGAATATCCTGAGCATCCCGTTCGGGCACAAGTCGCCGTTCCGCGCCGAGGTGGTCTTCGTCTCCCTCAAGCAGTTCCTTGACATGAAGTACGGGACGCCGCAGCCGATTATCTACCGCGATACCGATCTCGGCGTCGTTCGGCTCCGCTCGTTCGGTACGTACGCGATGCGCGTGGTGGACCCGCAGTTGTTCGTCAACACCATCGTCGGCACGCAGGGCGTCTTCCGCACAGAGGACATCGGCAACTACCTGCGCTCGATCATCGTGCAGCAACTGACGGTCATCATGGGCCAGGTGATGAAGAGCGTGCTTGACCTCGCCGTGATGTACGAGCAGTTGGCGCTGGCAACGAAGACCGCCGTCGCGGATCAGTTCGCGGCGTACGGCCTGCAACTCGACTCGTTCCAGATCGGCGCGATCACGCCGCCCGATGAGGTGCAGTCGAAGATCGACGAGCGGTCGAGCATGGGCGCTCTGGGCAACCTCGATCAGTACATGAAGTATCGCACCGCCCAGGCGATTGGCGACGCCGCGAACAACCCCGGCACCGGTGGCGATGCCTTCGGTGCCGGCATCGGCATCGGCCTTGGCAGTCAGGTTGCGAACGCGATGCGCCAGCAACCGCAGGAGCCTCAGCAATCGCAGCAGCCAGCAGCCAGCAGCCAGCAGTCGGCAGTTGGCGGACAATCCGCCCCGTCTGTACCAGCGGCGGGCAACGCGCCGACAACGGGGACGAAATTCTGCCCGAACTGCGGCTTCTCGTTGACGGCAATGCCCGATGGCGGCCCACCGAAGTTCTGCCCGAACTGCGGGAATAAATTGCGCGATTAGCACGTTGGAAGAGGGGCAGCGGTCGGAACAGGTCACTGCCCCAACTGGCGATAGGATATACGTATCCAATCGATAGCGAGAATGCATCGCGAATGTGAAGCACGCGCGTTTCAATGCCTTCGGCATTGACGAAAACGCGAATCGTGCGTATACTGCATGTTTGCGGATGCCTGCGACGGTGCGATCGGCGTCAGACATAAGGTCGAGGTATATTGCCAAATCGAACGACGGTCGATGAACGATACTGGGTGGGGGAAACCTCGCCCTTCTGGTGTCTCATCAATTCTTCAGTTGTTCCCTCGCAACAGGTGAGCGGGTTGCCAGCCTCCCAGGTTGCGCAGCCGAATGGGCGCGCTTTTGTGGCGCGAGCATCGGTGTCGCGCCCGTAGTGGCATCGCGGCTTATCCCCGCATTGACAATGATCACCGCATGTGTTTCGGGTCTTTTATCACGCAAGGGGGAAATGGCGCATGGCGATTGAGGTACAAACTTCCCCACAGGGTACGATCCCCTATCCGGAACGCCGCTCGTTCGGCAAGATTCCGGCGGTATTGGAGATGCCGCAGCTCGTCCAAATCCAGCTCGATTCCTTTCACTGGTTTCTCGATGAGGGGATGCGCGAACTGCTCGCGGAGATCTCCCCGATCACCGATTTCACCGGCAAGAGCATGGAGTTGTCCTTCCTCGATTTCGAGTTCGGTGAGGCGCGCTACACAGAGGCGGAGTGCCGCGAGCGCGACATGACTTTCTCCGTGCCGCTCCGCGTCAAGACGCGCCTCCTCATCAAGGAGACCGGCGAGATCAAGGACTCCGAGATTTTCATGGGCGACTTCCCGATGATGACGCGCGACGGCACGTTCATCATCAACGGTGCGGAGCGCGTCGTCGTATCGCAGCTCGTCCGCTCGCCGGGCATCTACTTCACCGACACGGAGGACCCATCGACGGGCCGCCGGTTGTACGCGGCGAAGTTGATCCCGAACCGCGGCGCATGGCTGGAGTTCGAGACCTCGAACCGGGACATCCTCTCGGTCAAGGTGGATCGCAAGCGGCGCATGCCCGTCACGATCCTCTTGCGCGCCCTCGGCTATGGGACGGACGAGCAGTTGCTCGATCTCTTCAAGGAGATCGACACCCACGAGCAGCACCGGTATATCGCCGCAACGCTCGACAAGGAGCCGATGAAGGGGACGACGGACGAGAAGAAGGGGCGCGATGAGGCGCTGCTGGAACTCTACAAGCGCATCCGCCCCGGCGACCCGCCGACGCGCGAGAACGCCGAGAACCTGCTGAAGAACCTCTTCTTCTACGCGCGCCGGTACGATCTCGCGAAGGTCGGGCGGTACAAGCTGAACAAGCGGCTCGGCGAGGACCCGATGAACGACACGCGCGTCCTGACGCACGAGGACATCATCAAGATCGTCGAGACGATGATTCGCCTGAACAATGGCGAGGGCGAGCCGGACGACATCGACCATCTGGGCAACCGCCGCATCCGCGCGGTCGGTGAATTGATCCAGATGCAGGTGCGCGCCGGTCTCGCGCGGATGGAGCGCGTCGTCAAGGAGCGCATGACGATCCAGGACCCGGAGACGGCGACCGCGAACGCGCTCATCAACATCCGTCCTGTGATGGCGTCCGTCCGCGAGTTCTTCGGCGGCTCGCAGCTCTCGCAGTTCATGGATCAGACGAACCCGCTGGCGGAATTAACGAACAAGCGACGCCTCTCCGCGCTCGGCCCCGGCGGCCTCAGCCGCGACCGCGCCGGGTTCGATGTGCGCGACGTGCATCACTCCCACTACGGCCGCATCTGCCCGATTGAGACGCCGGAAGGCCCGAACATCGGTTTGATCGGCTCATTGGCGACCTTCGGGCGCATCAACCAATACGGCTTCATCGAGACGCCATATCGCCGCGTGCTCCGCGTGCTGGATTTGCAGCGCGACGGCGACCGCCTCGAAGGGCAGATGCTCGCCGAGCGTGTCGTTGACCCGGATTCGTCGAAGGAGATTGCCGCCTCCGGCACGGTGGTGGACGCGAAGCTGGCGGGGCGCATCCGCAAGACTGCGCTCCGCACCATCCGCATCAAGCCGTTCGTGACAAGCGAAATCGAGTATCTCTCCGCCGACGTGGAGGAGGACTTCACCATCGCGCAGGCCAACGCGACGCTGACGGAGGACAACCACTTCGCGGACGAGCGGGTCTCCGCCCGCCACGGCTCGCGCATCATGATTGAGATGGTGGACCGGATCGACTACATGGACGTGTCGCCGAAGCAGGTCGTCTCCGTGGCGACGGCGCTCATCCCGTTCCTCGAACACGACGACGCGAACCGCGCCCTGATGGGCGCGAACATGCAGCGGCAGGCGGTGCCACTCCTGCGGCCGCAGGCGCCGGTTGTCGGCACCGGCATCGAGTATCAGACGGCGCGCGACAGCGGCCAGGTCGTCGTGGCGCGGGAGAACGGCGTCGTGACGTCGCTGGACGGGCGGCGCATCGTCACACGCGATGACGACGGCGTGGAGCACATCTACCCACTCCACAAGTTCCGCCGCTCCAACCAGGATACCTGCATCAACCAGCGGCCCATCGTCCACATCGGCGATAGTGTCGTGCCGGAGCAGATCATCGCGGACTCGTCCTCGACGGAGAATGGCGAACTTGCCCTCGGCCAGAATGTGCTCGTCGCGTTCATGCCGTGGGAGGGTGGTAACTTCGAGGATGCGATCCTCGTCTCGCAGCGGCTCGTGCAGGAGGACTACTTCACGTCCATCCACATCGAGAAGTACGAGTGCGAGGCGCGGGACACGAAACTCGGCCCCGAGGAGATCACGCGGGACATCCCGAACGTCGGCGAGGACAGCCTCGCGGACCTCGACGAGCGCGGCATCATCCGCGTCGGCGCAGAGGTGCGGCCGAACGACATCCTCGTCGGCAAGGTGACGCCCCGTGGCGAGACCGATCTTTCCGCCGAGGAGCGCCTCCTCCGCGCGATCTTCGGTGAGAAGGCGCGCGATGTGAAGGACACGAGCCTGCGCGTGCCGCACGGCGCGCGCGGCACGATCATCGATGTCAAGGAATACTCGCGCGAGAACAACGACGAACTGCCCGCCGGGGTCAACCAGATGGTGCGCGTGATGATCGCGCAGCGCCGGAAGATCTCCGAGGGCGATAAGATGGCCGGCCGCCACGGCAACAAGGGTGTCATCTCGCGCATCCTGCCGATTGAGGACATGCCCTACCTGCCGGATGGCCGGTCGGTGGACATCATCCTCAACCCGATCGGCGTGCCGTCCCGCATGAATCTCGGCCAGTTGCTCGAAACGCACCTCGGCTGGGCAGCGCGCGAACTTGGCTTCCGGGTCGCGACGCCCGTCTTCGACGGCGCGCGGGAGTCGGAGATTGAGGCGCTGCTGGCGGAGGCCGGCTTGCCGATTGATGGCAAGGTGGATCTCTACGACGGGCGCACGGGCGAGCGGTTCGACCGCCCGGTGACGGTTGGCATCATCTACATGCTGAAACTGGCCCACCTCGTGGAGGACAAGATTCACGCGCGCTCCACCGGCCCGTACTCGCTCGTCACGCAGCAGCCGCTGGGTGGCAAGGCGCAGTTCGGCGGCCAGCGGTTCGGTGAGATGGAAGTCTGGGCGCTGGAAGCGTACGGCGCGGCGCACATCCTTCAGGAGATGATCACCGTTAAGTCGGACGATGTCGTTGGCCGTGTGAAGACGTACGAGGCGATCGTCAAGGGCGAGGAGATCCGCGACGCGGGTGTGCCGGAGTCCTTTAAGGTGCTCGTGAAGGAGTTGCGGTCGCTCGGCCTCTCCGTCGAAGTGATCAATGAAGACGACGAGGCGGTGGAATTCACCGAGGATACCTCATCGGATATCCTCTCTACGCTCGACAATATCAATATGCGCGGCTTCGAGACGCGCGAGTAACGGGAGTAGCCGGTATTCAGTAGTCAGTAGCCAGACGAAAAAGACGGCGCATCGCGCCCTCCGCTGTCAACTGACTACTGACTACTTTACGCTCGTCGCGCATCGCCGTCAGGGGGAAATCATGTTTGATGTCAATAACTTCGACGCCATCCGCATCAGCCTCGCCTCGCCGGAAGCGATCAAGAGCTGGTCGTACGGTGAAGTGACCAAGCCGGAGACGATCAACTACCGGACGCTCCGCCCGGAGTTCGGCGGCCTCTTCTGCGAGCGCATCTTCGGCCCGCAGAAGGACTGGGAGTGCGCGTGCGGCAAGTACAAGCGCATCCGGTTCAAGGGCGTCATCTGCGATAAGTGCGGCGTGGAAGTCACCCGCGCGAAGGTGCGCCGCGAGCGGATGGGCCACATCGAACTCGCCGCGCCGGTCAGCCACATCTGGTACGTGAAGGGCACGCCGAGCCGGTTGGGCCTGCTGCTCGACATCTCGCCGCGCAACCTGGAGCGCGTGCTCTACTTCGCGGCGTATATTGTCACGAGCGTCGATACCGAGGCGCGCAATCAGCTCGTCGCGGATATCTACGCGGAACTGGAAGAGACGAAGACGGAACTGCGCCGGGATGCCGAGGACAAGATCGGCGTCATCACCGGCGAGCGCGATGCGGACCTTTCGAATCTCGCGGGCGGGCACTCCGGCCTCGTGCGGGATATTGAAACGCGCCTGAAGAACGACATCACTGCGGTTGAGAAGGACTACGAGACGATCCACGACGAACTCGAGCAGCTCATGGGCGAGGGCGCGACGGAGGCCGTCGAATTCCTCGGTCAGGTGATCGTTCAGGAGGGCGAGGCAATCAATGAGGACCGCCTGCTCGCCCTCGCCGAGGTGCGGGACGCGCGGATCGAGGAATTGCAGGCGCAGGCCGAGCGCGACAAGGGGTCGAGTCAGGCGCTCTCCGGCGCGGAGGCCGATCAGAACAAATTCGAGGCGGACGAGCGCACGAAGAAGATTGTCGGCGAGGCCGAGGCGCGCATCGCCGAGGAACAGTCGCAGGCGGACGAGATCATCCGCGAGATTGAGGCGTTGCAGCCGATGCAGATCATCGCGGAGTCGCAGTACCGCGACCTGCAGGAGATCGCGCCGGACATCTTCCATGCCGGCATGGGCGCGGAGGCGATCTACGACATCGTCGTCAAGACCGATCTGGAGAAGATGGCGACGCAACTGCGTGACGACATCGAGACGACGAGCGGCCTGAAGCGCAAGAAGGCGATGAAGCGTCTGCGCGTCGTCGAGGCGCTCCGCAAGAGCGGCAACCGGCCGGAATGGATGATCTTCACCGTGCTGCCGGTCATCCCCCCGGACTTGCGCCCGATGGTGCAGTTGGACGGTGGCCGGTTCGCGACCTCGGACCTGAACGACCTCTACCGCCGCGTCATCAACCGGAACAACCGCCTCAAGCGGCTGCTGGAGCTGCAGGCGCCGGAGATCATCGTCCGCAACGAGAAGCGGATGTTGCAGGAGGCCGTGGACGCGCTGATCGACAACGGGCGGCGCGGGCGCGTCGTTTCCGGCAGCGGCAAGCACAAGTTGAAGAGCCTCTCGGACATGCTCAAGGGCAAGCAGGGCCGGTTCCGCCAGAACCTGCTCGGCAAGCGCGTGGACTACTCCGGTCGCTCAGTGATCGTCGTCGGGCCGGACCTGAAATTGCACCAGTGCGGCCTGCCGAAGCGGATGGCATTGGAACTCTTCAAGCCGTTCGTCATGCGGCGGCTCGTCGAGCGCGGGCACGCGCACAATATCAAGGCGGCGAAGCGCATCGTCGAGCGCGTCGAGCCGAAGGTCTGGGATGTCCTCGAGGAGGTCATCCAGGACTACCTCGTGCTCCTGAATCGCGCCCCGACCCTGCACCGCCTCGGCATCCAAGCCTTCGAGGTCAAGCTGGTCGAGGGGAGCGCGATTCAGATTCACCCGATGGTGACGAGCGCGTACAACGCCGACTTCGACGGCGACCAGATGGCCGTGCACGTCCCGCTCTCCCGCGAGGCGCAGAAGGAGGCGCGGGAGCGGATGCTCTCGATCCACAACCTGCTGAAGCCCTCCGATGGCGAGCCGATCGTCACGCCGACGCTGGAGATGGTGCTCGGCTGCTACTACATCACCCTGCCGCACGATGGCGCGCAGGGCGAGGGGAAAATTTTCTCCAACCCGGAGGAAGTGATCCTCGCCTACAACATGGGCATGGTTGATGTGCAGGCAAAGGTGCGCGTCCGGATGCCGTACAAGGCGCCGACCGCGCCAATTAGTGAGATGAACGAGCAGATCATCGAGACGACGCCGGGCTGCGTCATCTTCAATGAGGAACTGCCGCCGAGCATCCGCTTCTGGAACGAGCCGATGGACCGGAAGGCGCTCCGTCGCCTGATGGCCGAGTGCTACCGCGACTTCACGGACGAGGCGAATGAGAAGGTCGTCGCCGGGAAGTTGACGGTGATGGCCGCCCGCGAGGAGGCGGCGCGCAAGACGGCGCAGGTCGCGGACAAGATCAAGCGGCTCGGCTTCCGCTTCGGGACGCGCAGCGGCATGACGATCTCCGTCTCGGACATCTCGATCCCGGCCGAGAAGGAGCAGATCATCCTCGATGCCGACATGCACGCCGGTGAGTTCGAGCGGGACTACCGCCGCGGCCTCATCACCGATAATGAGCGGTACCGCGAGGTCGTCAACATCTGGACGAACGCGCGTGAGGAAGTGAAGCGTGCGGTGGAGAAGAATCTCGACCTGCACAACCCGCTCTCGATGATGGCCGGGTCCGGCGCGAAGGGCAACATCACGCAGATCGCCCAGATGGCCGGGATGCGCGGCCTCGTCTCCGACCCGCAGGGAAAGGTCATCGACCTGCCGATCCGCTCGAACTTCCGCGAGGGGATGACGGTGCTGGAATACTTCGCCTCCACGCACGGCGCGCGCAAGGGCCTCGCGGACACCGCGCTGCGCACGGCGGACTCCGGCTACCTGACCCGCCGCCTCTGCGACGTGGCGCAGGAAGTCATCATCATGGAGGAGGACTGTGGCACGCAAGCGGGCATCTGGGTCGCGCGCACCGATACGCCGGACGATCTCTCGCTCTTCGAGAGCCGGTTGGTTGGCCGTGTGATCGGCGCGGACATCGCGGACACGGACGGTAACGTCGTCGTGCATCGCAACGATGTGCTCGATGAGGAATCGGCGAAGGTGGTCGGCGCGTTGCAGGATCGCGTCTTCCTTCGGTCGGTGCTCGTCTGCGAGACGACCCACGGCGTCTGCCGCAACTGCTACGGGCGGGACCTCGCCACAGGCAAGCGGATCGAACTGGGTGAGGCGGTCGGCATCGTCGCCGCGCAGGCGATCGGCGAGCCGGGCACGCAACTGACGATGCGCACCTTCCACACCGGTGGTGTGGCGGGCGACGACATCACGAGTGGTCTGCCCCGCGTCGAGGAACTGTTCGAGGCGCGCGTCCCGAAGGGGCAGGCGATCCTCGCGGAGATCGATGGCGTGGTGGACATCACCTCGGAGGATCAGGTGCGGAAGGTGGTCGTCACCGGCACCGATGTCTTCTCGCAGGGGCTGGTCGTACCGGAGAACTTCAATGTCATCGTCGGCGGTGGCGATAAGGTCGCGGAGGGTCAGGTCCTCGCGGAGTCCAACGTCGAGGGCGACGCGCGGCGGATCGTTGCACCGGCGGACGGCGTCGTGACGGTCGAGTCAGGCCGGTTGACGGTGCGGGAGGAAGCGCCCACGCGGGAGTACATCATCCCGTTCGGCGCAAACATCCGCGTCGCCGATGGCGAGACGATCACGTCGGGCACGCAACTGACCGACGGCCCGAAGAACCCGCAGGAAATCCTGAGCATCCTGGGCCGCGACGCCGTGCAGCGGTACCTCGTGGACGAGGTGCTACGGGTCTACCGGTCGCAGGGTGTGAACACGAACGAGAAGCACATCGAGGTGATCGTCCGGCAGATGCTCCGCAAGGTGCACATCGAGAATGCCGGCGACACGGACCTCCTGCCGGACGACCTCGTGGACCGCGTCACCTTTGAGGAGACGAACCGCGAGGCGCTCGCACAGGGCGGTGAGCCGGCGACGGCGCAGCCGGTCCTGCTCGGTGTGACCAAGGCGAGCCTGACGACGGATAGCTTCCTCTCCGCCGCCTCCTTCCAGGAGACGACGCGGGTGCTGACCGAGGCCGCGATCAACGGCCGGATCGACCGGCTGCGCGGCCTGAAGGAGAACGTCATCATCGGCAAGTTGATCCCTGCGGGGTCGGGCTTCACGGCCCGCTATGACCCGCAGGCGGAAGCCCCGCTGGCGACGCTCTCCCGCGATCTCGGCCTCGACGATGACGACACCCGCTCGTTGATGGGCGACGACGACGCACTGACGGCGGCGACTCTCGCCGCGATGGAGCGGGAGCGCGATGCGATGGGCCTCGCCGGCGACTTCGGTGGCGAGGACGAAGCATTCGAGCCGGACTTCGAGGACGCGCTCGCCACGGACGATGTCGCGGACGATGACGACTAGGGGCAGCCGCCGGTAGTCGATAGACAGCAATCACGAGAGCCGTCGGAGGGCAATCCTCCGGCGGCTCTTTCTTTTGTAATACGCCTCTTTATGCAGTGCATGACACCTATGGCACACTTCTTGATTGTGCAATAGTCAGGGTCAAAAGAGTGGGCGCGCCCGTCTTGCGATGATCTATGCGTCGCATACATTCGTAGAACAGGGCGTACCGAGGAGAATGTGCAGCGCGAGAAGCGCTGCCGGATGGAAAGAAGGAGTAGGTCATGGTCATTGCGTACGCGCCGTTCTTCAAGAACGACCTCGAGGTCCTGAATTATGCCCTGACGCTGGAGCATCTCGAGGACAATTTCTATCGCACGGTCAACGCCTCTGGGAAACTCCAGGGGAACGCGGCGAAGTATCTAGCGATCATCGGCGCGCATGAGAAGGCGCACGTCGATGCGCTGACCGCCGCGATCAAGCAGGCGGGTGGCAATCCCGTCGCCGAACTGCCGCGATACAACTTCGCGCCGCTGGGCGACATCACCACGCAGGACGGCATCCTGAAGATCGCCGGCGTCCTGGAGCCGACGGGCGTGAAAGCCTATGACGGCGCGGCGCGCGAGATTCAGGATAAGAAGATTCTCGCGGTCGCCGGGCAGATCGTCCAAGTCGAGGCGCGGCACGCGGCGATCATTCGCGTGCTCGTCAACCCGAATGCCAACCCGGTGCCGAAGTCCTTCGAGGACAAGGCAACGCCGCAGGAGATTATCGCCGCGATTACGCCGATCATCAGTTAGGTCACGCGCCTGCCACAGGCGTTGATGCGCGCGCATGCCGCGCGCCATGAAGGAGCGATACGAATGGTGAATGCACTCGATCAGATGATGCGGACGGCGATGGCGCAACGGTTCTCGCGGCGCGGATTCTTCAAGGGGCCAGTGGTGGTTGGCGCGGGCGCGTTCGCGCTGAGCGCCATGGGCGGCGGCTTCGGCGCGCTGTCCGTGGCCGC
>JAABUS010001741.1_pt1 | contig 45347 bp, 42 predicted proteins | sample 5560161 | NCBI WGS metagenome assembly JAABUS01 (sample SAMN10711885, study PRJNA513376) | rock metagenome | isolation source: Antarctica rocks | place: Antarctica: Victoria Land, Trio Nunatak nord | collected 2016-01-04 | reverse complement strand
GGTTAGGAGCAAAGTAGGTCCTTAGCGAGGGACAGGTGGGATGGTACAAAAGCATCCTTAAGCGGCGCACAAACCAGACATATCCGGATGCCTTGGTTTGAAGGTGAGGAGATTGCCCAGTTTTCTGTTGTCTGTGGCCGTATGTAGAAGGTGAAGTAGTAAAGTGGAAAATAAAGTGAGACATCTAACATCCCGCACTACGTCTGGCTTTCTCGAGCATCTTGGTTCCCCCCCTTTTTTTTTACTACCCGAGAATCTTTAGCTTTGAGCGAGGAGTGGAGGGGAGAGCACGTGTCAAAGCTGATGAGGGTGAGATTGTGGATGAAATGCTTGTGATGGGAGGATGTTGTGTGCGGGAGGGGGGAAGTAGGGGTTAAGGGGTGAGAACTGAAGGCGAAAAAGAAGAGCACACCAGTGTGAAATCTCAAGTAATGCAAGGTGCAAATCCGAATACAGCAATAATGAGTACTCTATTGGCTATTTAACGTGCTAGTCTGCTTTTTTGGCTCGAACTTTCAGGCCACGTACACATCGCACCAACAGTCCATTCGTATGACTGCAACAATTGGCTACTGATCACCGGCCAATGTAGCTACGGTACTGGAGACGCTCCCAATCAAGCAACATTTTCTGTTCGGCGTGATAGTGGGCATTGCACACTGTTTTAACGCCACCCGTGTCCAAATAGTCGTTAAGTAGAGGGCTAATACTGCGAATAGTATTTGATGTTGATACCCGTTAATGTGTCGTGTCCATCTCATCGTCTTCGCCACCGTCTCGGGTGAAGACGGCCTTACCAAAGCTGGGCTGAATCCAATGGTCCTCTGGGCCTGATACCAACTATTCCGCAGCTGGTTCTTTGTCAGACTTTTCAACATCGTTGACATCGTTTGCTTTCTTGCTTGTAGTCGTTTTGATAGTGTCAGGTGTTATGAAAGCGACCGCATTTTATCGCTAGGGTGTATGTCGAACTCTGTAATCTCTTCAACAAGCCGTGCCATTGCCGGATCGAGGCTAGGGTTTTGCAGGCTAAGTCTCAAATGCCAGCACCCAAGGCGTTCTGCTTCGCCTGCCTTTGCTCTGTTGACTTCGTTCATCAGCGTATGGACGCGAGCCTTGAAGATACCGGGTTCTTTGTTTAAATCTTCATTTGCTGAGTTGAGCTCATCTGCCACATTGTCGTACAGCAATTGCAACCTCTTTAATTCCGTTCCATTGGTAGCCAGCCTCACGTAACCGCACATTCAATTCTTTCGTCTACTTTTTCGCAGATATATCAGCTCGTATTTGATGATGGTTCGATGATCGCAGCTAATGAAGCGTTTCAGAAATCCTATTCTCATGTGGTCATAGGCAACGATTTTATTCATAGCAAACTCGAGTTCAGAATGCGAAAAGCATGATGTGCATAGCCAACCAAAGAATGGCCTGAGATGGGAATGAAACATTCCAGTTTCTGTAATGCCTCGTGCCAATCCTCCTTCATGATAAGATTCGCTTCATCAATGCCCAGATGATGGAGTTTTTTCCCCTAAAGAGAGCAGCTCTCGAACAACGCTCCGCAAAGTCAAGTAAATGGCCTGATGTTGCGACTAATATCTCGCATCCATCGATTGAGATCTGCAACTGACTTGCATATGTCTGAATGTCACCACGAATAACAGCAGATCTCACGTAGAAATCTCGGGTAAGACCCACGGCAGCCATGAAGACTTGTATTGCTGTCCCATGAGGACGAACAGGCTGACATGCGCGTCTTCACATGATAGAAATTGAGATTAAGTCTTGGTTCCATTGGTCGTGTCTTTGGTTAACAGAGCCGTAAGCAATGGAATCAGATAAGCGTGTGTTTTGCCTGAGCCTTTAATCTCTGGTTAGCAAACTCGAACAAACAAAGTCAAGGACGGGGCTTACCGGTCAGAGACATAGACAACGTCTTGTTTGCTAGGCCGAATGGTTTTTGATTCTCGAGAAGTTGCTGTACCATGGAGCTTTCTAATATATACTTCTTGAACATGTGTGATAGTAATTCCCTGTGTCTTCAATGCAAACTGGTATACACCCGTATTGATCCAGCTGTCTGGTCCAATCTTCTAATTCTTTCGAGGATTTACTGGCTACCATGGCTTATTAACGCAAACCTCTTACACACGTGTCAAGAATTTAGAACACTCTTTGACGTTACTGCTGAGTTTCACATCTAGAGTAGAAGTAGTGCCACATTCAAGGACAATCGCCAGAGTAGGGTGCATATATATGTTGAAAAACCCCCAAGCTTATGGAAATTGTAATAAAGGAAGAACCATGTGTGGTATGTATATATAGGAAAAGGAAGATGTTGTCGATGGGAAAATATTTGGGGGGAGAAGTCGCTGTTTATATAGTACAGGATGAACGCTTATTGGGCTGAAGTCCCATTCGCTTTGTCATCTTAATTCCCAAAGAGTGCATCAACAGTGAAGACAACTGAGATTAATGATTGATGAAGGACAAATAGATTTTGAAAGCAGGGAATTGTGGTGAGCGGATAAGGGAAATGGACCATGGGGTGAGCTGAGCTGAGGAAATCTCAAATTGAAGAAACCACAGTAGACTCGAACGTAGAGTTGAACACTTGAGGGTGTATTACGATCATCAGAGTTTGCATTTACCGGGCCAGAATTTCACTTTTCGATCTTGCTGTATGACACCAGAACTGTGAGCATAGTTGTACTTAGAATTCGCCCCAAACACCTCCGCTTCTTGAAGCAATGTAGATGTCGACCCAAACGCCTGACGAATTATTCGTAACGCCAAAGCCTCGCATCTCCAGCCAAATCATCATTGTAAACACCATGTTGATCTAACGCGTGCAGACGTAAGGGTAGTAATTAGGGCACAATCATTTCAACTTTCCCCGAAGCTCATCAACTTCCCTCTGCAGCGCTGTTAGGTCAGCAAGAACATCTTTGTCATCGGCACCAGGCCCCAAGGGCGTCGCACCAATTGGCGGGATGGAAGAAGCGCCCGAATCACTCCTACATCGGTCCGCACGATACTCCCCGCTTGATCTGCTTTGTGTCACACTACCGTGACTGGAGCCCCTCCTTCTAGGTGGCAGTGGGGGGGCCATTGTAGGAGATGATTTCGCGTCTGGGGATGGCCTGGGTGGTCGTTTCACGGAGGAAATTGAAGGGGTTCTTGTTGGTGGCAGTGGCGGTGGCGATTTTGAAGTGTTGGTGTTTTCATCGTCTGTAGCAGAGGTCGTGGATGGTGCTCGAAAAGCGGAAATAGAGGAAGAAGTACTGGCGGTAGATAAGCTCCGGGTGGGGCCAGACCGCCGCGGTGGAGGTGGAGGTGGTTTTGGGCTCACAAGGGGAATCCACTGGGGTTGTGCTTTTGATTCTACCAGGTTCTCCTCTGAAATTCGCATTGATCGTCCCGAAGGGCCTATTAAAGAAATTGGACGGCGCTGACTGCGCCGTCTCGCCAGGGGCGGTGCCGGGGGTTCCCGCTTCAGTGGAAGGCTGTTGGTTTGTGTACCTTCGGGTTTAATGTACTCACTTCGTGGCCGCCTGTTGGCGGATAGAGCTGGTTTTAGCACCGCACCTTCTAAGGGCTCTACGGCTGGTGTAAGAGGTAATGGCTTGTTCAGATCAGTAGGCGTTTGAGGTGAATCTATGGTCGACCATCCAGGAAAGGTTGTGTTGCTGTTGCCAGACGACTGCAGGGATAGACCTGAATCTTGGCAAGAAAGGTTTTGCGGTACAGTCCCCGACGCGGGATTACCATGGCGAGTTTTCGGTGCAGGAGGGCGGATCCTCTCGGTGCGAGGAGATAGGTTTTGCACTGGTAACTGCCGCTCTTCCCCAGATGGGGAAACTTCATGTGACGTTCGGGGGGTATCTTGACTTATCTCTGGAAGCGGCTCAAAGATGGAGTGCCGAGAGATTGAAGATGCATCCGTGTTACTGCTAGTGTCACCAACGTTTTGGGTGCCTTGGCCATGAATTGAAGGGGTAGACAGAGCACTAGCCTCTGCCACGCTCCTCTCTCCAGTCAAGAGCAAGCGCTTGAACTCGTCAACATCGTAATGCGGCTTTATAGCACCAGTGGCTGCGTTCGGAATACCATCCTCACTCCTCTCGCCTGTGTCTGATGTACTGGTTACGAATGCATTCTTGGCGAGGGTCTTCTGGAGGGAATTGGGTGACATTTTCGACGCCGTATTACCTGTCAATCGATGACCAGCATTACCAATTGTATTCTTGCGAAGGTCCTCATCTTCCGTAGTGGCCTCCCCTTCATCGGATTCTATGCTGAATGGGTTGATGGGCGAGTTTTCCTTGGAGCTTTCAGCAGACCCGCTGTCCAGTGGAGGTGGACCAGCAAAGGATCGAGGATTATTAAACGAGCCATGTGGGATGAAATTATCATTATCGGATGCAGAGGAATGAGGAGATACTATGCGAACGGTCTTGGTCTTCGGCGCTGGAGGAATATCTGCTGAGTATTAGCTTGAGGATTCCGAAAGTCTGAATAGCTTCGCCGAAGCGACCAATGCAGCTTTCCTGTGTCTATGGCGGGAAAGCGAGCTTCAACCCTTTCAATGTCCGTTGCACCGGACGCATTGGCTGAAGCTCCTTGAAGTGTAGTTTCACGGCGGAAAGGGTTGGTGCCAGACATGACGGTCAGGATTAGGGATAGCCGTCATGAGGGCAGCTCGAGCGACTGAGTTGTACCGCATCCAAAGATCCGGGGAGGATCCGGGAGTCACCTTCCATCACCTTAAGGTATCCGATGCTTGAGAACCGAGTGAACCCTGGAATGGAATCGCGGTGACTGACGGTCGAGGCGGGCGGACTTTCTATTAAAGTTTTTGCCGATCCGGAAGGCATCAATGGACAATCAGTACTCGTACCTGGCAACCACTACCTCTCGAGTCTCGAGGGACATCTGAGTGCCTTTATCTACATCTACATATCTCATCATTCGATCGTTATTCTTCCCTCCAAACCAGACTACAATGATCCGTTATGTCGTCAAACTCGTCTCCTTTTCTGCGACTACCCTGTGAGATTCGACTGCAGATTTACCGGCTTGTCCTGCCTTGTTCAAAGTACGATCTTGACACCTGGGCTCCCCCCTCAATCGAGTACGACATGATCAATCAATCTGTCGATCAAGACTCCACTCTCCCAGTTGAATGGATACCAGGCACATGCCCAGCTATCTTATACATAAACCGTAAGATTCATCGCGAGGCGACAGAGATACTCTACAGCGAGAATGCATTCGTAATCTCCGTTACAAGTGCCGATTTACATCAAAGATTTCCTTCGTGCCCTCAAAAGAACCGCTCAACAGAGACGGGACTTCTGCTTTCTTTCAAGACCAGATTTATCGATCGCAGTAGGAAAGTATTTCACATCAGAGTAGTCCGGAGTAAGCTAGACTTACACACACATACCAAGATTCAGCTAATACAAAATCTCTACATCGATCTACCTGACCTAGACCTCGTGCACATTGACGACCACCAGCCACTTGTATACCACCATTGCAATTCCGTCTCCATGGAAATTTGCAAAGTCCACATGCAGCCGTGGAAAGAGGCTCTAGAAGCCATAAGAAAGAAGTTCAAGCACTCATCACGTCTTGACAAGCTACGGTTGGTGTTTGCTCCGGGTCTGGTTAATGGAGATTGTGGAGGTCATGCCTTGAAAGAGATTCTTCACATACGCGACGTTGATGATGCTACACGCATAAAGGCTCGTGATTAGCCAACCATCAACAAACAAGGTCTGGAAGTCCAGCAATTTCGGACGTTCGAGTGTCTCTTAGAGAGTCCTGCGAAGGGAGAAGTGCAAGATTTAATGGTGCCGCACGCAGCTATTGGCCTGACAAGATACACGGAACAGAGGACTACAAGCACACAATTTGTCCAGATGGACCAAGTTCGATCTTCGAGATTGCTCTATCATTGAATACGTAGGATTATGAATCCCCTTTGTATACATGCCATCCGGTCTCCGCTTCGAACCACCTTTTCGCAAGTTGGCCTCCACTGTCCGTTGGTTGACTAAATGCTACGAGGTCCTTTGGCACTTCCATTCCATAGAAGAAGTTGCTCCTAGCACACTCCAAAAGCTCAACAGCGATACCTTGACCTCGGTGCAACTTAGACGTCCATATTCGAGAGATCCCCAACAAGGCTGCGTCAGCAGTGGTTGACATCGTTATGGATGAACTCCTGGAAGTTGGGATGGCTTTACTGGTCTCGTCTTCGCCCAGAGGATCAATTACTTGATATGCGGCCATGATCTTTTCAGCCAGACAGAACCCAACGCAATTATCGCCTACAATGTATAGGAAAGCCTTGAACCGATCTCGTCGCTTATCCGGACCATCACTTCTGACATTGCGTGTCTCGATGACCCTTTTCAATGAATGGGAAGCATTCGGCGGCAAGCCACCCCACAACTGGTCATCCTGTATTTCCGTCGCAGACAGCTCAGCATTGACAATGCCAAGCACCTTCTTAATTTTATTCCGCACGCTTAAAGCGCTTCGCCGGTCCACCATCACGATTGCCACGCCCTCTGATCTGCGCTCAGAAGGGATTTTCTTAGCTCCCTCATCCTTCAGAAATGCCTTTCCCAAGTCCACTCCTCCCAAATTCATAGCATGGAAGTTTTTATGCAGCGCCGCATCCTCCCTGTTCGACGGTATATACTCCATCCCACATATCCTACAAGTCCTGCGCACTTCTCCGCCCAGATCAATCTGCATTTGTGTCAAAGGAATTTTCTTTCCAAGTCGTGGTATTTTGCGCGGGTTGTGATTGATATCGGAGAGCGGCTCATTGATCAAGTTGGAAACTGCACTGCCGCGAGCTGATCGCTTGCGTTTGAGAAAGGAGAAGGCGGGTTTACGTGTTGCCGGCTCGGGTGATGGAAGATGGTGCGGAGGCGAAGAGGGCGGAGACTGAGGAGCTTGGTCGGTGTCGGGTGGTACGTCATCTGAGAAGAGCGCAGGTTGCGGGCTCGAAGGCGCGGTTGAGGAGCTCGTTGGTTCTTCGGTGGCGGGAGGGGCGGAAGGTCCAGATATGATCTTCGGACCGAGATTTTCTGCTACGACTATGCCATTCGCGTCCATACGTATCCGCTTGCGTGGGACTTCGTCATTGAAGCTGTCGGTAACGCGATGGAACTGGCGCGAATAAGTCCTGAGGGTGCCTCTGTAGATTGGATCAGTGGGTCTCAGTCCACCCTATTCTAAGATACGTAGAAATACCTTTTGAACGAGTTGGAAACCCCATAAGGCATCTTGAGGTTGTGCTGTGAAGCGTTGGAGATGTAAAATATGCAGATGCATCGTTTTGACGGGAGACGCGAATATGAGAACGCGTCTTGACGGCCGTACGCGACTCTTCTCACGTGTTATGTTTAGCACCCGATGTGAGCCGAAGAAAGTGCGTTTGTTTACCTTTTTTTATATTTTTATATTTCTTCATTTTAACGTGCTTATGCAGTCAAAGGTTATGAAGCACATAGAGTAGTATCTGACGATGTATGTAGTGTGAAAAAGCTCTCTGCGCCCAAAACAGACTTTTAGAGCTCAAAAATCACACTGTTGTTTATCTTAGTAGTCGCTGCCACTTTCCATACCCAGTCAGATGAGCTCGAGGAAATCCTGCTGCAAGCAGCCAACTCAAAATTCTAGACATTATATCCCGTAGATCAGTTGTACATTGTGCAATCACATCGATAAAATGAGCGACGAAGAGCTATGCTCGAGCGAGCTGACCGTGCGAGTAACAGATCACAGGCTTCGCGTTATCGTGTATGTAGAAGCTGATCACTGCGACGTGAGCTTTCGAAGAGAATGTGTATAAGCATTAACGCGTGACAAAGACGTAACGCTCGGTCTAAATCGATGTCGTCTGCTCAGAGACGAAGAGCATGTTAAGTCGTTCGATACTCAGAAGCTTAGAACATGTTTTCGAGCTTGTTACTCAGAGCTTCGTGCGCATGTCAGAGTAGTCGATTCGTTTGGTGAGTGAGATCTCTTGGCTCTTCTAACAAGTAGAAGGTTCGTAGCCAGCACCGCGTACAGGTGGATCTTGTAAGTTGTAGCTGGCCCGTTTGTTTACCTGCTTAGTGGCTCGCTTTATTTTGTATCTAATCCTGCATCCTACACACACATCACAATAGTCAATACGAGTGGTAGTCATCGAATACCAAAGTGACCTATATAGAATCGAGCTAATAGTATTAAGCGGTAATTCTCTTGATTCAAATGGCTGCCGCACCATGGCATCATATCGAATGCCAATTTCTTTTACCGGCATTCATATTGTAGAATGGCGCCGATTCTTCTGCCTCATCTACCTTGGAGACTCAGCCAATTCAACCCACTAGCCCTATCGTCCATTTATCCTTCAGTTCCCTTTCTTCTTTATCTCTGGCGTCGCCTTGTTTCCTCAATCGCTCTGTTGTCTGTTCGTGCTATCTGTCTCATGACCCTCACTCCAAATCTAATCCACTCCCTGGAATACATTAACTACTGCGACGATCTCTTCACCCAGGCAGCTCCAGTGCTGCCGACCCAGTCGAAGACAGTCCCACCCGATCGCGATCCTTTGTACTTCTGACTACACTGGCAGACAACTCAGACTGGCCCAAGGGCTTTTACCCTTCACAGTGTATGACTTGGCCTAGGGCTTGGGCCAGCGATGTAGCCAGGTCGTCTTATTCGCCGCCTCGGACCTCGTCCGTGCTGCAGTTCAGCTCGAACGATGATGGGTACTTTTCAGAGCATGCAGAAGCACCTTTTCGCTCAGCTCTGCTGCTCCAGACCCTGCTGCGTCTGTCTTATTCTGCCGACCACCATTTCACCATTGCTCAGCTAATCTGCCACTCTGCTGCAGTACTGGTTGGGAGCTTCAGCTTGTGGCGAGGATTCCGGGGCGAAGCGACAATCGGATCAGGACGACGGCTGCCATGCTACCTGCCTTATCTCCATCTTACGGGTTTTCGTCAAAGTCTGGCTGGCCATGTGATCTAATGATCTGGCACGGAGGGGCTGAGCGTGAAGCCAGACACGGCCGGTAAGCCGAAGACAGCAAAAGTATCGGTCTGCGCTGCGATCAACAATGGCTTTACGTGTCTTACTAACGGTGCTGACAAAGGATGCCGCAATGGCGTTGGTCTGGTTACTTGGCCCCGGGACGTCGATCGAGCTTTTGGGCAGGCATCAGGGAGGCTTGGTACCGTTGACTCTGTTGCTTGAATCACTGCTGGAAAGCCAGGCTTCAGTAGCTGATAAGACTTGATGGATGGTCATCTCCGAGGGCGCAGCCAACATCCAGCATATGGGCTGGATCCAATACCAGGCTCCAATGGTCGAGAGCCGCGTCAATGTGTGCCGTCGCATGTGGGATGGGTGGTCGAGCTACTTGCATACTGGGCGTGGGGCAGTTCAGCAGCGACAGCCAGAGATTGGCGATCGCGCCTGAGGGGAGGGTGCGGGTGCAAGAAACGACGACGGTGAACCGCGTAGCCCTCAGCGGTCCTTTGGTTGGAAGGAGATTGGCACAGCAACGCTATTGGAAATTCGACTCAAAAGTGTATGAATCTCGTCTTGCTTTCTTTTGTTCGCTTTGGGATTCCACCTCAAACTCTATATGAAATTGTCCTTTCATTCACACCCGTTAGCTGCTCTTGCGTGTGAAGTATATAATGGCCTTCGTTGAGTTGGACCCCAAACGCTCTGATGGTCATTCATCAACCAAAGCCGGCTTGTCTGGCGGTGGTCTATTACCAAAGTTAAACTCTCACGTACTAACACCCAGTAATAAGGGCAACAAGCATGTAGCTTTTGGACCAAGCCATAAAACGAGCGGAAGACTCCAAGACTATAATGTGATCGAATTCCGAGATATGAGTGGGCCTCCACCGGAGGGGTCTAAGTTGTGTGAGCCAGCACTAGAGCCCAACGGCATCGAGGCCGGAGGCAGCAGTGTCATCTACAGCAACAATAGCTCGACTTCTGACGAGCAAGGGGGGAAGCAAAGCCCAGAGCAGGGTGGAGAGCATGGTTCGCCAAGCAGCCCGTTGACTTCTGTGGCGGGCTCATTCGCTAAATGAGACTACAAACTTCCACTCGACGATCTTAATACTGACTGATGACGACGATCTAGATCTCCCATCCTCCGCGAAAAAAAGGAGAGCTGCACCTCAGATACTCCTCCATGCCCCAACGGCCTCCTCCCGTCGGCGAACGGCAACAAAAAGTGCGAGTCTCATGGTGAAATCGACAAGCATCCCAGCCTGATCCCTCGATCCGCCAAGACTGGCGAGATCAATCGAAAGACACAGATACGGAAGCGGACGACGAAGCAGAAGAAGAGAAACCCAACATCAAGCCACATCTCGAACCTAATGGGGGACAGAGTAAGGACCCGGATGCTTTCTTTACAGAAACACGCTTCAAGCCTTTAGACACTCAAATATCGACCTTATCTGCATCAGATGAGAGTGGTATTCAGAGGGACAGACAGGCATTGCGTTTAAGTCAGTACAGACCGCCCTATCTCACACAGACATGTCTAATGCTACTAGAAAATTCCATTATGACCCACGATACCGACAATGACGGCACTGACATTAATAACGCAATCCGCTCTCCATCGGGCAAGTATAAAGGGACTTAGACGCCCAAATTCAAAACTCATCCCAGCTGGAAACCAAGGGACACGGCCAATGTCGTAAGTCTGATTCGGAGGTGAAGGATATCACTGTTCATATAAACGACGCACCTGTGTTCTCAATGACTTCTTACATCCCAATTACGCGCCATGGTACTGCTTCTCTAAGGGGGCTTCTTCGAAAAGCACGACCTCGTTTGGATCTGCTAGCGCGGCATGGCGAGGTGGTGTGTATGGCCTTGGGTGCCTTTCTTGATTGGGTTCAGCTTGCAATTGGAGCTGCAAGGCGATTTTCATCTCGTCATTTCTATCTTCCTGCTCCTTTCCCTCTCCCTGTGAAGGGTACATGTCTATTACCACAATTGCTTATTTTATTCTCATTACCCTCTTCGGGCACATTCAAACGGGCTTCTTTCTAGCCGGTGGCTATGTTCAAACGGACATGCAACCCAGGAGACGAGGATTGATTTGGGCGGCTTTATTAGAAGTGAATTGTTAGCTAGAGGGATAGCAATCGAATCGGTTGCTAGTGGCGCATAATAGAGACGTCGAGGCTACGGGGGACGCATTAGGGTTGATTGTCGGTGGGGTGCGAGACGTGGGCAGGTGCGGTGATAGTGCTGAGAAGGAGGAGGGCGGTAGGGAGATGGTGGAGGAGGTTGAGAGAGGATTTTGGGCGCCGTTGTGGTGAAACTACATAATAATGTGGGAATCAGGGTCTGCAAGCTGTATCTGCATTTATATATATATATTTGCTGCTGCCTTACTGTTCTAACGCAACTTGCAAAGTGATACTTGTCAAACTGTTGATATGGAGAAGCGTAAAGGACGCTCGCTGATTGGCTGCGCCACGCGCTTAAGTAAGCGCATACTTGCAACCTCACTCCGCTCAGCGTATCAAGTAACCCTTTCCAAAGCCTTTCACAGTGCCATGTACAACTCTAGGTGCCGCAGACCCGGCGATGTGTAGCTTGGTCGCTACAACGCCCATCCACATACCAGCTGCGCGGATACACCGACATCAGGCTAGTAGACCCCACCAACCCGAATCGAGGGAATGCCGACAAGCTTGTCAATGAGTTTCTGGGTATATGCTACACGATTTATTGGGTATATGGAAGCTGTATGACGACAGTATGCTAGGGAAGTAACAGCAGTGGCATAAAGATCCGAATACCCCGCGCCAGCTGCGTGGCTGCTTACCATGAGCCCACGCATCATGATGCCCGCTAATGAAACGTGATTGTAGGCCGATGGGTCGACTATAATGTTTTTATACCCTCATATGCGTCGGAAGTAGTGGGGAGATTTTAGAAACCATATATACTTCCAAGCACATGCTAATTAGCTTTATAGAAAGCTCTCACGCTCTTTACATGGCTTTCTATCAAACATTTACATGATTTTTCTCCAACCATCCTATATAGCTCCCCAGCAAACTTCCCACCAAACTCGTAGAAAGCTCTCTACCAAACACTCTACATGGCGCTCCATAATTTATTGCTCAGCTCTTTACATGCCTCACTGCTCAGTTCACCGTCTAGATTAATGCTTTAATCAACATTCATAAATATGCTAACAAGGCATCTGCAGCGATTAGAAACCTTCAGAAGACCCCGAGCTGGTCCGAAGCCCTTGGTGATCAGCAAGACTACTTTGTGCTGTCTGAGTGTTCGGCTAAGCGAGCCTCAAGGGCTCCGAGACGGTCCCCCAGGCTTCGCACCGAGGGTTTTCATTCGCCGACGTCAAGCGTTGTCTTAGAAGAAGAGCAATTGTCTTCATACGTGCTCAAAAACAAGCAGCACGATATGTTGTCGCTTATGATGATCAGCTCAAAACGACATGATAGAAAAAGTAAGCGTTTTACTGCTTCGAGAGACAAACGTGCATTTAGATGAACATTTTGTTCTACATCAAGTCTTTCAAGAGAAAGACATAATCGTTGCAAGACCTTCTGCTTGACTACGAAATTAATGTTAAATGCAAAAGATCTTGTCGAAAGGCAGATACTGCATCGCGCTGCTTACTGATTAGAAGAAGAAGAATAAGATTTTGCGAAGCTTCTGACAGAGACTAACGTCGATATAGACGCAAAGATGATGTATTAAGCCATCGCGTTGATCATCGCTTCTCACTCGGGCAATATGAACGCTCGTCAAGCTACTCGTTGCCTTCGATGTCGATCATAATGCCGTGAACGAAGGCAAACGCAAACCGCTGTGAGACGCTATGCGGCATGAACATCTTCCGATCGCCACGCTACTGCTCGATATAACAACGGACATCGATAAACAAACCTATTCCGGGCACACATACCTCCATACTGCGGCATTGTACGGGCATAGGGGAATAGCCCAGCTTCTCTCTATCCTAGTCCTCGAAGAGCGTTTGCAGTGGTACGCCGCAGACGCTCTGTTCAAGGTTGCCAAAGGACAGCACGATGGTCATGGCTTTAGCTACTTCAATGCTGGCGCGGAAAGAGACCTTGTCAGCAAGGAGGTTGATAATGGGGGTGATGATGTTGCAACGTGCGCCTGGGTCGAGGCTAAAACCTATGGGATTCCGCCTAGCCTTGAATGATTGTGATAGGCTGGTTGAACTAGCGCCAAGATCATGGAATTGATTCTCAGCTGGGAAGACACAGAAACGAGTAAAAGGCATTCTTAATGAGTGATCAAACCAAGCGCTTTTGGGTTAAATAACTCGCTTATTTGATCATACATTAAAAACAGCCCTGAGGATATTGCGGTTCTCGTCCATCACACTGTTAATCATTACAATCAAGCAATCTACATTTCCATGACGTGCCCCATCGTGGCACCGTCGTTCTTGACTCTTACCAATGCCGTTCACCACTGCAATAGATCAAGCTTTCGAATAAGACCATACGAAGCGAATACTGCTCGGAGCTGTCTTCGCTGTTCTGGACACATGAATGGCCAGTTGCGTTCAAAGCATGTCTTCACAAATCTTTGAAGGGTAGTGAAACTGCGAGGAGGGTGGATAAAATCTGGTCTGCCTCATCATGGTACAAATTCTGCTTTTGATCGATTGCATTGTACTACTCCAAATTATAGTGGCCTGCTCTCGTAGAGCAGAGGTAGACTCCGGCCACTGTGAAGACCTTGCTACATCAATGGGGATGGAATTCCATTGCGTCCAGGCGCCGGACCTTCCTGTCTATTTTGCTAGATCCTTCTCTCCTAGGTTTGGGGATGTGGAAAAGCCTGACTCAGTTGAAAGCTCATTGTTGAACGGATACAATATTTAGAGAATGATAGCTCTTGCCGGAATTTCCAGTAATGTAAAAATAGGAGAACCGAGCACTTTCTAAGTTATTTACTGGAATATGCATGAAGCAAACTGGGAGCTTCTATGCACTGGCTATTTGCTGTTTGCTTGTAAAAAGCTTTTGTCCACAGGCCATCTGTGGAGCTCAACATGACTCTTTGTATGGTCAGGCCTATATAAGGGCATTCAATCCCGCACATAGATTCAACCATGTCCTTCCTATAAACAGCGAGTAACAGTCTATTTATACGTCTTAATATAATCTCTTTTTACATATAATCAGTGGCGGTAACTGAAGGTTCGACGAGCAAGGCGAAAGGTGCAACGAACCTATGCTGAGTGAACTTTTCTCCCAGTCAATCTGAGAGTTTCCCTAATCCATCTTGGTGCTCAGATCGGCACGTGTGAGGAGTGGTGGTTATTCGAAGCAGTTTGTCGGCAGGATCCACGACTCCACTGAGACATTGTCCTCGTGCGGACGGAACCGCTCAAACTGGCTAACCGCCAACGCACTTCAGCAACACACTTGTGGAACTTGGCGACCAGCTTTTTATATGCTATTATGGCATAATATTGGGCGATACACAAAGGCAAACGACAAGTACAAGGCAGTCATAGCATCTCCCAGCTAGGACTAGCTGAACAGGAACACCACACTAGGTTTCACATCCGGTCTTGTGAATCCGCACCTTGGTGAGGCAGGGGGTTGGGTCCTTTTGCCTGCAATGAAGCTTGGTGTCGGAAAGGAAATCACAGTCAACCAGACAGAGGCATTTCATACCCTAGGCATCATCATTCTAGAGAGTAGAGGAAATGTCCAATATGGTCTGAACGGTAATGAAACGGCCTATATGGCAGCGATTGGGCCATGGGAGACATTAACCAAAGCTCAAGGCGTTCACATTTGAAGGCAAGTCACAAACGGAGAGTAACAACAGTGGCACAGGAAGCTATAAGGTAAGGTTCGAGGATAGTGTGAAAAAACAATCACTGTACTGAAGCAGAAGAGACGAATAGTAACTGCTAAGCGAAGAGAAAGGATAAGGTAGCGTGACAAGCGTGGGTAATCACCGAATGTCTCGCCTGGTAAATACTACCCCCATCGGACGATTCCCTCGTGAATGTTGGTGGAATCAGACCAAGTACAAGCACACTCGTGATGCGCGGCAATAGCAAAGCGAAGGTTGGGGTGTGGATGGAGTTAAGAAGTGAGCAGAAAGTTACGCGGACGAAGCATCGATACCTTAATGCTGGATGAGTTGATTATCAAGGAGTTGCGTAAACAGACGGAACCAATCAAAAGTAAGGAAATTAGGTGACCCGCATTTGTGAGCCAGGGTCTCGCCTACGGATCACAATTGACAACCGAGACTATTAGTACCCGCCCTGTTCCCCTCCCCTCAGTGCTGTTCCGGAAATCAACTTGCGCCCACGACTATCCACAAACAACAATCAACTTGAATTCCGACTTCTAGCACCTCGTTCAATTCCTCATCCATACCGCTCTTAATCCATACGAACAACTTGCAATGCCTCCCAAGAAAGCCACCGCTGCTGCGTCGCAGAAGAAGGCCGCTGCCGGCCCAAGTCATGCGTCCTACAAAGGTATGTCGCTGCTTCTATGTCGACATCACATTGTCGCACAGCTTCAGACAAGCTTGGAATGTGATCGCGAGGCTTTACTGACGCGTTTTTACAGACATGATCAAGGAAGCTATCCTCACTGTAGGTCTACAGTCGCACGCGCCATCATGATGCTTTTGCTCGATGTCCACTTTTCATCAGGCGACCGAGCTGTTTTTGTCTCACATTTCAAACCATAAATGCCTGGAGATTGCATATGCTGACGCGTCTTCTTTCTGTGCAGCTCAAGGAACGCAATGGTAGCAGGTGAGCATTACATGCCAAAATATCCTACATCATTGCTTTGTTTACTTTTTGCGGGCGCGTATCGTCAGCGACTATTTTGCTAACTTAACTCCTCTACAAAGCCGTCCAGCTATCAAGAAGTACATCCAAGCAAACAATAAGATCCCTGCCGTCTCTAGCGCCGCCTTTGATTCCCAATTCAACAAGGCTATTCGCACAGGTGTGGACAAAGGCGACTTTGAGCAGCCAAAAGGTATGTTTTATATTTGTAGTATTTCATGTGCCCTTTCAAGCTTTAACTACAACGTTCAATACTCTCTTCTGTATCTCTTGTTGTCGTGGATCTGTTGCTGCTTGCCAATTGAGTTTCTTTTGCTGTCGCCAGTTCTTCCAATACGGGAGGAATGTTCATTTTCATGTCACCGTCACATCGAGCGTCTGTGTCTGACATGTACATATAGGCTCTTCGGGCACCATCAAGCTTGCAAAGAAGACTGCATCCGAGAAGCCTGCTACTGACAAGAAGCCCGCCGCTCCCAAGGTATGTACCAAAATTTAACCCTGACCCTTAACCATCTTTGTACTAAACGAATTTCTGTATAGAAGGCAGTTGCAGCCAAATCACCCGGCCGTCCTAAGAAGACCACTACCGATGCCGCTGCACCAAAGAAGACCGCATCAAAAGCTAAAGCTGCCGCACCCAAGAAGGCCCCAGCTACCAAGAAAGCTGCTGCACCAAAGCCCAAGGCTAACACCGCCAGCAAACGCAAGACACCCGCACCCGTATGTTATTTTCTCACTCACTTGAAGTCATTTTGATCCATGTTAATCTTTCGTGCTAGGCCCCCGCAATAGTAGAGCAAGAAAAGGTGCTCGGCAAGACAAAATCTGGACGCGTGACTAAAGGCCCAGCGAAAGCTGCTGGACCAGCCAAGAAGGCAGCACCCAAGAAGGCCGCCGCCGCCAAGAAGTCCGCAACGCCAAAGAAGAAGGCTGAAGCTGCTGCTGCCGCCACCTAGGCTGCTTTTCAGAGCTTCATTCTTGTCATCATTTTAGGGTTGTGGTTGGGTCAGAAAGAGGGTGTGCATGGAGTTTATGTGATCTCGGTCGCGTTGTACACTCTACGTATCACGGACCTGATACACGGATATTATGGATTTTCATTTGTCTTAAGCCGCAATGAAGGGAACTTGCTGCTGTGGTTGTAGCTTACAGGCGTTTGTGGAACGAAGGGCTATTGTCGCTGTAACTATATCTTTGCTGGAAATTCTGAATGCACTTTACAAATGCGCTTTTCTCGTTCATCCCGCACTTGCGCTTTGAAATCTACAACTTCAGTCGGTATTCTAGACGTAATTCACTCATCCTCCGGTGACCTCGTGCAACCTAGGCTTTGGGATGCTGCAGACGGAAGGCTGCGTATTCAAGCAAACAAAGCATGCCTTGAGATAGTTGGCCACGTAAGGCAGCCAGCTACGAGCTCTGAATGACAAGAATTTCCACTACGCCGCAACTAAGATGTCTTATACATCACCATTTCGAGATATCAAGTTCATAATTCGAGCAGCAGAAGTGGGATTGACAGTACAGACTAGGTAAGTGTAAATTACAGTAAGGCTGAAGCGGACGACACTATTGCCGACTCTCCAGGCGAAACCGCAAGATTCAACTCCGGGATAACGGCCAGAGCTGTCAGACAGTCTCAATACCTCAGCTCTCTTACATTTACGCGGCATATCCTCAAGATACTAGGGAAAAGTATAACAGTGACGATATCGACGCTCAATGTGAGCGATCCCACATTGCTTCCATTGAATAGAGGAGGCCGCGCAGCTGTCCTCAACAGATTCCTAATCCCAATGGTTCCATGAGACGAATTATTGATGAGCTGGGCTAGCGTATCTCTCACCGTATGGAACGAGTTAGGAAGACTGCATCACCGAGACCCTCAACCAGAGACAGTCCTCACCTCTCGGCCAGTGCGGGCCCTAATAGATCCCCATTTCTCTAGCTGGGAAGCAATTACTTTTCTTCCCTTCCAATATGCCTTCACTTCTGTCAGACCTTGTTGGGGAGCCCGTCCACTTGACTGCCAGCGATCCATCCTCCGTTGAACCTCCTCATCGGCCCTCTCAAGAAAGGCAATCACGGCAGCCTTCGAGTACTGTGGGAAAATTGATGAACGGGTTCGCAATTGATGGGTCGGCCGGAAGCAAACACATAGTTGACGGAGTATTTCTGAGCGGGCCTAATGGTGTGAATCCGAGCCTGCACTCATTGCCAAATGGGAGAAATAGTGGCAGTACGGATAGCAGGGAAAGGGCACCTTCAAGGAGTGGGAGCAATCACTCGATGAAAAGTGGATCTGGAGGTCTTGTGGAGGCTGGGGGACAGAGTCCCGGGCCTGTTAATGGCTTAGTGAAACACCGTGCATTGGATCACGCGCTTCCTCGGCCGCAGACGAAGGGCAATACTGCCCCAGATCCTGGATCGAAGCCAGCAGAGACCGGGCAACTTGGGAACAGCCATTGTTCTGGGCATGCGAGGGCTCATTCAGCTTCCGCGCCCCCAATCCACAACACTAGTCTAAACGGTATAAATCAACAGCAAGCAGTAGCCGGGCTAAACGCCGAACAGACACCACCAACTCAAAAAGACCTAGCAGCCACGAATAGATATTCCTCTCCTTCGACTCATCCAAACTCAAGTCCCGTATATGGCTCAAGTTCATCCACTTCTTTACATCTACGAGCGCCCAACTTGCAGCACCGTCACACTCTACAAGTACCAAGGCTATCGACCAGCCGAACTTCTCGCGACTTTACGTCACCTACCAATGCTCTTGACGACGCATTTACCGACAGCGAACGATTATCTCCTACTTATGCTGGAGGCCGGGCCTCCATAAACTTGGTTCGGCGAAACACGCGGTCAATACACTCCGACTTGTATTTAGACGATGTTCCACCTGACGGTGATATGGCAAGATGGACGGAAACAATTCGACAAAAGAGATCAAGCAGAAGGAAAAAGAAAGAGGAGGAAGAGGATGACAGGGTGATGGTCGGAACCAAGGTTGACATGAACCATGTCAACTGGGTTACTGCTTATAATATGCTAACTGGCATACGTTTCACTGTCTCGAGGACCAATGCCAAGATGAACCGAGAATTGACAGATGCGGACTTTGACGCGAGACATAAGTTCTCCTTCGATATGTGAGTGTTGTTATACGCTTCCTAGGGTCCGTTGCTAATTATCCGTAAGCACTGGAAATGAATTGACTCCATCTGCCAAGTATGATTTCAAATTCAAAGATTACGCGCCATGGGTATTCCGCCATCTCAGGGCAAAGTTCCACCTGGATCCTGCAGACTACTTGATGTCCTTGACAAGCAAGTATATCCTTTCTGAACTCGGATCCCCTGGAAAAAGTGGAAGCTTTTTCTATTTTTCACGAGACTATAAATACATTATTAAGACAATCCATCATGCCGAGCACAAACTACTAAGGAAAATATTACGGGATTACTACGCCCATATCGAACGTAACCCCAACACCCTCTTATCCCAATTCTATGGCCTTCATCGGGTCAAGATGCCTTATGGCAGGAAAGTCCACTTTGTCATAATGAATAACCTGTTTCCTCCACATCGAGACATACACCAAACATTTGACCTTAAAGGCTCGACGATCGGGAGAGACTTCAAGGAGGAAGACCTTGAGCGTAATCCAAGAGCTACCCTGAAGGATTTGAACTGGCTGCGTAGGGACTACCGTTTCGAGTTTGGCCCAGACAAAAAGTTTATCTTTGTTGAACAGATAAAACAAGATGTAGTCCTCTTGCAAAAGCTCAAGATTATGGACTACTCCCTTTTAGTCGGAATACACGATATGAGTAAAGGTAACGAGGAGAATCTGCGTGATAAGACCCTCCAAGTTTTCCAACCTGGAGGGGAGGGGAACGAAGAACCAGAGGCGAGTATGCTCATACGAACGCCTTCGAAGCTCGAAAATGCACGGAAAGCAAGGCAGCTACGTCAAATTATCAAGACCCAAAAGCCAGTGCCAATGGACAAAAGCACAAGTAAGATGCCGGATGAATTGTTAGAAGAGCGAAAGAACTTTATCTTCTACAGTGATGATGGCGGGTTCAGGGCAAGCCACAAGGACGGACAGCCAGGTGACAAGATCTACTACCTTGGCATCATTGACTGCTTGACACATGTGAGTCTCTCTCACCCGTAGATGAAAATGCTCTTAAAAAGCTAACGAAGATACAGTACGGCTTCATTAAACGAGTCGAGCACTTCTGGAAGGGGATGTCAAACAACAAGTCGCAGATCTCCCCCGTTCCACCTGAAGAGTACGGCGAGCGCTTCGTCAAATTCATCACTGGCCACACCATGACCGCGGAAGAAGCGGAGCGCGAAAAGCAAAGCGGGGAACACCTCGACGGCGCACACCGGCAAACGAGCTTTGGACTCTCCAGGAAATCAACAGACAAAGTAGTACAAAAAGTGGAGAAACAGGCACAAAAAACGGAGCAGCAGGGTGCGAATGAAGAAACTATGCCGGACAGAACAATTACGTCGATGCGCAGCACAAGCGCGGAGATCCAAGGGGGTGTCGGAGGGCAGACGCTGCCGGTTGTGGAGGAGGACGGGGAGGCGGGCAGTAGGGATCATAGTCCGAACAACCAAAAGGACAAGTTTCCTGGCGAGAGAGGGGTTTCGCCTCCATTGCCTGACCGTACACCGCCGCCACCGCCGTCCAAAGATCCGCGGAGCAGACACAAACATTTGCCATCGATCCATCCGCTGCCGAGGTTGAGTATGACGGGATCTTCGACAGTAACGACATTTGAAGATCGATGAGTCATGGTTAACGCCATCGGCCAAGGCTTGGTTTCTTTTTCCCTTTTTTTTCTTTCTGAGATACCCATATACTTGGAATGTAAGACTTGCATAGCGGTGTTTTCCCCCAACGATTGGTATTGCACGGATAGAGCGAGAGCTGGTGGATAGCCTCCTTTCTCCTCCTAGCGATTGACCCTTCGCTCCGAGTGTATACAATTAGCACCTTGAACAAGAACACGTTACGCTTTAATGTGAGAATCCGGTGTGTCTCCGAGTGAGATGGATTGAGAAGACAGTTTCAATGAAAGGCTTCCAAGCATTTTCCTTATCCAGCTCTCCGGATATTTGATCGAAGACGAGTATGACGGGATACTCATCAATCGATCTGCCTACTCAGAGATTCAAATATCCATCTGGAGGTACCTTCTACGAGATGTTCGTTCTTCGAGATCTTTTATCCAGATGGCCACCTCTTCATATGGAAGGGTTGCCTTTAGGCACTAACGCAACAGAAGAGGGCACGACGACAGATACTGTAGATTTGCGACAGACATGATCGATATTATTTTGTTGGAGAAATGTTTCTCCTACTCTCGCCTTCGAGGCTCGGGGCATACTGCCTTATGGGCCGCTCACTAAGCTATTTTACCGCAATTTCCCTGTTGACCCACGATTGTCATCGTTTCAAATAGATAATTTGAGAATTCAGCGTATCATGTTTTGATTACGATTGCGTTTGTTGGAAACCATGTCAGATATTGAAAGCAGTTTCACGATTAAGCGAATTAACAACTGTACACAATGTATAAAATAACATCAACAGCATGACGTGCATGTGTACTTGATGCAGCTTTCAATGTATTTTATCATCTTCATGTAAGATTTGACTAAAACAGCGAAATTCAATATGATATTGAGCTGGCAAGCTCAAACGAAGTGGGACTTGATCGTTGAATCCGAATAAATACTAGATTTTCGGAAGCGTGATTATCTCGTTCCTTTTCTGTTCCGTATCGTTGAATACGTTCATTTCAATTTACAATGGTTAACACACGAATTCTTTCTAGTAACGCTATCAATAACTCTTAGTAGATAGTAAAGTCACTGTTTCCTTACTTTAACAGTATTGTTAGTCTTCATTGGCCGCCCATAAGGTACCTTACTTTAGCGCTGTGCATGAAGGTTGGGGGCGATTTTTGCATCAACTTTCAACTTCGAGTTGCTCAATTTCGAAACAGCTCTTGCGATAACAATCTTTCTCAGCTGTGCGCAGCCCCCTCCTGACAATGATTATCAATCGTCTCAAATGGCGGTGAGCCAGCCTATGGGCTTGCACCTATAAGTGCTGACTATTGGGGCGGACCGTTATGATGGCGCCGGTCTTTGGAGGCTGATCCAAGTGATGCTTCAACCTTGTGAGGCTGGATTAAATGACCACAGGCGGAGCAATGCATTATTGGCATCTGCTTTTCAGCTTGCGGCGCTAGGCAATGGCTCGACACGCGCCGTCGGTGGTTATCGTTTCATTTGATCTTTCTTCATGAGTTGTGACTGCAGATTTGAGGCCGTCGAGTGTGCGCCATCCGAGATTAGGCGTCCAGCGCCCTATATAAGTGCAAAAACCCCTCATCCCACACAATCTTCGCTATTGTTTTCACCATTGCAACTGCCCTGTGCTTCATCCTTTTGCTCAAAAAATCTTTAGCTGTATAGGCATCTCTTTCCACTTCCAAGTACGTACTTGCCCTTCAGCCTATTTACTTAAGTTGGAATTGAAAGCTGACGGACGGGGCAGCCTAATACATATCACGCTGCCGGAGCTGACACGTCGAACTCGAATCGCACGGATCCTCGAATCCAAGCTATCCTAGAAAACGAAAACAACCAACAGCTGAAAGAAATGAGTGCTGCACCACCCAGTGCGCCCACTAGAGGGCCAGCCGCAATGGCCACCCCAGGCGCTGCCCCCGGCAACGCTGCTCCAGGACCAAAGAAAGTTGTCAGGAGGGTAATCAGAATGCCTGATGGTACGCTTGTAGATGCTCCACCTGCCAAGTCTGGTGGAACTCCAGCAGATCCGAAGAAAGTGGTACCGGCTGTCAAAAGAGTCATTCAACAGCCCGGAGGCCCAAATGCTCCCGCCGCTGCCTTTGGGACTGGTAGCAAAGCCATCCCAGTTAGTCTACAGGCGGGCATGGCTCCAAAACCGGCCGCCGCACCAGGAACAATTGCAGCAAAGCCGATTGCTGGGCCTACTCAAACTCTGAAGGAGCTTGCAAATGCCGCACCAATTACAGGTAAACCTCCGACTGCTTCCACCAACGTTGTCAAACCACCTCAGCCAATCCAACCACCAAATTCAGTTGGTCCTGTCGCCGCCAAATCTGTGCCTACCGGCGCTCCCAAAGCTGCGCCTGTTGGCCTTCCCAAGTCTGCCCCTACGGATACTCCTAAATCAGTGCCAGCTAATAATAACCCAATCATGACTGCCGTTGGGGCGGAAGTGGCTGTTGGGGTCGGAAAAGGAATCAATTTGATGTTCGATGGTTTATCGAAGAAGATAAAGTAAGCCTTTTCACGTTACGTCTTTATTGAGGTATTACAAGCGACCTGACGTATATGCAGCCAAGAAAAGCCCGCCCCTAAGCCTGCAGCCAAGCCCACCGCTCCGAAGCCTGCTGCAGCTGGAACCTCCAGGGGCCCTCCTGCACCCGGTGCTCGATCAATGGACTTTGCGCAATACCCTCCGCAGCCTCAACAGTATGCCCAATACCCTCTGCAGCCCCAACAGCATGCCCAATACCCTCTGCAGCCCCAACAGCATGCCCAATACCCTCCTCAGCCCCAACAGCATGCCCAATACCCTCCTCAGCCCCAACAGCATGCCCAATATTACGGCCAGCAATACACAAGTCCTCCACCGGTGGGAGCGCCAGCAATGGGTCTTAATCGCGACTACTATCAGCCTTCGCAGCCCACACATTCACATACTGCCGCCGCTGGCGTTGCTGGTCTAGCCGGTGGTTTAGCTTTGGGAGGTGGGGCTGTGTTAGCCTACGATGCCGCAACTGACTATCCAACGGGACATTCATCTACTATAATCAATCGCGATATTGATATAAACACCACAGTATACAACGAGAGACCTGGCTACATCGTACAGTCTGGCTACGAGGCCCCGCAACCATACTACCAAGGCGGAGAAGTGGATATAATCGAGACCCGTGAGGTGGACGCCTATGGCAATGTCATCGAATATGAAACGACAGAAGCCGAATTCGATGCTTTTGGGAATCTCGTAGAATACACCACTATAGAGGAAACCCCCGAATATACAGCGACCGGTGTTCAGCAATCATACGATGGGGAGGTCATAGAGGAGGTTGAAGTTCAACAATACTATGTTGAAGGAGAGGATGGAGTGGAAATCACAGAATATAGTGCAGAGGTTCAGTACGACGATTACGGTAACATAATTGAGGCTTCCACGGAGACCGAGATCCAAGAATATAACGAGGAAGGGGAACTCATTGAGAACTTTGAACAAACGACCATTGTGGACGACGATGGAGAGGTTCAGTACGAGACGGAGTTCCAATCTTACAATGACGATGGAGAACTAGTAGAGAACGTTGACCAGACGACAACCGTGGACGAATATGGAAATGTTGAGGTCGAGACCGAGGTCCAAGAGTATAATGATGACGGAGATCTTGTCGAGAGCGTTGATCAAACGACAACGATGGACCAGTATGGAAATGTCGAGGTTGAGACGGATGTGGTTGAGGAGGATGGCCAGGGGGGCTATGCGGAGGAGTACCAGGAGGAGACGTATGTGAATGATGACGACTACTGAACAGTTATCTGAAGACGTCGGGGATATAGATTTTTGTTTCTAAAACTCTTTGTTTATCTTGCTATATTTCTTTCCTCGATACACGAATATATATATATAGCATCTCAACACCTTCAAATCCTTGTGAAAATCGCCTTTGCTTTCCCTCTGTTTGACACTCAGGCCCGCGGTCGGTGTTCTTCAACGTCATCCTGCTGGGTCTCACCGTCACGTCGCACAATCCCAGTAAGAGAACGCATTTGCGTCATGATGCGCGAGAATAGAGAGCGCACTCGATTGTGTAGTTTGTCCGGGTAAAAGACGGGTCTGATCAGCAAAATGAGTTGTTTGAAATGGATGGCAAAAACGCGAGACAGTTAGCTCGAAAGACAAGCAGGACAAGGAGGCTTGCAGAAATTGCTTAGCATTGTTCAAATATGTGCCAAATTAAAAACTAGAGCCAAGTCAGTCAAACACCTTCGAGTTCCTGAGCCCATTCTTTCAATGTCGCGACTGTAGCTTTCGTCTTGGTATCATCCGGACCCTTGTATACTAGCTGCTCAGACTTAACATCTTCTAAAAGTCGGATAGCTCCGCCAGTGTCTCCCTTCTGCTTATATGTAAAGGCTAAGCCTTGCATGAACGATACCGTAAATGCATGGAATGCATGGACGTCTGTCATGCCTCCGTCTAGCGCTCGCTTACTCGCGTCTATTGCTTGCAGCTCCCAATACTCGGATTGATCCCAGAGCTGTTGTGCGTAGTACGTCTTCGCGATACTATGCATACAGATTATCGTTTCCCAATCCTCTTCGCCTAGAACGCGGTTATACGCTTCATACAACGTAATGAATAGCTGCTGGGCCTCTGCCCACCGTTCCTGCCCTCGGTACGTCGTCGCAAGCCACATCATGCTGTCTAGTGTCTTGGGATGTTCGCTGCCATGCGTCCGCCTTAATATCTCTATTAATTTCAGCTCTAGCTCCTCAGCCTCATCGAATCGTTCTTGGGCCGAGTAGAACGCTCCGAGGTCGTGCATGGCAAGTATCGTTTCTGCATGTTCTTCCCCTAAAGCTCGCCTTCTGACTTGTAATACCTGCACTTTAAGGCTTTCGGCCTCCTCAAGTCGTTGCTGTTTCAAATATACTTTTGCTAGATTCTCCATGCTCCTGATCGTAGAGTGATGTTCATGACCTAGCACCCGCTTTCTCAATTCCAAGAGTCGCAATTCGAGGTCTTCAGCTTCATGTAACGAGCCTTGATCTCTTAGAGCGGCTGCAAGGCTTTCCACGTAGCCCATCGTCTCTGGGTGCTCTTCGCCTAGCACACGCTTCGCTGTCTCGATCACTTGCAAATGCAATCGCTGAGCCTTCTCGAATTTGTCAAGCCCCCAATATGTTGCTGTCAGTCCATCCATAGTCAACAATGTCCTTCGATGGTCCTCGCCGAATACTTCCTTCTCCACTTGCAGCACTTCAACTTGAAGCAGCTCTGCTTCCTCTGAACGTCCTTGCTCATGATATATTGTTCCAAGGTATTCCATGGATATAAGTATGTGGGCATGGTTTTTGTCTAAAACTTCTTTTTCGGTTGCTAAGATCTCGATCTGTAGTTGTTCGGCTTCATCCCAGCGTTCTTGCTCTCCGTATAGGAATGAAAGCCTTTGAAGCTCGCTCAACGTGGTACGATGTGTATCACCTAGCGTTTGTTTATACGACTCGATTACCTGTTCCTGTAGAATTTCCGCCCCTGTCCAGTCAGCTTCAAACAACAGAATGGCTGCCAGTTGGCCCTTGAGTGTCTGTACAACAAGGGCCGAATCACCTAGCTCTGAAGTAAGGTGAGAGATTTCGGCTTTCAACTGCGACTTGGCTTCATCGAGTATATTATGCTCGCTATAAAATTGGCCAAATTCGATAGTCTCTAAGCTGCCTTTGTCGTATAAGTCTTGTAGTATGCTATGGTGTGTGATTGGAGAAGTAGTCTTGATTTTTTCAACCTCGGCAAGCACTGTGTTTTTGGATAGCATGTATTGAAGGAGCAATTCTTCGATCCTAAGATAAGTGCGCGCGGTGCCGAATCCCAGTCGAGAACAGACTAAAAGTTGCAGCACTATGTTCTGTATTGTAGCATTTTCGCGGTCTTGGGAACACCTGTATTTGTAAAAGCGGTGCTCCAAACAGGACGTTAGATATTGTCGCACTCGAAAATCTGCTTCATAGAAACTATTTATCGTTCGCGCAATCTGTACGTATTCAGTACCTTTGTAAATGCCTGTATATGAAAGAGCTCATCGTACCGAGAAAGATTCAGAGATTTCAATGTCGGACTGATTACCAATAGCCGCATGAATGGAACCAGTTCTTCTGTTGGAGTTCCTAGGATGGCCATGGAACAATTCATCAATGTCATATGCCCTAGCAATTGGGTCTCGCACAAGGCACCCCATAAAAATGTCTTTCAATACTTGCAATTCCCCTTTAGAAAGACCTGCACTGTGTTCAGCCAGATCCGTGGCTAGGGATAGAAGTCCGTCTTCGCTCTTTAACTCCTCAAGATCGCGAGGAGCAGAAGGCGTGGAAATGTCAAAGTTGATTCCTCTATCCAAGCATTCCTGGCCGAATAGCAGCCACAGACAGACCATACCGTAGGAATAGAGATCCATTCTAATTATCTCGGGAAAGCGATATCCTCGATGGTGCCATTCCGGAGCATTCCATGGCTTCGATAACGGCATTTTTACGAATGTATCGTCATGTTCAAGCTGAACGGAGTACCCGAGGTCTGAAACTTTAGCAACGTACTCGCCAGGTATATGTTCAAAGATGAGTATATTGTGCGGTTTGATATCCCTGTGCACAATTCCTAGAACTCCATTAGTGTATGCCAGCATTTGATGTTGCAGCAGAAGGATTACGATTCTTGTGCATATCACGCATTCCCGCGGCGATACCCTCACAGAGCTTCAATTTCTGCTTCATATCTAGATCCTGGGCCGCTGGTGATTCGAGGAAGCAAGATAGATCTCCGTGTTTTGTCTTCTCGTACACCAGTACAGGCCAAACCATCCATTTACATGCGTGAGCATTCTCTAATACTTCGGGTTCTTTATCATGTGTCTCCAAATTGCCTGTACCATCTCCACTACCACTTCCATGGTCAACCCGCGGTTGGATGTCCCAGCAGACGCCTATGAGAGATATGACATTAGGATGACTTCGAATGGTTGGATTTCCTAGGACCTGGAGTTGCGATCCAAGAGCTTGGTATGCCGCTCTTTCAGCTTCTCGAGTAGAAACACCTGGCTTGATACGACCAAAAGCAAAACTCAATGCGGCAGTCACTAGCGACTGGTGTACTTCAGCCTGCCCGCCAACACCCAGGGTTTCTAAAGCTGGCTGCCATGTGATTGGAAGGAAATCAATCTCTAGGTTCTGACATGTCTCCAATATTGCAATGAAGTCATTATCATCAAATATATCAATTTTCTTTGATACCCCTGGATTCGACTTGGTGTAGAGCCACGAAACCGAGTCGTCATACGTGTAGCGGTTTTGCAAAGTTGCTGCTACAGACATTTTGAAAACACAGATGGCAAATGTTAGAACTAATGGACTTGATCGAAAACTCGCCTTACCATTACCACAGGTACCACTAGTGTAAGTGGCTCTCAAGATAAGCAGGAAAAGAAGGCTTTAAGAATTGCTTAGCATCGTCAAACGTGCGTGCGCTCAAATTGGGTTGTAAAGTCGGGCAGGTGGCTTGAGTTGGTAGAGCAATCAAATATGCTCAAAGTAGCAGTACCAGTTACGCTCAGCCCTAACTGTGGTCTGTGCTTAGCCGGTAAGCTCGCACCGGGTTATCAGATGGAACCCAACCTCCCATTTTTGCGGTCTTGGGCTCCATCAATCTCTTTCATTTTTTTAATATTGATTGGCTGTGATATTTAAGCATTATCTTTTCAATAAATTATAAAGGCCCAAGGACGATTTACGCTTGGCCATGAAACAAAAATGACGCTGTGATAGCTATTGGTATATGAGGGTCAGAGCGAATATGTGCATATATTGACTATCTAGTAGGTGAACTACGGAGGAAGGAAGAAGTGGGAGGAAGGATAAATACCCCTAGCGCCAAGCCGTTTCCAACAATAGCGGATTTCAAAGCCTTTGCCGGCATATGCTTAAGCTCTGTTCATGCTGAGATGTCTCAAGCCTTCACAAGCCTATTCGGCTTTGGAGTCGTCCTGCTCGTCCTTCTTCCAGAGCGCCATCGTCCCCTTTGCTGTCCGAGTGAAGAGATGTTTTGCTCTAAGTGCCCTGTTCTCCCTAACAGTAACATCATTCATCAAGTCTACGGCCTCAAGTTTGCTCCCACTTGCCATGTAGGAATGAGCCAGGTTATTCATGCTCAACAGAGTGTCCCGGTGGTCTGGACCGAATACTTTTCGACGCGCCTCTACCACCTGTAGTTTGTACTCTAATGCTTCTTTAACGCGTCCTTGTTCTCGCCATGTCACTGCCAAGTCGGTCATGCTCGTCAACGTATCCGGATATTCCAAGCCCAAAATGCGCTTTCGAGCTTCCACGATCTTCAGCTCTAGTTCTTCGGCTTCCTTCAATTCCATGGCGCCAGAGAGTGGAAGACAAGATGCCTAAGGTACCTATAGTAGTCAAATGATCGGGGCCTAATATCTTCTCCCTCGCTTGTGGAATTTGGGTACCTAGATCGGCGGCTTCCTGTAGCCGCTACTGCTTCCAAATATGTATCTGCAAGTAATGACAAGCTCGTCAAGGTCAGCTCATCCTCGTTCCCAAGCTCAGCTCGCTGTATCCTAACAACGTCTTTCGGCCTCATCCCATTGGCACTGACTTAGTATGGCCTCCATTAGAAACTATATGTATGGTGGTGTGCTAAGTACATTACCTCCACGAGATTGTGCGCTAGTCCCGATCGGGCGACTAGACCGCATCAACTTCAACAAAAATCGAACGATATGTTCACTATCGAGGCTGGCAAGACTCTCACCTCCACGTGGTGCCGGCTGGAAACCTGATAACAATTGATTATTCTTATCAGAGCTAAGAAGAGTCACAAACCCGACGATACGCAGTCAGAGACGCTTGTCAACGATCTTTATCGAGCGATGTGCGACTGTTACAACGATCATCGAAGCCACCGAGCCATTTCAGAGGTAAGATACTGTGTTCTCACCACACGGCTTATATACCTCAGTGCCGAAGTTTATCGATAAAGACTCTCAGCGATCTTCGACGATTAAGCTCTCGAGGCTTATTCGACTGCGTTTCGATCAAATCATTGTTCTGTTGGGAAAGAGACTTTGCCAATAAACACACTATATGAGCTATAGAGTGGCCTTCGATAGAAGTCTGGCTCTCGAATTCAGCGCTCACTACGATGAAAGAAATACAAGTTGATTGAAAAGTTGATACACTCAGAAAGAGGGAGAATCAAGACTTAACGACGTGTCGTTTGAGTGTCAGAGACTGTGTAGGGGTGAATTCAATTGTCTGTCTTCTTCATACGTCTCTATATCTAGAGACATCGATGCATTTCTACGATTTAGAGTTTTCACCGGATCCGATGATTTTTCGTTTCCGTGGGGCTATTCTACAAAGGCCGACTATCCTGAAGTACTGAAGGAGGAGGGTACAAGAACCTCAGCCTGTCCGCGAAGTCCGAGGGAGTCCAGTGTAGGCTGCCAGGTGGTTCCTAAGAAGTCGACTCCTAATGATTGGCATAGGGCTAGAATAGAGATAAAATCAAAGGTGTCCCAACACTTGAAGACACTTTATAGGGTTTATCTAGCGAGTACATCGAAGAGTCAGAAAGGGGTCGACATTGTCCCACAGATATTTCCCAGTGCGAAGCCAGACTAGAAGAATGCCATGTACTCGCGCCAGAGGGTGCATTGGTCATGCACCCAGGCGAAGCTTCTGAACGTGCTAGTCACGGAACGATGCTTCGTAGGTTCGAATCCTATTATGGCAAGAGGGAAACCTCGATTAAAAGAATTGACACGTTATGACATGCCTAAAGACCTCTGAGTAACGGGCGCGTTAACATGCTTCAGGCCTCTGAGCATTACACATCGATTCAACCCCACAAAGTCCCTGACGGGCCAGTTATAACGGACTGCAATCAACCGGAAGCCTACTGTTCGTCCTACATAGTAGTCAGCAACCATCACGAAAAGTGTTGAGTCTACGTGTCAACAGATCAAATTTTCAGCAATACGGAAGCCTACGATCACGTAGCCAGTGGCCACATACACAAAACGTCGAGCGTCGAATACAGAAGAAAATCATCACTACGAGTCGTCGTACGCATCTGCCCTCTAGAGAGCGCGCCGAGATGAATAGAAAGAGGTATTTGATTAAATGAAGAAGATAATGAATGAACGTTATTACACTGGCAAGAAATTGAGTCTATAGAACTTCTGATACTCGATGACTGAGTGTATCCTGCGTGATAATCAAGAGTTTTCTCGATGAAGTTAAGTGATGGGATAGAATGTGGTTTTTTCCTGAAGGCCAGGTTTTCACATTCAAAAAGCGTGAAGGATTGAGACCCTTCGTCAATTTGATTCTTAAGTGAATCGTTTGATATATTCTTAGTTGCCATAGCCCTCGGCTGCATGCAGAACTGAAGAAATCCCCCCCTCCCCCAAAAAAAGCCATGTACTCGCTATAATGACTCTGAAGCAAAATTTTGCTGTAGCAGGTAAAGTCTTTAAGTGAGTGTTATTGAAATTTATAGCGGCAACTGTTTTGCGCGTATGATGGTATGACGACTGGAACATTGAAGGTCGGGGATCGATATTCAGGATGTAGAGGTAAACACTGAGGCAAGGACGCAGCGTATGCCGACGGCATTTGATAGGGTCAGCGGCCAACGTACCCCCACGAAGCCGCTCTACCGTATGCAATAGGCGTGAGCTGAGTTTTAGTGATGCAGTAACTACTATAGGTAGAGTGGGTAATTAGTGGGCAATTGGGTGAACGTGAGCTCTAGCACATTAAACAGCTCCTTGAGTATAGTTTAGTCAAAAGATGAGCCGCAACGATGAAAATTGATGGGTCCATTCTTTTTGTTTCCTTCTCGCCATGTCCATCATGAGAGGCCAAACTATCCTAGAGCCCCACCAAAAGGATGAAATCCGGTTCATATCTCATAGCTGGCTAGACGATTAAGCTTCGATACCACGGATAGGGTAAAATTGACACGAATGGCCACGCCCCGTTTCTCCGTAGATTCAGTGATTCCATCGCCCGAAGAGGGACTCTCTAGACTACCATCTAAACAGCTCCTCACACACTCGGCGTACACACAACCCGCTTTCAGGCGCAAAGAAGAGAGATGATCTGCCATGAGCATTTTCACCATCTTTCGCGGACTCCCACCTTCGCTGGTCAGTTTGCTCAGAGACCTCCACATGCCAATCTCGAACAGAATCAATCCCAAGCTATAGTAATCGAACCACGGCTCAAAGCGTTTGTCGTTCTCTAGATAGTCCGGATGCGAGTAATCTCTGTTTTCAAGGCTGTCCAGACCCTCCGTGAATACGTTGGCTTTGTCAGGACGACTGTGTATGAATCCTATGACATATGGATCGCTCAAAAGTGGGGTAGATAGTGTGCCAGAGAGCCTGAAAAACGCAATGTTGGAGGCAGATAGACTTTTGTGAAGTAACGACGCTTGGTGAAAGGCAAGTACAGTGGATGCGAGACTTGATGCCAACGCGTATCGGGATCCGAGGTCAGGCAATGCCGAGCGGGATTTTTGGTCGAGTATTGCACTCAAAGTTTGAATCCGAGCACGTGGTCCTTGAATTCCAGTGGGAAAGCTATAAATGAGACCTAGCGCATGACTTTTAGGATTTGAATCTTTGCAAAAGCCTCGACATCGTAGGTTGCGGAAGCAGGGATCTGATCTGGTTGATGTTAGAAGCGTTGCTATCTCTTGCATCCGCTGAAGAATGGTTTCATGGCGGTAAGAGTCGTCATATGTTCTCCATTCAATTAAGACGCTCTGCTCTGAGTCCGACAACACGCTAAGTGCTGGGCCTATCAAGTGAAATTCTGTTGATTGACCTTTGAGAATGGAGTTGTATTCCATCTCCAAAGAGCCCCGAATTGGCAGATCCACCGAGGATTCCATTAAGGTCTTGTGCTTTGTGTCGGCAAGGCTTCGGATACCATGAACTAAACCGAACTGGGCGAGGTAAGCAAGGTATTCTGTATTGTCCGTACTTAAAAGCACAGTGTCGAGAAAGTTTCTGGCCTTTAATTGTTCCATAGGGCTAAGGTTACCTAACAGTGAAGCATTCAGTTGTCGTGTCGGTAGGATAAGGCGGCGTCTAGGATTTCCTATCGATGTCTCGAAGCAGTCCAGCACTTGCTGTAGCATGGACAGCGTAGATATCATTGTGTCGAAGTTTTCAAGCTTACTCTCTGATCTCAACTCTTCTGCTGGCTTATGTGAATCAGTTACGAGGCCTAACGTCCATTGCCAGCTTCGAAATCGCTGCTTCTCGATGAGCAGCTCAGTCTTGGCTTGGCCAGAGTCCAACGAGTTGGTAAGCATACGCAACCGTGTTTGAACTGGTTGAGAAAGAGCATGGAGGGTAGCAAACTGTAGCGAAGCCATGACATAGCCTGAACTTGGTCTTTCTCTGGGCGACAGTACAAGAATTTTCCGTATTAATTGCAGTATAAGCCTTTCGCTGACTGTACAAGATGGCTCTAACTCGTCGGTAAGCCATTCATGCATTCCTTCGTTCGGTTTATGGCCGCAATGAAAATAATAGTATGTGTAGGGCCCATATTTGAATTTCCTAGCCTGCTTAAAAGCTCTAAGGCCAGTAGAACCTCTTCTCATATATACTAGCACATAAGCTATTATGCATCCAAACGACCAAATGTCGCTCGATCGGCCGATTTCATGCATCTCATCATTCTCCAAATCTTGACACTCCGGGGCTATTTCGTATCCGTTGCGTTCGCGGTACGGTGTCCTCGATCCGTCAGACTGAACCTTGAAGCGGGATAGGCCAAAGTCAGCTAGAAGAAAGCGATCTCCTTCAACCAGAATGTTTTTGGGCTTCAGGTCATGATGACATCCAATGAGATACACGTCGAGTGTTGCTGCTGAGAAATAGTGTATGCTATGTAGAGCAGAAGCAATCCCGCTCAGCGCAACAAAGAAGGATTCATTCCGCTTGAATGCTTCAGGGCGTTCTTTTGACAAAAAATCTCCAAGGTCGCCATCACTTGCTCGAGGAAAGATAAAGTTATGTGAATCCCGGTAGGTGTAACACGAGAGCAGGCGGATGATATTCGGGTGTTTGAGCAGTTTTAGTAGCGAAAGGTTACGTAGCTCGACTTCGTAGTCCTTAGCATGTGGTAGCAACTCCTTGCGGATCAAGTAGGATACGCTTGAAGCTGACAGGACTGCTGAGCCATCGGAAATCCCTAACCTATGGTAGTCATCCTTCATCTTGACACTGTAGACAACTCCAAAGCCACCTTCGTCGAGACGTCGGTCCTCCGAGAATGGCAATATAATCTTGGGTTCAAGGCATCTTGGTATTCCTGTATTTGACAGATGTGGAGCTGAGAATTCCCACTGTATTTTATGAAACTTGTCTGCACGGACGCTAGTTAAGACACGCTGCAATGTATTGATGTCGAACGGTAGCCTGTGATCTAACTCTGAGGGCTGAAACTGATCCACCGTCTTAATGAAATTAATGATAAATTCTGGATGGTCACAAAGAATTAGTATAGCAAAGATTCTTCTTGCGCCACCCATGATCGTCGTAACTACATCATCTTGGGTCCCTTGTTGAGAAGCGCCAGTGATATTACTACACATATCTTCAATCTTTTCTCTGGTTAAAAGTTGAAATAGAGAGTTCTGCGGGACGAAGGTACGGCATTCATGATTCTCCACACGAAGGCTATCTATGGAATCTTTCAATTCCTCCATGACTTTCATTCCATACAGGTAGGTTTGATTGACACTTGAGGTCTTCATGGATTCTTCGTAATTGATTGAATCTCTGTCTGTTGACTGTCAGAAGATGGGACAATTGTATGTCCTATTTCATGGTGTAATGACACTTGCACACCTCTGTCAACTTGCGCGGAATGCTAATAACCCATGTATCGTCGCAGTCCTATACCTGTGTAAGTGACTCTACCACATACCTCTCTGTGAAATCGGAGCACAGCTCTCCTTATATTTGGTAATGCTAGCTTACCTCGATTTCATAATCGCCGTTGAACAAGCGATCCAACAATCTCTTCAGATTTCCTCGGTTGATGTATCGCCTAGGAAGAGTTTGCTGGACAAGATTTGCCATTGCGAGTTGCGACTAGTCAGTCACGAAAGTTCAGACCTTTTGGGACGCGGGGCGTCGGCCATATTAAGAACCGGATCAAAACAAGGCGTCAAGATGTAAGAATAAGGTAGGCAGCCGCTCGCCTGACTAATTGATGCATCTGCTGTCGGGCATCAGAAATTCCACCCAGTCAGGAAAGCCCACGTAGGCACGTATGTGGGTCCATGGCCGTTATGCAGAAGTATGATCGCTTAGAGACGGCAGCATACTTGAAGGAAAGTCACATGACTGGTCAGCAGCGCCAATGGTTGAGAAGCTATTGAAGGGTGCCGCAGTGCTCTGAGCATTTACTAAGGTACAGACCGTACAGTCAAAGCTGGCTATAACCGAGGTGGCAAATCAGCTCCTCAATTCCGTCATGTAGGGGGTGCAGCTGGTCGGGGGGTTGGAAAAGTTGAGCCGGGGTTGGAAAAAATTCTTGGCGTCGGGTTGAACTTTAAAAATTGCATATGCCTTGACGGTTGGAAAAGCTCCGAAGTCTATGCGAAGCATACCTACCTATAAAGAGAAAAGATAACCACAACACCATTGTACCAGCGCTGTTAGGAATCGAACCTAATATAAACTAAATCACTCAACGACTCCTATGTCAAGAGCATTAAGCGAGATCACAAAAAAATTGACATCTGATCAAAAAGATCTCGACTGTGCATATGCGCAGCATCAACTGAGCATAAAGAAACATCAATGAACGACAAAAGCATCGACGCTGAAAATCGAGCGAATGAGATAACAGATTGACTAAATGAATTGAAGATGAGAGTCGCAGTTCGCATATGCTGCGCATATACTAATAAGAAACTCAGCTCGTTCAATGTTGAAGACAATGAGAAAAGTGATGATGCAAATCACGAGCTGAACGACGAGAATGAAGAAAAAAACGCACGAAAAAGATCTGACGAGAAGAACATGAGCGATAGCTTGTGCATATGCTAAGCATATGCTAAGCATATGTAGAAGAATCTTCGCTCATCTTGCTATTCATATGTTTCGTTCAAGCTGTGCATATGCACGACTTCAATACTTCGCTCTTGCTGTTTGTCTTCTATCTACTTTAGCTAAATAATATCAATTCTTGAGCCCATGATGAGCATATGCAGAAAGCTGAGCCGGGGTTGGAATAATTTTGAGCTCATGGTTAGCATGCTCAACTTTTCCAACCCCCCGTAACCCCCGTTATGTACAGAGTTTCCGTTATTCATATTGATTATATAAGCACCCTCATATGGGCCCATTGGTGTTGCCTCCTCAGATCTCAGAAGTGTTCTAACCCCGAACGGGGTTAGCCGGTACTTACTACGCACGCACACGGTGACAGACACGTCTGAGATCTGAGGCAACGCGCGCTAACGCCCGTTTCGTCAGTGTGCTCCCTCGTTGCTCCCTCATGCTCCCTCATGCTCCCCCGCTGCTCCCCCGTGCTCCCCTCAGCCCCTTCCTACTCTTTAGCTGTGATTGCGTTCTTGCAAGTTTAAACGAGAGCGTCTATTCAGCCTGTTTTGAATGCTGACCAGAGTGGAGCCGGTTATGGCTCCACCGATCACCGACCATGTAGTCTTCTGCTCTTGCCCTCTTGCTCTTTCGCTCCTGCTCTTTCCCTTCACTCCTAATTGTTTGCGACCTGCAGCAAGTCATCTGTATATCAAATGCGCTATTGTATACGTTTTCATCTCATATCCACTCTATATATCACGGCCTCTACCTCTCTTCGCTCTATACGTCTCAGTGACTAAAGCATTCTTGTCTTGCTATAATTCTCGCCCAGACCTCGACTTCAATGATACAGAAAAAGAGAACTGCAACGCAGTTCTTTGATGATGCGGAAACGAATGATCTGAAGTTCTTGATCGAGGTCAATATCAATAGCGATAAGATGTTCAAGCATCTTAAGTCTGATACTGAAATCAACTATAATCGAATGCTAGTAGGAGTTTAAAGCTAAGGAAGGAAGATACAGGACACGTCGAGGGTTATATGGTTTATCGGCCGCCTTCTGAAACACGTCGTTCTATTTTTAGATTGGTAACCACTGCGAGGAATCAGAAGGTTGGGATGAAAGCAGAGATCCCCAGGGCATCGGCCAGCTGCCACCACAAGCCGCCGCGCAACTCAGGTATCTATCTATTTCTACTACGTGATGAAGAGTTTTCGAAGGATTGAGTCAAGCGAATGGCACTCACGGCAATTCATCTTATTTCGAAGCAGCTGCACCGAAACATATGGCGGGCTCTGTAAAGACTTCTTCTCCCATCGCATACTTTTGGTACGCTCCTCCTAATTTGTTGTAGTGATATTGAGACGAAACAGGATATCATTATCAAAAACCACCCCAGATTTCCTCTTCCGTGAAATATATACGCCTAAGAGGTTGACAACAAACTTAATCCTTGAAAGGCCAGGCTGAAAGCCATTTCGGTCGGTCCTCCTCAGTTTCTGATAACTGATCCAAGAATTGTTGACGAACATGGTCCAGTTTTTCTTTGAAAAGAGCGTAGTCTTCTGCCTTTACCCATCCATGCCAACCTCTGTCGACTGTACCGAGTGATTCTAAAACTTGGGTCATCAGCTCCAGCCCTTGTATCCATTTCGCTTCCTCTGTTTCCTGAGCGAGAAAATCTCGGGAAGTAAAATGCAATGGACAAGTTGGGCAAGCTCGCGCTCGGACAGCGGGCAGTCCTTGCCACTCGCGCTGAACCTGCATAAGCTGTCCCTTGACCAAAGGTTCCCCATCTTGCAACAGATTACCAGCAAACGTGATGATCTGGCATCCAAGACCCTTTTGATGGCGCAAGGCGTGATAGACCTTCTCGTTCCTTTGGAGCGACAGGATTTCATATGCTTTGAAAAGAGATTGTTGAGATAACAGAGATTTGGCGCGCCTCTGCTGGACCTCGTTCATATCATCGAAGTCGTTGGGGAGAGAAGGGGCATCAAGCCCTTCAGGTTTTGGTCCCTCGAAATCAAGGAATGATGGATGGCCAGCTTGCATAAGAAGTGGCTCAACATGTGCTGATTGCCAGTCTATGAGACAGGTGATCTCAGTCGGCTTTTGGGGATTGACAAATAAGTTGTCGCTATGCAAGTCATTGTGCCAGAGATAAGCAGACAACATACTTCTGTCGGCTGGCAGAAGATAGCTGGCCACTTTCAGATACTCGTTCAACACTGACAGCTTGGAGTCCCGGCTTGTTTGATACAATCCTGGCCCATTGACTATGCCGAGTGGCCTTGGAAGTTGCTTAACTTCGTGAATGCATTGAATCTCACGTCTTCCTATAGAAGTAGCATACTCTTCAGCAGTAGTCCCTAGAAATGACTTAGCCTATATTTGACTTGACAAGAAATTTGGAATTCTCACAAGGGCCTCGGTCGAAGTCAACACTTGCACGATCGTTATCAAGAGATTTGCGGTCGGTCGTTGGGCCAATAGAAAACTGGGCGTTCACTATCGGTCTTCCAGTAGCGTTAGTATAAAGCACATCTTTCGGAGCAGGATGCTCCAAATCCTTTGTGTAGTATAAACTGCCAAATTCTCTGAATGACGTCGAGGCCAAAGTCGTTTCAATTTCGACGATCTTTTCGATCAATTTGAGCTTATCGTCTCCGTGAAGAGTTGGCCATTTGTGGCTCAATGGAACTCCTCTGGCTTCTTCCATTATAATGAATTCTGCCCCGACTGGATTTCCGGCAGCTTTCGAATTCCATGCGTATACCTCGGGTGTAGGTAGTTGGAGAACCGTCCTAACCTTAAGGACAGGGTTAGCCCTGAAATATTATAACATGGAAATATACTCACGAAATCCATCGTTGCGACTTCGCTCGCAGTCGTGTAATGAGGTCGCCCGGCATTAGGGTTGGGAACTTTGGCTATCACCCGTTTCCCGTCATCCATAGTTAAGAGAAAGGCTTTACTGTATTGGCCTTCTGGTAGTTTGCGAACCGCCACGCATGACCTTGACGCAATTGAGCTTGCGGCAATATGGACCAATTCGTTCATGTCGAATTTAACAGAACGACAGGCCATTTGAGTTATCTCTTCGAAGAGGAATCTCCCGGCTGTGTATCGAAAGAAGTCTTGGTTTTGGTTCCAATCATGGCAGCCTTGCCCCAGTCCAGAGGTTGGAGAAGATATTGGAAAAGCTGAGCTGGAGGCCTCTCTGCGAGATCGAGCGGTGTCGCGGATCTTCCGAATTGATTCGGACAGCTTGCCAAAGCTATGTCGCTCCATTGAGTGAATGGAGATACGACAGCAGCAATAAATGGAGCGAAAGCTGGTCGGCTTCACCATGGTAGGGATTTCTATGGGTTCGAAAGCGATACAGATTGAATATCAAATCACTCACACAGAGAAGACATCAGAAATTCGTCAATAAATGTCATATTAATAGCATCAGTATTTATCAGAGCGAAGAATTGAAATATCTTCGCCAGACTGCTCAAGATTACGTTGACTGTAAACGACTTGATATCAAAAGAATCGTCGAGCATGCTTGTCAAGAAGAAAATGAGCGCATCGCTCTCAGTCACGACTTTGACGAAGATTGATCGTTTTTCGAATTCGCAGCGATTTCGTGAACTTGAGTGATCTCAGAGCACTTTATAGCTCGATGTTTGAACTTTCTGCATTTGAATTTGAAGTAAAGTTCTTTCTTCATCACTAATTCTTTTCTATCGGGGTCGAAATTCGATGTTCTAGGTTTTCTTCATGAGAACATGGATTTTCCTTTGTCTTGGCATCATGAGTTAGGACTACAACTAAGCCTACTCGGGTTTAGCGTAGCAGGATTTCGAAAAACCTGCATATTTATAACCTCCGATTGACAGAGCGTAAGAAACGAGACGCTCCATGGTAGATTTGACGATTCGCTCACATGATGGCCGGACAACGCCGCGCGACAAGCATAGCTCTCTACACTGGACTTCGTGGGTTTATCACCTCCATTGGTGTCTTCTCAAGCGTATGAGGATACCTTCCTCATCTGGCTCCAGACCCTCTATAACTTCGCCTTCCTCTTTGTAGACTCGTGGCTCGGCATGGTCGAAGTGATGGTCCTATTTGTAATGTCTGAGAAGAGGGCTCGACATTAGACGACGTATGATGTATCGCCTACTACGCTTGAGCTTTGCATTACCTTTATTTAATCCTGGTCGTGGATTGAACCGGGAAAGAGGCGGATCAAGGTCGAGGTCGAGGGATCTCGGCATGCGAAGCTCTGCTGGTGGATTGATCAGCATGACTCCCTGTCTGAAGGTAACCGATACTACCATCCGTTGTGATATTCATGGCGACTCTTGTGGTCATCTGTCCATGCAGAGCCTGGTCGAACTTCAGGACTAAGGTCATCAAGGTCAGTCACAGCCACCGCTGTACATAGTGGGCTGAGCTCACGCTCCCCCCCAAAGCCTACTGCTGTGAGGGCTACATGATTGTGTCCGTGAATTTCTTCAAGATCGGCTTGCTGTAGGCATCAAAGGGTTTGAGCATGAATCCGCTACCGTCTAAGATGACGATATCGCCTTGCTTCGCCCCGTAGTCGACTTTTGCGTTACAAACATTCCGAGTGTCCGTTGGAGGCCACACAGTCTTCCATGGCTGAGCCTTTCCTCCTGGTGAAGGCATACTTTCGATGTGATGGGTCTCTTGGCTGATAGTTGGGAGTAGATAGCCGGGCACTCTTTTCTTTTGAGGCTATGTTGGAGGATGTGGGAATCAGATCCTTCACGGCAATGTGTATGTCTTATCTACGAAGCTCATGTGATGGGCACGAAGGGCTACGTGTTCCCGCTAAAAGAGTGAGCGAACTATCTGAAAGAGCAGGGCACCCCCCCCATGCAGCCACAAGTTCGAAGCTATGCAGGCAAGCAATCGGCATGGGCTTCGTTATCGGTGCACGCCAAACAACCAAGAATGCGAATCGGCTGCCACCATGTACCGCAGTGATTCCTTCGGTATAATTTACGGTCGTACTCGGCAAACGCTGGGATCATGTTCGTCTCAGTTTTAAGGGTCCATCCGTCCAACCTTGTTGGTAGATCGAGAAATCGAATTACTAGAGACATGAGTGTGCTCTTCATATTGGCTCTCGTTCAAGGCTGTACTAGAGATCTACATGGCCAACACTCAGCAGGTGGAGGTTTTCAAGGAAAACCCTGGAACCACTGATACTACGAAAGCGTTTACAGAGGACTAGAGAGGACCCTTCAACTTGGGCTGCATGAACATATCACTCCCTGTACGGACAGAAGTGGGTCGCCCCGCACTTTTCAAGCAGGCCAAAACAGTATCCATCAACATTAGGTCACTCCCTGCGATATATGTTAGAAGAGAGACTCCTGTATAACAATCCCAATCGCATACCTGAGACTCCCATGATACCCACCACGAAGGGCAGGTGTTCCTCCCTTTGAGTGATCTTTGACATGTACGGTATGATGGAAACTGTCGATCAGTTAGCGATAATTTGGGGGAGCGATTTGGCAAACTTTCTTGGAACCACTAGCTCCGGAGACTCCAGCAGTGACGCCAAAAGCAGGCTGTGAACTCCAATCGGAGGTCTCTGAAAACTAGAAACAGTCATACCGGGTCAGGTAGATACGAGCCGAACGAGCAGTATCTTGAGTCTTACTCTGGAGGATCATCTCGGTATCTTAGACTGACATTCTCAATGGGCATTATGAACAATGGACGGTTACCATTGAAGAATGTTGTGCGAAACCAGGAGCGAAAGACGTCTATCCTCCTAACGGCTTCGTCTCGATTGGTTTTCAAGATGGATTTGCAGGAGTTCCAGGCTGCACGGGTCGAAGGGCTTATGTAAGGAGATCTCTGATGTTTTGCCCAATACTCATCACGAAACTCATCAAAAGCGTGGTAGTCATCGTACCACATGTCTTGGGTTGCCTGATTTAAGGTTAGATAATAAAGCTTAAGTCTTCGGGTAGTACTCACCTTGATCATGTAGTGGTTTAATGACAACTAGCCTGCGTCTTCGGGGGGCTTTTCCTGCCACTTCTCGTTGAACGAGATCTCTACGTGCTGCAACCCGAGGGCAGACTCGATTTCCTGAACGAACTTGAGAGCGATCTCACGTTGCTTAGATTCAATCCGCTTCCAGTAATCTGTAGGCTATAGGAGTGATGAAAACTGCCAACATGCTTAGTCAAGCGTCTACATTCTCACTTCGGGACTGTTCAGATACTTTCGAACTCACACAATCCAGGCTACCACCATACCAAGATGCAGCAAATTTGCGGCATTGCTCAAGGTCACGTCCCATGATACCTGGTGTGTCGAGGTACCTGTGTCATATGAGCGTACGTCATTGCTATGGGGTCCGCACAGCGTACTTAATGCAGGATACAAATCCTTCCGTTGAAAGGGCTCCAAAACTAGGGCGCAAAGAGAAACAGCCATTCCAAAGGGCAGGTCTCAATATACTTCCAGTCGCTAAAATCTATGAACGATTGATCCCGAGCACGACTCTTTGGATGCATCTTACTGTCCGATCCTATGGCAATGTCTAGCCATTCATATGCACCAATGGCAGCTCCGCTTCCGCTACTACTCCCCCCAGAAGACTGAAACCCGTCGGCCCGCGGACTCCACGGAGACGTGTATTCGATGGCTTTCGTTGACTCTTCCCATTGCGCGAAAGAACAGAGTTTCGTCTTGCCGATGGAAGCACCCAGATCAACGAGTCTCTGAATGCAAGGGGCAGACTTCAGCTTCTTCGGGTAGGTTTGTAGGTAAGATCGACTACATAACGAGGTCTTTGTACCCTCCAGGTCGAAATTGTCCTTCACGGCGACCCGTATCCCCGACATTGGAAGCCTGGAAGAGGCATGAGACCTGAGCCTTGAGGGTACGGCAATCTCTATTAGACCATAATTGTCCCCTGAATCACCGACGTTTCGGAAGTTTCTGTCCTTTGCTTCAATAGATAGATTACTATCAATGGATAACCACTCACCTCGTGGCTGAGAAAAAGGCAGCATTTCCGTCACTGTAAAGTCTGAAAGGTTCATGCAAACTCCCATCTAGAAGAACATAGGGACCGGGAGAAGGTTGATTGCGGGAGCCGGCAACCAAAAAATGATGCCATTGCATGCCGAAGCCTTGAAGAAGCGCTTTGGCCTCCGAGGAAATTGAGGAATTATTATGACCACCGCTGAAGACTATTCCCTGAAGGAATTGCTTCTGGAACACGTCGTCTATCTCTTCGTAACGCTTAATGCATTGTTGGATCCAGTCCCCCTTGATAATGGATTGGCTTTCCCCAACATCGATGACTGTAGCGAGTGTTGCGCCCGTATAGTTTACAAGTGGTTTCTCCTACTGCACTTAGAGGCTGTCCTTATGAGTGGCAGGTGTACGTGAACACTTACTTCCTGTAGAGGCTCAATAAGATAGCGTACGCCATTTACACAAAGAATCTCATGCCGCTCTATCAAGGCCCCCTCACCGTCTGCTAACAAAGTCATCTCTGCTTCCTCTTCTTACGAACACATCCTCCAGCAGTGGATGACAGCGGGCTTTTGAGACTCGAGACAGAGGGGCTAAGAAAATATTTATTCATGGACTCATTCAAGATGCGGCCCGGTCAAGCATGTCCGATGAGCGCTTTGACCTTGCATTCGGTTTCACGCTCTGTCTGCTATCCTCGGCATGGCCATACGAAGATTTTGGCTTTGGCAATGAGCAGTACCGGGGGGCTCGGTGTAATGAAATCTACCGCCACGTGCTTCGGCTACAGAAGCTCTTCGAAAGATTTCACTCCCCAGAGAGACTTTCTCAAGCTACTATAGAGCCTCCCAAACTTTTACTTGATTTGGCCAGGTCTGTGTACGCCTGCTTACCATTTCAACAGACTCTGCTAACACAGAACTTAGATTCAGTAACCTTTCTTCGAATTTTTCCGATACTGTTCCATTCCTAAATATGGCTCAGTCAATCTGCACACGGCTTCAGAAGACTCGAGTCCCCCGCGGAAAGGACCAAAGCCTGGGTGTAGCATGGAACGAGCTTGGTTGTGCATACTTGCAGAACGATACCACTCTAGACGCTGAAGAATGCTTTAAGAAGTCGATTGATTCGCTAGGTGCGCTTGAGGGTGCAACCCGAAGGGACTTAGCCCTTACGCGTCTGAGGTCCTGAGGCAATGATTCGCTTTTCGTCCACCATAAATAAACATCGTCATATTCATCCGAAATGCGGAAATTTCCGCGACGCGAAAATCACACCTCACCAAATTTCGCTCATACACAATCCTGTGCGTTTTATGACCCACCACGAATTTCCAATGACTCAAAGATTGCCGGATGAAGTCGTATATCGCATCAAGATTCGATTGTGTTGAGTGTGCGAACGGCTTGTACACTTGATGTAGGTGGAGCTCGCTACATATACGCTGAAGCTAGGCCCAATGAGGTATAGGGCGGTATATAACATCAGTACAATCGACGATTACGCAAACTCTAGAAAGTAAAAGCCCATATAATCCCATCTTTCCGCTTCACCTCCTTCATGTTCCACGCTGCTACTTGTTATCAATAAGGCTTGATGCCAGTGCAGCAATCAACAAGCAACTCTTCAACATCGAGGCATTCTCAACTTCCTCTGTAGTAGGCCCGCAGCAGCGAAAGTAAGGACCATAAGGGATATTGTAATGACTATAAAAATCCAGAATTGCGATGCTATCACGAAATGTGTTGCTTCGTTTTTACTGAAGACAGGCTTCGTGTATATTAGGTTCGAGCTGAAGATGGTCTTGACTAGTTAGCTATCAACAAATAGATGCACTCACGATTACTTACGGCAACTAGAGATGCCGGAAGATACATTGTGGCGATGGTTGTAAGGACTTTAAGCGTCCGAGAATCATCATGGCCCTGCTGAGCTACCGTTGAGAGTATCATGTTCTCCTGATGGTTTTGCGCAGCAATGGACTGCAGGGCCACAAGACTGGTCCGCATCGCTTGATCTGTTGCCTGCACCGTTTCATCGTTTCGAAACTTGACGATGCTTGATAGCTAAGTTAAATATCGTCTGTTAGCTTATTGATTAGTGAAGGATGTCTTAGAGTCCGAACCAATTCAGCAGTCCCCGAGGATCGGTTCAGCATATCGGTAACGACCCTCCGTTGTTGCTCCACGAAAGTACAGAAGCGAGGCTGTTTGAGCTTCTAACAGCGGACAAGATCATACAAGCTTGCAAGAATACCATCAATGACTCGAAAGTAGTGGACATAATCGATGCAGTATTTAGGAAGGCAAGAAAAGTCTTCGCAATTCTTGTCCTAATCGGCCATCTCAAGCTCATCGAGGAATTTGTCAAAGATGATCATTTCCAAGAATCACCTCTTGACCACAAATTACCC
>JAABUS010001740.1_pt1 | contig 45350 bp, 7 predicted proteins | sample 5560161 | NCBI WGS metagenome assembly JAABUS01 (sample SAMN10711885, study PRJNA513376) | rock metagenome | isolation source: Antarctica rocks | place: Antarctica: Victoria Land, Trio Nunatak nord | collected 2016-01-04 | reverse complement strand
AATATAAAAATAATCTACTATATTTATTAATTAAATTAAATAGATTAATTATTTCTATTAAATTATTAATTAATTATTACTAAAAATAATAAAATTTACTAAAAATAGTAGTCTTAGCAATTTGAATCGATTTTTTCGAGTTGAGTTTCGGTTTCAACTCTAGGAATCGAATTAAATTGTTGGTTTCAATATTAGAAATTCAATCGACAATTCGGTTCTAACTTTTGGAATCGATTTGATTCGATACAATTAGTCTATACTTAATGCAAAGATTTCGAATACTACTAAGATAACTTTATTCTTTGTTAATTATAGCAAAGAACTTAATCTCTTTAAAAAAGAATACAAGTATCTATTAGCGCAATTAACTATTAAAAGGATAGCAATATTAAAAAAGATATATAACAATATCTCGAAAATACAAAAAGATTAATTAAGTATTAAAATAAAAAACAGAAAACAATATCTTAACTAAAGAAAAGAGATTAAATATATCTTTTTACAAAAAATCTTAGAATAAGAAAGTTAAGCAAGAAATTAAATTATATTAAAGTTAAATTGTTTCTTAATTCTTATTAAGAAGACTAAGAGATTAATTAATTACAAACTTAACTTATTTAAAAATATCTTTTATTTCTATTTTTAGAAAGAGAAATAATTTCAGATTAAAGAAATTCTAAGATAGAAAGATTAGAAGTATTTTATTAAGTAAAAAGAATATTCTATATTAGAGAATATATAAAATTTAAAGAAGAATCTTAATTGCTATTAAAATCTTTTAAGAAATTTCTACTAAAACAAAATATAAAAATAGTATCTTAATTTTAATTAATTAAAAATTAAAATTGTTTCAATAATATATTAAATAGCAACTTAGAAGTCTTTGCAACAAATTTAATAAAATATACTTTATTTATCTTTAGATTGTTAATATTCTTTTATTTTGTTATAATTATTTCTTTCTTCTTATCTTTTACAAAGTTAAGTTGTTTTTATAATTAATTTAGTTTAATATATATCTTGCATATTTCTTTTTTTAAATATATTTGTTTTTTGTAAATTTATTTAATTAAAGTTAAAAAAATTGCTAGATTATAATTACAATTAGATTATATATACTTTTTATACTTTTTAGAATTATTATTTATATAATAGATCTTATTAGATATTGTACAATTATAACAAGAATATAGTGCTAAAAATATTAAATTTAGAATATCGAAAAAAAGATTTTTTCGATAGAAGAAATTTTTGATATTATTCTTTCTAGAAGATATAATAACAAAATATTAAATTTCGAGACAAAAACTCTAAAGAAAAAAGATAGTATTATAAACTTATCTAAGCTATATTAGTAATTTAGATTCTATATTTTCGAGACAAACTTATTATTATATTTAATATACTCGAGAATCAAATACTCTAAATATAATATTTAATATATTTGACAAACAAGTATTGCAAACAATTTATATTTTCTTAGTATATAGAAACTAGAATACAACTTCTTTATAAATTATATTTAATTTCTTTTAAGTTTTAACTTACTAATATAACTACTTAGCTGCAAACTTTTGTTATTAAATAATTGCTTATATTGTCTAAAAATATCTACAAATCTTCTTAATAGTATAATTCTCTCTAATATCTTTGTAAGAAGTATTAGCGTAATATATATCTTCTTATTTATACAATATTTGTTAAGTTATTTATTCGAAAAACTATAAGTAGATTGATTGTTTAGATCGAATTAGTTCTAAAAGTCGAAATCAAAACCAAGTTATTAATAAACATTACTATATATAGTATACTAGTATACTATATATAGTAGTTTTTCTCGGATCGATTTTAATAGTTGGAACCGAAATTCAAATCTTAATACAATTATATAATAAATTCGGTTCTGCGCAATTAGTCTAACTATAAGAGATTTAATATATATATATATAATTGTTATTAAATAGATATTTGTTCTAATTAGAGCAAGAAACGCAAATATTATATTAACTAGATATAATATATATTCTTAAATATCTACAAAATCAAGTTATTATCTTATAAATATGCAATCTTTAAGAGTACTCTCTATAATAAATAGACAAATAACTAGAAGTTTATTGCTATTTGTATTAACAATAACTTCGAAATAAGTTTTATAAATAAGTTACTATTATTTTAAGACAACTTCTTTAAAAGACTAGATACTATTTTAGTTATTAATGTACAAAATATTGTTAACAAAAAGATAGTTAACAAATATATATATTTGTCTATTTATATATAAGATCCAAATAAAGTTATTGCTAAAATATAGTTGTATATTATTAAGAGTATTAAGATAAAAGTAATATTAAATAATAATTATCTAGAAATATTTTAAAATAAAATTAGTCTATATTTATATAATAAGCAAATACAAATAGATTGTATTTAAATATTTATTAAATTTATATTATTAATAATATTGTTAATAAGCTTTTATAGTATTGTTATTATTATTTCTATTGCTCTAAAATTATATATTAAATCTATAAACAAAGAAGCAACATAACTAATAAAATTTATTATAAGAAAGAATTAAAGAGAAGATATTAATATTATAAAAATTAATATATTTTTGCAATACTTTTCTATTATATCTATTATATTTATCGTATATAAATTAAAGAATTATTAAATACTTTATTTTATTATTTCGAATATTAAAAAGATAAATTTTAGATTTATTTCTAAAATTAATTTAAAAAAAATCTTGAAGATTTCTAAATAATATTGTTGTATTACTTTCTCTATAAATTATTTTTATTATTTAAATTATATCTAGATTATAGTTTTATTTAATTGTTATTTTAATAAATTTTTACAACAATTCTTGATTGTTCTTGTTGTTGTTGTTGCAAATATTTCGAAAGAGACAAGTATATAAATAATATACTTTTTCTTTGTTTTATATACTTGTATAGCTTTAATATCTTTGTTTTAATATTATTAATATTTGATATTACAAGAAATTACTTGTTTATATACAAAATTAGATTTTACAATTGTTATTTAATAATATAATTACAAGAACGCAATCTTTTTTCGAAAAAAATAAATATTTATTATAAATTTTATAAAGATTTACAATATTATTGTCTAATTAGACTTAGTATTAATCTTAGATTCTTAATTTCAATTAGTTTATCTAGATGTTTACTCTAGATATCTTAGATAATTATAAATTTAACTACTTTATCTATTATATCTATATTAGATCTATTAATTTCTAATACTTTTACTTTCGAGATAATTGCTTTTTTTTTTAAAGATTGCAAGAATTGTAATTGCTATAAAGCTTGCATATAATATAATTATTATAAGAGTTATAAGAATATTTATTGTAAAAAAGTTTTAGAAGTCTTTAGATTAAGAATATAAAGATAACTCTTAAATCTATTTTTAGATATAATAGCAACAATAACAACAACAATAACAACAACAATAACAACAACAATAACAACAATAGTAAAGATATAAATAATCTTTATAAACTATCTCTATATAAGTAATTAAGACAATAAAATAAGACAATAAATTAATTAAATAAATATTAATTAATAAAATATTAATTTAATTAAGATTGTTAAATTCTTATATCTATTTACTCTATTAGAATAACGCAAATTCAAATAGATAATATTTAATTAAACAATTTAATTAAATTAGATTGCGCAATCTCTTTAATAGTGTTAATCTTTTCTTATAGAAAATATATTTTGTAGTTAATATATTTGTTCTTTCTAGTATTAATTAAGAGTATAATAAAGCAAGATTTTAGTTAATTGTCTTCCAAGGTATTTAAATAAAATTAAGATACTTAATAAGCTTATTAGTTAAAAGAATTACTTATTTTCGAATCTAAGAGTTGCAATATTACTAGAACTTCTTTAGTACAAATATTTCTTCTTAAATTAATTATTGCAATTTATCTAAGAAACTACTTATCTCTTAGACAAGTAATAGAAATAATATCTATATATCTTTAGAACTTTAAATTATATTTCTTAAACAATTGCTTAATATAGTATTAACAAATTAAATCTTAATATAAAAAAATAGTAAACAAAAAATTGCGAAAAAATATAATAATACAAATTAATTATAACAAAGAAAATAAATCGATTAAAATAGCTTTTAATATATAAAAAATCATATAAAAAAATCATATATTAAGTTATTATTAACTAAGTATTTAAAATATAGAAGAAGCGTAAGTACAAATATAAAATAATAGCTTTATATAAAACTTGCAAATATTAAAACATTAATAATCTATTAATTTTAAAGATATTTTTCGTAAAATTAATTTAAGAAGTTATACAAAATAAAGTTACTAATAAAGAAAATAATAAAAAATACTAAATTTAAATATTAATCTTATTAGTCTTATAAAATATTATTAAAAGTTTTATAATTAACTTTTTTTCTAGTAAATCTATTATTTATTCGTATTATTATTGTTTCTAGATAATATATATTAATATTTTGTTTTATATATTTAGACAATAATCTTCTTGCTATTTATATTAATTGCAAAATTATTTAGTCTAAGAATTTACAATTGTTAAAGCAATTAATATAGAATCTAGAACTTTACTACAATAAATAATAATAAAATTAATATTTAAATATCTTTGTTATATCGAAATTTGAAATAATTAGCAAAAAATTAAGAATTTAAGCTATTTTATTAATTGTATTTTTATTAATTTGTATTATTTTATTATATTATTTATTAAATATATTATCTTATTATATATATTTTTTGTATACTTTTTTATTAAATATATTAATTAAAAAGTTTATTATAATTATATATTTAAATTATCTAAATAATTAGAGTAAAATTGTAAACTTAACTTTTTTGATCAAAAAGCTTAATAATCTTGTTCTATATTATTGTATTAAAGATTGTACAAAAAGACAGTTATTGTATCTTAAAAAAAAATTGAACTCTTATTTTTTTATTTTTTGTACTAATAATATACAATCTATAGTATAATCTTAGATAGTATTATAATATTGTCTTAAATAATATTATAGATTGCGTATTATTATTATAAGAAATTGAACAGACTATTATTAAGTTATTGTAACTTAATTATTTTAAATATATTATTTATTTATATTATCGCTAATAATATTTGTTTATTTATAACAATATTATAAATATACAATCTTCTATACAATAATTTAGATATAAACAAATTTTACTTAAAACAATTTCGAACTTTATTCGAAAAGAATTGTTATTTTTATTAATTTATTAATTATTATTTTGTTCTTTACAATATATATTTTATAATTTAATTATACTTTTCTTTAAATTTAAGTTTATAGTACAATTATAATACTTAATTATTATAATTTGCTTAATTGTTTACAAACTTATTTAATATCAATTTTATTAATATATTTTTCGAACAAAACTAAAAGTTTGTTGTAATATTTATTGATAATATTGTAGAAAAAAAAATATTATTAATTATTATATTAATCTAGAATAATTCGAAGTATTGTCTCTTTAATATTTTTATATTAAATATTTATTCTTCAAAATATTAGTATAAAGATATTAATTTTTTTTGTCTTAAATTAAACAAAATTATTAAAATTATTAAAATAAGAATCTTACAATATTTGCGTTAAATTATAAATAAGTTAATAAAAAATTAATTATATTACTATATTATATTATCTTTTTAACAATATTATCTTTTTGTGCTTTTACTCTTAAAGTAGCAATTAAATTATAATAATATAGGAAATAGATTTTAAATTTTGTCTAACATTTTGTTTTATAGTTTATAGTACTATTATTATTATTTTCGTTTTATATCTTATAAAGACTTAATTCTTGCATAGAATTTAAAATATTATATAATATTTTATTAAGTTCTTTTGTTTTCGAATAATATTTAATAAGCTTTGTTAAAGTTTTTTTACAGACTTTTATTATAATTTCTCTTAAAAAATAATTATAGTTTACTATAGTTTTCTTTAAATAATTAAGATAATTAAATAATATATTAAATACTCGAAATTTTAAATAAATATTAATATTAGTTGTTCGAAAAATATAAGAGTATATTTATAATATAAATTTAACATATTTTTAAACAATTAAATCGATTATTATTTGCTTTTATTTAGTTAAATATCTTAGATTTTTTAATATTTTAAATCTTTTTTTATTTAAAGATTAATATAGTTGTATAGTTAATATATATAACAAAGTATCAAATAAATAGAATTTTAATAAATACAAATATCTTATATTAGTTTTTAAATTTTTTTATTCTTTTGCTCTTAAAAAACTCTAAAGCAAATTAAATATTAAGTTAAACTATTGATAGCAACAATAAAAGTGTAAATCTAAAAAAAATTTAGCAAATATATTATCTTTTTGTATTATTATATAAACAAATATCTTTTTAATTACAATAAATAAGTTTGTACTTTTTGCAATAATTTAAACTTGTTTATTCTTTAATTAAAGAACAATATTCTTAATCATTATTTTTAATTTTAGAAAAATAATAAAGTTTTAAGCTATTAAATTAATAATATATATTAAACAAAAAATAAAAATTTGGTAATAATTTTATTAAGATTTTTGTTAATTTAAAATTTTATTAAGTTTATCTTTAAAAGTATTATTATTGCTTATATTATTAATAACAACTTTAAAAAAAAAAAATTTTAGAGAATTTTAATATCTTTATAAGTTTTAATATTAATTGTTAATTTATATATTTAATATTAGGAAAAATAAATTTAATAAAATATTTGCAATATTATAATATAATGTTAATTTAATATATTAGTTGTTTAAAATAAACAACTTTTTAAAAACAAAATTATAAATTTTAGCGAGGGGACGATCAAAGGGCTGCCTCTTGCGGCTGGTTCGGGCGCTGCTTTTGACACTCTTTTTGCCGGATGATCGGCCAGCGCCCTTGCCGCCCTGACGCCTTCCCCCATCTAACCCTGCACCCTGCACGCTATACCCTCCACTGTGCATTTAATCATTCAATCCTGCAACCACGCGAGCACCGCGATATGGGTCGCTCAGCTCGGCATTCTCATCACGAACTCAAGTTATATAGCCCCTCGCCCCGTGCCAAAAACCGGATGCAGGACCATCCCTTTGCGACGACTCCAGGACTGGCTCCTGGGCTCAGCCACCTTCTCTGTTCTGTCCTCTGTCTACAACTCCTCTCGCTCTTTCGTTCTTGTCCCCCTCCTGCCTTCCTTACCGTTGCACTTTGACTTCGACAAACGGTCACCCTAATTCATCGTCCCTATGGCCCCTCGAAAGTACGGGGAAGCCATGGCACAGACCACAGAGCATTGCCCGGAGTACTACCAGCAAATGGAAGAGGACTTCAACGTTCTGGAAATGACTCAACGAGTCTACGGAAAGGGCAGTGAAAGTATGCTAAGTCTGGTTAAGAATTTTTGGTACCAGTAAGGATCACTCCGTGTTTACCCAATAGACCGTTTACAATCTGACGGACACCGCCAGATACTGCCAATTCACCAAGAAGAATCCTAAAGCCGCCCTCGAAAATATCTCGATCAATATCCTATACGCTTTCTTCGACTGGCTTCTAAGAGAGTGCAAGAACAGTCTTGGTGCGGCCAGTTCTTTACAAACATACTGGAACGCCTTGTGCCTGGTGCGGAAGCAAGAGACAGGCTGTCACCTGCTCGATCCGCTCATCAAGAGCCAGATGCACGGAGTACACCAGCCTCTCTTGATAACTTAGCTTTTGCTGACTTTCCTCAGGTGAGACAGCGACTGGCGAACGCACATAGTCTACGGAAGGACAAGAAGAAAAAGCCTGTCCTACATGCGGAAGATGAGTTCGAGCTCTTGAGAACGCTATATACCTCCACGGAGACGACCTTCCCTCATGAACGGTACCGCGTCCAGCTGGCCCTGATCATGCAACTTGCCGGCATCACGGGCAATCGGCCTTCGGCTCTTCTGGCGGTCCGCTACCAGCATATCAAAGTGACCTTGCTAGAGGATCCCGCTGGGGGAGAGCAGCCCCGCGTCCTGATCGAGATTGTGTTCAATCACACTAAGGGCTACCTCGGAGAGAAAGATGCGTACGTCTTCACATTCCACATCGTGTTTGCTATAGCCTTGAGCTACAGCCTTCGGATACATTGCGGTCGCTGACAGGTGTGATAGAAACGAATTTGGGATTCCCGATGTCCCGAACGAGCCGTGCCTGCTGCTATGCCCTCATATCACGATGCTCGCTTTACTCTTCGCAGACCAAGCCTTCGCAGCTTCCTCCTTAACTTTGCCAGAGCAGTTGTTCTGTCTTCGAATTGCTTCAGGGCAGAAGCAGTTACTGATATCTCTAAAGGAGAAGATGGCAGAAAGATCATTATTCAGACGCTGCAAGAATACCGTGAGAAATGTACAGATCTCCGAGGAGGAAGCTCTAGCTGACACTACTCTTCGTTCTCAAATAATCAACCTCGGAGTTATTACTGGTATAGAGCTTCTTACGGGTCCATATATCTTCCGACGTAACAACGGGCAAGCTCTCGACAACAGCAGTATGTGGGCATTAATATTTACCTGAAAGTTTTGCTGACCGCTACATAGGCGAAATTACGAACGCGCAGCGAAACATCATCCTGCAACACTACAACTCCTCCGTTTTCCAAAAGAACTACGTCTCTAGATATATGCCCGACACTCAGGTTATCTATTGCGACTTGAAATTACAGACTGCTCTGATGCGAGCGACTAGTAAGATAAGTCGCACTATCGATTTTTGACAATCAAGAAAACTCAGTCTTGTGCAAAAGACAGAGATCGATCGATATTCGAAGATAAGATTTTTACGTCGAAAATTAAAGTTGTTGTTGCAAATCTTTCAAGATTAGAAGCAATCTATCGCTAGCATAAAAAAAATCTCTTTATACTATTATTATTAACAAGTCTATCAAGCTTATTGCAATCTAAAACGACAACTCGAGAAAGCTTTGTTAATAGAAATTAAAGAAAGATATAAATAGAAACAGTCGATAATTAATATTTAACGCTAAATAAAAAGACTATTGATTGCAGAATCGACAAGTTTTTGTATAGTAGAATACGTTTTTGCAAAGAAAGTTCAAATTATCAATATGTTCTTTATCTTTGTTACATTATCTATTGTCGAAAAATGTTAATAATAGATTGCAATTATCGATGTATTAATCGCACTCTATAAGAAGCAGAAAAATTAGAACTTTTGTTGTCGCAAAATAGAGATCAAGATCAAAAAAGAGAACACTTTACTATCTGTCTCTTTATTGCTAGATCTATCGAAAACGCTTTTTGTCGAATACAAAGTTACTTAATATATCTTTTGTCTTAACAACAAATATCTATTAGTTGCTAAACAATTGAAGTCTTTCGTGTCTCGCAACAATCTTAAGAAGCACTTCTATTGCAAGCATCTTTGCTACTATTTGAACAGTTAGTCGATCGCGTGTCTCTACTTTCGATACAATCTTGTCTTAATTAGCACAATATATTTGCAAAATTATACTAAGAAGATACACAAGATATCGACATAATTATCGTCGATCTTTAGATATTGATTATATATTATGGAATCTCAACGCTCTATAACACAAAAGCATCGATTTGATATCGCAATTTTCTAACGCACGCACCTGTTATGTTCTGAACCGTTTTGATTATATAACATTGGGTTTCCATCGACGCATGTGCTACTATCCCGTTACCTTTATCATGAGTCCCAGTGTCATTTTTTCCCCCTTACATGGGGGTTTGCTAGGCATTTGTACTTTACTGTAAACCTCGACATATATCACTCCCCTATTGACGGAATCAGCGATCGTGGCCTTACATTTCTCAGAGCAGAAGGAAGAGCAGGGTGAACATAGACTTCCCTTGGACTGCCAATCCATCTCACGGATTCCAATTTAATCCCCGGGATTTTTTTCTTTCCTATTACAGACTAGCGGACCCTTGAGGTCTGCAAATCAAAAGATTCTAGAAGGTTCTACTAGACCCTCAAACCTCCCAATCCTCTCTCCTCACCGCTCTTCACTGAAGCATCTAGCGCCTAGCACTACTTTAACCCTCGTCATATTGTTTACCTTAACAGCCTCCTACCCTATACACGATGCTACTTGCCTGGCACTCGCTTCCTGTGGAAACCGCAGCAGCTACCTGCAGACAACTTTAGAGGCTTCGCAGGTAATGGTGATCGTGGAAGCCCGGTCTGTAGCAGCACCCGCCATATCGACCGGAGCCGAAGAGCCGTATAGAACAGGTATAAATAAGCAATCATTGCCGGAAGTCAAGGAACCAAGTGTCTTGGAATGGTTGCAGGCGGTTGACTTGTCCGGGACGAAATAGTACAGCAGATAGGACCCGTTATTCGGAGGTGATTCCGCATCATGTGTTGGGCTGCCGTTTTCCTTGGCCGTCGATTTTCCTTCGCGTGAAAATCCCAACGAGATGCTGATCGATCTTACTATGTTCGCGTTGTGGTCAAAAGCAATGTAGCGTGCAAGAGCAGGGATTTAAGCATGCCCTTAGCACACGCGGATTCTCCGAGTAAAAATATTCTTCTCACGACCGTATACTTCCGACGTCCTCCCCGTGTGTCAGATTTGGGGTCGGTCTGGCATGTGTTGCCAGTATCAAATAGACTGACTAGGTTGACAAAATGTGCCCTCGTGTCCAAGCACGAACTTTGCTATTTTTAGTCGTTGCAACGTCAATATGGAGGTCACCCTTTTCGCCTTACTAAGATCATTAGGCAGGGAGAAGATTTCCAAGGTAAGAGGCAGCCCTGGCCAAAATTCAAGTTCATTGACAAGGCTGTTGAATTGCAGTACCAGGGCAGTCGTCAACTCACGAAGGACGCGGGAAGAAGAAACGAAGATACAAAGACAACTATGTTGAATCGGCTCAGTCGTCATCTGCGTAACCATATGTTTATCTGCAGAACATCTGCAAAGGATGTTCTGTGAAGCTTCGTCATGTCTACCGCGAACCACTGACCTCACAGTCGCCCAGAAAGAATCGTAATATTCATTTTCCTTCTGTCTCCGAAAAGTTCCTTGCGGCCGTATCATATGTATTATTCGTCGTGTCCTCGGTGGCCAACGTGCACTTTGTTTCACTAATCGCTTCGAATGGACGAATGATTTACCGTTTGAGTGTCATGCAGCCGCACGCTACTAACGGCCTTCTGCATTTACTCGTTCAATATGTGTTGGATTTCTACCCTTGTTCCTTTGCCTCCTCTCCACTCCCAATGCTTGCCACCAGTGACCTCTCCTCCCTCGTCCGTCATCGTTGGAATTTGATGGAGACTCTGTCCAACACTAGACGTCATCAACAGGGAAGGTCGCAGTTCACGGTGCTGAAGCCAATCGGCAACCGCGTTATAGGATTCTCCCCCTTTGAGCCGCCTGATAATTTCGGCTTCCTGACCATCTCTTATCAAAGAAGTCAGTTTTTGTTCGATGCAGCTGTTCGCCTCCAAAAGGAATCTATTTTTCTTCTCTAGATCGGCTACTTCTTGTTGCAGTCTTCGTACCTCTTGGCTCATTTGCTCTTTGGCTGGTTTTGTATGGGATTCGTAGCGGCAATCAATGCTGAGATTGCGGATCGCGCAACGCTTGCAAACAGGTCTGCTACCGTCACACTAGATTAAATATTAGTCCGCGTAATCTTCATCCCCATTTGAAGACCGAAGTATCAATGCTCTGCTGCATATCTTCGATCGTGCCTCCCTACAATTGGTGCAAAGCGTTTGGAGTCATGTTCTCCCGGGTCTTGCGCTTTCTTTCAAAAAGAGCAATGGGTTCAAAACCACTGGCAGCCATATTCCTTCTTTCATCTGGTAACGAAGCTACTGTGCTTACACGATAATTAGCAGAAGCGGTCGATGGCAGTGCATCTTCTGCTTTCATCCTTGGGAGGAGTATCGCTCAAGGTTGGGCAAGAGATGGAATGCCGGCGCAAAGACCGTCCTGCGACGAGTCGGAGGACCTCACCCGGAGCAACTTCCGCCATTTTAGAACCCGCACTAATGTAATGGAGAGCCTGGATAATCAATGGCAAGGCACACAACCTTACTGCTCTCATGGAGAATCTAAAGAACTAGGTGGCGAGGCACCGATTATCTCACTGCGCCAGTTATCTTGCTCATCGTCACCCAGGAACATTTAGCTTTTCCGTGCCAGAACCGAAGCCGGGCCGTCAGAATCGGAGCAGCTCCAGAAATGGAGCAGGCTATCAGACGCATAGCGTCTAATGTATTGGTGCGAAAGGAAAACACTAGGATTGTGCCATCTTTATACCAAGCTTCTCGCCAATTTGCTATTTGGATCCGATGCTTGTTGCAGACTTTGGGATCAATCAACATGCGATCACCTCCAAGTCCAACTTAGATTTTGTTATTTGAGTCCTGATTCCTTTGATCGACCCTAGCTCTTCCAGGCTTCTTTCGTCGACCGCTTTTCTATCAAGCTTCCTCAGCCCGGATGCCAGATCCGGGATGCCCTAGTCAGCATCCGAGGCTACAATACGCTCTGGTTGCCTTTACAAGTCGATCGCGATGTTTTTTGAGATCGAAGACCTGTCCATGATCCAACTCCTGAAACCATAGCATGTCTAGACCTGCCCCTTTCCACGACTCCGCCTTCCAATCGTTCCCCTTCGAAGAGATTGAGGGGCCCTTTAGATACTGGGCCACAGCCTCAGTATCAATGATCACGTCCTTTCCACATAAAACCACCGTGACTCGACGAGCTTCCAGATCATGCTTCCATAAGATGTTTTCAGACCAGAAAAACCGCCTTGACAAAGTATGAGCCACACCCATATCCTTTGAACCAAAGTACCAAAGCTGATACTCATTAGCCCGTGCGGGCTGGCGACATGTAAAATTGTATGCGACATCTGGAACGTGCAGCAGGAACGAGATCGGGTCGATAAGGATGACCGGACCAATCCTGTTGGCGGTCTCCGGTGTCCGCAACAAGTGCGTGGAGATGACGCTGCCATAAGAATGGGAGACCAATACAATACGGTCCCAGCGGTGCTTCTTCAGTATGCTGAGGATTTCTTCACACATCTCGTCCTTCTCCAGGGTTGGGGGTGTGATCCTAGAGCTGATCGACATGATCTCGATAGCTATAATACCAACCTCTCCCTCTGCATCATTAAATCCTTGGTTGAGTTCGGCTAGGAAATCAATATACGGGTAAAGGCCGATACCAATACCGTGAACAAACAAGACCGGTAGTTTAGTCTTTGACGTATGTGGACGATGCCAATATGTCGAGGTCCTTGCAGGGGTTCGGTAAGGGCTGACGATGGTGAGAGGGCGGAAGGGAAAAACGGTGAAGAAGCGTGAGTGCTGGAGACGGTGGAAGTGGAACGAGTGTGTGAGCAGGCGGACACAGGTGACAGTATCCACAACGGCGACGCAAAAGTACCAGGTCAGACTCCTGTGTAACATGTCCACGCTATCCACCGTTAATCTGAGGCTTGTGGCACTGCCTCTCCCAGGCTCCAGGGTCCGGCCAAGTAGTCCTTCCATCCTGTTCACATATTCCTCAAGCTCTTCTTCGTCATCAGCGCCATACTGCTCTTTGTTAAGAAACGCCCAGCAGAAGAATTCTTTTACATTCTCTCGCTTGATCTGAGACAAGGGAGCGTGCCTGAACCATTTTGAGACGTACTGCTGAGGGTCTGGCACAGTCTCATAGCAAAGCTGAAATAGCTCTCGGCGTATATCGCGAGACGAGGTTGATGGGTGCACCGCCGCACGCTGAAGGATGTGTCTACGCGGAATGTAGACGATAACGTAAAACAAAGTCTCTACCAGACTGCAAATCTCCAACAACCAAGGTATGCGGTAGGCGCCGGGTTTTAGAAATAAGAAGACAAAGCAGTAAAGTATGCTCAAAGGTGCGATATGGTGAAGGAAGAGGATACATAATCGAATAAAGATATATTCTAGAAGTGAATTACCGATCATCGTGCTTTACAGATACTGCCTTAGAATGGCTATGAGACTGAAAGTATGAATGGGGTACTGGCATGTAAAGTCGGCGGTCAGCAGGTTGACGTTACAGACTGGGACCCCGTTCACTGTTAAAGTCCCCCAACGGAATTATGTTGGGAAGTCAGCTCTCAGCATTATGCCAAGCGTATGCACCTGAACGGTACCGACACTTCTAAATCAACTGTAAAGCCGTTTTCTCCCCAGAAAATCGCTGAGAACATTGTAGGAGCTCGAGCAAAGGCCACGTCCATTCCTTCAGCAAGAGATTCCTCCTGGTTCGAAAACCTTGACGGTACGAATGAGTCTTGCTTTGCTCGATGGCTATCATCGAACAAAGTCGCTAATTCTTGCCCCGCATAAGGACCCTGGTTACCCTGAAGACCCTTGATGACGTCTTCAAAAATCTCGCTTCCTACGGTTGAGTGTAGAGCCAAGCTTCAGCGCTTCCCTTAATTGCACCTCTTCCTCTACCTCATGACTCCATAGGGCCTGCTGCTGGACTTTATCTCTTTCAAAGCAAAGCCATCGAATGATTATAGAAAATCGATGGGGTAAGGTCTGTTGTATGAATATCGGGCCTGGACGATGGAAATCGCCGATTGTTTTCCACCACGTCGTCATCAGGGTCCAAGGATCTAAAGGGTCTAATGATTTCAAGGGCTTGTGGCAATAGGGCTTGATATCTCCAGAGCCGACCGAGATCTGTTGGTTATAACCACAATTAAATCACCTCAAGAGTTCAAACCACTCGATGAGTGAGAGAGCACTATCGACTATTTGCGTCGGCCGACAACAGCAGTGTTCTAGGGTCGACGGAGGATCGGAATCCATTAGCCCGGTGTCATTAAAGGCCATGCGGGAGGCGCCAGGACCACATATGTCGCCATGAAACATAGATAAGAGATATATCCATTGCTCAGTTACCATGCGGAGGCTTGCGATGACGCTTGCATTATACCGGACAATCTACACTTGAGCCCTATATCCGCTCGTGTTGCAGGCGTTCAATCTCGTTGACAGTCCTTCTCAGCTCTTGTAGAATCGGTATCATCGCTGGGTTTCAGAAGTGCGACGCTAGGTCGATATGCGGTTCAAGGGAGGGTCAATACTTATGCACGCCTATTGGTAAGAGCCCGCATGACGACTTCCAGCGGAAAAACCAGCCGAGACGGTATGGAGAGCGGTGGTGGCACATTGCTGAGGAGCATTACATTTGCTGACCTCCGCACATGCTAAGAGGTATGCCAGCGACATTAGATGAGAACACAAGGCCACACGTGGGTGAGAATAGTGCCACTGAGCCCATAGAGTCATTCCTGCTTCGAGCTTCCACTTTGCTCCTCTTCTGGTGATCTAGACCATGGGATGCTCGTACTGCTTCCGTGCTTTCGTTTTGCTCTAGTCTTGGCTCTTTCCCTTCCGACAAACGTTCGCCATCAGATGCCTCTGTGCCAAAGCCACTGCACGCACCTCTTTTACCCACGCTGTTGATCTTGAACTCCACCAAGTATTCTTGATAGCCGCGGTAATTCTCCGTCATCTTATACGCGTTCATCTTGATGTGGTATTTTCTTTTCAGAGCCCGCGCAGCCTTTCCATAAGGCGCCTTCTCTCTCGGGGTAAGAAGCTGCCAACGTTCTCCGATGCGTTTCACTTTCTCCGTGAAAGCCAAATGTTGGGGTTTCAACTCCTCTCGTACTTCTGAGAATCATCAGCAAGCGTCTTCTCGAGCAAAATGATAGAGCCAGAGCTCACGGTTTGAGAACAGGAGGTAGGTAGAGGGTGGTCTCTCTGGGGCGTTATCATCGGGCTTCCGAAAGAATTAGCTATCCGCAACCGCAAGTATTGCCCATATTGTGGAATGTCATTTCGAAGGAAGGCTGAAGCTCACCCTCAGATGTCGACAATGCTTTCGTTTCCCACAATGGGCGCTATCGACCAGCTTGTCTACCTCGCCTCTATCTCGAATTTTATCGCTTCGGCCCTCTTCGGCCTGCTGAGTCCAGACTGGCGAGCTCAATTGCTCGATACCTACGCCTCGAACATATCTTATCTCTTGCTGTAGCACCTATTGTATCTTCAGTTTATGTCTAACGGAAGAGGGCCCGCGCGGGCAAAGCAGGATATAAAGACTGACCCTCCGATGTCCGAGCCTCACGCCAAGGAGATCGCTAGAGGCGCTCTCAGTTGTGTCCTCTATGGCCACGTACAGAGGACTCACAGATCGGACTCTGTTATGAGTAAAATCGTCTCCCACTGATCGAAACCCTCATCGATAAACTTTTGCATATATTGCGTCAGGCATAGTCGAGAGAGGTGTTTATAGATATCAGGCCTCATAAATGTAGAGCCAGGTTGTACACCAGCTAAGGTCCAGTTGGGTTTGCAGTGCCGCTTGGTGCTTGCCATAACTCGACCCAAATGATCTCACAGAGATCACTCTTCTCTATTGTCGAAACGGTTGCGCTAGGCAGGATTTAAGGACTTGCCGCTCCGGAGGTCGGAGCGGGATATGTGGCCGCTTGCGAAGGAAACAGGAGGAATTGCTCGAATTGATGTTGGCACAGCTCAGATTAGGAAAACACCCCTAACATCCGGATCATTGGGGCCGTAGCAGAGTTTGGACTTTCTAAAGCTCAGTCGCTGCCGCATGGTATTGATGATTGCAAGAGCGAAATGTGCTTGACATACGCTGGTGATAAAGCAAAGCGTCCTGTTGTGGGGGTCGAAATGTGTGCGTCAGACTACCATGACGTGTTGATCAGCCAAGGGCACTAAGGCTGAAGATGGCCTAGGCTGGGCTGATGATCGACGCATAGTTCGGAGCGGCCCTTGAGTGAGGGGATTATGGATCTATCTGGCTAAAGAACCTTTCTGTATGTCTTTCTCTTTCTAAGCTGCTTCAGTCCCGCAAAGTACTTCCAAATTGAATACAGACGCGTCAGGTCACTTAGAGCTTTCTCGGTCGAACCTACGAGATAAAGTTAGGTTGAGAGCTGAGCGATCACATAAGATTAGCCGTCCGTGACCTTCCTCGTCGCAACTGTGGCGGCTACTACATTGTGCATAGCGTTGATTTAAGCCACAGAACGACCACCGAGCCAGTGAGGAGGGCGGCGCTATTCAACATACTATCTCGATCGACTTGGTATTTGACAAGCAGAGTAATCAGAAAGATGTTCTTGGCATTCGAGAAAGCTCAGTCTTGCCCAAAAGACAGAAATTGATCGTTATCCAAAGATAAAACTCCTGTATCGAAGATTAAAAACGTTGCTACATATCTTTCAAGACTAGAAGCAATCAATTGTTAGCATAAAAGATACTCTCTTGTACAATTACTATCGACAAGTCTATCAAGTCTATCGCAATCTAAAACGACGACTCGAGAAAGCTTTGTTAATAGAAATCAAAAAGAGATATAAAAAGAAATAGTCGATAATCGATATTCAACGCTAACTAAAGAAACTATCGATTGTCGAACAAGAGAATCTTCGAACAGCGAATTTTGTTTTTGTAAAACGAGTCTAGATTATTGATACACTCTTTATCTTTGTTACACTATATATCGAAGAGAAGTATTAATGGCGAGTAGCAGCTATTAATGCATTGACTGCACTATATAAGAAGCAACAAAGTTAGAACTTCTGTCGACGCAAAGCGAATATCAAAATCAAAGAAGAGCAGACTTCAATCTCTTCGCTCTCGAATCTCTCGAAAATCCTCAAGATCGAATACGAAGTTACTTCAATATATTTTTTGTCTCGGTAACGAAGAGCTTCCGAATACTATTTGTCTGAAGACTTTCGCGAGTTACGACGATCTCAAGAAGCAATTCTATCGCAAGTATTTTTGCCATTATTCGAACAATTAGTTAATTGCGTGTCTTTATCTTAGATGTAATGTAATCTTCAATTGCACAATATAATTGCAAAATTATGCTAAGAAGATGTATTTAACATCTACATAATCGTTATTAATCTTTAGATACTAATTATTTATTACGGACTTTCAACAATCTATAACGCAAGAGCATCGATCTAATACTAAAATTATTTATTACGTTGCTACTTCCTAAGAGGTCTTAGAAGTATTAGAGAGAATTGTATTGTTGAAGAGATTTATAGACATCTTCAAGCAATGCAAGCAATCATTTGATAACAAAGATTGCAACTAGATGTAACGATAACAATAAATAAGAATTTATCTTAAGTTAAACACGATTTATAAGGAAGTCGTATCTAGGAGATCTATATATTAAAGAAGATTCTTTTTGTTCGTTATGTTCGTTGTCGAGCATGTCGAGCTTTGTTCGCTTTGTTCGTTGTCGAACATGTCGAACTTTGTTCGCTTTACTCGTTGTCAAACATGTCGAACTCGCCCACTAGCATGTCGAGCAATGTTCGCCTATTAAGTCGTCGAACATGCAAGTAATCGTACTATATGCTACAAACTACTTTGTAGAATATATACTAGCTATAACAAGCTAGAATCGTAACACTATTTCTCTTCTTCAAATTTTTTCGTCTTAAAAAGCGAATGCTTACATGTTATGTCTTCTTATCAAAATCGTATTCGTTTTGCTTTCGAAATAGATTGCTACGAAACATTTGTTAATTTTGCTTGTGAACGTTGTTGCTATATTAGCAAATCTTGCATTGTTATGAAAGATTCGTTATCTTATTTAAAGTGTTCAAAATGTGTTTGTGCAAACAAATCGTATGTAAATATGTCGTAAACTTCTTTAAATTATATTAGAAAAAATCTATTCTCTAAAGTGACAAAGAATAAGATCGTATTAATAATTATAATTACGCAATTACTTCGTAATAAAAAGATGTTAAAGAAAGTCGATGCAAAGACGAAGCGAAAAACATAATGTTTATTGTTTAATATAAAGAAGTTAAATGTTATTGAGTCGTCAAACTATTCTACTACGAATGCTTTAATTAAGACATCTTTTGTCATTTAATTTTCTCTTGCTATGCTAGATAATTTTTCGAACGTTAATGAAATTTCTAGATAAGAACATAATAGTCGTCGAGATTACTAATTGATTTCTACGTGTTTTTCGTCGTAAAATACTCTTTTCACTTTATAAGATACTATTGATTTTGTTGTTCTAAAATTCTCTTAATCTTAAATCGATTTTCTTTTTATAATTTATAATAAAATGTTTTCTATATAGGCGTACTTGAGTCGATTAATTTCAACAATAATACATAAAATACTAAAAATACTTTGGCGTCCTTAAGTAAGTCGAGTTCGTAATTAATTAATCTCTTAACTTTCTTAATAAGAAACGATTTAACTTTGACATAATTAAATTTCTTGCTTAGCTCTCTTGTTCTAAGATTTTTTGTAAAAAAATATATTTTATCTCTCTCTTTTAGCTAAGATGTCGTTTTTCGTTTTTTATTTTAATATTTAATTGACTTTTCTTGCATTCTTAAGATGTTGTCGTGTATCTTCTTTAATGTCGCTATTTTTTCAATGACTAATTGCGCAAACAAATGCGTACGCTCTTTCTTAAAGAGATTTAATCCCTTGTTATAATTGGCGAAGAATAAAGTTATTTTAATAATATTCGAAATCTTTGTATTAAGTGCCAATTGTGTTATAGATAAAAGTGATACTTAATTGTTGTAAATATTGTTGATGTAATGTCTTAAATATTGTTTAAGACTCTAATTTGTTTTTTTTGTTTAATCATTCGTAATTAAGTAATAGACAATGAACATTTAAAGTCTTGTATCTAACATTGAAAGAAACGTCTTCTAATAATTAGACGTAAAGAGCTTGTCTTTGTCACTAGTTAATCTCTTAAATATATTATGATATCGTATAAGTCGATTCAATATAATGTATTCTAGTTGTTTTGCGATGAACTTCTCTTTGCATGCGATAATATATAAGTACTTAATAAGCTTATTAATCATTACTAGTATCGAATTATATTTATCTCTAGTTGCTAGATTCGTCGACTTCGACAACTTAATAATAAAGTTTATCGTAACTTCGTCTTATAACGATTCAAATAATTCTTAATATTAGATTTCGTTATAGCTCGCATGTGTATCATGTTTGTTTTGCTAACAATTAAAGCATCGTTTTATATATGTTTCGACAACTTGTCTCATCTATAAAAACTAATAATGTTAGCGTAAAAGCTAAAGAGTTTTAGTTACTTTTAGATATCTTTGCAATAATTCGTCATAATGCTCTTTTATACATTTGTCGATTTTGTCGATAAATATTTGAAGTTTTTCTTTCTTTATTAAAAATTCTTTTGTATCGTTTCAAAGTATTCGCAATGTAGCATTTAGCTCGTACTTATTTATTAATAATGATTCATCTTAATTAATCTTAAGTATGCTATGATTAAACGATTCTTTCGTTTCTATATAATTATTTCTTCTATTAAGTGCGTCTACTTTATCATTATTTTTGCTTAAGATATATTGTATTTTAAACTTGTATTGTTCAAGTTTTTCTAATTATCGCATTTGCTTTTTGTTAAGTTGTTTAATAATAATGAAGTGCACAAGATTTTTGTGATTTATAAAAATCGTAAGTTCAAATGATTCTTTCGTATATACTTTTCATGATTTCAAGAAAACTACTATAGCGAGTAGTTTCTTATTGTGAACATCATAATTCTATTCAATTAACGAGAGTTTTCTTAAGAGATATGTTATTAAATGTTATATGTTTTCATGTCTTTAATTGAAGCATGCATTAATAGTTAAATCTAATGCGTCAATTTCAATTTTGCTTAACAATCGTAAATCGTACATCTTTAATATTGACTTCTTCAAGCATTCTAGTTTAAGATTTTAGAATAATTTCTCTTCTACAAGTCTTTATAACTATAACGTATTCTTTTTCATAAAATTCGTTAATAATATCGCGTTTATTAAGTAGTTTTTAATAAATTTCTTGTTGTAGTTTATGAAATCTAGAAAGAATTATACTTTCTTAACATTTGTTAATAATTTTCATTCTTTAATTGCTTGTAGCTTTTTAAGATTCATGCGTACTTCATGTCGTTTAACGACAAATTCAAGAAAGTTAACTTTCTCTTAATGAAATTCGCATTTCTTTAGCTTAAGACGTAAGTTTCTTATGTTTAGACATTTTAATACTTTGAAAATATAACTAACATGCTCTTTTAAGATTTTTGAGTAAATTATGATGTCGTTCAAGTATGCTATGACAAATTAATTCAAATATTGTCGTAGTACATCATTAATTATTTTTTGACACGTTGTTGAGACGTTTGTGAGCTTAAACGACATTATCGTGTATTCGTATAATTTATATCGTGTGCGAAAAGCTATCTTTTACTCTTTCTTTGTTTTTATTCTAATTTGATTGTACGCTTCTCGTAAGTCTAGTTTGATAAAGTACTTTGCTTCGAATAGTCGATTCTAAAGCTTACTAATATTAGATAATGAATATTGATTCTTAATCATAATATTATTTAGCTTTTAATAATTGACACATAGACGAAGAATTTCATCCTTCTTTAATACAAAGAGAATTAGATATTCTATCTATAATTAGGATTTTTTAATAAATTCTTTTTTTTCGTTTTTTGCCAAGTATTCGCGAAGTACTTCGAGCTTTTTCTCGAATAGAGCATATATAGGTTCAAACGTAAGCTACTTGTTTGATTTAAATCTAATTTCGTAATCTTACAATTAATGTTTAGAAAGAATCTTTGTTGTTTTCTCTTCTTGAAACAAATGCTCCCAACTATTATATATTCGTGATACGTATTTTAGCGATTTCTTCGCTATATTAGATAGTCCAAGACTTCTAGAAGATTCGTAATTTTCTTCACTTACTTTGACTTTATAATTTAATTAATCTTTGTCAATGCTTATTAAGTCGAACTTTGTTAGATCGTTTTTTTGCGAAAATGCAAGTTCGTTGTTTGCGATCGATTTTCGACTCATTCTTTCATTTATTATCGAACGTTATTGATGCGTAAATTAAATGTGAATTACGTGATCACATTGCGCAAATCTAAGTATTCGTGTATTCTAGTTAACTTCTAGATTGTGTTGCTTCAATTAAGGCATTTCTAAAACGATATTATAAGTAATTATTTTCACTATATTAAAGATTAGTTTCTCGTGATGTTGCTAAATAGCTATCGATAATAGCTTCGTTTCTTTATTTACTCTTTCATTCTCGTCGAACAATAAATTTTCATCTACAATTACTAGGTTGTATGCGTTAGACTTCTTTTGAGTAAAGTATTCTTCCCTTTTAACAAAAGCTTTGATCATAAAATTATTTGTCGCATTAAAATCGATCATTGCAATGAGTTAACAATCATTGATCTTAATTGATGTAATAAAACATCGTGCGTATGCTATTAAGTTTAGTTGCTATTGTTGAGCTAACATATTGCATTCCTCTAGTATGCTCTTTATTAAAAAATTTGAACTTTTCTTTGTTCTTGTGCTATGACTTCTACTTCGAACGCTTGCTTGCGCTAAGCTTCTTTCTTATGCTAAATTAATGACTTTGATTTTCTAAATAACTAGTTGACTTCTTCTTTGTCTTCTAGATGAGTTTAGCATGAGTCGTTATAGCATTTTGTTCAATTAAGTGTTGCGTATTTCTTTGCTTTCTTTATCTTTTTTTGAAATAGACTTACATTGCTTAGTTGTCGTTCGATTTCATTAAAAATATTTCTTTCTATAGTGGCGTCGCTTTCTAGCGCTTTCTCGCATTTATTTACGATCTAGTTTATTTGTTGTTTCTTTAATAAATTAGTTAAAGTCTTAAGATGTTTCGTGATGTCGTTTAGATATTCGTAAAAGTTCTTTTAGTTATATTTGTCGTCTAAGTTTATCGCTAAATAAAAATATAACGTTCTTAATCGTTTCGCTCTCATAGTCTCATTAAGTATTTGATTGACTTCTTGCGTAAATGCGAATGTCTTGTCTAATAATGTTTTATCTAGAACTTTCTATAATTAATCTAGGTTTTCTACTAGATAGTAGTCGTCGTTCGATTCAATCTTAAGAGTGTTCGCCTCTATGTCGATTTGCTCTCTAATGTCGTTCTAGCTATCAAGTATCTCTCTTAACATAGCATTAATTTGCCAACGATTTATCAAGTTTCGTAATCGACAATCTCTTGCGAAGTGGCTCAATTTGTCACATAAATAGCACGTTTTCTAGAATTTGTTATCTTGCTTTTTTCTAAGATTCTTCTCTTTGCGTTGCTAAGTAAAATCTAGTTTCATAAATGCAAATTTACGATAATTGGAATTGCTATATTTTTAATTAAAACGAAATCCTCTTTGTTAATATTCGATCGCTAGTTCAAAGAAGATTTCTGCTCTTTCTTAAGATTGATCATATTTTTTTTTTATAGCTCTTTCGTATAGCTTGTCGTCGAAATCGATAATTATTTCAATGAGATCAAATATATCGTTAAGAGTTCTCTCATCACGCATAATTTCGTTCTTTAGATTGTTCTTAAAATCTCGTTAAAACATTGTCATAAATGCGACATCGTTTTACTCGATTAAATTAACATACTTTTAGAATCTAACGACGTAGTTTGCTACAAAGATTCGTTGAATTAAATGTTAAATCACTCTTTTCGCAATTTGTTTCTCGTTAGATGTTTCAAAAATTCCTCGAAGCTCTCTTTTGAAGTTGTCGAAGTTCGTGAACATTGTACAAGAGTTTTCGTCATAATTCTTTAAATATTTTCGTAAGTTTAGCTTAAGCTAATGTTGAACTCTTTCTCTAAAAAATGTTGATGCGAAAATCGTCTTTTAGTTCGTTAGAACAAGATAGAAGATAAAATAAATATTTATTTACATAAGCTAGTCCTTTAGGCCAATACGATCTTCATGATAGATATCGAATTTATTGATTCTAATCTTGTCGTTTCTTATGATTAATAATTGACGTAATGCTAATAAGCTAGTGTTCGAGATAGAGACGCGTTAATTTAATACAAACATTCTTTAAATGTTTAAAGTGTTACGCTACTACTTTCTAAGAAATCTTAAAGATATTAAAGAGAATTGTATTGTTAAAGAGATTTATAAACATCTTTAGACAATGTAAGCAATCACTTAATAACAAGAGTTGCAACTAAATATAATAATAACAATAAATAAAAACTTATTTTAAGTTAAATACGATTTATAAGAAAGTCGTATTTAGAAAATCTATATACTAAAGAAGATTCTTTTTGTTCGTTATGTTCGTTGTCGAGCATGTCGAGCTTTGTTCGCTTTATTCGCTATTAAGCATGTTAAGCTTTATTCGCTTTGTTCATTGTCAAACATGTCGAATTCGCTCATTAGCGTATCGAGCAATATTCGCTTGTTAAGTCGTCGAACATGCAAATAATTGTGCTATATACTATAGATTACTCTATAGAATATATACTAGTTGTAACGAGCTAGAGTCGTAACACAAATTTGTTATTAACTAAACGCAATTTAATAAAATTTTAGAGTAATATAATAGAAAGTTTATAAAATTTAACAAACTTTCTATTAATAAAAACTCTATTAAAGATTTTAATATTAATAAATAGTATTATTTTAATATAATATTTATTGAAAAACAAATAGATTTAATTTGAACAAATCTTAATATAAAAATCTAGTTGCTAATTGTTAAACAACTTGTTGTTAATAATACTAGAACTAAGTTCGACTTTAACAAACAAAATTCTATTTTATAAACTAAATATAATTTTAAGCTTCTTTATTGTTTTTTTATAAATACTAGTTTCTATTTTAGACTACAACTTTTGTTAAAAATATCTAGTTTTTTAATTTGCTAAAATTATCTAAATTGTTATTTAAGATATTAGAAGAACTTTTTTTTCTAAATATTATTAGTTCGAAGTTGCTAATATTATAAATTTTAAATTTAACAAAAACTTTATTTTTAATTTTAGTTAACTTGTTTTTGCAAAAAGTATTTCTATAATATAATCTATTTCTTAACTTAAAATATTTTTGACAAAAATTTAGAAACTTAATTTTGTTTTTAAAAATTTAAAATTATACTTCTATATTTTATTTTTAATTGCAAGTAGAGATATATATATTAAAACTATTGTTATCGCAACTATTTATATTAATATATCTAGAAAACTTAAAAATACTAATATAATTATTGTGTTTACTAGTACTATTAATAACTTATATATAGATAGAAATTTAAGTAATTATTAAATAAGATTTTTTTATTTGTTAAAATTTAAGATCGATTTTATAAATTAATCTAATAAATTAATTTAAAATAATATAGTTTGTTAAAATAATATAGTAACTTTAAAATCTATAATTTAAATTTTTGTTAAATTAATATATTTTATTAACTTCTAATATAGAAATTTTGATTATTATAGATATAAAGCAATTAATATATTAATTAAAGATTTTAATATTTTTTATAACAAATTTAAGCAATATAATCTTAACAAAATTATATTGTTTTTTATTTAAATTGTTTTATTAAATACTTAGATCTTTAAATAGATTATCTATTATTAAATAAAAATTAATAAATTTATTAAACAAACAATACTTAATTTTTCTAAAAATATTGTTAATAATTTTAATAATAACAAAACTAAGTTTAACTTTCTCGAAAACAAAATATTAAAAAATACTACTAAATTTAGAAATTAATATAGTAATTTATTGTTTAAACTTTTTAAAATTCTTAATAAAAATAAAAGAATCGAGAAAATATTTATTGTTCTTTATATTTTATAGCTTTAACTTAAGATTACAAATAAGATAAATATTATTAAGTTAATTTCTTGCTTATAAGTTAAATTTATAAAAATAGTTATACTTGTTATTGCTATTAAAGTTGTAAATTATATAAATAAACTTAATATATATAATTTTTTTACTTTAAGAAAATGAAAGCTTTTGTTTTAATTAATATATAATAGCTTTAAACAAATTGTATTAAGCTAAAATATTATTGTATTTATATCGAAGACAATATATTGTTTTATTGCAAATACTTACTATTAATTTTGCTTAATTTAAATAAATTTTTAAAAAGTTAATTTGAATTTTTAGTTTGTAAACAAAGTTAAAATCAATTTTTTTATTAATATAAAACTTAACAATTGTAATACTATTTTTATAAAATAGTTAAAACTATTTTTTTATATTATTCTTAATTGCTTCTTAAAGAAGTTAAAATATTTCTTATTAATTCTTGTTAAAATTATTAAGTTAATTAACTAGAATACAATATTAATTAAACTTTTTTTTTTTTTTTTTTAATATATTTGTTACAAAATTGCGCAAAACTAGTATTTAGCAATTAATATATTAAAAATCGAATTAATATATTTAACAAATTTATATTGTTAAATAAATTTAATTTAGTTAGTTTGTTAATTATAATTTTGTAAAAATTAAATTAAATAAGAAACAAGAACTTAAATATATTATTTTTAAATAAATTAAAATACTTTTCGAGTTTTAAATTCTTTTTAAGATTGTTTTAATCTAATAGAATTTTTACAAAATAGTAATTGTAACAAAAAACAATATTAATATCTAATTAATTTTTATTTATTAAGAGTTTCTTAAATAACTTGTAATTCTTGCTATAGTTAAATTTAATTCTACTTTTTAAAGTTGTTTTCTTGTTAATTATATTGCAAATATAGATAAAATATAAATAATACAAATATTTGTAAACAATAATTAGAAGTTTAAGATTAAATATATTTAATATTATACAAATATTAAAGAACTTATATTATTTAAAAGACAAAATTTTGATATCGAAAATAAATATTGCTTAAAGTATTTTTTTGTTATATAGCAAATCTTTTAGTATATAAAGATAAAAGTATTGTTTAAAAATAACAACAAAATTATATTGTAATTATTGTTTTAGCAAATTTGCTAGTCTTATTTTAGCAAATTTATTAATTTTATTTTAGCAAGCTTACTAATTCTATTTTAGCAAATTTGTTAATATTATTTTAGCAAATTTATTAAGTTAAAACTAGAACAATTTGTTGTCTCTTTATTCTAGCAAATTTATTAATTCTATTCTAGCAAATTTACTAAGTTGTAGTTAGAACAATTTTTTTTTTTTATTCTAGTCAATTTATTAATTCTATTTTAGCAGATTTATTAAATTGTAGCTAGAACAATTTGTTGTCTCTTTATTCTAGCAAATTTATTAATTTTATTTTAGCAAATTTACTAGATTGTAGTTAAAACAATCTGTTGTTTATTTATTCTAACAAACTTACTAGAGAGTTAACAAAATTAAATATTGTTAAATTGTATATTATATAAAAGATATTTATTGTTGCAATTTAATTACGCTTTGCAAAGTATCTATTCTAGTAACTCTATATCTAGAATTTGTTTTGCAAAATAAAAAAAATAGCAAATATAAGTATTTTTAGAGTACAATTTGCAAAATTGTATCTAGAGAGATAGCTAATATTATATTAGAATTAGAGTTTTAATAGTTAGTATATAGTTAATCAACAAGAATACTAGCTATGCAAAACTAACTATATACAGAAAATAGATATAAGTACTATAAATATTAAGATACTAAATATTATTTGTAGTATATCCAAGACTAGAGAGCGAAGATCTAAAGAATAATCGAAGAGCAAAGTCTATCTAGTCTAAAATTGTAACAACTATTGTTATATTAATAACAATTATTTTTGTTAATATTTTATAAACAATTGTTGTCTTAAAAAATATTAAACTCTTTAAACTTTAATTTAGTAATCGAATAGTTATTGTAATTTAAATTACTATAATTCGATATAATACTATTACGTTCCAAGTCTTTTTCTTCGAAAAATAGAACAATTAGAATTATAAAATACAAATATATTTGCTTTTTGCTAGCGCACTAAAATATAAAAGATGTAAGATATAATAAACTTATATTACTATATTTTAATTATATAAAGTAGATAGTAGTAGAACTAATTGTTAAAGAACAATAAGAGACAAACTTTCTTTCTATCTAATACTTGTTATAATATACAAGTCTATTTCTTGCTATCTAACTAGAAAGAGATGCTATATTATTTAGAATTCTTATAGATACTCGAGATTATATGCTCTACTATATTCGAAGACGCTAGCGCGTCGGAGACGCTATAGTATTACAATTATATAAGAAATAAATATTAATAACAATTAAGTTGCTTAACAAATTGCAAATATTAATATATATAAATTGATAAATATAATAAGCAAGAAACAAAATCTAGTTAGAAAGAAAGTTATTGTAAAGTATATCTTGCAATATTAGATCTACTTTGTAATAGTATACTTAGCATATATTAATGCGTGTTTGACAAAGAGTTGCGCAAACTAGATTTAAGCAAAACTAGTATTAAGTTAACAAATATTATCTTCACATTATTCTCTCTTAATATTAAGCAAGAAAATATCTTATAGAAAGCAAGATTTTCCTTGTATTTGCGTTTCTTATCAATTAGTTTTACTACAAATACTATTATTACTATTATATATACTATCTAACTTAATTTACTTAACTACGTAGCTTTACTTAAAGAGATAATAGCTACTTTATAGTATATTACAATAAATAAACAATATTAGTTATAAAGTTTCTATTTAAACTTCTTCGATTACTTAAATAATTATATATTTATTTAATTTTATATTTATAAATTAATTAAAACAAACAATTATAACTTAATTATTTAACTTGTTTAAAGTTAAATTTATAAATTTTGTTTTATCTTTTGTTTGTTCTTTGTTTGTTTTTAACTTAAAATTGTATAATTTAAATTAAACAAAATCTTTGTTTTAAGTTTTATATTTTAATATACTTAATTATCTTACTTTTAACAAATTAAATCTATTTAGTTCTTATAACTTATATATTAATTTTACAATTAATAAACTTAATTTTAAAGATAAAAGTAAATATTAATTAATAAGTTAAAATTATCTAATAAGCAATATTAAAAATAATACTTTGTTATCTTTTTACTCTCTATAATTAAGATTATCAAAAAATTTGAAAAAAGTATTATATTATAAAGTTATCTATACAATACAATTAGAAGAATTTTGTCTTCTACAATTATATTACAAAGAACTTAATTAATATTTTAATAACAAATTCTAAAGCTTTAAAAGCTACAATTATTAAAACTATATTAAATAATATAATACGCTAAAATATTCGAAAACAAAATAGTAGAAAAAATAGCTAATAATATACACAAGATATCTTTGTTTTTAGTAAAATATTAATAATACAAATTTGTTGTGCAACTTGCATTTATATAAAAGTAAATTAGACAAATATAAAGAGAAATCTAAAAGAAAAAATTTAACGCAATTTATTTTCGATATTTGATATTAGAAATAATTTATCAATATATAAGATTGCACAAAAATTGTACAAAATTTTATAGTATATTGCTAATATAACTATATATAAGCAAAATTAACTTCAATTAATTTTTCTATAGAAGATAAATACTTAATATTGTTATAACAATATATTTGTACAATTGCAATCAAATATTAATAAAATATATATTGCTAATATATTTTAGATAAAAAAAAGAAATAAAAGCAATATAATAAAAGAAAAATATTACAAATTTGAAAAAGCTTCTAAATATTGTTAGCGCAATAACAACAATTATATATATAATATTCTCGATTAATATACTAAGTTAATTTTAAATTGTAAAACTATCAAAAAAAAAGTATTAAAAAAAAAAAAAAAAAAGAAACAAACTTATAGTATAAGATACAAAAGATAGTAACTTTTATACAAAAAGAAATACTATGCTAGTATAATATTTGCAACAATATATAAAGTCTTATATAGATCTATAACAAGTATTAAATCGAGTAAGAATTAAAAAAAAAATTAATTAATTAATTTTATAATAACAATTTTCTTCTTCTTTTTTTATAAGTTTTTAAGACTTTCTTTTAATTATTGTAGTATTAAACTTTTTATTAAAAAAATAATAAAAGAAAAAACAATTTAAGTTAGAACAAAAATCTAGAAAATCTATTAATTTTATTTTTATTTTCGAGATAAAAATATCTTAGATTAAAGTCTTTAAATTAACTTAATTTTTTATAGCTTATAATATTCTTTTTAAATATTCTGTTTGCTATATATAATTTGCAAAAATCTTTTGTTTTTTTTTAAAATCTATTTCTTTAATATTTAAATAATTCTGAAATTAGAATTAATTATTGTAAGAATATTTTTTATTATAATATTTTTTATTTTTGTTTCTACTACTTTTTTATATATATATATTTTTGTTTAAAGTTTTTGCTATTTTTAAATAATATTTAGACTTAATTTTTTAATCTTTGTTTTATTTTTTACTTTTTATTTTTTATACTATTTTGATTAATTGTTTTATCAAAGACTTCTAAAGTATTTGTTGCTTAAAAAACTCTATTTTAATTAAATTTCTTAAATTTTTATTATAGCTTAATTCGATTTATTGATCTTTTTAAATTTTAATAGAAAATTAATATTTAATTTTATTAATACTATTATAATTACAAAATTTTAAATATAATTTTGTACTCTTTATTAAAAATAAAGATTTATAGTCTTTGCTTTAATTTTTGTATTATTAAGAGAGAATTTTATTTCTTTGTTTTTAGAATTGTTAAATTTATAACAAGTTTTGTTATTTTTAATTAATTAAATCTTTTTATTTATTATTAAAATAATTAACTTTAAACATATTTATTGTTTGTACAAATTATAGCAAAACAAATACTTAATTAATTTTAATTAAGATCGATTGTACTTAAAAACAAAAGTAAATTTATAATAAATATAAATTGTTTCTTAAGATAATATTTAAATTGTTATATAAAATTAAGAAAAAGAAATATACAAAGTCTTTTATAGTTGTATTAATATTGTTTGTTAAATTATTTCTTAAACTTTGTTCTTTGTTATATTATAATTAGACTAATCGCGTCGGATCGGATTATCGAGTTCGGATCGAATACTCGACCCAAATTAGATCGAGTTAGTTCCAAAAGTTAAAATTAAAAAGTCGATTTAATTTCTAGAGTTAAAATTAGACTAATTGTTGGGTCGGGTTTCGGTTCCAACTTTAGAAACCAATTCGACTCGACGATTTTAACTCTAGAAACCAACTCGAAACTCGAGTTAATTTCTATTAATTTGAAATCGATCCGACTCGACTCAAGTCGATATTCGATTCTAATATTAGGAATCGAATCGAATTGTTAAGAAATCGAAAATTACGTTATTATACCAAGATATACTAAAAATAGTATAAAATAAGTTTAAATTTAGATTTTCCAATTAAGTTCTATAAATATTGTTTAATTATTAATTTATTATAGAAAACAATAATATATTACTATAATGCATTATCTATATCTATAAGCGTGCTAAATACTATTAAAAATATTAGATAATTAATATTGAGACATAATTTGCATCTATAAGCGTGCTAGATGCTATTAAAAATATTAAATAATTAATATTAAGATATAAATTGTATCTATAAGATCTATAGAGTCTATAGATGCAAATTATTAATAAATTACATTATTTGCATCTATAGACTCTATAGAATCTATAGATGCGATTTAATTATTTTCTTTTTAAAAAGTAGTAATATATTACTATAATATATTATCTTATTATAATTTAAATAATTAAATATTGTTAGAAATATATTGATTATTAATTATATATTAACTATTAATAATTATAATATAATTATTTAAATAGTCTTCACAATTCGAGTCGATTTTTTCGAATCGAGTTTCGATTTTAACTCTAGAAATCGATTCGATTTGACTCGATTTTCGATTCCAATTTTAGAAATTAACTTGTCAAGACTTTCGAATCAAGTTGACTCGAATTGCCAAGATTCGAGTCGATTAATCGACCCGAACTCGATTAATCGACCCAACGCGATTAGTCTAGTTAAAATCGACTATTTAGATCGAGTTGCAAACTTGGAATCGAAAATCAATCCAAAAAATTAATTCGAATTGTTAAGACTACTATTTTTAGTAATCTATTTTATTTTTAGTAATAATTTATTTTATTTTTAGTAATAATTTATTTTATTTTTAGTAATAATTAATTAATAATTTAATAGAAATAATTAATCTATTTAATTTAATTAATAAATATAGTAGATTATTTTTATATTATATATTACTATTGTATATTATCTAAAAGATATTAATACATCTAAATTCAAACTTATTTTATACTATTTTTAGTATTCTTAATATTCTTAACAATTCGATTCGATTTCTAACATTGAAATCGAGAATTAAGTTAAGTTAAATCGATTTAATTTTAAAATAATAGAAATCGAATTAAACTTTAAATTGATTTCTAATATTAAAATTGAGAAATTAGATCGGTTCCAAAAGTTGGAACCGAAATTCGATCTAACAATTAATCTAATTATAATAGACTAATTGCACAAAATTAAATTTATTATATAATTATATTAAGTTGTAAGTTTAATTTCAACTATTAGAATTAATTCGAGAAAATTTACTATATATAGTAATATTTATTAATAACTTAAGTTTCAATTCTAATATTTAAAATTAACTTAATCTAAAACAATTAATCTAAATTATAAATATTATTAATTTTAAGATCTTTAAAAGCTTGTATTAAGATATATATTATTTTATTAATTTTTATATTATTAATTGTAATTGCTAATAATACTAAAAAAGTAAAAATTATTTTTAGTAGTATAATTGTTAAATCGAATCGAATATCTTTTTTTTAATTTAACTAATTCTTCTAGATCTTATAGAATTAGATTAGAATTAAGTTGCAAATCTAGTTCTAGATTTAAGATTTTATTAGATTAGTATTAAGAGTCTCTACTAACTTCATTATATTAGCTTTAACTTATTTTAACTTATCTTATCTTATCTTATCTAGCGTTTGTTCTATTTTATTAAACTAGAAAATCTATCTAATCTTAGAATTAGAATTGAGTGAATTAATCTATTTGAATTGAAATCTAAATTAACAATTATACTAATTTTTAATATAACTATAAAGTAGCTATTATCTCTTTAAGTAGAGCTATATAGTTAAGCAAATTAAGTTAAATAGTATATAAAATAAAAATAGTAGTATTTGTAGTAAAACTAATTGCTAAGAAATACAAATACAAAAAAAATCTTATTTTCTATAAAATACTTTTTTGTTTACTATTAAGAGAAAATAATACGCAAATAATATTTGCTAATTTAATATTAGTTTTACTTAAATTTAGTTTGTGCAACTTTTTGATAAATATATATTAATATATACTAGATATACTATTGCAAAGCAAATCTAATATTGCAAAATATATTTTATAATTATATTCTTTCTTAGAGTTTTAGCTTTTGGAATCTATATTATTAGTTCTAATTGCAATATAATTTTTAAATTGTTATTATAATAATATTTATAAAGTTGCGTATATTGTAATATAAATACGCAAAGCTCTATTTTATAATTATTTGTCTTTTAACAACAATAGAAAGAAACAAATATTTAAAATAATTTCTTGTATTTTGTAAATAATAAGAAAGTAATAAATATTTGCAATAATATATTTATAAAATTAATATATAACTTTGTAGATATATAAAGTTCTATCTTGCAACTATCTATTAATAATAGTAAAAAAGAAGCAAATATTTAAATTAATTTCTTATATTCTATAGATAATAAAAAAGAAATAAATATTTGCAATAATATATTTACAATTATTAGTTTTGTCTATTTTAATAATTGTAGATTTATCTTTTTAGTAAAATTGCTTTTAACAAATATTAAATAGATAGCAATAATTTATTTTTTTCTATAATATATAGATATATTGCTATTTTTCTTAGATACAATATAGTAATATAGATATTATTACTACTATTTTGCTTTCTTACTTTTTATATTACTTTGCAAAACAATTTTGTAAATATAATTACTTCTATTTCTATATCTATTTGCAAACTATAAAGATATTTAATTATTATAATATTTAATTTAAATTAATACAATTAATATTGCAATCTTTAAACTTATTTTGCAATAATAATAACAATTTTAATCTTTTTTGTAAATAAATATTGCAATTTTGTAAATACAATTATAGATATCTATTTTTTAGTATTCTATTTTATTTATTGCAATCTTAATATCTCTTAGAAATATTAAGATTGTTTGTATATTATACAAAAAATAACTTTATTTTAATTCTAATTGTAACAAAAATAAATACAAAATTGATTTAAAAATTTAGTTAACTTTTGATTGTATAGAGTATTATTAGTACTTTTACAAATTATTAAACAATAATAAGTAGCTTAATAGTATTAATATTATTTTAAAAACAAAACTAATATATTTATAGATAAATTGTTTGCGCAATTCTAATAAATACTTCTTGTTTGTTATTATTGTTACTATTATTATTGCTATTTTTGCGTCTATTTTTGTATTTGCTTCTATACTTATTTTTGTTATTTTTATTTTAACTTTTATTTTTTTGCTTTAATTTCGATTTTTCTTGCTTCTTTTTTTTTTTTGTTAATTATAATTTTGTTTATATTTGTTACTTTTTTCGGTTTGTTTTTTAATTGTAATATAAAATATATTTGCAAATTAAAAAAGATAGAAACAAAACTAATAATATATAATAGTTGTTTAATATTATTGTTGCATATTTATTTTTCAACAAAATCTTTTTATTATATATCTCTTACTAATTAATTGTATTATTAAGTATTTTTATTGTTTTGCAACAAAATATCTTTGCAAATTAAATTTTATTATTATTATTAAATTTTGTTTTGCTTTTTGTATTTTGTATTTGCTTTGTTGTTGCTATAATAATAATTTTATTATTATTGTTAATATTTTTTAATTAAGAGTAAACTATTATATATAATATAATAAATACAATATATAAATTTTAAAATAAATATTAAATTAACTTTCACAATTACTATTGTTGTTATTAATAATAATAAAATTCTTTTAAGTTGTTTACTATTATATTGTAGTTTTTGATTTTAATTGTTTGTTTTTTAATAAAAGTATTTGTACTAAAATTTGCAAATTGTTTTGCTATAATAAATTATATTACAAAGCTTATAATATATAAAACTAATATATATTAGTTTAACTTATAATATTAATTATTTTATTTATAATAATTGCAATTAAAATATATTTTGTTTGCTATTTTTAAAATAACAAAGACTAACTTATATAAATATATATACATAATTGTATTTCTATATATTTAGATTTATTTTTAGATCTTTATGTTACTATAGAAGTTTTTGTAGTTTTTAGAAATATAGTCTTTAAACTTTAATTTAATTTTTTATTTTATTTGTTTTTGTATAATTGTTTTTGCTTTCTTAATTTGCTAACTATTTATTTTTTTTGTTTATTTTTTTTAATATTTTTGCAATTATATTATATTTTTTTTGCTTTTTTTTAAATTTCTAAATCTTATTTATTGTATTTTCGAAATATTTTAAAGACTTTTATATATTTTTTTATAAAATTGTATTAAGTTATCTAATTAAGTATTTAAATATATTATTTTTAATTTGTTTGTTTAGTACTTTATCTATATATATATATATTTTTTTTTTTTTTTAATAAGAATTAGTTTCGATTTTAAATCTTTGTTTTATAAATATTAGAATTTAAGTAGCAAAATATAAAAGATAGTATAAATTGCTTTGTACTTTGCAAATAGATTTAATTAAATAGATTTTTTTTTTAATTAAAATAACAAAAAATCTTAGTTAATAATAGTTAATCTTTTTCTTAAATTGCAATATATATATATTAATACTTTGCAATAGTATTTTGTTATTTATTTAAAAACTTATTAATTTGTAATTCTTATTATAGTTTTTTATTTATTGTTTCGAAATTGCTATCTATAGTTTTTTTAAATATTCTCTAGTACTTTGCAACTATTTTGTTTGTTTTATAACTAAAAATATCTTTTCTATTAACAGCTTATTTGGAAATATATTTGCAAAGTTTGCAATATAATTTATTAATAGTTTGTAAAAAGCTTTTTTAATACTTAAGTAAATACTATTATTATATACAAACGCAACTATAGATAACAATTTCGATTAATTATTCTATCTATAATTATAGTAAATATATAAATAATATTTTAAAATCTAATTTTATCTTTTTGTTTAACTATTTATTTACAAATAAAATATAATATTAAACTAATATTTTGTATCAAAATATTAGTATAATATTAATTAAGAATAATCTGTAAAAAGCAAATTTCTATTAAAAATAATATTGTATATTATTTTATAATACTATATAAACTCTCTTTATAGAAGTTTTGCAAAAAAAAATATATTAAGTTTTTTAATAATTATAATATAGATTGTATACTTAATTAATTTATTAATTAATATTAAGATTATATTACTAATTTTTTTTAATATATAGATTTTTTACAAATAATATATTTATAATAAAGTTTATTGTTATTGTTTTAAAGAATTGCGAATTTTTAAAAGATATTAAACTAAGTTTTCTATACAATTTATAATAATAAATATATATATATTAACAATTAAAACAAATATAAATATATTTATTAATTTTCTTAATTATACTAGATTAATAAAAAAATTATTATATTGTATTTTCGATTTATTAATATATAAAATATTCGAATATAAAATTATTATAATATATATAAAGAATCTTATCTTTTATTATTGTGTTTTTTTAAATATAGATTACAAGATCTTAATATAATAATCTATTTTCTTCAATATTTTATTTCGAAAATTTATTTTACTTATTTGTAAATCTTTAATATTATTGTTTTTTTATAATAAAAGTATTTTTTTATTGTAGTTTTTGCAATTATATTGCTATTAATTCTTTTAAATTAACAAAAAAAAATTAATTCTATAATTTGTTATATTAAAAGTCGAAACAATATAAAGTCTAAAATACTATATAATGTTTCGAAAAAAAAATTATCTAAATTTATAATATAAGTATTTGCAATAATAGTATTATTTAATTGTGTTATTAAAGTTGCAAGTCTAATTATAGCTAGACTAATTGCGTCGGATTAAGTTATCGAGTTTGAATTAAGTACTCGACTTAAATTAAGTTAAATCGATTTTAAAAGTTAAAATCGAAAAGTTAATTCGATTTTTAATATTAAAATTAACTATTCGAGTTAAATTATAAACTTAAAATCAAAAATCGATTTAAAAAATCGACTCGAATTGTTAAGACTTAGTATTAGTATAAAGAAATTCTAAAATAAATAGTAGAAAGCTATATTCTATTTTATAATCTCTTAATAGTAAATTATTTAGTAATATATTAAAATAATATATTTAAGCTATTTAGAGTTAAAATTTAAAAAGTTAATTTAATTGTACTTTAAAAGAGATTCGAACTTTTAATATAATATAAATATTAAATAAATTAATACTATTTATAGCTAGTTTAATATTAATATTGCAATATATTCTTAAATTTAACAATAATTATTAATAATTATATTTGCTCTAATTACTAAACTATTAAAACTTGTTATTTAATTTTATTCTATCTATTTATATATTAAGAAATAATACTTAAATAAGAGTATAATTATTAAAGTATTAAATATATACTTTTAATATATTATTAAGAATTAAAGTTTTTAAATTAAATAAAATCAAATAAAGTTATATATAAGTTGCAATTCTAATATTTATTTTAATTATAATTTTATAATACAAAAGAATAACAAAATAGAATATATAATATAATAATATATTAAAGTAATATATTATAATTGTTCTTATAATAGTAGTCTCTTTAGACTATACATCGACAATTCCGGGATCTCTGCTCAGAAAGTGTCTGTTGCGAAAACTACTAATTTGACTATTAGCTAGTTTAGAATCCATTTAGCAACAAAAGTCTTAACGCTTGCTTAATAGAGATTCAATTTTGATGTTTAAGATGCGTACAAACTCTTGCAATGCTTTGCTTATATCTCTATTTGTTACTTGTTTATACTATAGTAATTTGTATAGCAGAATCGAACAATTCGTAAGATTTCTACGCGCGAGTTATGCGTCAGCGAAGACGTCTCTTGTTGTGCATATAATAGTTGTGATTTGCGTTCGTAGATCGCGTTTGTAAATTGCGTTCGTGCTATAAGACTTGACAACGTGCAAGATTAAATCTTAGCAAAACGCATATCAATTGCGCGTCTGCAAATTCTGCTAATTGCAACTTAATTCTGCGCTTAATTATATAGAGCAAGCATATTAATATATTACCTAATTTAACTATTAGCTACTAATAGTACTATTAACAAGAGTTCCGAAATTTTCGATATATATATAAAATTATTAGTTTAAAATCTTAATAATCTTATTTAATTTACTATTATTTTAGATAATCTAATTCGAGTTATTCTTTGTTTTGTTATTATTTTTGTTATTGTTATTTTTATTAATTTTATTGCTATTATTGCTATTATTTTTACTTTTATTATTTGTTTTATTATTTTTATTATTTGTTGCTAAATAACAATTATAATTTAGCTTTTTTATATTATTTTAAGTCTTATATTAAGTTTTTTGCTTATAATTTTTTTTTCAACTATATTATTAAGATTCTCTATCTTAGAAATAATAAAATTTAAATTTTTTTTTTCTTTGTATTATTTAAGATTGCAAATATTTCAACAAAAATATTAAACAATTTTATAGAATTATTATTATTAGTTTTTTTTAAATTATTTAAGTTATTATAATAAATAATTTGTTATTAAATAATTTTTATAATTAATTTTATATAAATCGAAATACTTTTATTAATATTAAGTTTGTTCTTAATACTTAACTATAATATTATTTAGCTTAAATATAGAGTACAAATAATATATTCAAATAATATATATCTTTTTAAAAGATAATTTTATTATTATATTTATATTTTTAAATAACTTTTGTATCTTTTTAATAATTTTACATTAATTTGTTTTTTTAATTGCAAATTTCTTTTTTGTTTTTTGTTTAAGTTTATTCTTAAAATATTTTGCTATAAAGTTGTTAATATTGTATACTTTATTATATTATTTAGATATATTATTATAAAAATCTTAATTAATTAAATATTTCTTAATTTTAATTTTAATATTTGTTTTATATATTTACAATTTAATGCAAAGACTTGCTCTTAAACAATTATTTTACGCAATTTTTTAAATCGAATTAAGATAGTTTTGCAATTATTGTTTTGTTTTTAATATAATTTTTATTATTATTATTTTATTCTTGTATACAATTGCAATTTGCAATACTTTTTAAGTTAATTAACAATACTTTTATTATTTATATATATACTTAGTATTCAAAGATATAGCGAACAATATAGTAGATTATTAATACTCTTAAAGATAATTATATATAAAGAGCAAAGATTGCAGAATATATTGCAGTTTCTAAGCTAGTTTTAATTGAGTCTAGCTTATCTAAATTAGTTTGCTAAACAAATTAATCAAAATTAGACAAGCAACTCTTTAAACTATTTATCTAATACTATTTTAATTTGCAAATTTCAGATATATTATTGTTATATTGTACAATACTTTTACTCGATAATAATATATCTATTAGTTTTTACTGATTTTTTGATCTATTAATTTAAGCTATCTAATAAAGATTTTAAACTTATTTTTGAACAATAACTTTATTAGCTTATTTGCTATTATATTTATACTTCGAACAAAACTAATATAAATGCAATTACTTCTGCAAAGATCTCTAATATAATAAAGTATTATATTAATATACTTTAATTTATTCTTAATATAAGTATTCTTAATAAATACTAAAGTTGTTTTATTGTTGCTTATTAATTGTATAGAAAGTACAAATTTGTATATTTTTTTCCCGACAATATCTATACAATTCAATAAATCTTTAAAGTATTTTGTATAATTAATATTTTTTAGAATCTATATAATTTATAGATTTTTTTTGATATATATAAATAGAATTATATATTTAGTTATAGTAGTAAATATTATTATTAACTTTTGCTTATATAATATCTATACAATTAATTCTTTGTTTATTATAAATATATATTTAAGTATTAATTTTCGATCTAATCTATTAAATATATAGTTTGAATTAGAGTATATTACTAAATATAAATTTTTATTGTTGCTATATATTATTCTTTTGTCGACAATAGAGCAAAGATATCGAAATAGTATTTTTAAGATCTAACTATAATATTTTGTTAAATCGATAAAATATTAATTTAGATATTCTATTGCAAAAGCAATATTTGAGCAAGTATAAATAACTATATATATAATATTTTCGATTATATATTAATAATTTTTTTAATTAATTTGCTTATTTTCTAATTTGATAGATCGAAGAGAATTGTATTTATTTATAGATAATTTAGTTAAATTGCTTTTGTTAACAGATATTTGCAGTCTATTAAGTATCTTGTTAATATATTAGAATTAATTTATATATAGAGTTTTAACTTTTCGATTGCAAGTAATTTTAATATTAAGAATTCTTTTTATTTCTTTCAGATTCTTTATTTTAAATATCTTTTAAAATTTGTGTTTAAATTAATTAATACTATTTATTAATTGTGCAACAATAGCAATATTGTTAATATAAATAAAAAATATAATATATTGTTCGAAATACAATAAGAAATAGAAATTAGTAGTATATTGCTTAAAGTCTAGCTTAACAAGCTTTTTAATACAATACTTATATTAGTTGCAAACAATTTGTTTTAAATTATAAAAATTTCGAAGAATACGCAAATATTGTTCTAAAAATATATCTATTTTAGATAAAGATATTATATAGATCTTTTTTTTAAAAAAAGATTTAGTAAAGATGTTGTTAATATCTATCTAATAATATTTCAAATTTTTTAACATAATAATAACAAGAAATATTTGTAAAATATTAAATTTAACAACGAAAACAAAAGTATCTTTGTAGTTAATTTTGAAAATTTGTATAAAGTCTTTTGCAATCAATTTTGCTTTAAATTTTTCTAATATTCTATCTATATATATTTTTGCTTTAAATATCTATTTGCTTGTTACAATATTAATATTTCGAGAAAAAATAACAATTTTTTATATATTATTAGCAGCAAGAGCAAGTAATTTTTTTTGTATAGTATCTTTTTATAACTTTTTTTAGATAGAATTGTTTACAATGTTGTTCTATATCTTTAATATAAATATAACAAGCTTGTTAATATTATTGTCTTTCTTATTAATAATTGCAAAATTGCACTTCGAATCTATAGTCTTATTAGTTATATTTAAGACTATAAAAATTGCTATAGTATAAACAATTTTGCTTTAATATTTTTTTAAGTTCTCTATATTATTATTAATTTATTTTCTCTTTAAAATAACAATATATAGAAACATCTATATATAATATTTAAATAAAACAAAATTATCTAAATTTATTTAAAAAAAATCTGAAATAGTCTAAACAAAATCTAAAATAGTCTAAACAAAATCTAAAATAGTTTAAGCAAAATCTAAGTTAATATAAATAAGATCTAAACTATTGTAAACAAAATCTAAATTAAATTTATTTTTAATTATATTTTTGCAAAATTTGTCTACTAATTGTTTTTTCGACAAAATATTAATAATCTTAATATATTTTTTAAAATCAATATATTTTTTCTTTTTGCTCTTAATATATTTAACAATATTATATTTAATAATTTTATTTAAATTTAATATTTATATTTTGACAAATATATTTGTTTTGTTAATATATTCGAGAAATACTTCTATTTGTTTTCTATCTATAAATTTATTCTTCTGTTTTCGACAAAAAAAGATTTAAAGTTTATATAAAAATAGTATTTGCAACTTTATATACGCAAATATTTAATAGATAATTTAATATTAATAAATATTTCTATAGATACAATAAGTTTATTGTTAATAAAAAATTTAATTGTTATACAATTTTGCAAATATTTGTCTATATAACTTTTAATTAGAATTTAATAGAAAATTTTGTCTCTTTAATTATAATTTTTATAAAGTTTTTAATAGTTTGTATATTTTGTTCAGCAATATTATTTTAAAAAGAATTGTATAACAAAATATAATTAAATATAACTTTAAAAAATAAATATTATTTATTAAGTATTAACTTAAGTTCTATATTGTTATTGCTGCAAATTACAAATATTTTAACTCTATTTTAAAACTTTGTTTGCATTTGCTATTAATAAAGAATATCTACAATTTGTTTTTATTTAATTATTATTAATATTTATATTTTACAAAAATAATTGTCGACAATTTTAAAAAAATACTTATATTTAAATTTTAAAACTAATAGTAATTAGCAGATATTAATTAAAATAAGAGTTGAAATAACTATTTTATATTTACTAATATAATAATTTCTCTTATTGTAGAGTTTAATTAATATCTATATTTTACAAGAATTTTCTATATGTTCGATAATAAAAACAAACTTTAAGAGTATAATAATTTTATATAGTTTTTGCAACTTAATTATATCTAAATAAGCAAATTAACAATATTAAAGACTATACAATTTTACTGTAAAATTGCTAATAACTGTTTTATTAATATTAATTTGTATTTAATTTTTTTGATTAAATATACTATTAATTGCTAAAAATACTATAGAAAACTTCTATTATATAGTAGCAATAAAAACAAACTTATTTAAGTTTAATATTATTTTGTTTTTTATATATATATCTTTTTGCTAATTTGCAATAAAAATATATCTTTTTTGTTTGTTTTATATTTATATACTATATTTGTTAAAATCTTTATATAGATTTTTTTAATATATATATTTGTTAAACAAAAGATTAACTTTAAGATCTAAAACAAAAAAAAAATTATTAAATATATTTTGTTTTTGTTCTTTGTATATATTGTTGCTATCTTATATTAATTTAAAAATAATTTTCTTTTTTTAACTTTAACAATATATTTAGAAATAACAATAAAAGAATTTCTAAAATATTAAAACTAATTAGTTATATATAAGAAAGTATTAGTATTAACAATTTATTTGTTATTAAAAATCTTATTAATCTTTTTTTAAACAATATTGTAAAATTTTTATTAATATTTTTCTTAATATTGAAATTGCTATTATTAAATAGAGATTTTTTTAATAAATTATTGTTTTTAGTATTGTAAATATAATATTTCTTATAAAACTTTTGCTTGTTATTTTTAATAATTTTTGTTTTTTTTATTTTTTTTTAAATATATTTGCAAATATTAATACAAAAAAAATACTCTTTAATAAGATATTTAAGATTTTAACAAAAATAGTAGCAATATATATCTCTATTAATTTTTCGATTAAAAAAATTGAATTTTTAATAAAAATTAAAATTCGATTTTGAAAAGAAACTTTAATATTAATATCGAGATTTTAAACAACTAACTTTGTATTTAATTTATATAATAATTTTATTAATTATAAACAATATCTTTTTTTTTGTAACTTTTAAAGAATTATATTAATATTAAAAAAAAATTAAGTATTAAAAGTATCTTAGATTTCAATATATTTTAAGAGCAAAAAAATTAGCAATATTTAAATTAGTCTATTGTTGCAATACAATCTCTTTATATTAAATTAAATTTCAACAATTTTTTGTTTTAACTTCTTAAAATATATTTATATTTTATTAATATTTTAATTAATAAACTTCTTGTAATTTATATAGTTTGTTAAGTATTGTCTTTTAATAATTTAGAGCTTTTTTTTGTATTTATATATTAAAAATCTCTATATCTTATATACAATAGTTATAATAATTATATTTTTGTTGTTGTTTTTGTTTAGACAAAGTTAAATATAAAAAGTAGTCTTAATATTTGTTTTTATATTTTTAGATTAAAAAATTATCGATAATATTAAGTTAGTTTTGCTTGTAGAAATAAAAAGTACAATAAAATCTAAAAATTATATTATATTTTAAAGATTTTTTGTTATAAGATAATTTTATTTAACAAAATTATTGCTTGCTTGTAATTTAACTAAGTATATTAATTGTCTTGCGTATATTATTTTTTATATTATATAGAAATAAATTAAGTAAAATTAACAAAAAAATAAAAAAGTAGATAAAATAAAGTTTGTTAAGTAACAATAAAAAGATTTAATATATTAATCTTTTATTAATCTAGTATAAAATTTTTAGTTATACTTTTGTTTTAATAGTATTTTTTAATATTGTATTTGCTTTCTTTAAAGTAGTTTAGTTTGCTTTCTTTAAAGTATTAATTAACTTTTTTCGAGTATATAAGTTAATTTCTTTTATTATTGTTTATTTTCTGTAAAACTTGTAATCGGACAAAATTAATTTGTTTGTGCAAAGTTTTTTTGCGTAACTTGAAGATATATATCGATTTCTATTTGTTAATAGTAGTATCTTTTGTTCTCTATAAAATGCGATCGAAACTATTGCAATAATAGTATTAGAAATTGTCGAATTAAAAGTCTTTGCAAATTTGAACTTATAATCTATTTAAAAATATAATAAACAATATAGTAAATTATTAGTACTTTTAAAGATAATTATATATAAAGAGCAAAAATTGCAAAATATATTGTAGTCTCTAAGCTAGTTCTAATTGAATCTAGTTTATCTAAATTAAATTAATTTAGATTTAAATTAGCTTGCTAAACAAATTAATTAGAATTAGATAAACAGCTCTTTAAACTATCTATCTAATACTATCTCAATTTGCAGACTTCAGATATATTACTGTTGTACTGCGCAATACTTAGCTTATTTTACAAGTAATATATAGAGATAATACAATTATATAGCAACTTAAGAATTTCTTACAATATCTAGTAGAATATAATAGAATTTAAAGAATAAAAAATTTAAAAAGATTAACAAAATTTTAAATAATATATTAACAAGTAGTTTTATTAAAATAAAATAAAAAATATATATATTAAAGTTAGAATTAATATTTATTTACTAATACTTTCTTTAAACTTTTGTTAATATAAGATTGTTATTTCTTTATATTAATATATACTTAATTCTATTAATA